>WNFB01003164.1_pt1 | contig 14478 bp, 13 predicted proteins | sample 5400501 | NCBI WGS metagenome assembly WNFB01 (sample SAMN13153341, study PRJNA577476) | soil metagenome | isolation source: 200 cm saprolite under Douglas fir tree site 2 hole 1 | place: USA:California | collected 2015-04-18
AACAGCACGTAGTAGGCGACGGGATCGAGGTTGTTGAACAGCGGCGGCACGTTGAGGCCGAGCTCGCCGCGGGTGATCGAGTAGGCGGCGGTGAGCAGGATGTGGACGGTTTCGGCAAACGCCCAGGTCGCGATGGCGAGATAGATGGCGCGCATGGAGAGCACCATGCGGCCGAGCGCGAAGCCGAGCGCCGCCACGACGAAGACGCCGCTGGCGATGGTGAACCAGATTGGCAGGCCGTAATAGCGAATCAGCAGGCCGGACGTGTAGGCGCCGATCGCCGCGAAGGCATGGTGGGCGAGCGAGAATTGGCCGGTGAAGCCGGCGAGCAGGTTCCAGCTCGCCGCCAGGATCGTGTAGTAGAGGCCGGTGGTGAAAAGATGCAGGGTGAAACCGCCCGCCATGAACGGCGGCAGGGCGAGCAGCACGGCCGCACCGGCCGTGATGCCGGTGAGCCGGCGCCAGTCCTCGAGCCATGGCGGCACGCGCATCATCGGGGACGTGCCCCGGATGCGGCGCAGCGCGGAGGGATTCCCGTCGCGCTTTCGCGACGGGAATCCCGCAGTGGTGCGCCGCTGATCCGGGGTCCAGGTTCTCTGGCCACGATCAGCAATGGGTCCCGGGTCTGCAGCGCACCACGGAGCCTGTCCTCGGGCCTCGCATTGCGCGGACCCGAGGATGCTGCGCTGCGCCCGGGACACGCGCTGATCGCCGGCGGGTTCATCCGAGCAGGCACTCCCTGATCAGCGCGCTGACGCGCTCGAGCGGGAATTCGCGCGCCGGCCCGTGCGCGCGGATGCGGCCGAGGTCGACCAGATAGACGTGATCGGCCTCGCGCACCGCGTCCTCGATGTTCTGGTCGACCAGCAGGATGGTGCTGCCGGCGCGCCGCGCCGCGTGCAGCAGCTCGTAGACCTGGGCGACCAGCGCCGGCGCCAGGCCGGCGGTCGGCTCGTCGACCAGGATGAGTTCGGGCGAGATCATCATCTCGCGCGCGACGGACAGCATGCGGCCCTGGCCGCCGCTCAGCGCGCCGGCCGGCTCGCGGCGCCGCTGCGCGAGGACGGGAAAGGTTTCGAACACGCGGTCGAGCGCGGCCTTGAGCCGCGCACGGTCGCGGCGAAAGATCCAGCCGCCCATGCGCAGATTCTCCTCGACGGTGAGCAGCGGGAAGACGTTGATCTCCTGCGGCACGTAGCCGATGCCGAGCGCCTTGACGGCGGCGGGCTCGAGCCCGCCGATCGGCTGCCCGGCAAAGCGGACGCCGCCGCGAAAAGGCTTGAGCAGGCCGAAGATCGTGCGCAGCAGGGTCGATTTTCCGGCGCCGTTCGGCCCGATCACCACCGTCACGCTGCCGCGCGCGACGGAAAGCGACAGGCCCTGCAGGATGTCGACGCCGCCCGCATAGCCCGCGTGCAGGTCCTCGATCTCGAGCAGGGCGTCGCTCACGTCCAGCCCCTGCCCAGATAGGCGGCGAGCACGTCGCCGCGCGCCGCGACCTCCTCGAGCGTGCCTTCGGCGGCGATGCGCCCCTCGACCATGACGGTGACGCGGCGGCACAGCCGGCGCACGATCGCCATCTCGTGGCTGACGATCAGGAACGTGGTGCGGCGCGCCCGGTTTTCCTGCTCGATCAACTCGACGATCGCGTCCTTGATGGTCGGGTTGATGCCGGCGAACGGCTCGTCGAGCACGTAGCATTCGAGCCCGGGCGCCATGAAGCCGGCGGCGACCTGCAGCAGCGCGCGCTGGCCGCCCGACAGGGTCTTCGCCGGATGATCGGCGAGCGGCGCGAGGCGCGTCAGCGCGAGCAATCGCGCCGCCTGTTCGTGGGCCGCGCCGGCGTCGCCCTCGCCCGGCCGCGCCAGAAAAGGCAGCAGCAGGTTCTCGCGCACGCTCATGTTGCCGAACAGGCGGCAGACCTGGAAGCTGCGCACGAGGCCGCGGCGGGCGATCTCGTGCGGCTTGAGGCCCATGAGGGAGCGGCCCGCGAGGCGGATATCGCCATTGTCCGGCGGGTAGAGTCCGGCGACGAGATTGACCAGCGTCGACTTGCCCGCGCCGTTCGGTCCGATCAGGCCGCGGATCTCGCCGGGCTCGACGGCGAGGTCGACACGGTCGGCGGCCAGCACCCCGCCGAACCGTTTGACCAGATCGCGCGTTTCAAGCAGCGGCGCCACGGCATCGCCCTCACGCCTGCCGGACGCGTTCGCCGAACAGGCCGGTCGGCCGCACCAGGAGGACGAGCACCACCAGCAGGAAGCCGTAGACGTTCTGGTAGGGGGCGGCCACGAAGCCCGCGCCGAGCGACTCGACCACGCCGAGCAGAACGCCGGCGATCAGCGCGCCCGGAATCGAGCCGAGCCCGCCGATGACGATGATCTCGAAACCCTTGACCGTGGTGACGACGCCGCTGGTCGGGAACACCATGAACACCGGCGCCAGCAGCGCGCCCGCCAGGCCGGCAAGCCCGACGCCGATGCCGAACGCGACGCGGTCGAGGCGGAACACGTCGACGCCGGCGGTCTGCGCGCCGACGCGGCTCTGCGCCGCGGCGCGCAGGGCAAGGCCGAGCCACGTCTTATTCAGCAGCAGATAGAACAGCACGATCGCCGCGAGCGCGCACAGGAAGGCCGCCAGGCGCGCGCCGCTCTCGGGCAGCGGGCCGAGCATGACCATCGGCAGGTTCGATCCCGGCGTGCGCTGATAGGGTCCGCCGAGCGCCGCCGCCAGGTTGCGCAGCAGCAGCAGCAGCGCAATGGTGACCACGATGGCGTAATCGTCCTTGCGCTCGATCGCGGTGGTGAACATCGGCTTGATCAGCAGCGGCTCGAGCACGTAGCCGAGGAGGAACACGCCGAACGCCGAGAGCGGCGCCGCCACCCACCAAAGATCCGTCCCGAGCCATTCGACGATCAGCAGGTACTGCACGTAGCCGCCGATCATGTAGAACTCGCCCATCGACCAGTTGATCATCTTCACGATGCTGTAGATGAAGGTGATTCCGAGCGCCATCAGCGCATAGAGCACGCCGATCACGACGCCCGCGATCAGGGTCTGGACGAACAGCTCGGCGGAGAACATGGCGAGTTCACCTCTCCCCGCTTGCGGGGAGAGAGCCTGCCCCGGACTTGATCCGGGGTCGACGCGCGAAGCGCGTCGGGTGAGGGGGCCTCCGAGGAAAACGCGCACTCACGGAAGCCCCCTCACCCCAACCCTCTCCCCGCAAGCGGGGAGAGGGAGAGCCCGTCACTGCCCGGAGCCCGCGTGCTCGACGATGACGGTTGCCTCTTTCCAGTCCTGGTTCGCCGCGGTGTATTGCAGGATCAGCACCGGCGGCGACCAGTTGTGGAAGAACACGCCCTCGGCGCGCGGGAACGTCACCGGCGCCGCGGTCCAGCTCTTGAACGTGCCGGTCTCGAGCGCCTTGATCACCGCCTTGGGGTCGGTGCTCTTCGCCTGGTTCACCGCCTGGGCGATGATCAGCACGTCGCCGAATCCGTTGAGCGAGGAATAGACCGGGGACTCCTTGTACTTGTCCTCGTAGGTCTTGCTGAACCAGGCGCCGGCGTCGGACAGCTTCTGCTTCGGCGAATAGTAGGCGATGTAGTAGAGCCCGCTGCCGGTCTTGGGATGAAGCTGCCAGAACTGCGGGCGGATCGGCGCGTCGTAGGAAATGAGCATCGGCGTCTGCGGCGTGATGCCGAGGGTGGCCGCCTGCTCCACCATCAGGTCCATGGGCTGGCCGACCCCGATGTTGACGACGAGGTCGGGCTTGAACGCCTTCACCTGCAGCAGCAGCGGCGTCAGGTCGGTGGTGCCGTGGTCGAAGGTGATCTTCTGCAGCTCGAGCGCGAGCTTCTGGTCCCTGCTCTGCTTCTCGGTTTCCTCGACCAGGCCGATCCCGTAATCGGTGGTCTCGGCCATCAGCGAAATGCGCTTGAAGTTCTTTTTCCTGATGAAGTCGAGCCAGGCGGCGACGCGCACCGGATCGATCACGTGGGTGCGGAAGGCGATGTCGTAGTGCTTGGCGGTGATGTCCGATGCCGAGGCCTGGGTGGCGAGGGTGGGGACGCCGAGCTCCTTCGCCACCTCGTTGGCGGCGAGGTTGACCGATGAGTGGAAGAACCCGGTGACGGCCACCGCGCGGTCCTCGCTCACCAGCCGGCGATAGGCGGAAACCCCGCTTTCAGTGCGCCCCTGGCTGTCCTGCACGGCGAGCGCGGCCTTGCGGTCGCCAAGCACGCCGCCCATCGGGCCGTTGATGTACTCGATGGCCAGCTCGCCGCCGCGGCGGATCAACTGGCCGGCGGTCGGATCGCCCGGCGGGGACAGCGGAATCTCCAGCCCGATGACGACCGGATCGGCGGCCTCGACGGCCGCTCCGGCCGCAAGCAGCGCCACGACGGCGCTCGCCACGCGCAATATCGATTTCATCCAAGTCTCCCCTCTTTTGGCTTCGCCGATACTGTAGCAGGCCATCGGCCGGCGTTCACCTCCCCGCTCGGAAGAGGTCGAAATCCCGCTGGAATCCGGGTAGGACAGCATCGCTTCACAGGTGACTTGGCACATGGCTGGAGAGCCCAATCACGACCGCGTCGCCCATGGCGGCAAGGCGGTGTACGGCGCGCGGCTCGGCATCCTGATGCTGGAGGCGCGCTTCCCGCGCATTCCGGGCGACATGGGCAACGCCGCAACCTGGCCGTTCCCGGTGCTCTACAAGGTGGTCAAGGGCGCGTCGCCGCAGCGCGTGGTGCGGGAGAAGGCGAACGGGCTGCTCGACGCGTTCCTGGCGGCCGCGCACGAATTGGTCGACCTCGGCGCCGACGGCATCACCACCAATTGCGGTTTCCTGTCGCTGTTCCAGGCGGAGATCGCGCGCCATGTCGGCGTGCCGGTCGCGACCTCGAGCCTGATGCAGGCGGCCGCGATCGAGCGCGTGCTGCCGGCGGGCCGCACCGTCGGCATCCTGACCATCAGCGCGAAGACCCTCACGCCGGAGCATCTCGCCGCCGCCGGCGCGCGCGCCGAGACTCCCGTCGCCGGCACCGACGAAGGCCGCGAGTTCACCCGCGCGATCCTCGGCAACGAGACGCGGCTCGACGTAGCCGCGGCGGAGCGCGACATCCTCGATGCGGGCGAGGCGCTGATCAAGCGACATCCGGACGTCGGCGCCGTGCTGCTCGAATGCACCAACATGGCGCCCTATGCGCGGGCGTTGCGCGAGCACCTGGGGCTGCCGGTCTACGACATCGTGAGTTTCGTCACCTGGTTCCACGCCGGCCTCGAGCCGCGCGACTTCGGCCATCCGGCTCGCGCGCCGCGCCCGTGGCGGGAGCGTTGAGCAGCGAGGCGTTTTGTCATGGAGAGCAAGACAAGTTCCGACCCGGTCGTGGTGATCGGCGCCGGCATCGTCGGCTTGTCCTGCGCGACCTTTCTCCAGCGCGACGGGCGCAACGTCGTGGTGGTCGATCCGGGCGGACCGGGCGAGGGAGCCTCCTACGGCAATGCCGGCTGCATCAACGGCTCCTCGGTGGTGCCGGTTTCCATGCCGGGGACGCTCGCCAAGGTGCCGCACTGGCTGCTCGATCCCACCGGGCCGCTGTCGATCCGCCTCGGCTACCTGCCGCGGCTGCTGCCGTGGCTCTATCGCTTCGTGCGTGCCGGCCGGCCGGATCGCGTTCGCGCCCAGGCGCGCGCGCTGCGCGGCCTGCTGGCGCCGGCGCTCGACATGCATCGCGCGCTTGCGCAGAGCGTCGGGGCCGGGCACCTGATCCAGCGCAGCGGCCTTCTGATGGTCTATCGCAGCGCGGCGAGTTTTGCCGCGGATGCCGGCGCCAATCGGCTGCGCCTGGACAACGGCGTCGTCATCGAGGACCTGACCCAGGACGAATTGCGCCAGTTCGAGCCGACCCTGTCGCGCGACTACGTCCGCGCGCGCCTGATCTCGGAGAACGGCTACTGCAAGGACCCGCTGCGCCTGTCGCAAAGCCTCGCCCGGGCGCTCGTCGCCAACGGCGGCGAGATCAGGCGTGACCGTGCGGAGGGATTCGAGTTCGCGGACGGTCGCGTCAGCGCGGTGCTTACCTCGAGCGGCCGCGTGCCCGCGGCCGGCGTCGTGGTGGCGGCCGGCGCGCATTCGAAGCCGCTTGCCGCGGCGCTCGGCGAACGGCTGCCCCTCGACACCGAGCGCGGCTATCACGCCATGATCAAGGACCCGGAAGCTGCGCCGCGCCTGCCGATCATGGACATGGACGGCAAGTTCGTGGCGACCCCGATGGAGCACGGCCTGCGCGTGGCCGGGACCGTGGAATTCGCCGGCCTCGCGGCCGCGCCCGATTGGCGCCGCGCGCGCGTCCTGCTGGCGCAGGGTCGCAGCATGTTCCCCGGCCTCGCGCGCGACATCGGCGAGGACCGCATCGCGATGTGGATGGGCTTTCGCCCGAGCATGCCGGATTCGCTGCCGGTGATCGGGCCCGCGCGCGCCTTTGCCAACGCGTTCTTCGCCTTCGGGCACGGCCACGTCGGGCTGGCGTCGGCGCCGATGACCGGCCGCATCGTCGCCGACCTCGTCGCCGGCCGCGCGCCGCCGATCGACGTGGCGCCGTTCAGTGCCGCTCGCTTTGCCTGAGTTCGAGGTTCATGTCCCGGCAGCATGAACCCGAACGGACCTGCCCGCGACTAACCACCAGGGGAGTGTTTGGCCGGAGGACTGTGCAGGGATTTGCCATGACGCCGATCGCCAAAGCGGGGCCGGAGCGCGCAGACATCGAGGCGCTGTTGCCGTGGTATGCCGCCGGAACCCTGAGCCGCCGCGATACCGCGCGTGTAGAGGCCGCCGTGGCCCACGACGCGGACCTCGCACGCCAATACGACATGGTGTGCGAAGAGTTGACGGAGACCGTTCACCTCAATGAGCGCCTCGGCGCCCCGAGCGGCGGTCCGGGCCGACGCCTGATTGCGGCAATCGTCGTCGGACGATCAGAGCAGCACTAAGGTCGGGGCGCTTACGGGCCACCGCTCGACCCGGCCCGATCGTCAGTCGGCGGGCGGTCCCATCGTGATCTTGATCGAGCCGACGCCCTCGACCGCGCCTTCGAGCCGGTCGCCCGCGACGGTCGCGCCGACGCCCGACGGCGTGCCGGTCATGATGATGTCGCCGGCCGCGAGCGCCACCTGCTCGGAGAGCTTGGCGATCACCTCCGGCACGTTCCAGATCATCTGCGCAAGATCGCCGTCCTGGCGCACCGTGCCGTTGACGGCGAGATGGATGCGCCCCTTCTTCGGGTGGCCGATCTCGGACGCCGGCCGCAGCGCGCCGCATGGAGCCGAGGCGTCGAACGCCTTGCCGATCTCCCACGGCCGCTTGAGGTCGCGCGAGGCGATCTGCAGGTCGCGCCGCGTGAGGTCGATGCCGACGCCGTAGCCGTAGATGCAATCGAGCGCGCGCTCGGGCGCCAGGTTGCGGCCGCCGCTCCTGAGCGCCACCACCAGCTCGATCTCGAAATGCAAATCCTTGGTGAGCGGCGGGTAGGGCACGGTCGACCCGTCCGGCACCAGCGCGTCGGCCGGCTTGGCGAAGAAGAACGGCGGGGCGCGTTCGTCCTGGCCCATCTCGCGGATGTGCTCGATGTAGTTGCGGCCGACGCACCAGATTCGGCGCACGGGGAACCGGCCGGGCGTGCCGGCGACCGCGATGGATGGTCGCGGCGGCGGGGCAATGACGTACTGCTCGCTGGCGTTCATGGGATCTGCTGTCCGCTCGAGAAGGGCGCCCTGCCGATAACGATTGCGGCCGGCCGCGTCAATCAGCGGGCGCCGCGTTTGCGCCGGCATTTCCGGCATCGTGCAGTCCTGATCACCGATTGATCAGCACGACGCCGAGGATCACGACGAGAGCGGCGGCCGCCTTGCGCGCCAGGTTCGCCGGCGACAGGTCCTCCGTGCCGAAGCCCGGCGCGAACACGGTGATCGCGACGCCGAACAGGAACACGAACAAGGAGGTGGTGCTGCCGATGGCCTGGACGAGGCTGATCGGCGCCAGCAGCAGCGCGTAGCGCGCACCCAGGCTGCCCGACACGTTCATCAACTCGTTGACGCCGTTGATCGACAGTACCGGCACCGGATTGGTGCGCATCAGCTCGAGGAAGACCCTCCGGTAGCGCGGGACCGCCAGGATCGCCGCGCCGAACGCGCCTTCGCCGGCGAACGTCCAGAACATCGTCGTCCAGAATTCATCGCGCAGGGCGAAAATCTTGAAGATCAGCGAAGTCAACGCCAGCGCGAAGGTGCAGACAAGCATCAGCGCGATCAGACGCGCCTTGAACCGGCTGCGGCGCGAGCGCGGCTCGATCGAGAGCAGGAGCGCGCCGCCGATGATCAGCAATCCGCCGACGGTCTGAACGCGCGACAAGGTCTCGCCGAGGACGAAATAGCCGAGCAGGTAGCCGAACAGCGGCGCGGCCTGGAACAGCGGAGCGACGACCGACGCTTCCTCGGATTGCAGCGCCTGGAGATAGAACCAGATCGCGCCCATGAACAGAACGCCCGAGAGGCCGATGAGCAGGGCGTCCGGCCACGCAAGCGTCAACACTTCGGGACGAAACCACCAGATGACCGGCAGCGCGAGCACGCCCATGAGCGCGGTGAACACGAGGAGCACTGCCACGCTCGTCTGTTTGAAATAGCGCTCGACCAGGTACTTGTCCAAATGGATGGATATGGCCCAGAGCACCGGGGCGGACAGCGCGAACAGCAGCCAGTTGCTCATCGCCGCACAGCGGCGGGTCAGCCGGACAACGCGACCGCGGCAACCGGTTCGCGCGGCGGCACCGGGCCCTTGAGCTGCACGCGGTAGAACGTGGCGTAGCGGCCGCCCTTGCGCAGCAGCTCGTCGTGACGCCCGGTCTCGACCACCGTGCCGCCTTCCACCACCAGGATACGGTCGGCATGCATGATCGTGTGCAGACGGTGCGCCACCACCAGCGTGGTCCGCCCCTCGCACAGATGCGCCATGGCATCCTGGACCTGCTGCTCGGATTCGCTGTCGAGCGCGGCGGTGGCCTCGTCGAGCAGGATCACCGGCGCGTCCTTGATCAGCGCGCGGGCGATCGCGATGCGCTGGCGCTGGCCGCCCGAGAGCTGCAGGCCGTGCTCGCCGACCGGCGTGGCGTAGCCGCCCGGGAAGCCCATGATGAAGTCGTGCGCGTGCGCGGCTTTGGCCGCGGCGGCGATCTCCTCGTCGCTCGCGCCGACCTTGCCGAACGCGATGTTGTCGCGGATCGAGCCGCGGAACAGGTGCACGTGCTGCCCGACATAGCCGATCTGACGCCGTAGCGCGCGGCGCGACAGGCGCGAAACGTCGTGGCCGTCGACCAGGATCGTCCCGCTCTCGATGTCGTAGAACCGCAGCAGCAGGCTGAGCACGGTCGACTTGCCGCCGCCCGAGGGTCCGACCAGCGCGGTGATCTTGCCGGGATCGGCGACGAACGACATGCCGCGGATCACCGGCTCGCCCGGCCGATAGGCGAAGCGGACGTCGGAGAATTCGATGCGGGCGGCGGGCCTGAGCACCAGCGGCGGCCCGGCGTCCTCGATCGGCTCGCTCGGCGGGCTGTCGATCAGCTCGTAGAGCACGCGGGCGCCGACCAGGCTGCTGTTGAGATCGATATTGAACCGGACGAGCCGCTTGGCCGGCTCGAACGCAAAGGCGAACGCCGCTAGAAAAGACACGAACTCGCCAGCGGCCGCGCCCCCGTGGATGACGCGATGGCCGGCATAGACCAGGGCCATGGCGATGGCGGTGCCGGCCAGCATCTCCATCAGCGGGCTCGTCCGGTTGGCGACGCGCGCCATCTTGAACGTTTCGTGCTGCACCTCGGAGACGGTTGCCTCGAAGCGCTTGCGCATCTCGTCCTCGAGGGTGAACGCCTTGACAATCCTGATTCCCTGCAGTGCTTCCTGCATCGCTTCGAGCATGTGCGTGCCGCCGGTGAATTGACTGCGGGCGATCACGCGGATGCGCCGAACCAGCTTGCGCATGACCAGCATGGCGGGCGGCACCCCCACGACCCCGATCACGAACAGGAGCGGGTCCTGCAAGACCATCACGATGGCAAGAAAGATCAGGGTCAGCATGTCGCGGCCGATGGCGAGGATGAGCATGTTCAACACCGTGGTCACCGCGTTGGCGCCGGTGGTCAGCCGCGCGATGAACTCGGACGAATGGCGGTCGGCGAAGAAGCCCATGCCTTCGTTCATGAGCTTGTCGAACATGCGCCGCTGGTTGTCGGCGACGATGCGCGCGTTGATGCGCGCCAGGATGAGCATCTGGCCGTAGATGCTCGCTCCTTTGATCGCGAACAGCCCCACCGTGACGAAGCCGAGCATGACGACGGCGGAAAAATTGCGCTGCAGATAGGTTTCATTGACGAAGTTGCGGACCAGATACGCGGCAACGGCGGTGCACGCCGCGCTCAGGCCCATCAGCCAGAAGGCGGCGATGTAACGGTGGCGGTAGCGCGCCGCGTTCTCCGACAGCATGCGCCGGATCAGTGCCGGCGTGCCGGCGGGCTCGGTGAACCACGATCGCAAGCGTTCGAACATGCACGGTTCCTGCCCGCCTGCGGCGGATTTTTCAAGTCAATTCACTTAGAAATCTGGCCACGCTCAACGATTGCGGGTCATCAGTTTCTTCTGCCAGGCGAGCGCATGCGTGACGATGGTCGACAGATCATCGAGCTGCGGCTTCCAGCCGAGCACGTCGCGCGCCCGGTCCGCGGCGGCGACCACCCGCGCCGGATCGCCGGGCCGGCGCGGCGCGACATCGACGCGAAAGTCCACGCCGGACACGCGCTTTACCGCATCGATCACCTCGAGCACGGAGAACCCGTGGCCGTAACCGCAGTTGAGCGTCAGCGACGGCCCGCCCGCGCGCAGATGGCGCAGCGCGTCGGAGTGCGCGCGCACCAGATCGCCCACGTGGATGTAGTCGCGGATGCAGGTGCCGTCCGGCGTCGGATAGTCGGTGCCGAACACGTCGAGCTTCGGCCGCAGCCCCAGCGCGGTCTCCGCCGCCACCTTGATGAGATGCGTCGCCACCTTGGTCGACTGCCCGGTGCGCAGCCGCGGATCGGCGCCGGCCACGTTGAAATAGCGCAGGATCACGTAGGCGAGCCCATGCGCGCGGCCGGCGTCGCGCAACATCGTCTCGGTCATCAGCTTGGAGGAGCCGTAGGGCGACATCGGCAAGGTCGGCGCGTCCTCGGCGACCGGGACGCGGTCGGGATTGCCGTAGACGGCGGCGGTCGAGGAAAAGATGAAATGGCGCACCTTGCCCCTGACCGCGGTCTCGATCAGCGCGCGCGAGTTCACCGTATTGTTGCGGTAATAGCCGAGCGGATCGGCGACCGAATCGGGCACCACGGCCGAGGCGGCGAAGTGGATGATCGCGTCGATTTTGTGCTCGGAGATGAGCGAGGCGACCAGCGACTGATCGCCGCTGTCGCCGACGACCAGCGGCACGCCTTCGGCGACCGCCCAATCGAAGCCGGTGGCGAGGTTGTCGAGCACGACGACCGCTTCGCCGGCATCGACCAGCTCGTGCACCATGTGGCTTCCGATATAGCCGGCACCGCCGGTGACGAGGATCGTCATGACATCGGCCCTGATGGTCGATTTCGATTTGCGTCGTTTGCATCGGCGTGAATGATCAGCCGTCCGGCCTGGGGCGTGCCGGTCAGGGCCGCGGCCAATCTTTTCAGCCACCCGAAGGACGGGGTGTAGACGACGTCGTGGCGGGCAAATCCGGCAGCCGAGAGCGCGTACGACATCCAGCTCGGCGTCGGGAAAGCGCCCCAGTGCCAGGGGTAGCGTTCGTGATCCGCGAGCATCGCGTCGTCGTCGCCGGGAAAGAAGGTGATGAGCGGGGCTCGATTATGCCGACCGAGGATCAGGCAATTCGTTTCGAGGATGAGCGTGCCCGTTGTCACGCTGCGGATGCGTTCGAGGGTATGGAGCGGATGACGAAAGTGATAGAGCACGCCCGCGCAGAATACGAGATCAAACGTGCCGACCTCGGCGGGGCTGATCTCATCGGCGTTGATGCGCTTGTATTCCACGTTGCTCCTGAACTGCTCGCGTGCCAGCAGAAAACATTCGAGCCCCTTGCCCTCTCCGCCCCACGTGTCGATTGCCAGCACGCGCCTGGCGCCGCGGCGCTCGAATTCGAAGGAAAAGAAGCCGTCCCACGCGCCGATGTCGAGGACCGTCTTTCCCGTCAAGTCCTGCGGAATTTGCATCAGACGCAGCCGGCGCTGGAACCGACGCTGCACCCGAGGTGGTTTGGTGACAATGCCATGACCGAAATCGAAGGGGGAATGGAAGTTCAGCCGAAGGGCATCAACCCGGCGCCGAAGCTCGTCGGTGTCCAATTCCGATCTCCAGAAGATTTCAGAGCAAGAGCATGAGCACAGAAAGTGTGGGAGATAAAGCGGCAATTTCGAACTTGGGCGATGGCATGTTTACCGCTGAAGACTCGCCCTGTCAGAGATGGCGGCGACGGCCCGGCGCGTCGCCTCGAGCACTGCAGCGGGGGGGATGTCGCGCATGCAGCGGTGATGCTTGAGGCGGCAGACCGGCTGGTGGCAGGGCCGGCAGGCAAGCTCGGTCGTGGTTTCGATCACGGCCGCGAGCGGATTGAGCGGCGCCCAGTGCCACGGGCTGGTCGGACCGAATATGCCGATCGCCGGCGTGCCGAGCGCTGCCGCCACGTGCAGCAGACCCGAGTCGTTCGACACCGCCGCGTCGGCGGCGGCGAGCGCCAGGATGGCGTTGCGCAGGTCCGCGCCGGTGAGGTCGCGCGCCTGCGGACCGGCGGCCGCGACGATGTCGGCGGCAAGCCGCGTCTCGGCCGCGCCGCCCAGCACCCATACGGCGAAGCCTTGGGCCGCGAGGGCGCGCGCAAGCTCAGCGTAGGAGGCGGCAGGCCAGCGCTTGGACGGACCGACCGCTCCGGGACACAGCGCGACAGTCGGCCGGGCCTCCAGCCCCAAGCGCTCGCGCCACGCCGCGATCTCGGCCGCCGGCACGGCCAGCTCGGGCAGGGGCCATTCGGCCGGCCGCGCGGCGCCGTCCGGCAGTGCCAGCGCGGCGCAACGGTCCACCATGCGCGGGAGCTTGCGCTCGCCCCAGCGCCATTCGTTGAGCAGGCCGAACCGCGCCTCCCCGACGAAGCCGATGCGCCGGGGAATGCCGGCGAGGAACGGCGCCAGCGCCGCCTTCCAGGTGCGCGGCATGATCAGGGCCGTGCCGTAGCCGAGCTCGCCCAGACGCTCGGCCAGCGCCCGCTGCTCGGCCAGCGCAAGGCGGCTGCGCGGCAGATCCCAGACGATGCCCTGGCGCAGGCCCGGCATGTAATCGGCGAGCGGGCGGCACAGGCTCGTGGCCAGCATGTCGACCGGCCGCTCGGGCCAGCGCGCCTTGAGCACCTTGACCACCGAATGGCAGCGCACGAAGTCGCCGATCCACATGTACGGCACGATGAGGATCGGGCGGGCATCGGCCGCCGGCGCGGGGCTCGGGTGCGTCATCCGGATTGACGATATCGCCTTGGATTCAGGAGTTTAGGCCGGAGACCCGGGCCGGCCGCGACAGCCAGCCGGTTAACGGTCCGGCGCCGCTTTGTCCAGCCCGCCTGCGCCCGCACGAGACGGCCGGCGGGCGATGTTGCACCCGCCCCTGGACTGAGGCAAAGGAGGGCCGGTTCCGGCCGGGCCGGGACGGCCAAGCAAAAGATCCACCTGTTCAGCGGCTTCGCGCCAGCCACGCAAGCCTGCCGGGGAGGGGGGACGGGGCGCGTATTCGATGCTGCTGGTGACCGGCGGGGCGGGTTTCATCGGGTCGAACGTGGTCGCCGGCCTCAACGAGGCGGGACGCACCGATGTGGTCGTCAACGACACGCTGGGCGCGGCCGGCAAGTGGCGCAACCTGCAGCACCGCCAGATCGCCGATTTCGTGCCGCCGCGCGACCTCATGCGCTGGCTCGACGGGCGCAAGCTCGAGGCCGTGGTCCATCTCGGCGCCATCTCGGATACGACCGCCACCGACGCAGACCAGGTCATCGAGACAAATTTCCGCCGCTCGCTGCAGCTCCTCGACTGGTGCACGCAGAGCGGCACCCGCTTCATCTACGCGTCCTCGGCCGCGACCTACGGCGATGGCGCGGCCGGCTTCTCCGACGACTGGTCGCTCGATGCGCTCCGGCGTCTCAAGCCGATGAACCTCTACGGCTGGAGCAAGCACCTGTTCGATCTCGCGCTCATCGATCGCGTCGCCAAGCGCGACAAGCTGCCGCCGCAATGGGCCGGCCTCAAATTCTTCAGCGTGTTCGGACCGAACGAATACCACAAGGGCGCCAGGGCGAGCGTGCTCGCGCGGGTGTTCGACGGCGCCCGCAAGGGCGAACCCGTGCGCCTGTTC
>WNFB01003379.1_pt1 | contig 14477 bp, 14 predicted proteins | sample 5400501 | NCBI WGS metagenome assembly WNFB01 (sample SAMN13153341, study PRJNA577476) | soil metagenome | isolation source: 200 cm saprolite under Douglas fir tree site 2 hole 1 | place: USA:California | collected 2015-04-18
ACGGCTCCTTCTATGTGCTCACCAGCAACCGCGACGGCCGCGGCTCACCCACTCCGGAGGACGATCGCATCCTGCGCGTTGCGCTGAGCTGAATGGGAGTGGGCGGTGGGGGGCTCGAACCCTCGACCTCAGCGATGTCAACGCTGCGCTCTAACCAGCTGAGCTAACCGCCCGAACGGGCGAGAGTATAGCGGAGGGAGGAGTTCCCACTATTCCAGTATGAATTCCTACAATATAAGTATGAAAATAACCGTCTCCGAGAAAGGGCAGGTAACAATTCCAAAACGTCTGCGCGACCGAATGGTAATTCGCGCGGGCCAAACCCTGGATATCGAGGAGGAGGGCGGGAAACTGGTAGCCAAAAAGGTTATCAACGAAGATGCCCTTGACGCGGTGTACGGGATCCTCAGGGGCCAGTTGGAGAGCGACGACACCGACGAGCTGCTCGACCTCTGGCGAGGACCGCGGCCCGATTGATAACTGCCATAGACAGCAGTGTGCTATTCGACGTGTTTCTGGCACATCCGCAGTTTGCCGAACGCTCCCGAGCTGCCATCCGCGCGGCGCGGACGGAGGGCAGCCTCATCGCCTGTGAGGCCGTCTGGGCTGAAGTAATAGCTGGCTTTGCACAGGAAAGGATCGCGGAGGAGTTCCTCGCACAACTGGGCGTGGAGTACTGGCCGCTGCCACAACAAGCTGCAACACTGGCAGGGGGCGCTTGGCGACAGTATCGCCGGCGCGGCGGTCGGCGCGAACGCGTCCTTGCCGACTTTTTGATCGGTGCGCATGCCTTGCACTCCGCCGATCGGCTACTTACCCGCGATCGTGGGTTTTACCGGACCTACTTTGGCCAGCTGGTGCTGTTCGATCCGGCACCGTTATGAGGGGACTGAAACGAGTTACCAGCGCCGGTGACGGCGACAGCACTGACCGTCATTGAAGGCCCCCGTTATGAGGGGACTGAAATAAGCACTTCGGCACGCTCAACTACCTCAACGGTATTAACCCGTCATTGAAGGCCCCCGTTCGACCCCAAGGCTTAGCGTAGGACCCGCCAATATACTTAGGCTGAATGAGCGGCTCCCGTACGAATGATCCGCTGGCGCCGATGCGCCACAGCACGGCGCATGTGATGGCTCAGGCGGTGGAGCACCTGTTCCCTGGCGCCAAGTTCGCATTTGGGCCCAATACCGAGGACGGCTTCTACTACGATATCGAGCTGCCACGGCCCATCAGCGCCGAGGACCTGGCGGCGATTGAGGCCGAGATGCGCAAGAGCGTGGCTGCGCATTCCGATTTCGTGCAAGAGAACTGGCCCAAGGACAAGGCCGTCCAATGGTTCAAGGAGCACGATCAGCCCTTCAAGGTCGAGTGGGTCAGCCAGCTGCCCGACGATCAGGTCAGCATCTACCGGCATGGCGACTTCACCGACTTATGCGCTGGGCCTCACGTCGGGAACACAGGCGACATCGGCGCGTTCAAGCTGCTGAACATCGGCGGCGCCTACTGGCGCGGCGACGAGAAGCGCGAGCAGCTCACGCGCATCTACGGCACGGTGTGGCACGACGAGAAGGAGCTGGACCAATTCCTGGAGCGGCTGGATGAGGCCAAGCGGCGCGACCACCGCCGCATCGGCAAGGAGCTGGGGCTGTTCATGTTCTCCGACCTGGTCGGCCCGGGACTGCCGCTGTGGTTGCCCAAGGGCGCGACTATCCGGCGCGAGCTAGAGCGCTGGGTGACAGATGTTGAAATTCGCCGCGGCTATCAGCACGTGATCACGCCCGACGTGGCCAAGGTGGACATGTACAAGACCTCCGGCCACTGGGAGCACTACCAGGAGGCGATGTTCCCGGTCATGAAGGCCGGTGACGAGGAGATGATGCTGCGGCCCATGAACTGCCCCCACCACATCCAGATCTACCAGAACGAGCAGCGCAGCTACCGCGACCTACCGCTGCGCATCGCGGAGTTCGGCACGATGTGGCGCTACGAGAAGTCGGGCGAGCTGAGCGGCCTCAGCCGCGTGCGGCGCATGGACCTCAACGACGCCCACATCTTCTGCACGCCGGACCAGATCCTGGACGAGATCGTGGGTGTGGTGGAGCTCATCGAGCACGTGTACCACGTGCTGGGCATCAGCGAGCATTGGTATCGCCTGTCGCTGTGGGATTCGAACAACCGCGAGAAGTACGTCGACAACCCGGAGATGTGGGAGCGCGGCGAGCGCTATCTCAAAGAGGCCATGGCCCGCCTGAAGCTCGACTACGTCGAGGCGCGTGGCGAGGCCGCGTTTTACGGCCCCAAGATCGACATCCAGCTGCGGGACCCGCTGGGCCACAGCGAGACGATCTCGACGATCCAGCTCGACTTTCACCTGCCAGACCAGTTCGAGCTCGAGTACGTCGGCGAGGATTCGAAGTTCCACCGGCCGGTGATGATCCACCGGGGCGTCATTGGCACGCTGGTGCGGATGATCGCCTACCTGATCGAGAAGTACGCCGGCGCATTTCCGGTGTGGCTGTCGCCAGTCCAGGCGCAGCTCATCCCCATTACCGACGCCAATGTGCCCTATCTACATGGGCTGCACGAGCGGCTGCTCGATCTGAACGTCCGCTCCGCGCTGGACGACCGCAATGAGAAAATGCAGCGCAAGATCGCCGAGGCGCAGGCGGAGAAGGTGCCCTACATGGTGGTCGCCGGCGGCCGCGACGAGCAGGCCGGAACGGTGAGCGTCCGGCTGCGATCGGGCGAGCAACTCCCGCCAATGCCGCCCGACGACTTTGTGAGTCGGATTCTCGACGACATACGCAGTCATCGCTGAGGGCATAGCGCATAGGGCAAAGGGCAAAGCCCGCCCTGAGCCTTCGAACTTCTTTGCCCTTTGCCCTATAGCCTTTGCCCTCGCGGTGGGGTTCGCCCTACGGGTAGGGCGACTCGACTACCAGAGCCTGTGGTACGACGAGGGCTCGAGCGTGTACTTGGCGCGGCAATCGCTCGGCGCGATCACGACGGGCGCGGCGCACGACATCCATCCGCCGCTGTACTACTACTTGCTGCACTGGTGGATGGCCGCCGCTGGGCAATCGGAGTTCGCGCTGCGGTCGTTGTCGGTGGCGACGGGGCTGCTGATCGTGCCGTTGCTGTACGTGCTGGGACGGCGGCTGTGGTGCCACCAGGCGGGGCTGCTGGCCGCGGTGGCGGGCGCCGTTTCGCCGCTGCTGGTGTACTACTCGCAGGAAACGCGCATGTACGCGCAGGTCACACTATTTGGGCTGCTGTCGACGTATTTGCTGGTGCGGGCGAGCGAGCCATCAGCTGTCAGTCGTCAGCCAGCCGCTTGGCTGGCATATGGCGCCACCGCTGCAGCCTGCCTGTACAGCCAGTACATTGGCGCGTTGGTGCCGGCGTTCCAAGGGCTGTACGTGCTGGGGGTGCGGCGGAAGGCGCTGCCGGGGTTCGCCGTGGCGGCGGCCGGCGCCGTGCTGGCGTTTGCGCCGTGGGTTGCGCTCGCCAAAGACAGCTTGCTGGGCTGGCCATCGACCAACGCCTTCCACGCCGGGCCGTGGCTCTTCGGCGACGCCGCTCTCCGCTACGTGGAGGGGCTGTCGGCCAGCTTCGAGCCGCTCCCGGTTGGGTTGACGGTGGTAGTGGTCGTGCTCGGCGCGATCGGCTTGTGGAAAGCCCCAGCCGAGTATCGGCTGCTGGCTGCCGGCTACCTCCTGGTCCCGCTGGCGATCATGTTCTTGCTGGGGTACCGCAAGCCGGTGTACAACCCCAAGTTCGCGCTGCTGGCGCTGCCAGGCTTCCTGCTGCTGGTGGGCGCCGGCGTGTCGGCCATGGGCCGGCTGCGCGCCGCGGGGCTGGCGCTTCTTCTGGCGAGCGCCGGGTATGCGCTGGCCAACTACTATGCCAATCCCCAGTTCGCGCGCGACGATTACCGCGCCGTCGCGCACTTCATCAGCACCTCGGGCCGGCCCGGCGACGCGATCATTCTGGACGCGCCCGGCCAGGAGCAGATCTTGCCCTACTACTACCGCGGGCCGCTGCCGCTGATCGGCTTACCCGAGGACCGCCCGCTGAATCCCGACAAGACTTCGGCCGCGCTGCGGCGGCTCAGCGGCGAGTACAAGCGGCTGTGGCTCGTGCTGTATGGCACGAACGGCAGCGATCCTGATAGTTATGTCGAGAGCTGGCTCGCCAGCAAAGACTTCGAGATCCAACATCAGTGGTTCGGCGACGTGCGCCTGACGGCCTTTGCCGCGCCTTCTTCACAACGCCCCATAAACCAGCCGTTTGACGCCACGATCGGCAGCTTCGCCCGGTTGGCGGGCTACACGCTGACCCCGCGGCCGGTGGTGAGCGGGGACGTGCTTCAGCTCGGGCTTAGGTGGCAGGCGGTTGGGCGGGCAGGGGACAATCAGAAGGTGTTCACGCACGTGATCGACGGCGAGGGCAACATCTGGGCCCAGCGCGACAGCGACCCGTCCGGCGGCGCCCGCCCGACCGGCAGCTGGCAGCCGGGCGACGCTATCGAGGACAACTACGGCCTGCTGATCCTGCCCGGCACCCCGCCGGGCACGTATGTGCCCGAGGTTGGGATGTACAGTCCCGGGGATGGCAAGCGCCTGCCGATCACGGCCGGCGGGCAAGGCGACCGGCTGCTGCTGGGCGGCATCGAGGTTGGCCCGCCTGCGCAGGCGCCGGGCTTGGACGAGCTGCGCATTCCTCACCCGCTGGAACGCACGCTCGGCGGACCGCGGCTGCTGGGCTACGGGCTGACGCTGGTCGGCCAGGATGCGGAGCGGACCAGCTTCGCCGCTGGGGACGAGGCGCACCTAACCCTCTTTTGGCAGGCTGATCAGGCCTTGACAGGCGATCGGCAGCTGTCGATCGAAGCCGGCGGGCAGGTGCTGACGTCAGGGACGCTGCTTCCGCGGCATGCGACGTCGACATGGCGGGCTGGGGATCGATACCGTGATCAGCACCGGCTCAAGCTGCCTCCGGGTGATGCGGAGCTCGTGGTGAGGATGAATGGGGAGGCTGTGGGACTCACTCGAATCCGCGTTCGTTAGCTTCCCTCTCCCTAACCCTCTCCCAGAGGGAGAGGGGATGTACGGGAGGGATGATGGCATAGTTCTGGCGTCCTGAGCCTGCGATGCGTTATCTCGCGCTGGCTTGCGACTATGACGGGACGCTGGCCAAGGATGGACGAGTCGCAGCGGCGACGCTGAAGGCGCTCGAGCGGCTGCGCGAATCCGGGCGCCGGCTGATCCTGGTCACGGGGCGCGAGCTGGAGAACCTGATGAGCGTCTTCGGCGAGATAGGGCTGTTAGATATCGCGGTGCTCGAGAACGGGGCGCTGATCTACCGGCCTGGCGATCGCTCGACGAAGCTGCTGGCCGAAGCTCCGCCGGAGACGTTCGTGGAGCTGCTGCGCCAGCGGGACGTGGCGCCGCTGTCGACGGGCCGCGCCATCGTAGCCACCTGGGAGCCGCACGAGACCACCGTCCTGGAAGCGATACACGAAATGGGGCTGGAGATGCAGGTCATCTTCAACAAGGGCGCGGTGATGGCCCTGCCGTCGGGCGTCAATAAGGGCACCGGGCTTTACCACGCCCTCGACGAATTGGAGCTGGCGCCTCACAACGTGGTTGGCATAGGCGACGCTGAGAACGATCATGCCTTCCTGGCGTGCTGCGAGTGCGCCGTGGCGGTCGACAACGCCCTGCCGGTGCTGAAGGAGCGGGCTGACCTGGTTACCAAAGGCGCCCGCGGCGCGGGTGTGGTGGAGCTCATCGAACGGCTGCTGACGAACGATCTCATCGATCTCGAGCTGTCGCGGCACAACATCCTCATCGGGACCAGCCCGAGCGGGGAGGAATCCTGGGTCCATCCATACGGCAGTCGCGTGCTGGTTGCGGGGCCATCTGGCAGCGGCAAGTCGATGTGCACCACGGCGCTGCTTGAGCGTCTGGCGGAGCACGGCTACCAGTTCTGCCTGGTCGACCCCGAGGGCGACTACGAGGGCTTCGAGTCCACTGTCCGGCTGGGCGACTCCGAACGGGTGCCGAGCATCGACGAGGTGCTGCAGGTCCTGGCGCGGCCGAACCAGAGCGTCATCGTCAACCTGCTGGGCATCAAGTTGGAGGATCGGCCGCAGTTCTTCACCACCTTGGCGCCACGGCTGGTTGAGCTAGGGCTGCGGACCGGCCGTCCGCACTGGTTGGTCATCGACGAGGCGCACCACCTGCTGCCGGTGCAGCGGACACAGGCATCGGCCACGCTGCCGAACGATTTTCAGGGCGTAATGCTGGTGACCGTGCACATCGACCGCGTGGCGCCAGCGGCGCTGGAGCCGGTAACGACGGCGATCGCGGTCGGCGGGGGCGCCGATCGCACGCTGCGCACCTTCGCCAAGGCCGTTGGCGAGCCCTCGCCGGCACCGGTGCACAATCACCTTGGCCCGGGCGAAGTGGCCGTGTGGCACCGCGTCAGGGGCTCGTCGCCGGTCAAGATCAAGCTCGAGCCAGCCAGCGCGGATCACCGCCGCCACAAACGCAAGTACGCCAAGGGCGAGCTGATGGATGAGGAGTGCTTCTACTTCCGCGGACCTGAGCACAAGCTCAACCTGAAGGCGCAGAACCTCGTTATCTTTGCCCAGCTGGCCCAAGGCATCGACGACGAGACCTGGCTGCACCACCTGCGACAGGGCGACTACTCGCGCTGGTTCGAGCGGGCCATCAAGGACGATCAGCTGGGTGCCGACGCAGCCGAGATCGAGCGGGACGAAGACCTCTCGACAAAGGAAAGCCGGCGCCGCATCCTGGCTGCGATCGAGGAACGCTATACGCTGCCAGCCTGATTCTCGCATGTCATCCTGAGCGCAGCGAAGGACCTTTTCGTCCCAACCGGGAAGGTCCTTCGTCGCCACGGCTCCTCAGGATGACAAGGAAGCCGTTAAGATCGGCCAAGCATGGCGGGCATCGCTGAAAGCTTTTTGCGCTTCTACCAGCTGGAGGTCGTAGCCAACGCGGCTCGCTTCCTGACCGGCATCGTCGAGGCCATCCTGATCGTGGCGGTAGTGATGTTCATCGGCCGCCGCATGCAGGCGGCCTGGCGATCGGGCCGCCTGGCGCGCACCACGAGCGTCAACCTCGGCATCCTGATCGGCCGGCTGAGCTACCTCACGGCGCTGGCCCTCGGCCTGATCTGGGTCGCCTACATCTTCGGCGTCCAGATCAGCGGACTCCTGACGTTCCTCGGCGCGCTCAGCCTGGCGATCACCTTTGCCCTGCAGGACGTCCTCAAGAACCTCGTGGCCGGCCTGTATCTGCTGTGGGAGCGGCCGTTCATCATTGGCGACTCAATCCAGGTGAAGGACGTCACCGGCAAGGTGGAGGACGTGCAGGTCCGGACCACGCTCCTGCGCTCCGATACTGGCCAGCTGATCGTGGTGCCCAACGCGGTGCTATTCACCGAGATCGTCACCAACCGGCGGCTGGAGATGCCGGAGCCCGAGACCCCGGGGCAAACGGCGTGATCGCCCCGCCTCGGTAAACTCGGCGGGGACCCCAAAAATGAAAGTCGGCATCCTGGGCGGGACGTTCGACCCCATCCACTATGGCCACCTGGTGGCCGGCGAGGAGGCGCGCTGCGCGCTGGGCCTGGAGCGGGTGCTGTTCGTGCCCTCGGCGCGGCCGCCGCACAAGCTCGAGTACCCAGTTTCGCCGGCAGACCGGCGCGTCGAGATGGTGCGGCTAGCCATTGCCGACAATCCCCAGTTCGAGCTGTCCACGGTTGAGCTGGACCGATCCGGCTACTCGTACACGGTGGATACCGTGGCGGAGCTGCAGCAGCAGCTAGGCTCTGAGGCCCAGCTGTACTTCATCTTGGGCGAGGATGCCCTGGCCGACCTGCCGGCCTGGCACCAGCCGAAGAAGCTGCTGGAGCTGTGCGAGCTGATCGCCGTCAACCGGCCGGGCTACCACTCGTTCAGCCTGCGCCTGCTGGAGCGGCAGCTGCCTGGCGTGGAGAACCGCGTACACTCGCTGCGCATCCCCGAGCTGGCGATATGGTCAACCGAGCTGCGGGCGCGTGTAGCGAGCGGGCTGCCAATTCGCTACCTGCTGCCCGACACCGTGCACGATTACATCTACGAGCAGGGGCTGTATCTCAACGGGCAGCAGCAGCCGCCAGACCGGCCGGCCGCGTAACCATCTCGCGCTTGAAGACTTCGCCGAAACGCGCCACGAAGCGCTCCCCCACTTGCCGCGGTGAAGGGACAGGCGAGAGCAGGCGTTCCATCGAGGTGACGCCCTTGCCGACAATGCCGCAGGGGACGATGTGCTCGAAAAAGCGCATGTCCGTGATGACGTTGAGGGCGAAGCCGTGCAGCGTCACCCACTCGCTGATCTTCACGCCGATGGCGCAGATCTTGTCCTCGCCTACCCATACGCCGGGAAATTCCGGCTCGCGGCCCGACTCGATGCCAAAGTCGGCCAGGGTGCGGATGATCGCCTGCTCGAGGCGACGGACGTAGCGCGGGACGTCGCGCTCGCTCTCCTCCAGGTAGAGGATGGGATAGCCAACCAGCTGGCCAGGGCCGTGATAGGTCACGTCGCCGCCACGGTCACTGTGGACGAGCTGCGCGCCGGCGGCCAGGATGGCCTCATCGCTGGACAGCACATTGGCTGTGCGGCCGCGGCGGCCCAAGGTGAACACGGGCGGGTGTTCCAGCAGCAGCAGCTGGTCCGGGATTTGGCCGGCGGCTCGCTGGTGGACCAGGCGCAGCTGGATGTCCCAGGCATCTTGGTAGTCGATCAGCCCCAGCCAGCTGACTTCGCAGGAGCGCTCCATTGCTCTGCCTCAACGATATACTCGACCGACAGAGGATGCCCAAATCGCGCAACCGGAGCCGGGCGCCCTCCCGGCCAGCGGAGCACTACACGCAGCGTCCGTGGGTCAAATGGCTGGCAATCATCCTTCCGGCGTTTCTCGTGGCCGGCCTGCTGTTGGGCATGTTCAGCGTGGCCCTGGCGCCGTCGGTGAAATAACGGACGCCGCCGAGATCGCCCGCGCCGCGGTTGACGCCGCGGCTAACAAGAAGGCCGACGACATCGTGCTGCTGGACATCCGCGACGTGGCGGCCATGGCCGATTACTTCGTCATCTGCAGCGCCTCGACCGACCGGCAAGTGAAGGCCGTGGTGGAGGGCATCGAGGAGGAGCTGCGCCAGGACGGCGTGCGGCCCGTGCACGTGGAAGGCGATCAGGGCTCGGGCTGGATGCTGGTCGATTTCGGTGACGTGGTGTGTCACGTGTTCAAGCCAGCCGAGCGGGAGTATTATCGGCTGGAAGATCTGTGGCAGGGCGCGAAGACACTCGTACGGATGCAATAGGCCACGGCCGCTGGCACGACCGGCACTTCGTGGCGGGCATCATCTCCAGCAGCCTGGCGGGCATCGTCCTGGGCATTGTGCTGGGCTTGATCGCACCGCACGACGCTGTGCCGCGGTTCCTTCGCACCTTGCGTATCCTGCTGCGCCGCGAGCATCCGCGTTGGGAGATGCTGACGCAGTAGGCTCGCAACTTGCGTCGCTTATCCAACCATGATCCTTCCGCGCAGCAGCGGCGTGCTGCTCCACGTAGTGTCGCTCCCCGGTGGGCAAGGCATTGGCGACATGGGGCCAGAGGCGTATCGCTTCGTTGACTGGCTGGCCGCGGCGGGTCAGCAGGTCTGGCAAATACTGCCGCTTGGGCCAACCGGCTTCGGCAACTCGCCCTACGCTTGCAGTTCGGCCTTCGCCGGCAACCCGGACCTGATCTCGCTGGAGCGCCTCGTGGACGAGGCTTTGCTGGACGCCAGCCAGCTCGAACACCAGCTGCCGCAGGATTACGTCGACTACGAGAACGTCCACAATCTCAAGCGATGGGCGCTGGGCGAAGCCTTTCAGCGCTTCGCGGGCGGCCAAGAATTCGACGACTTCTGCCGCCGAGCCGCGTACTGGCTGGACGACTACGTCCGGGTCGAGGCGCTTGGCGACGAGGCGATGGGACAGCTGCTGCGCTTCCAGCAGTTCGAGTTCGATCGGCAGTGGTCGGCGCTGCGCCGCTACGCCAACGAGCGGCAAGTGCGCATCGTAGGCGACGTGCCCGTGTTCGCGGCGGATCGGGGAGTGGACGTGCGCGCCCATCCGAAGCTGTTCTACCTGGACGACCAGGGCCGGCCGACGCACGTGGCCGGCGTACCGCCCGACCTGTTCAGCGAGACTGGCCAGCGCTGGGGCAACCCACTCTACAACTGGGAGGTCATGGCCGCCGGTGGCTACACCTGGTGGCGGGACCGCATGCGGCGCACCCTAGAGCTGGTGGACGTGGTGCGGATCGATCACTTCCGCGCCTTCGCCGCCTATTGGGCGGTGCCGGCCAGCGAGAAGACCGCCGAGCGAGGCGAATGGCGGCAGGGACCGGGCGCCAAGCTGTTCCACGAGATCGGCCGCGAGCTGGGGCCGCTGCCTATCGTGGTTGAGGACCTGGGCCTGATCACTAGTGACGTCATCGCGATGCGCGACGAGCTTGGCTATCCGGGCATGAAGGTGCTGCAGTTCGCCTTTGACGGCAATCCGGATAATCCCTATCTGCCGCATAACTACAGCACCGAGTGGATGGTGTACACCGGCACCCACGATAACGACACCACCGTGAGCTGGTACCAGCAGCTGCCGGACGGCGATAAGCACGCGCTGCGACGGTACCTGGGCACCGACGCCGGCGATGTGGCCTGGGACATGATCCGGCTCGCCGCGGCCTCGGTGGCGCGCATTGCCGTCTTCCCGGCGCAGGACCTGCTGTCGCTGGGGGCCGAAGCGCGGTTCAATTTCCCGGGTACGGCGCATGGCAACTGGAGCTGGCGGCTGTGGCCGGGGGCGCTCGGCGATGAGCTTGCCGGGCGCTTCCGAGAGCTGACCGGCTACTACAACCGGCTGCCGCGACAACCGGCAGGCGAACCCGAGCCGGTCAGGGACTACCCATTCGGGACAGTTGCAATTAACAGCGGGCTCTAGGCAGCGTCGACCACCACCGTCACGCGCCAGGCCCGGATGAAACGCGGGCAGACCTGGCCCGGAGCACACGATGGGCGATCGGTGGCGCTGAGGGTGGCAGTGCCTGCCCCGGCTGCTCGGAAGCCATTGGCAGTGACGCCCGGACCGGCGGGGGGATTGGCCGCGGGGGCAAGCACAGCCGGGTCAGGCGGCTGAATCACCCATTTGTCCATGCCGGCGTCGGCCTGGAGGATCACGTTGACCGTGGCGCCGAGCTTCACATGAAAGGTCTTGCCCTCATCGGCAATGGTGATGGTCAGCACGGCCGGTGAGGCGGGCGCCGGGGCGCTGGGCGGCGCTGGAGACAGCGAAGGCGGCGCGGGGCTCGGCGGCGGAGTTGGCGGGGGCGAGCTCGGGATTGGTGGCGCCGGGCTGGGGCTGGCGGGTTCGGGCGCGGCCTCGCTGCTGCTCGCCGGGCTGGCCGCCGTGGAGGGCACCGGCAGGCTCTCGCTGGCCGACGGCGCGGCGCTGGGCGCGGACGCCCTGGGGACGCTCACGCTCCCGCTGCCACAGGACGCCAGGAGAAGCGCCGTTGTCATTCCGAGTGAAACGAGGAATCCACGACCGATACGGCTGCCTCGCCAGGGGCTCGGCATGACAAAAGCCCGCCTACGCACCGACAACAACCATGGCGCGGAAGGCGCGAATGGCGCGCGAGCAGGCCTGGCCGGGTTGGCAGGCCATGCGATCGGTCGCGCTGATGGTGGCGGTGCCCGGAGCAACCGCCCGGAAGGCACGGAACGTCACGCCTTTGGCCGCGGCCGCGGCGGGGTTGACCGTCGGCGCCAGGATGGCCGGATCGGGGTCGGCCACCTGCCAGTTTTCCATGCCTTCCTCGGCGCGGAGCGAGACATCCACCACCTGGCCAACGCGGACCTGAACGGTCTTGTTTTCATCTGACAGCGTGATCGTGGCCGCGGCTGCCGAGGTCGACGGTGGGGGTGGCGCGACGCCGCTGCAGGCGGCTAGGAAAAGAGCTGCGAGAACCAAGACGACCAGCTTGCCGACGCTCCAGGTTCCCTCACCCTCGCCCTCTCCCGCTGCGGCAGTAGAGGGAAGCTTGGGCCTCACAGCACTAAGGCTAGCTGGCGCGAGCCTCCGCGCGGCGACGGGCGTTCTCGTCCAGCAGGATCTTGCGCAGGCGCAGGTTCTTGGGCGTGACCTCAACGCACTCGTCGTCGTTCAGGAACTCCAGGTACTCCTCGAGCGAGAGCTGGCGCGCCGGGGTCAGCAGGATGGCGTCGTCCGCGGAATGGGTGCGCATATTGGTGAGCTGCTTGCCCTTGGTGACGTTGATCACCAGGTCGCCTTCCTTGGCGTTCTCGCCGACGATCATGCCGGGATAGACGTCCACGCCGGGGCCGATGAACATCGAGCCGCGATCCTGCAGCTTCCACAGCGCATAGCCCACGGACTGGCCGCGCTCCTTGGAAATGAGCACACCCGTGAGCCGCTGCGGGACTGAGGCGCGCAAGCGCTCGTAGCCCTTGAAGAGCTGCTGGAACACGGCGTAGCCCTTGCTGAGCGTAAGCAGCCGCGTCCGCAGGCCAATCAGGCCGCGGGCCGGGATGTCGTACTGCAGCCGGACATTGCCGCCGTCGAGCTGCATGTCCTGCATCTCGCCCTTGCGCTTGTTGATCTCCTCGATGACCACGCCAGAGTAGGGCTCGGGCACGTCCACCGTAATGGTCTCGATGGGCTCGAGCACTACGCCATCCACGTGCTTGGTGATGACCCTCGGCCGGCCGACGCTGAACTCGTAGCCCTCACGCCGCATCTTCTCGATCAGTACCGACAGGTGCAGCACGCCGCGGCCGGAGACCTGGAACGCGCTGGTCTCGGTGGTGCGCTCAACTTTCAGGGCCACATCCGCCAGCGCCTCGCGCTCCAGGCGCTCGAACACGTGGTTGGACGTCAAGAACTTGCCGCCATCAAGGCCGCAGAAGGGCGAATCGCTGACCATGAAGCGCATGCTGATCGTGGCCGGATCGACGCTGATGCGCGGCAGAGCCACAGGCTCGTCCTCGCCCGAAAGCGTGTCGCCAATGGTAAAGACGGGCACGCCGGCCACGGAGATGATCTGGCCGGCAATGGCCTCGGTGATCTCCTTGGGCTTGATGCCTTCGGGGTACATGATGCGCTGGATGCGCACCTTGCGCGCCTCGCCGTCCTCGCCGATGTGTGTCAGCGTCTGGTTGACCCGCAGCGTGCCCTGCCGCAGCCGTCCAACCGCCATCCGGCCAACATACTCGGAGTAGTCCAGGCTGGTGATCTGCATGACCGGCTCGGGACTGTCGCCTACGGATGGCGCCGGAATTTCCTCGACGATCAGGCGGAAGATTGGCTCCAGATCCGCGTCGGGCTGGTCCATCTCGCGCCGGCTGGTGCCATTGCGAGCCGAGGCGAATGCGTGCGGGAAGTCGAGCTGCTTGTCGCTGGCGTCGAGCTCGACGAACAGATCGAATACCTGGTCCAGCATCTTGTACGGCTCACAGCCGGGGCGGTCGATCTTGTTGATCACCACGATGATGCGCAGACCCAGCTCGAGCGCCTTCTTGAGCACGAATCGCGTCTGGGCCATGGGACCTTCGAAGGCGTCCACAATCAGCAGCGCGCCGTCAACCGTCCCGAGCACCCGCTCGACCTGGCCACCGAAGTCAGCGTGACCGGGCGTGTCGACGATGTTGATCAGGTACTCGCCATAGCGCACGGAGGCGTTCTTGGAGAAGATGGTGATGCCGCGCTCGCGCTCCTGGTCGTTCGAGTCGAGCACGCGCTCGGCCACGACCTGGTTGTCGCGGAACGCGCCACTCTGCCTGAGCAGCCCATCCACGAGCGTGGTCTTGCCATGGTCAACGTGGGCGATGATCGCCACGTTGCGAATGTGGTCGCTGGTCAAGCGGCGACCCGTGACTTACGTCGGCGTCGACGACGCTGTGCCTCTCCCAGGGCTTCTGTCCCTCTCCCACATTCGCCGTCCGCGTAGGACCGGGAGAGGATAGGTGAGGGAATCTGGGCGCTGGCGCGGGCATTGCCTCTTCATGGACTAGGCCCTCGCGGTCCTGCTGCCAGGTGCGGCCAGTCCTGCGCTCGCTCTCGGGCAGGGTTTGGCGCCGCTGCGGCGCCGGACTGTGGGTAGCTTCAGGTACCCTCACCCTCGCCCTCTCCCGCTGCGGCGGGAGAGGGGATCGCTGCGGAGATCGCTCGTACAGAGGGATGGCGTTCACCGCGGCCGGAGTGGGCGGCGTCTCGGCCGTCCAGCGCTTGCGGGGGATGCGGACCTTCAGGTCGCGCGAGAGGCGCCGCCACTTGTCCTCATCGGAGGGCGCCAGCAGCGTTACGGCGTCGCCTTCACGGCCCATGCGGCCTGTACGGC
>WNFB01007196.1_pt1 | contig 14469 bp, 9 predicted proteins | sample 5400501 | NCBI WGS metagenome assembly WNFB01 (sample SAMN13153341, study PRJNA577476) | soil metagenome | isolation source: 200 cm saprolite under Douglas fir tree site 2 hole 1 | place: USA:California | collected 2015-04-18
TCATCAAGAGCCGACGCGCAGCAACCTGGTCAGCAACGATGGAAAGCTGTACATTAAGTTGCTTCAAATCCTCGAGTTGCTTAATTTGCACCACTCGCTGCTGTGCTAACTCAACCAGAGTGGGAAAACGATTTTTCACGATCTCTACTATGGCATCCTGGAACGCTTGTATCCCCTCAGTTCTCCCGAGTATTCTTTCTAGAGCCTTTTGTTGCTGGAGATAGGGGTCTTGATCCAGCAAACTATCATAGTATTGCAAGTGAGCCTCCACTTCTTGCTTGTCCCGCAAGGATATAGTCTTTGACCGTCTTAAGATAGTTCTAAATCGTACAAGATGATGTCCTAACTCTGACTCTTTGTACCGATGCTTCATCTCCTCGATCGCCTGCAAAAGTAAGGACGCATTTGCACCTTTCATTGCAGGCAACAAGGTATACATGCATACTACATGATCTCTCACAAACTGCTGAGCATCCATCCTCCATAAGGGTAACACACGATAGTGAAATGCTAGTAAGACTTCTTCTCCACTCTTTTCCCGAAACGGGGACTCCGGTATACTTGTTTCAAACGGGTATATGACCATCGATATTACTGGACAACGGTGCTTGTCATATAAACCGACATGATACTTGAGCATGCGGATAGCCATTTCGTTATCGGTATCCGTCTGTAACTCCATGTTCAGAATATGAGGGTCACCTCTATACTGGATATTGTACACCAGATCGGCTCTCAAGGTTGTTCTATCAATCTCAATATTTTGCTCATTGATAAATTCCGCTTCAGGCAAGAGATTCGGTAATATCTCCGCTACTTCATCTCCGAGTAAAGATTTCAAGGCTTGATCATACGGCTGGGACTGATCCTGCGACATCCTACTACGCCTCTACATTTTATGATTAGGCATCATAGCGTGTCGGCTTTAGATACGAGTATACCACAGAGCTTTTTTAGGTGACTTGTCTCATCTACCACGCTAGATGCTCTGGTAGAATAATGCAGCCTGTTGGAGATAAAGCGGAAATTACAAGTTCCGCCCAACTCTTCCACGGCTGCATTACTTCCCTCTTAGGCAAGGTTCAATTGTGAAGAATAGTCCTTGATCGTTTGAATAGTCACACCGTGTCACTGCTGCGGAACTGTCAAGTGCATTTGAACCATGCCTTACGATGCGAGCATAGCTTCTATCGTAAGGCTCCGCTTTCCTCTGGTATCTTAACTGCCCGTAAACCAGACCACATCCGCGCAAGTCAGATAGGCCAGCCTACCCTCCTCCCTGGCATTTGGCAAGCTCCGCTTTAAGATTGTCCCGGTCGGCACGCACCACTTGTAATTCCTGGCCCACCCAAGAGATAAAGACGTTCCGTGAAGATGTCCATTCAAGCACAATCCACCTGAACACCTGTTGCGTGCCGCCGCCGAGAGCGGGGTTCGACTCCTCTAAAGGGGTGAGTCCGACTGCTGGTTCAAGCGGGTAGTTACCGGGATTCCAGCTGTGTGTAAGCACATACTGCCTAAAACCGAGAGTCACTTGTATTCCGTTTGGTGCGGTCAGGGTCTGACCGTCATCATGCCAACCTGTTGGAACTACTGGCATAGCTGTTGCCTCCTCTGAGTCAATCGGTAAAAAATCAGTGAGTGGGTTAAAGCCTGCTGGCGGTCGCGGGAGCCAGGGCGGTACAACGGCAGTGGCGGTAACCAACTGCATTTTGCTGGCATCGTACGTGCGTGGCCCTCGACGCAAGGTGGTCGGGTCGAATAAATTGGTGACGTTGGCCGTGTCACGAACCAGCAAGTTCCCATCGGAAGCCACTCCTGTAATCGTGATAATGTGATTGCCACTTGGAACCCAGTAATAGGGCACGACATCACCGAGGGCCATGTCATAGAAACTTGATTCTGCGCCTGCAATGACCACTGGGTAGCCAAGCTTCACCCATGCCCTGACAGTATTGGCGTCGGGATTGGCAATCTGGTGGGGTATGCTGATTTGTCCGAGCAACTGGTACAGTTGTTGATCAGACATACCGATTGTGTTATTAATGGAGTCGTCGCTGTCGTACTGAATGTACCACTGGTCAGCTTCAGCAATTACCTGTGGCACTGACTGCGTAGGGGGCCGACCGACCGGCGCCATAGCTTTCACTATCGCGCAGGCATAGAATCCGCAGGCGAACTGCGTCTTCGCCGGCTGGAACTGGTCGGCGTCCAGAAAATCTCCGACCTCTCCAGTGGCTGATAGAGCTACCATGAACTCTTTACCTCCTTCTGTCTACCTCAGACATAGAGTGGAACTAGCAACAAGCCCAGGGCGGGGACAAGCCCAGCAAGCCCAGGGCGGGGGCAAGCCCAGCCCCTACTATAATACATTACCTAAACGCACGAAGTTGAGGTTTTTGGCTGAGGAGTTTTGAGGTTGTGCGAAAAGGGAAAGAATGGAAGCGGCTCGCGCAGCGTCCGGGCCGCAGCTGACGCGATCATCGGTTGGGAGAAGATCCGACCCTTACACGAATGTGCAGTCAAAGCTACAAGCATTTACCGGCAAGGGGCGATGCTGGCACCAATCCGTCTCACCAACGCTGCTGCGCAGCTACCCTGCGGGTCAGGTGAGACGCAAGGAGACGCATCCCCACCACCCGTCCTCTCCTCTCCCGCCCCTACGCGGTTTTATACAACGGTTCGCACATCCGTATTAGTCTGCTAATAGTGCAGCACCAGCATCTTCCACAACTCTATCACACTATGAAAGCCAATCACAAACACAGAGAGGCAGGCCAGGGGAATATGTATAGAGCGCCACACGCGGATGATGAGGCGAGCGCGTTTTTGACGCTGAAGCGAGCGTTCAAGGCGGGCGCGTTCGCTGAGTATCTGGTAGGTGCGTTGAAAATCGTTTACTTCACGGGGTTCTAGCTTTGGCAAGAAGTCGGGCAGCATACCCTTCAACTGCACTGCTTGTTCGCAATATTGCTTAAATTCGGCTGATTTGCCTGCGCTGAGTCGTTCAATGGCCAGTGCGAGTTCAAACAGGCGATCCTCTACCGAGCGACTAATGCCGACGCCGTTGGTGCCAGCCTCGGCGGCGATCACGCGCGACTGCCAGGCGTCGAGCAGGCGACCAATCACGCCCGTCAGCACCAGTACCAGCAGGGCGAAGAGGGCCGAGGTGCCGAAATAGTATTCGGTGAAGCGCATTTTTGTCCACTCGATGTCATGGGTGATGTTTTGGAAGTTCTCGTGCATGAATGCAATCAAGACGCTGATAATCCCGAACCAGACGTGCAGCCACAACCAACTCTGCACTTTCCCCGGCAGACTGCGCACAAAGCGGCGGCGCAAGGTATAGGCCCCCACCGCCAGTACCAGGACAAAAGAGACAATGCCGAATTGCCGAAACGGAGCATTATACGGGCCGGGATAGAGTTGGGTCGCAATCGCGGTGCGGTAGAGCAGATACACCGAGCCAAGTGTGGTCATCGAGAGCGCCAGAAACAGCCAGTTCATTTTTGAGCCGGGCGTTTTCCAGATGCGCTTGACTTTCCGTTCCTGTACGGGTGATTTTTTGACCAGGGCCATGAATGCCTGTCCCTTTCCAGGGTAGTTGGACCCGCGCTTGAGTTATTTAGCGCGCGCGCCGCTGCAGAATCTCTTCCGTTGAACCAAAGAATTTCGTAGGTTGAATACGTATTGCTGCACCTGTTGGGCAGGCCTGCACGCACGCCTGATCGCTGTATCCCGCGCACAGGTCGCATTTAATTGCGACCTTCTTGCGTAGTTCGTCGTAGCCGTTGCGCGTCTGGGAGATATCGAACGGGCCGGGCGCGGCATAGTTCCCGCCTGCCGCGGCCACGCTTACTACGGGCAAGGTTTTGCGCGCGCGCTCTTTGCCCGCGCCCTTGGTGAAAAATTCGCTGAAGTGCTGCCAGGAAGATCGCGCTGCCGCTTCGTCTTCGATTTGTACAATTGAGATTGCGCCGTAGGGACAGCGTTCCGCGCAGATGCCGCAGCCAATGCAGCTTTCGGTGATATAGACCTCGCCGTTGGGATGCCGCGCGATCCCCGCCCGGCTGCACAGCATGCACACCGGGTCCTGACACTGCCGGCAGGCGGTAGCGATGCTGATATTACCGACGACCATACCCTTGCGGTTCATGCGGGAATGGCCGTGCCGCCGTGCGCATGCCTCTTCGCATTCATCGCAGTGAATACATTTATCCAGGTCAATCACCAGCACCTCTGTCCCCTCCATTACTCCATCACTCACCAGCGAGTGCAGTCCTGCCTGCACCTCGAGGTCGGCGGGACCGGCGACGGGTGTGAAATGGCGCAGCGCTCCGGTTGAAAGTGCGTAGCCCTGGGTAGAGATAGCTGCCTCGAGGTATTCCCGTAAACGCATTGAGAAGCGATGATTCACCTCCGGGTACTTCTGGAACAGCTCCAGCAGCGCCTGGCGCGGCACTTCTGCTATGCGGCAACGGTTGATGGTTGTTACCGTCACGGCCTGCCCATCACCAAGCAAGTCGAGACCGCCCGCGAAGTAATCGCCTCCCTGGCGATAGGCGATGATGCGTTCGCCGCTTTCGTGCTGCCCCGTCCCTGCTGTAGTGCGCCGTGCAACTTTGACGAAACCCTCCAGTAGAATGTGCAAAGTTTCGCGTGAAGGGCGGCCCCTCTTGTCCTCTGTAAACAATTGCTGATCGCGTTCATACTGCTTAACGGGAGTCTGGCGGATGAGCGCCCGGATATCAGCATCCGCGACACCCTGAAAGAGCGCCATGCGTTTGAGGATGGATTTCAGCGAACGGGCGTTATTGAAGCGTTCAAAGTAATCGCGCACGCTGGGAACGAGTTCCATCAAGCGCTGCATCACCTGTTCTGGCACCTGTAACAGCGCGGCCGGCGTCTGTGCGTGCGCAGATGCTGTGTAGGGATGCCCGGTGAGCATGCCATCCTCTCCCGTATACTCACCACGCCTGAGGATTGCTACGGGCAGTTCTGCATTATCTATACCTGTTGCCACCAATTCCAGGAGACCTTCCAGGATCAGGTACAAATCTCGCCCGTACTCCCCTTCGCGTATGACTGTCTCCCCTGGTACGAGGATACGCTGTTTGGAAGCTGCTATTATGTGCAGCAGGTAGGCATCCGGGACCTGCTGTGGATCGCGCAAGATAGGCTGTTCGCGTAAGCAACTGATGAGCATGGCAATCGTCCAGCCGGCAGGCAAGGCATCCGCCACGCACCTCATATCCGGTTTACTGTTCCATGAAACGCCGAGCCGCTCTTTCAGCGACAACATCAAGAGATCACGATGATTATCGACCGGGCACACGGGCACACAGGAGCCACACATAATGCACTCGTGCGTAAAACGTGCCACGTGAGGCGCAACCTTCTCTAGAATCGTTGCAGAGTTGAGGTCAGCGATCGTGATCTGGGATGAGATGGGTACCGGGCAGGCATCCATACAGCGATTGCACCCGATACACATATCAATCTCGAATTTGATGTGTGTCTCGCTCAGTCCCTGCACTTCTCGACGATGCTCGAGTCCTACTACGATTGGTTGTTTCCCTGTCGATAGGCGATTTGCATTCATCCCCACCGTAGAACCTGAAATGACAGCGCCCGCTATAACTGCCGTATCTTTAAGCACGCCAGTTGGCGGCGTGTGCTGAACAGGACCCAATGTACCAGTAGCAGGTTGCTTTCTCGCGCGCCCCTGGGGATAAGAGAAATAGACCAGCATATTGCCTAACACAACGCGGTCTCCATGTGAGAGATGGTAGGCATTATTGATTTTTACCCTATTTACAAACACGCCGTAGCGACTGTTCAGATCACGCACGTAGAAACCATCGGGCGCGGTGAATATCTCGGCATGTTGACGCGATGAAGAGGCATCGTTTAAGACGATATCGTTCTGTTTGTCTCGCCCAAACGTGTAGCGTTTGCCATGTGCCAGGGGAATGACTTCAGGTGGAGTATTCTGTCCTACCAGCACGAGCGTGGGGGTATCGTTGAGCGTGCGCAGAACGCTTTCAGGAATGATACGCGATACGCTGGCATGTAGTTCGGTACCCTGGATATGCAGGAAAGCGCTACTTGACGGCGTGCTGACACCGGTATGCGATGCCTGGGGGCGCAACTCGAAACGGAACTGTACATCGCCGAAACGTACGCGGTCATGGTGATGGAGCTTGTAGACGGCATCACGTGCCACAGGAGAATCGTTGACGAAGGTGCCGTTGGAACTACCTGTATCGCGAAGCAAGTATTCACTATTGCCACAGGTGATTTCCGCGTGAAGCCGCGAGACGGAGCTATGCTCAAGCAGGAGCGAGACCCCGGCCTGCCGACCCACGGTAACCACGTTCGCCTGATCGCTTTTATGAAGCTGTGTCTCTCTCACAGAGACCGGTACTTTGGGATGCGGAATAGGCGTGAGAAACGCATCCACATCTTTGGGGAAGAAATTTTGCGCGTACTCTTCGCCGGTCAGGGTGGGTATCACGCTATGTTTCCCGAACTCAGAGTCTTCGCTCACCCCCTCTTTTTTGATATTCAGAATGGGGCCAGGGACGCGCTGTTGATCGAGCCACGTTTCGAGATTGAAGTCGGTGGTAAAGAGCAGCCCGGCAATGGGAGCGAGGTTAACTCGATGATCGATGGCGCGTTTGAAGGCCAGGGCATGGCTGCGCTCACCCAGGAGGAGCGCACCGGCGATGATGCCATCTTTTAAGATCACTTTGCGATAGCTGCGCGGCTGCGGGTCGGCGACGATTTCTTGATAGCCTGGAGACGATGGGCACGTGGTCAGCCCGATGGAAACAAAGTCCAGGCCGTAGAGAAAGGTTGCGTTGTAGTAATTCAGGTAGGCAGGGCGCAACGCGCTGTTTGAACCGGGGTGGCCGGGAGTGAGTAAGCCGAGCATATTATTGGCGGCAACCTGGGCCTGCTGAATAGCGGGAAACCACTGGCCCAGGACTCGCGTGCGCCCGGTTAATTCGCCGGTGGTCTCGATCACATCACCTGCCGCGTAGATTTCCGGGATGTTGGTACGCATGCCGTTATCAACCTTGACCCCGCGTCCACAGGTGATGCCACCGGCCCGAATAAAATCAATCACCGGCTCAATGCCGATAGCGATCAGCACCATTTCGCAGGGGATGTCTTCGCCATGCGTGGTGATAACGCCGGAAACCTGTCCATTTTGGCCGATAATCTCCGCGATTTCTTCTCCGGTACGCACATCGATACCGTCGCGGCGTTCTTCTTGCAATACCATGTCTGAGGAGACAAGGTCAAGCACTTCTGACCAGAGGGTGTTGCCGCGTATCAGGTGCGTTACCTGGTAGTCGCGATGCCGCAGGGTTTCGGCGCTCTCCAGGGCCAGCGTGCCACTACCACATACCACTACGCGATTGACATCAGCGAGACGACGCAAGATTTCCTGGTAGTCTGCAACGGTGCGCAAGGTAGAGATGCCTGCCAGGTTGAGACCGGGACAGGAGAGCGCGCGCGGGCGGGCGCCATTGGCGAGCAGCAATTGGGAGTAGCTGATGCGCTTGCCGTTTTGCAGTTGTAAGAAGCGCTGCTGGGTGTTAATGCCTACGACGCGGCCAGGAATAAAACGGATGCGCTGCTCCTGGTAAAATGTGGCGGGACGCGCCCAGAGTTTTTCTTCTGGCAAGCGCCCGCCAAGAAAATCCTTGAGAGCGGGACGATAATAGGCCGGCAAGGGATCATCCGCGACGATGGTGATCGAAGAGGAGGGGTCTCCCGCGCGGAGAATTTCGGCAGCAGTGACACCTGTAATACCATTACCGATAATCACATAAGATTGCTGTGTGCCCATCGATTACTCCTGATAAGACTTGCAAGCGTATCGTCACTCCGCATTCAGAACCGCCTTGTATGCTTTTACTATGCGAGTTTCTGAGGTGAGGGGGTTCAGTTCAAACACGACACGCTTGCCCAGGTGTCCTCTTTCCTCAAATTTTGCCTGTCTTAGAATGGCGATTCCTTCCGGGGTAACACCGATGGCGTAGAACCTGGTGATCGTTATGCCCTGTCCTGCAAGATCATGCAGGACATGCAGGAAGCCGCGAATGAGACGCGCTCCGTACCGGCGTCTTTTCCATGTATCTACATCTGGTGTTGTTGCCATACCCGTAATGATGCACTCCACTGAATTTCCTGGGGTATATGGGAGTACATCTTCGGCGCTGATTTCCCCTTCTCTTATTTCTCCTTTTAGCCATCGCTTGATGGTTTCCTGCTTCACAGGAAGCACATGCATGCATGCTACCAATCGACCCTGATCTCTCACGATGAAATTGGTGTCAGGATTTTTGCGTAACCATGCCGCATATGTCGGAATGCCATATCCTGCACTGCCATTGAGTAGGAGTGTAGCTAATTCGTACTCTTCATGGATATCGGCTACGCGAGCTTTCCCAAAGGTTGTGCCTGGGCCCTCCTCATCGGTCAAGCACTTCAGTCTCTCTTTTGCCAGTCGCGCGATCTGATGTTTTGAGTAGAAACCTTGTTTTTTCCCAGGTGGTGTAAGCTTCTTAATCCTCCCTGTATCGATGAGATAATAGAAGGCCCCCACATTTATGCCTAATTGCTGGCGTGCTTCGCTCGCGGAATAATAGTGCTCCATGCTTTTCCCCCAGTGTTAACAATTATAAAGCGCCCTGCGCTGGATTGCAGAGAAGTAGTACTCGATCTTATTCCGACCGGCAACGGACTGCGTCCTACCTGCGGTCAGCCGGTCGGAGAAGTAGTACTCGATCTTATTCCGACCGGCAACGTACCTCGAAATGGGTCTTGCCAACGACGCTACGCGTCTACGGACTGCGTCCGTCAGGCAAGACCACAGGAAGTACTGCGTCCTACCTGCGGTCAGCCGGTCGGAGAAGTAGTACCCTTCAGGAGCGATTTGTTACACACTTTATATTGCATGGTACAAGAGTACCAGGTCAGGCGAACACACAGTCAGGTTGAGAGACGAGGAAAATAAGCTAAAGAAGGTTAAGATGGAATGCAGATACCCCCCACAAATCCTACTGCAAGCATGACGCATTGACAAGGTTGAATAACTGCCGCTACACTTCCCTCGATATTACTACACGAGGTATGCTACGGATAATCGAGAGTCAGTCTCTACGACGACTTTTGCCGAGGTAATTAGACAGGCACGCCGTCATGAGGAGGAGGCGCTGGTAGCACTGTATCAACGCGCCCTCCCCGTTATTTATCGCTATGTGCTGGCACGGCTGGGTCGTTCCGACCTGGTAGAAGACGTCGTTTCCGAGGTGTTCCTGGTGATGGTGGAATCTATTGGTGAGCTGCGCACCGAACAGGAGGCCGGTTTTTACGCGTGGCTCCTGCAGATCGCCCAGGGCAAAGTCTCCAGAGCCCTACGGCGCGTGACGCACAGCGAGAGAAGACATATTCCACTGCCAGGCACCCACGCGACAGACCAGTATGCCATGGTGGAGTTGATGGCAACCGATCTGGTGAGTGATCCAGTGGCGTTGCACGAATGGCGCGAAACGCTCGAAGAAGTCGGGCTGGCGCTGGGGAGTCTGAGTACTGAACAGCAGGTGATCGTAATTGGTCGTTTTCTGGCAGGGCTGAAGATCGAGGACCTTGCCAAGGCCCTGGGCAAACAGCCGGGAGCCGTGCGTGTGTCACAATTTCGTGCATTGCGGGCGTTGGCGGAGCACCTGGGGCTGGCGCGTGGGCCAGGGCGCAAGGGCAAAGGAGAGCGGCCATGAATCCCGAAGAGTACGTGGATCGCTTGCTCGAGCAACGCGAACGCGGAGAAAAGCAGCTTCCCGTGATCACTGACGAGGTCGCAGCAAGCCTGGCTGCTGCGGAGGTGCTAACGCAGCTGCGGGAGATTGCTGTCCCACCCGAGTTTGCCGGCTACCTGGAGCTCTACCTTCGTGCCCGCGTCCGCAACTTTGGCCAGCAAACCAGCACGGCCCTCCCGGTCGTCCGCCCGGTGAGCCGTGCAGGCGTGCGCCGTAGCTGGACGGCAGTGCTGGGGTTCGCCGCCGTGCTGCTGGCGGCGTGCATTAGTATCCTGACCGCCTCCGCGCGCAGTTTGCCTGGCGATACCCTCTATGGCTTGAAACAAGCGGAGTATCAGTTTACGCTCAACTTTGCTAGCGGTCCACGAGACCGTGCCAGCGCGCAGATCGACCAGTTACGCAACGCCCTGGTCGATCTGCGCACGGTCGTCAGTGCTGGGCGTGATGATGATGCGATCAGGCTGGCGCTGGAGAGCGTTGCTGTCAAAACAAACGACAGTCGAGGAGCAGTAGCTGCTTTGCCAGCAGGCGCTGAGCGCGAGTCAGCACAGCGGGATCTCGACGGCGTGCTCGCGCAGGAAGAGCAGACCGTGCGCCACCTGCTGGACCAGGCGGATTGGCCGGTGCGGCTGGCCTGCACCCAGCAGTTGGGAGCCCTGGGCGATGCGGTGCCAACGGTGACGCGGGTCCTGGTCCACCCTCAGAGCAATGGAACGCTGCTGATTACCCTGACAGGCACCCACTTTGCCCCACATGCCGAACTGATGATCGACGGGCGACCAGGGGGCACGGTGAGTCAGAGCAGCTCGCAGCAGCTCGTCGCGGTCCTCAGCGACGCAGCGTGGTCTGCTGGCGCACACGCGCTTGGGGTACGCAATCCCGACGGGACGGCTGCCCAGATGGCTCTCAGTGACGAGAGTGATGGTCACAATGGGTCTGGCACGCCTCAACCCAACGACGATCACAACAGGTCTGGCACGCCTCAACCAGACGATTCCGGTGAATGACACCGCTGAGAAACATCCTAATTGTGGTTAAGATAGCAGATACCTATCCTCCTGCCAGGCATCAAAACTAGACGGAATGCGAGCAGAGAAGGGTGAACTCTGAAAGGAAAGATCAGGAAATGCAGACAGTAAGTGTAGACCAGCTTGTAGGGAGATCCCTGGGGGAGTACCGGATCGAGCGGCTGCTTGGTCATGGCCAGTTGGGTGCGGCGTATATGGCGCAGCAGCTCTCGCAGGGCCGCACAGTCATCATTACCATGTTCAACTTCCCAGAGGGACTATCGGCCCAGGAACGCGAGCGGTTTATTACTCGTCTTGCCCAGGAAAGAACAACGCTCGTCAGACTCACACACCCGACTATTCTTCCAATTTATGATTTCGATGAGCACTCTGGGTATCTGTACCTGGTGACAGCCTTTGTCAAAGGAGCCTCACTTGGGCAGGTGCTGAAACAACAGGGGCGCTTTACTCCACAACAAACGCTCGAGGTACTGAAACAGGTAGCAACAGGCCTGGATTATGCGCATAGCAATGGGGTTGTGCATGGTATATTGAGTCTTTCCAATGTGCTGATGAGCAATGAACTGACCGTGCAAATCGCCGGTTTTGGCCTGAGAACGATGCTCGAGGTACATGGGTACACACAGAATATACACCTCAATGCCCACCTGTTCAGGGAGAATGGTACCTTCCCGGGAAGTCCCGAATATATCTCCCCGGAACGTGTGCTGGGCATGCCTACTGATGCGCGCTCTGATATCTATGCGCTGGGGGTCATGCTCTTTGAGCTACTCAGTGGAACGCTGCCGTTTCGCGGGACGAATCCCCTTGACACTGCGCTGAAGCGTATACAACAGTCCGTCCCCTCGGTTCACGCAGTGTGTCCGGACGTACCGGAAGCGTTCGACCTGCTGATTAGTAAAACCCTGGAACGCGACCCGGCGAAGCGCTATCAACGTGCCAGCGGTATAGTAACCGCTTTTGAGCGTGTCTTAACAACGCTGGAAACGATGCAAAAGGCCACCAACTCCAGAAACCAGCAACTGGCGCAGGGCCCGCAGCTTACGCTACCACCTACTGTCGACTGGTTCGAGGAGGCGGGCATGCCCGCTGAGAAGTGGCAGTTGTTGCCTCCTATTGTGACAGGGCGCATACCTGCGGTAATACCCTCTGCTTCTTCGGAAAACCCAACCTGGATGGTGGCAGGTAGCGGGGAAATGCATCCATCTGTCACAGTACAACCCGATAGCCCAACAGAAATGGTTCCAGCGAAAGAGACATTACCTCCGCCAGCAGGAAGTCGTGGCGATTCGATGGCAGGTGTTGATCCCTTTGCCTGGTGGTCCGCTACACCGGGCAGGCTCGGGACGCCGCCGCCTGCACCTGGAACGTTTACGCAGCGTTCACGCCGTAAACCTGCACAACAGGACCGTAGAAAGCTCGTCACGTTGATCGCTGCTGGTACTGCCACAGTGGGCGTGCTTGGGGTGGGCGGCATCAGCTTTGCCCGCTTCATTCAAAGCATGAAGCAATCGCAGATTGCCAATGCACCAACCGCCGGGTCAACTGCACCCGCTACGACACATGGGAATACGCCTACGGTAGGGACGACGAAAGGCGCGCAAAAGACACCAACATCATCCAAGTCGCCAACCGCAAAGCCTTCGCCTTCAGCAACGAAAGCGCCGCAGCCATCACCGACTGCGCAACCGACACAACAACCGACGCAGCAACCGACGCCGACACAGCCGCCTGCGCCAACTCCAACTCCGCCGGGGCATACGGGAACGGTGATTGGTTATACCAACCAGGCAACGAATAGCGCGAAAAGTTTTACGAACCCGGCCAATGGCAATGCTGGCCTGCTCACCCATCTTGGCAATGGCAATTTCGTGGCGTGTGAAAGGGCCTGTACGCATGCAGGAGTGCCTGTCAATTACGATTCTGGCAGTGGTAAACTCGTTTGCCCGGCGCACGGTGCGACTTTTAATGCGGACGGCACCAATCCCACTTCACCGGCCCCTAGCCAGCTCCCACAGGTCACTATCCGTGTGAACGGTGATGGGACAATTACTACCGGGTAGTGTATACCCCATCCTGGACACTCTCTCCCTGGGCGCATAGGCTCTCAGCAGAAAGCGAGGAGGGCAGCTTGACATGCTCCTCTTGCATACATGCAGGGGATTCCCCCTCTCACGAGGGAGGCTTCCTTGTTCAACGAGATGCGCCCGTGCAAGCTTTGGCCCGTCCAGGTCTTACCATCTCTCCGAAGGCAGTCACGGCTTGTCCAGCCGCCAGAATGTTTCTAGCAGCATTGAGGTCTCTGTCATGGAACACGCCGCATGCAGGGCATGTCCAGGCACGGACATCAAGCGAAAGGGTGTCGAGGATATGACCACAGTCAAAGCACCGCTTAGAGGAGGGGTAGAACTTGTCAATCTTGACAAGCGTGCGTCTATACCACGCGGCTTTGTACTCCAACTGGCGCACGAACTCACCCCACCCAACGTCACTGATCGCTTTGGCAAGGCGGTGGTTCTTGACCATGTTCTTGACTTGCAAACTCTCAAGGCACACAGTTTGGTTCTCACGTATGATGCGAGTCGAGAGTTTGTGTTGGTAGTCCCGTCTCCTATCAGCAATCCGTGCATGGATGCGAGCGACCTTGCGACGGGCTTTAGTTCGATTCTTGGAGCCTCTCTGTTTTTTAGCGAGGTGCCGTTGCGCCCGTGCGAGCTTCTGCTCGTCCTGCGCGAAGAACTTGGGATTGCCAGCGGTTTCACCGGTAGAGAGGATCACCATCGACTTCAACCCCAGATCAAGCCCAACTTCCTGCGTGACATCCGGCAAAGGCTTGATCTCCTCTGCAACGAGGATGGAGACGAAATAGCGCCCTGCCGTGTCAAGGGTCACCGTGACAGTAGTTGGCTGAGCATCTTTGGGCAAAGGACGGCTCCAACGGATGTCGAGGGGGTCAGTCATTTTTGCCAGGGTAAGTGAGGTGCCGTCCCAGTTGAAGGCACTTGCGGTGTACTCAGCAGCTTGTGCCCCGTGCTTCTTTTTGAAGGTGGGATAGGCAGCGCGTCCCGCGAAGAAGTTACGGAACGCTTTATCTAGATGGCGCAAGGCTTGCTGTGGGGGAACACTGGAGACTTCATTCAACCACTGGTGAGACTGCTGCTGTTTCAACTGGGTGAGAGCAGAAGAGGTGTCGGCATAGTAGACCCGCTTGTGGCGCTGATAGTAGGCATCGGTGCGCAAGCGCAAGGCCCAATTATAGACGTAGCGGGCACACCCAAACGTCCGGGCAAGGATGCTCGCTTGCTCAGTGGTTGGATACGCCCTATACTTGTACGCTCGTTTCTGCTTCATGGCTTACAGTATAGCAGTTACGGTGTGAAACATCAACAGTAGAAAGGAGAGGCGGCATTTCCTCCCCGTAGCTGAAGCCAGGGGTCTCCACGCCGCAATTCTGATGAAACCCGCCCATACTGCCTCCCTTCTTTTGCACCTTTCACACATGGCTATCCGGATTCGACATGCTTCCATGCAGAGCAGGGTTACTCCGAAGCCGTCGCGCCCATTACGAACGCATCCACCTCGCTCAATTTGCCGCGCCACAAAGGAAGCTT
>WNFB01003168.1_pt1 | contig 14468 bp, 14 predicted proteins | sample 5400501 | NCBI WGS metagenome assembly WNFB01 (sample SAMN13153341, study PRJNA577476) | soil metagenome | isolation source: 200 cm saprolite under Douglas fir tree site 2 hole 1 | place: USA:California | collected 2015-04-18
GTGCGGATTCTCTTCAGTTCGCCCGCGCGGTCCAGCGCCGCAATCCAGTCGCGTAGATCGTCGTAGGCCAAAGGTTCTCCTTTTCACGAAACGCTCGATTATAAGACAGCAGAGCATTTCAGCGCGGAGATCGCAGAGGCCGGCGCGACACTGGCCGACAGGACTGCATCTAAGCCAATGTCCGGCTTTCAGATATAGTCTTGAGCGAGGAATATGCGGGAGAGAACGTGGACACGACGTGTTGTAATCACCGGCATGGGAGCGGTGAGCCCGAACGGTGTCGGCAATCAGGAATTTGGCGATGCCATTCTTGCGGGACGCAGTGGCGTGCACCGTATCACGCATTTCGATCCCGGCGAGATCCCCGTGCAAGTCGCAGGCGAGGTTCGCGATTTTGACGAGCTTGCCTGGGTAGAAAAACGTGAGCGCAAGCACGTGTCACGCGTGCTGCCACTGGCTCTGGCCGCGGCGAGCCAGGCTTTCAGCGATGCCGGAATCGATCCTGCTTCCCTGCCCCTGGAACGCAAACGCCGTTTCGGTGTGATCCTCGGCTCGGGCGGCGGGGCCCAGGAATTCACTGAGGAACAGTATCGCCTCTTCTTTCACCAGCAATATCGTCAGATGAGCCTGTTCTGTGTGCCTACCGGGGTAATGGGCACGCTCTCGAGTGATGTCAGCATCCGCTTCGGTCTGCGCGGACCGAGTCATGTGATCACGACCGGCTGCACGTCATCGACAGACGCGATGGGCTATTCACTGCGGCAGATTCAGTCGGGCCGGCTGGATATGGTTCTGACCGGCGGAGCAGACGCGCCGATCGCGCTGGGCATCGTAAAGGGTTTCATCCTTATGAAGATTCTTACCGATTCCTGGAATCACGCTCCCGAAAAGGCGTCACGCCCATTCTCTGCCGACCGCAATGGGTTTGTGCTGGCCGAGGGCGCGTGGATGTTTGTACTTGAGGAATATGAGCATGCCAGGGGGCGCGGGGCGACGATGCTGGCGGAAATCTGCGGGTACGGCTCGACCTGCGAGGCATTTCATCGCGTGCGGCTCAAAGAGTGTGGCGAAGAGCCGGCCCGGGCAATTGCGCTGGCCATGACAGAAGCGGGTATCGACGCGCGGGACGTGAACTATGTAAATCTGCACGGGACTTCGACCAAACTCAATGACCGCATTGAGACGCAGGCGTTGAAACTAGCGCTGGGAGAACATGCGGTAGAGGTGCCGATGTCGGCCTTGAAGTCACAGATCGGGCACCCCCAGGGCGCTTGCGGCGCTGCCGGTGTGGCGGCCACCCTCGTAGCCATGCGGCGGCAGCAGGCCCCCCCTACGATCAATCTGGAAACGCCGGATCCGGAATGCGATCTGGACTATGTTCCGGACGTGGGCAGAAACGTGAGCATTGAACACGCGATTTGCAATTGCATAGCGTTCGGATCGAAGAACTCGGCGCTGGTGCTACGCAACGTAGCTTAAGCCACAGAGCGCCACATAAGGACACAGAAAAACTTTCGCCACCGATTCGCACGGATCAACACGGGTTCCTGAGCTGTGACAGTGCTCTGAGAGCGCAAGGCTGTTTTCCTTCGTGTACCTTCGTGCCCTTGGTGGTCTAGCTGTGTTGATCCGTGCAAACCGTGGCTAGGTTTGAAGTAAGTGCACAATAGTCTGCTCGACCTTAGGCCAAGCAGAGGATCGGGGATCGATCAGGTCGAAATGACCTGCGGTCGCAATTTCCAACAAGTGGACGTCCTCACCGCGCGCTTTTTTCTGCTCAACGTAGGCGCGACTGAAATTTGCCGGAACAACGTCGTCGCCCAGGCTATGGATCAGCCATTGCACCGTTTTCTGCAGATTGAGCCGCATGGGATCGGCTTCGTGGTAGTGCTCGGGGACGTCACTGGGGTTGCCACCGAGAAACTCAACGACTGCGTTGTTGCTCAGGTGAAGCTCCCAGGCGCGCTGTAGATCGACTACGCCCGCGAGAGAGACGACGCGTTTGACGGAAGCTTGATGGCCCGCCAGACAGAGGGCGAGTTGCCCACCCGCGGAATGGCCAACCACCACCATGCGTCCCGTGTCCAAATTGTGGCGATTCGCGATCTGTGAAATGAACCGGTAGCCGTTGCCGATATCCTCGAAGGTTCCTGGCCAGCCGCCGCCTTCATTGCCAACGCGTCGGTATTCGAGATTCCACGTAGCAACCCCTTTCGCTGTCAGCGCGGCGCAAAGATGGCCCTCGTGCGCCAGATCATACTTGGCGCGCCAGTAGCCCCCATGGATGTTCATCACCACAGGGAAAGGCCCCTTCCCTTTCGGCAGGCGGAGGTCGCCGAATTGGTTGGGATCAGTACCGTAGCGGAGGCGCGCGTCGGCCGGCGGCGAAGGAAGAGTAAGGATGTCGTCTTTGGACATGAATCAGTCGCTTACGAATAACTGATCGGTTGTTAGTAGTGCAGGTTTTCGCTCTAGCGGGATGTTGCTCGCAAACAGTGTGGAGCGCCCGTACTTATGTGGTCTGTGCGGCTTCATCCGGAATCAACTCCACCACCAGCCCGTCGCCCCACCCGTATTTCTTGCGCGAGAGATCCTGGACTGCGCGGTTCAGCTCGAGGTCTTTCTCAGCCAAAATAATCCGCGCCTGCGCAGAAAATGTCTTGCCACCTACGCGGACCTGCACCGCTGGATCCGTACGAATATTCTGTACCCAGTCGGAGGTCGCATACTCGGCGATGATGTAGAAACGATCGTCGCGATGCGTGAACCAGATTTCAATTTCCCGTGACCGTCCCGATTTGCGTCCGCGTGTGGTCAGATACAAGTACTGTTCCCGGACGAGATCGTGAGCTTTGTTCTCGGGCTCTCGGGACACAAGTTCTCCCGGGCCTCCCACTGGCTCGGCGATCACTGCCCCTTCAGTTTGAGCTTGGACTTGTTTTCTTCGAGAAATTCCCGAAGTTTGTCGGAAGCGTCCAGGAGGCGCGTCCACTGCTCGTAGTAGAGCGTCACCGGGAAACGTCCCAGGCCGTAAACGCTCACCCCGCCTTTTTCACTGACTTTGAATTCCAGGCTACCGCTGCGCTTTCTGGTGTCGACCTGCTTTTCGAGTTCGGCTAGACGCGCTTTCAGTTCCTCATACGACGGTTCGGGCATAGTGACCTCAATGATGACGGACCAGGCAATCATAACGGATTGGAGGAAAGAGGGCACCCTTTGGCTGCGCTCAGGGCAGGCCACGGATCGGAGAGGACTTCTTGGTCATGGATTTGCACTGATGAAGACGGACCAGGAGATGAAGGTTCTGGGAAGCTAATCGCGGAGAGGGAAACACCCACAACAACTACGTGCTCGCGTTAGGGAAACACCCACAACAACTACGTGCTCACGTTAGCGAAGAAGTGCGGCAGGCCGGACGAATTCACAACTGGGCTACTAACGGCGTGGAGAATGAGCTCCGGGGGAACTCTTTCGATGGTTCAATGGCGATTGGTAGCGCTTTCGCCTTGGTTCAATGGCGATTGGCGGCGCTTTCGCCTTTACCTCACCATTTTTCTCATCGCCCTTCTCTCTCTCTTCGCCTTCGTGGGCCAGTTCCTTTCCAAAGAGATCAACTTCGAGAGACAACCCGGTAAGATCCGCGCTGTTTGCAACTCGGAATAACGTCTCTGAAACTCGGGCTATCGCGTCGTGCATGAAACGTTGCTGTTCCTCTGGGTCAGCGACATTCGAAGCCATAGTCATCTGGGTCATTGCATTCCGAATGTGATGGTTCAAGAAGGCAAGTTCCAGCGTTCGCCGGATGGATCGCTTTCCGGTAGCGTGACCCCGAGTTGTCCTTCCTGATGGAGTGGCTGGCTTCGCGCAGTTTCTCGATTTTGCGCGGCGCTTACGACCGGAAGGGACTCCCGAGTCTATAAGCCCTGTCTCGCAGGCCCGGCGCACTCCGCTTCGTTTTGGTATGCTAGGTCATTGTGCGGATGACTTGGTGGTTTATCATCCTGGGCTTCAGTACCCTGGTGGTTGTGTATGTGGCGATTGCTCTGGTTATGCGGGTTCGCCGCCACATGAAAGCATCCGACGCAAAGCTTAAAGAGACGCTGGAGGAAATCGAGCGCGAACGGGAAGCAGGCAAGTTCTGAGGCGGGTGCATGTCATTGATTTGGAGGACAAAATGGCGAAGGTGGCTAGTCCGGCCCTTGGCGCCACACACGTACGAACTCTCGACTTCACGCGGCAGGTAGCGATCGTCGTTGGTGCCAGCATGTTTGTCGCGTTGTGCGCGCGCATCACGCTGCCCCTACCTTTCACGCCAGTGCCATTAACGCTTCAGAACTTTGGCGTGTTGCTCGTCGGCCTGATGCTGGGCAGCCGCCGAGGTTTTGCCGTGCTGGCGCTCTATCTTGCCGAGGGGGCCGCCGGCTTGCCGGTCTTCAATCCTACAGGCCCAGGCGGAATCGCACAGTTGCTGGGCCCGACCGGCGGCTTTCTCATGGTTTATCCTCTCGTGGCCGGTCTTGCTGGGTGGGTTATGGAACACGGGCTGAAGAGCTTTGCCCGTGCAGTTGTCGCCGGGCTTCTCGCTGACTTTGTTCTGTTCGCCGGAGGCCTTAGCTGGCTTGCAATTCTTACCCACTCCTGGGCCCAGGCAGTGCGCCTCGGGTTCTACTGGTTTATCTTTGCCGAGGTGATCAAAGTTATGGCGGCGGCTGCTGTTGCGGTTCGCCTGCGAAGGGCTCCAAGAGTGCATTCATGAGCACCACCGGCGCGCCTCCAGGAAAATTGTCTGCTGAAGTTCCAGCCGCACAAGTGAAAGGCCCCATGCGTAGTGGCACGTTGATCGAAACTCGCGAGATTACGATCGCGCACAGCCCAGATTCCGATGACGCATTCATGTTTTATGGATTGGCCACCAACAAAGTGCGCGTGCCCGGCTTGCGCTTCACTCATACTCTTTGTGACATCGAGACGCTGAACCGCAAGGCGATGGAGGGCATCTACGATGTCACCGCCATCTCCTTCCACGCGTATCCATATATTCAGGAAAACTACGCGTTATTGTCGAGCGGAGGGAGTGTCGGCGAAGGCTATGGCCCGATGATCGTAGCTATCCGTCCCTTAACTCAAAGCGAGGTCAAGCGGAAGCGCATCGCCGTCCCTGGTACCCTCACGACGGCATACCTACTACTGCAACTCTTCGCTCCGGACGTAGAAACCGAGGTTGTGCCTTTCGACCAGATCATTCCGCAGGTGCTCGAAGGCAAGCAGGAAGCCGGGCTTATCATTCACGAAGGCCAACTGAGTTACTCGAAATCCGGTTTGCAGCGCGTTGTCGATTTGGGCAGGTGGTGGCAAGAGATTACTGGGCTGCCGCTGCCGCTGGGAGGAAATGCGATCCGCCGCAGCCTCGGTCCGGAGTTGATGGCAAGTATCGCAACTGCTCTTCGTGACAGCATCCAGTATGCTCTCGACCATCGCGAGGAAGCGCTCGCCTATGCCATGCAGTTCGCCCGCGATCTCGATCCGCAGCTTGCCGACAAATTCGTTGGCATGTATGTGAACCAGCGAACTCTGGATTATGGACCTGATGGCCGCGAAGCGGTGCACCGTTTGCTCGACATGGGGCACAAAGCCGGAGTGATTCCGCATCCGGCGAGGGTGGAGTTTGTGGGGTGAAAGCAGTTCTCAGTTTTTAGTTCTCAGTTTTTAGTTCTCAGTTCTCAGTTCGCCAATGGGTATCGGCTCTCGGCTTTCAGCTGTCAGCTCTCAGATTTTCCATTGTGGCCTTCGCATGCCATCTCCTCGCCACTTCAGTGGCCAAATGCAAACTGCTAAGTGCTAACTGCTGACGGCTGAAAGCTGATGGCTGACAGGCTGCTTCACCTGCTGACGGCTGAAAGTTGATGGCCGACAGACTGCTTCACCTGCTGACAGACTGTTTCACCTCACGCTCTTTTTGAACGAAAACACGGGATCAATATCCACGGGCACGCTCGAAGCAGAGTTCAGCGCCGACTTCAAGTCCTCCCCCATCCTGCCGTATTTTTTGAACCAGTTCTCCGCTCGCTGACGATCGCCCGTGGCCTCGATCTCCAGCAATTCCTTGGCAAGATCCGCCAGCGCTTCGGGGATTTTCGCATAGTCAATAGCGTATCGGCCGGAAGATTCGCGCTTGATCGCTTCGCGCTCCGCCAGATAATTAAACTCCATCATCTCAGCCTGGCCGTGCGCTTCACCGGTACCGAATCGCACCGTGCGAAAAATTCCCGCGACGTACGACGCGTAATATTCTTCCAGCTTTTGTTGGGGCAGTGCTGTGTGGTCCACCAGCCACTTCAAGCCATACATTCCGACCACGTCGGCTTTGGCCTCTTCGAGCCCACTGTAGATCGGCCCAATCGCCTCGCGAATGCTGACCTTGCCGGTCGAGGTGCGCGCAAACACCGGCCCGAGACCATGCGAGATTTCATGCAGGATAGTCCCGAGAAGGTATCCCTCGCCTGATGCCTTGGCAGCCTGGTCTGCCCGCATCATGTGACGTGCCACAGGCAGAATTACATAATTCACGCGCGCATCCATGAAGTTCTTGAAGAAGATTTTTTTTGTTCCCTTCTGTTCGTGCACACGGGGATCGTTGGGCAGATTGTCCGCCACAGCCTGATAGCCATGGGTCAGGTCCCCAGCGCGGAACGGTGCGTCCATTACCTCCAGGGGTGTCTCCAGACCGCGCTTCGATGGCCGGTCGTCCGGTGCCAGCGGTAGCGCATCCTGGATCTCGGGCACATACTTCTGGAACATGGCCAGTTTGCGGCTCTCCTCTTCGTTGCGGATGAGTACCGCCGCCCCATACGAACCTTTCACTCCCAGCAATCCATCGAGATACGTCTCGTACGGAGCGAAGATGATGTCGAATTTCGGATCTTTCAAATCCAGCCAGGCCAGATCGCTCTGGAAATAATCGTCACTGAGCAAAGCTTCTGCGCGCAGGCGCAGGAAGTTGGCGAACTCTGGATCTGCGCTCAGCTTCGCCGCCTCACGCAGGCTTTTGGCGGCTGGCTCCAGGAAAGAGCGGTAGGCAATGTGATAAGGCAATCCCTCCAGTTGATCACCATGCCAGCGCACGACAGTGGTCGAGCTGTAAATTTCCGTCTTCTTCTCGGGATGATCTCTTACGTACTTCTCAATCTGCGCACGCGTGAGTCCCTGGGGATAAAAGCCTCGTCCTGGAGGCATGGGATCGGTTCCAACAAAAGGTCTATTCTCCTCCAGGAGGTCGAAACGCGAAGCATTGATCCACAGATAGCGTCGCAGTTTCAGGTCGCGAGGATTCTTGCTTCCCGCGAGCGATTGATACAGCGTGAGCGCCTCAGGATCACTCTGACGCCAGAAAATGTTTTCAAGATAATGACAAGCCTCGACCAACTTCTCGACCAGCTTGCGCTCGCGAACACTCAAACCGGCAGAATTGAACGGCATGCGCACTTCGCGAAATCTTTCGACACGCTTGTCCAGATCAGGAGCGACCTTCATCCCGGCAGATTGCGCTCCCTTCGCTGCGGAACCGGTCATGAACCTCGGTTTTTTCTGCGCTGAAACTGGAGTGGACATAGAAATAAGAAAAAGAAGGAAAACCAGCGGGCCCTGGGCTCTCATCAGGCAACAGATTCTAGCAGAGCCGTCGGGCGTCACGTAGCGAACACCTTCCCCATCGCTCCCCGCAGCGGCTATGATGTTGCACGATGCTGGACGTAAGCCAGGCGAACGGCGCGCAGACGTTGCTCATCGATGCCGATGACACGCTCTGGGAAAACAACATTTACTTCGAGCGCGCCATTGCGAAGTTTATTTCGTTTCTAAAGCATCACGAGTATTCCCCAGAGCAGGTGCGCGAAGTGCTGAACCATGTGGAGCGCGAAAGCATTCTCACCCACGGATACGGACTGCACAGCTTCGCTCACGCCTTGGTGCAAACCTTCGAACGCCTTGCAGTCGACCCGCTCACGCCCGAACTGCACCAAACAATCAACAGCTTTGCTCACAGTATTGCCGAGCATCCGGTTGAAATCCTGCCCGGCGTGCCAGAAACGCTCCACTACTTATCTGAGCGCCACCACCTGATTCTCATGACGAAAGGTGCAATTGCGGAACAGTCTGGCAAGGTCGAGCGCTCGGGCTTGAAAGCCTACTTTTCCGCGGTGGAGATCGTCGCTGAAAAAGACCCGCCCACCTATCATTCGGTTATCTCGAAGTACGGTCTCTCCGCGGACCGCACCTGGATGGTTGGCAACAGCCCCAAGTCCGACATTAACCCGGCGCTCGCGGCTGGTCTAAATGCAGTGTTCGTCCCGCACGGCAACACATGGATTCTGGAGCATGAAGAAGTAGCACCCGCGCAACCGCCTACCCGACTTCTGATCGTGGAGAAGTTTGCGGATTTGCGGGACCACTTCTAGCAGGGTTACCGGTTTACGGTCAGTGTACGGCTCGTCGTAAACGCTCCCTTAGAGGAACCGATACCAGCCCGAAATCTCTGGCAAAGCGGCTGCTATCGATTATTCTGGGACCGCCGCTTACAGACGCCGTTCCTAGACTCACCCTTATGTTCGGGTTCAGAGATTCGACCTCGTTCTTCAGTTCCCTCGCGATCACAGATTCAGCAAACGAGTTGTAGACAGTGCTCGAAGCGCTTTTTGCCAAGGCCATTGACGCCAGCATCGCCGCAATGTCTTCCACATGCACCAGGGGTAGAACCTCATCCTCGCGGTACGGGATCAGCAACTCCTTTTCCTGCGCTCCGCCCAGATACTCGAAAATCTGATTTCTCCAAGGCGAGGTGCCGGAAATTGTGCCAGGTCCAACCACCATAGCAACACGCAAGGCGAGAAATTCAACTCCGAAGTTCAGCTGGTAGGCCTCTCCCAACAGTTCCACATATCGTTTCGCGCCGCCGTACACATCTTCCGGCGCGGGGGGTTGGTCCTCGGATACGCAACTCGAGGCTGGCTGCGTGCCGTAAACGCTGACCGAGCTGGCATAAATCATCCTGTTTACATGGAATCGCCTCGCCGCCTCCAGCAATTCAGGCTGCCGGTGATATTCACCTTCGTTGCCTTGTGCGGATCCTGTCTGGATGCCGTGGGCAAGATGGACGCCAGGTGAATGACTGCCTCGAACCGATGGGTTCGAAAAATAGCCTCAACCTGTTGGGAGTCTGTGATGTCGCATTGGTAACAAGTTGAGGCGGACCCCGGCGGGACGGCCCTGTAATCCAAAGAAACAACATTCAATCCTTGTCGTTCGAGCAAAGGACGAAGATGCTTACCAATGAATCCCCCGCCGCCGGTCACGAGAACAGACCGAGGTTCCGTCACGAATCTTCTCCTTTTCATTTTTGCAACGATTTCGAACAGAAATGTCGACGTCCAAAAACTCACCAAGCATCGTACTCGCCTGCCGAAATCCCGGCACCAAACTAACCAACAACTTACCCTCCCTCGCATTTTTCTTGCGTGATACTCTCATTTTGCTCTGGTTTATTTTCTCGCTACCACTTCGAGTGGCAGTGCAGAGAAGCAATTTTCGACGGCTGCTGCGCACAGTCGAGGCGCTCTCCGACCTCGGTCCTGAATTGACTGCCGAGCGTGAGTTCGCCCAAACTGCGCGCGTAATGCTCTCCACGCTGATCGAAGCGGCTGGGGCTCGCGAAGGAGCGCTCTTCGTTTTCAGCGACAGGCCTTCGCTCCTCACCTCGATTGCGGCCGAGGGCTTTGTTCTGCTGCCCGAGCCGGCAATCATCCCACTACTTCCCAGGCACGTGCATGCCCTGACCGTAACCCACGGCCCCGTCGTGCTCAACGCGACCAACTACGACAATTTTCTGAGTTCCAATGGCAACGTCGCGCCTGAGCTGTTCAAGTGCGTCGCACCTTTGAAGGTGGGCGGAAAACTCGTCGGCTTGGTGGTTCTGGGCCGCCGCGAAGGCGATACCCTTTATGAAAATGACGACCTCGAGGCCCTGAGTCTGCTCTGTAATTATGTGGCGTTGGCCGTCCAGAACCACACTCTGACCCAGACCCTGGCACAGCGAATTTCCGAGAACCTGCGGCTGATGGCCTCTCTGCACGGTTTTTATGACAACGCCTTGGAAGCGTTTGCCGCTGCCATAGACGTCAAACATGTAAACATCCACGGTCATTCACTTCGCGTAGGCCGTTACGCGGCGGCCATCGGAGAAGCCCTCGGCATAGAAGCCGGCGAAATTGCAGCCCTGCGTTCAGCCGGATACCTGCACGACATTGGCAAGGTAGTCGTAGATAAGTACATCTTCGGCAAACCCGGCGCGCTTGATCCGCGGGAGTTCCGCGAGATGGCTGATCACACCGTAATCGGCCACCAAATCGTGAGCAATGTGCAATTCCCCTGGCCACGTATCCCCGAAATCGTGCGCTGGCATCATGAACGGGCCGATGGCTCGGGATACCCCGATGGTCTCGTCAGCGACGAGGTACCCATGCCGGTGCGCATCATCGCGCTCGCCGATACCTTCGATGCCATGACCAGCGAGCGTCCTTACCGAGATCCGCACTCAGTAGGTGGAACTGTGAGCGAACTCGTCCGCCTGGCGCCACAGAAATACGATCCCAATGCGGTGCAGGCGCTCCTGATCCAATTGCGCCGAGACGCGGTGGGCAGCAATCGTGTGCCGTTCCTCGAGCACATGTCCATCAATATCGCCCCTGGCGACATAGACCAACTCGCCGCCAGCCTGCAACATAAGCTCACTAATGGCAAGCTGTACCTGACCTAGCGGCTCGCCGTTAGCTCCCTAGCTCTCAGCACCTGCCTAACTGGTCAAGCTCTCACCCAGTTGTGAACCCGAAGTGGTTCTTTCTTACAAAGCCGACAAAAAAGACGATTTCAAGAGAGAAGCTCAGAGTTTGTAACAAAACTTGCACCCCGGCAGCCTAGGTCCGCTCACTGCACCTTCGCGTTCTGCGCTTTGGCTTGCTTCAGGATGGGAATGTCAGGGACTGGGGTTACGGTAATTCCAGGTCAAGCGAGTAGATCTCATCGGTACTCAAGTCGCGAACGAAGAGGGCCGAACCGTCGGGGGCGAGACCGCTCCAGGCTCCGACCAGTGTGAGGCTATACCTGCGTAGATCCTTCAAGTCGACGACGAGTTCTGAACGAGTTTGTCCGACCCTGACGCGCCGGAAAGTGGGACGATCGGTAGAAATAGTGTCATAGTAAAGGTAGTTCCCGTCCCGCGACCAAGTGGGAAATCCGATCGCCTCTGGTTCATTGATCCAATCCGACCACTTTCCAGTCTTGAAGTCGAAGAGCACGAGCTTCTTCGAATCCTCGGGGAGGGCAGCGAGGTGCCGGCCATCGGGGGACCAGCGCGGACTGAACAGGCTCTCTGAGCCAGGAATGACAGAGACCTGGTGAGTACTGATGTCCACGACCTGGATTGCCAGTTTTTCGGTGCTCCCGACTACCCCGATGCGACCAAAGGCTATTTGTTTCCCGTCGGCCGACCACACGGGATCAACCTGGTTGCGCGATTCCGGCAGCAGTTCCTGAGGCGTTCCGCCTTGGGCGGAGACCAGGAAAATCTTCAGCGGTCTGCCTAGCTCCGAGTCCACGAACGCGATTTGGGTACCGTCCGGCGACCAGCGAGGAAGATCGGCCGACATCGGGGGAAAGGTGAGTTGCAGGGGGTCGCTACCGTCCACGCGACTGCGCCACAGCGCATAGTCGGGATAGGACACATAAGTGACCCACTTGCCGTCCCGTGAGAAGTCCAGTTCCCCGGCCGAGATGCCGGAAAGGAACTGCACAAACTGATGAGATCGAGCGTCGAAGCGGACGAGCTCGCCCCGGCCCTGTCGGCCGGCCATAAAGAGTTTCTTGCCGTCCGGGCTGGGTGCCAGGGAGCCAAAGGACAAAGGACCCGTACTCAGTTGGAAGGGGATCGAAGACTGTCTTTGAATAATGCCGGTAGATTCGCGCTGGGCCCAGAGATTCCATCCGGCGGGTGTGTAATCGAGGAAGAAATAGTAGCGGCCGTCGGGACTCCACCTGCCACAGCATTCGGCCGGTAACGGATGCCAGGTGGGCAATAAGGGATGAAGCCCGGTGCCGTCGGTGCGCACCTCCCATAGGGAGCTGAAGTTATCCTCGGAATTCGTAACGTCGAGTCTCAGGCGAGCACCATCGGGTGAAAAGCGAAGCCCGGCGGGAATACCAGAGACGGCGATCAACTTATGAGCGTCCGTTCCATCCGCATTTGCCAAATACAGATCTGAGCCTTTAGCGAACGCCAGCCTGCGGCCGTCGGGCGACCAAGCGCCGGCGTGACCCACAACACCGGCCAGACGGCGAGGAGCTCCGGATGGGAGAGGCAGAGCCCAGAACGGGGCTTCCGTCTCCGTGCCCGTCACACCGGCCACCAGGAGCTGGGTATGATCAGGCGAGATGTCGCCCAGGCCGACGTCAGTGAAGGGACTCGGAATAGCCGAGGTCTGGCCGCCGACGCTGGAAGCCTGGACCAGTAACTGACTCCCACCGCTCGTCTCAGTGATGTAAAGACGCGAACCATCCGTCAGCACAGTCACCTTGGGTATGCCGTCGTGTGTGATCTGGGTGGTAGCGAGGACCTTGGGTGGAGGAAGAGGGGAACGGAGCCAGGCGAATGTCCCGGCAACCGTGATGATCGCAATCAACACCGCTGCGATCCAGAGCCAGCGGGACCGGACAGTAGCCGGTGCATTCGCAGCCGTCATCTTTCCTGAAGTCGTGTCGCGCTTCAGGCGTTTCAGATCCGCGCGCAATTCCGCCGCGCTCTGATAGCGGACTTCGCGGTCCTTCTCCAGAGCCTTGTTGGCGATGCGTTCGAGTTCGAGAGGAAGCTCAGGATTGAGGCGCAGCGGCGAGGTGGGAGCGCTATTGAGGATGGAATTAAACAAAGCAGCAGTGGTATTACCGCGAAAAGGAACTGTGCCCGTCGCCATCTCGTAGAGGACAGCGCCTAATGAAAACAGGTCGGTACGGGCGTCGAGTTCCTTGCCGAGAGCCTGTTCGGGGGACATGTAGGCCGCCGTCCCGAGAGCGCTACCGGGGCTGGTGAGGTGCTCTTCGCTGAGGGTGGCGGTTGCGCCTGATTTCGAACTGGTCATCGGGTTGATCTTGGCCAGCCCGAAATCGAGAATTTTTGCGTGACCGCGATCGGTAACGAAAAGGTTGGTGGGCTTGATGTCGCGATGAACGATGCCCTTGGCGTGAGCGGCATCGAGGGCATCAGCGATCTCGATGCTCAGGTCCACGAGGCGGTCGGTTTCGAGCGGCCGGCCGAAGATGGTTTCCCGCACAGTCCGGCCTTCCAAATGCTCCATCACAATGAACGGGCGTCCCTGGAATTCACCGATCTCGTGGATGGTGCAGATGTTGGGATGATTCAGCGCGGAAGCGGCACGGGCTTCGCGGCGGAAACGCTCAAGGGCCTGGGGATCCTGGGCGACGTCGTCCGGCAGGAATTTGAGCGCCACGAAGCGCCCGAGTTGAGTGTCCTCCGCCTTGTAGACCACACCCATCCCACCACCGCCTAGCTTCTCGACGATGCGGTAGTGCGAGATGGTCTGGCCGATCAATGAAAAGGGCTTGCTCTGTCCGCGAACATATTAGGGAAGCAAGCTGCGGCACGTCAATGCGTTGCGGCAAAGGAACCTTCAACCCGCCACCCCGTCGGCTCGCAGGAAGCGCCAGCAGATCCGAGCGCATCCCAGGGATAGAAATGCCGGGTGAATGTCCGCTCGCTTCCCGTAGCGAACGCGCAGCCGCCGGAACTGATTCAACCAAGCGAAGGTCCGCTCGACTATCCATCGCCATCGCCTCAGCCCGCTGCCATGTTCGGTGTTGCGCTTCGCGAGCCGAGGCACGGACAAGCGTGGTCTTCCACCTTGAGGTTTGGGCTTTGGAGTAGGGAGAAACGCTTCGATCAGATTCCACAGGCATCGGGAAGAAGAGGAGTGGCCATGGAAACTCCGTTCGAGTAAAAACAGGGATGTTCTAAGCTAGCATGCAGGCTGAAAGAAGGCGGGTTTACCTAGAAAGTCGATGGCACCAGTAATCTTCTGCCTTGCCCGGCTCGCTCGCGGGCAACGTACCACTTTTATCCCTTCGGCGGGTTCTATAAAAGGGGATGTCAAGAGAAAATACTTCTCCCTTTCCGCAGGAAGGGGTAGTTGTCTGACATCCAGCCCCGTGTGCGGCTCTGTTCTGGAGCGTTGCGTTGCGCCGGAGCCCGGTCCATCAGTTGCTGCGTTCTTCCTGCCGTGCCGGAGCGCCTGCAAGCTGCGTGGTGGCGATGTGCCAACCATGGTTCTATCGGAGACTCGAGGCCTATGGCTTTGTTGGGTTGTCCGAGGGGGCATACGGTGGCCCGTGAGACTCGTTGCCTAACCCGCCCA
>WNFB01003170.1_pt1 | contig 14463 bp, 26 predicted proteins | sample 5400501 | NCBI WGS metagenome assembly WNFB01 (sample SAMN13153341, study PRJNA577476) | soil metagenome | isolation source: 200 cm saprolite under Douglas fir tree site 2 hole 1 | place: USA:California | collected 2015-04-18
GTAAATACGCCACAGCAGACAGATCTTGTCTTTAGCGATACAGCACAATACTCAGACTCCTTGAGCTTCACGCTCACGCCACCTAATCCAGGGAACTACGATGCTTCAACTTCAATTTATGGGACAACAACGTACTCATGAGGATAGATAAGATGAATTATATTCAAAAAGCAGAACAAAAAGCAATAGCATATTTTATTCGAAAATTGTGCTTGTTGGCAGGAATTGAGCACATTACCTATTCAGGCATCATTCGATTTAGGCGTATTCCTGATGACTGGAGTGAAGCTGAGTATAGGCGGTTATGGTTGCCTGAGTGGAACGATTCGCACACAAAGATTATTCGAGAGGCCATTATCACACCAAAGGAGAAAGAACGGTATACTGTTGGAGAATATCACAACATACTTACTACGAGCGGGAGACAAGAAATGCTGACCTATCTGGCATCGACAGCAGCCAACACACCCGCATTTGGACAGCAATTTGCACTAGGTACAGGAGCAATCAACCGCGTCGACCCAGGAGACGCTCAGCTTCAAGGGGAGATCTACCGGACACCTCCGAGTACAGCGACGATCACAGGAACGCAGCTTGATCTTGCGACTCTTATATCGGCAAGCCAAGCCGTTGGAACTCTTACAAATGGAGGACTATTCGGTGTTAGTGCTAGTAGTACCGTTAATTCGGGTATTCTAATGACTCACAGCTTAATAAGCAATTTTGTCAAAGCCAGCGGTCAGGTATACACCTGTGATTATATTTTAAACGTCACTTGAGATACAAACAAAAGGAGACATAACAATGTCACTAACAAGACCACCAGTAGGAGCACTAATTGCTGCGTCCCATGTTGATCAATTGGTAGACGTATTGCAGCGCATGTCAGGCCAAAGTGAAGCGGGTAAGTGGTTCCTGTTTAGTGGTGGATATCAGAATGGGTGGACTGTGAGTCAGTACATGGTGTCGCACTCACAAGGCTCAACACCTGTATCTGTATCGATCGACACTGCTGATCAGGCTCCTACCCAGGCAGCGAACAGCCCTGCCACGCAAAATCTAACATCAAGCGGATTCGTTGTGGATTATTCCGTACAAGGATTAACTAATACATCACGAGCAGGTGGCAATTTCACTATCAACTATTAGGGGAAAAACATGGGACTCAAGAGAATACAAGACGATGGGACATTTCACTGGCATTGCGATAGTCCGACGTGCCAGTATCACAATTGCGCTCATCCTATATCCGATCCTGGCAAGCCAGAGGACTACCCAAATTGCGTACATCATACACACTTGTCGCAAGGTGAGAGACCAGCAGGTGAGCCTCTGAGTGCCCACGTCTCGCATGAGTCCGTTGTCTGGAGCATGTGTGGTACCATGATCGCTTTGCCAGTCTGTGCAGCCGATGGATGCTCACGCCAGACATCTGCGAAAGTTGTTTTCACTGCTCAGGAACTTCAAGACGGGATGATCGATGAGAAAGAGGAGTATATTGAGAAGGTGGTAGATCCTGATCGTGAAGAGATGAGGCTGGCACTCAAAGCATTGGGACATGAGATGCCACAGAGGATACAGCTCGTGAAACGGTATCGAGTAACAGGACAGCATCAGCATCCGCAAATCGAGCGGCATATGAAGCTTGCAGAGCTTGTAAAGAGTATCGGAAAGCTTCCACCTGCACAAGAAGATTGAGAAAAGGAGCAAACAATGACATCAAATGGCAATAACATAAAAGACGATTCTAATAGCCCCGGAGCATTAGCGTACGATCCGGTATCTCAGCAACTTGTCTTAGTTCAAGCTGTATCAGTAACGACAGATACGGTAAATGGCAAGAACGTCAAATATGGCGCGTTGCAACTCTCGCCTCTACCGGCAAGCCAGAACTTGATAGGCTATGTTGAGGACATCGAGCAAGCAGGCTATATCGCTCTTACAAGTCCTCCTGCTCAAACAAATGCAGGAAGTGATACCACGCTTACCTTCTCTCAGCAGGTCAACCGTGTGATCATCCAGAACAACACAAGTGCTAATGCCTATTACGCATTTGATACAGCAGCTAGCCTTGGTTCTCTTCTTCTCGTTCCTGGCGCTTTTCTCGTTTATCCGAAGAAGGTCACATCGCCGCATTTGTATACAGTAGCAGCACAACCGATAAATGGGACGAGCGCAGGTAATATTGTGGTCCTAGGAGCATTATAAGATGGCAGCAACTTTAACAGTGCAAAAGGGTCTTACCTATATCAATCTTAAGGACTATTGCAAGATTGATGGCATTTCTGACGATAGTACGAACTTTACCAATGCCTATGCTATCGCGGCGGCGCAAGGAATGGGACTTTTCCATCCTGGAGGAACACTGGTCAAAGGCAATGATACACTTGTCTCTACTGTTCCAATTGTTGGTATCCCAGGTGTTTCAATCATCAAGCTCAAAAACGGTGCGAATACAGACCTCTTCAACGGACAAACAAATCTTATCAACTTCTCGGCAGCAAAGCAGACCGGAGTGAATGGAACACTTCATCATTTTGGATTTATAGGCATTACCTTAGACGGGAACAAAGGCAATCAAACAACAGGCGGATGGGGTATAAGATGCTATGCATATGCATACCTCTTACGGGATATAGTTATTCGCAATTGCTATAGTGGGGGAATTCAAAGCGATTGGAACGGACCTGGACCAAACCTTGCGGGCGGGAGCATTGACAATTATGAATCGCGTTGGGAGAATGTGGTCATTCACGATTGCGGAGGTGAGCAAATTAGCTTTAGCGGTCCCCTTGACAGCCGATGGGCAAATGTGAGCGCCTATAACATAGACGGAACCTCGCATTCGCACTTGCTCCACATCGCACCAAATGCACCAGGAATACAACTCAGCATTGGGCACTTCTATGGTGCCTATGGAGGTTCAACGGTCTGTGGACTTATTGAATCCGGCTATTGCGAACTGATCGACTGTGATTTTGAAAGTACTGATTTTTATTGTTTGGTGCTACTTCAACCATCAACACGGTTTCACGGGCATTGTTATGCTTCAACAGGTGGAGGCATAAAACTTGGTCAAAATTCAGGAGAAACACCTATTAGTGGACAAACTCTGCAAGCAGCAGGTGTTACGACGTATTCGGCAATTACCAATAGCTCTATTGATGTTATCTTCGATGCCATTACAGGAGCAAATGGCTGCTTCAAATTTCCTTCTGGAGGGGCTGCACTACAGAATGCCTTAAAAGCACGATCAGCACAAGCCTCTGGGACGCTCTATAGTGGCTATCTCGATCCGACAAATAGTGTTGATTTTCGAATTACAGGCAATACACAAGATGGAACGGTAGCAAAAGGCGGACAGACACGCATTGATGTGAATTCTACGTCTGCATTCGTTGTTTCAGATAACAGCTATAATGACATTTTTAATGTTGATACAAAAAACAAAAACTTTCATACAGTCAATAATGCAGCACTTATTATGTATAGTGATGCATATATAACTCCTGTATTAAGGATGAATAATACACAAAAAGGCGAAATAACGCTTGGCAATAGTGGATCGCTTTTTTCAGGAAGTGGTGTACCTTCTAATAGTATTGGTGTAAATGGAGACTATTATTTCAGAACAGACACTCCAGCAATGGCTTTACAGCGTATCTATGTGAAATCAGCAGGAGCATGGGTAGGGATTATATAGCACAAACGGCACTATGCCAAGATAGTTCAGAAGGAGAAATAACTGATGACAGATTATGCGGGGGCCATATGGTCACCTAACAACAATTACTTTGCTAATACAGGCAAGAAGAGCTTTTTGATACTTCATTCTACTGCCGGGGGTTCGTCAGCTCAGGAGATAGCGAACTACTTCCAAGGCACTGAGGGCTCCAATAATCCCGTAGGCTCAAATAAAATAGAGGCTCTAGATCTAGAGCCTCTAGGGATTATAGCAATCGTCCTCCCTCTATCCAATTATGAAGAAGCCTGTCTTTTTTACGCTGGTTGCAAGTCTGACAAGTTATCACAATATTGTCAATGTAGTTGGTTCCACCCTTCGAGAGAGGGACGATATGATCGGCGTGCCAAGCCCTTTTACCGTTTCCTAGCTTTTTATGGCAGTAGTAGCATTTACGGCGTTGACGCTTTAGCTGCTCTTGGAGTTGGACAGCAGTATAGGAACCCTGAGCGCCTTTCTCTAGCGCTCTACGCTTCTGGTAATTTGCATGCCTTATCATTTTGCCGTGTTCAGTTTGCAAATATGCTTTCAAGTATTCGCGCTTTTTGTCTCTATTTTTCCTACCATACTCTCTCTCTCTCAAACGAAGAACCTCTAAATTCTTCTTACGATACTCCCTCAAGTAGGTCGAGAAATGTTCTCTATTCGCATAGTAATGTCGACTTTGCCTTTCTCTTACTTTGTCTCTATTGTTTTCTTTGTACGTCTTCTGGTAGGATTTTAGCCTATCTGCATTATCAACGTAGTATTGCTTTTGTTTATCTAGAATACTGTTCCTATTTCTCTGGTGATATTCTCTACCCTTTCTATTTATTTCTTCCTTATTTTTCTGATAGTATCTCTTGTTCTTTTCAGCAAGAGCGTCTTTATTGGCTTCGTTATACGCTTTGCTCTTTTTATTTATCTTCTCTTTGTTGTTTTTGTAGTGCTGCTTCTTGTAATCTATCATGCATTTTTTGCACAGAACTTGCAGCCCATCTTTACGGGTTTTATCTCTGTAAAAGAACTCAGGAGTAGCATCATACACTTGCCCACACGGGCCGGTACATTGTTTACGGGGGATATCTTGAAGAGTATTGCTGTTAGCAGTTTGATTGCTCAGAGCGTCAAAATCAAATGCGCACTGGACAACGTTTTGAGGTATACTGGTGTCCATGACGGAAGGTCCTTTCTGTCATCACGCCTCGGGTGCTTTTTGTATCGATGGTTCGAACATCGATACGGCGCTGCGAGGCAAAACATTATTCAAATTTACCTCTTCAGTATACCACAAACCCGCTCTACAAGCAATCTTATCCCCATTTTAGACAGGAGGTTTTTTGCATGAAATTCGATTCTAATGGTTGGCTTGATGAAGCTATCGAGATTGACTATCTCAACAAGTCGATGGACAGGCAAGGCCATAATATCACTCATTTGGTGGTTCATGGAACTGCCGGGGGATCGTCTGCTCAGGGCATTGCCAACTACTTTGCGACCAGCGACGTTGATGCTTCTGCTCATATTGAGGTAGATCAAGCTGGTGTCATTGCCCAGGGGATTCCTCTCTCTCTAGCGGCCTGGGCAAACGGTGTTATAGGCGCGGGACATGCATCCTACATTCGAGAGGACATTAATCCCAATCTCTATACGGCATCAATTGAGTTCGTTAAAGCGTCAACAGATAATTCAGATGCTTTGACGCCTATTCAGCAGCAAAAGGGCTTTGAGCTTATCAAGTGTATCTGTGATACATATAACATCCCTAAACGGGCTGGAGATGCAAACGGCGGTATTATTCGCCATGCAGACATAGACCCGGTGAACCGGGCGAGGTGCCCGGGTGCATTTAATTTTGACGCACTTTGGAATTATCTATCAGGAGGAACAACACCAGTGTCACAACAACCAACAGCACAACAGGATGCAGAAGCGCGACTCTGTTGGGCTAGCTTCTTCGTCACGATTGGGCAGAAACCACCAGCCACAGGGACCGGCATCTTTACCACCTGGCTCTCAGACTGGGTGAATCATGGCAAGCAGTATGGACCTCCGATCACGCATGAATACGACTCCAGTGACTGGAATGGCAATCATATCGTCTGTCAAGAATTTGCACACGCAAGATGCGAGTGGAGTGCAGGATCGGCAACTTGGTATGGTCCTAACGGCAAGATTTAGAGGTGGCTCATGCCAACTGAAATCGAACTTCTTACGCAGCTTGCACAAGAAAACGCTCGCAAGCTTGACCAACTCATCCACGACTTGCCAGAGCACTACGTGGATGAGCGGAGACATGCTGAGATATCACGTCGTGTTGATGGACTCGAAGCTCATGTGCAGAAGATCGACGACACAATCAGCGGTCTTCACAATAGCAGCATGGCGTGGGTTAACGATGCCATACGAGCGGTTGTCAGGGAAATCACCGATGAAGGAAAGGCGATGCGTCAAGATGTGACTGATCTCAGCCTTTCTACAAATAAAGCAATCAGCGACATGCAAACGGCGTTTTACCGCACAATCGTGATGTCTGTTGCGTTGCCTATTGTCGTTGCAACGATTATCGAAGTTATTACACACTTTGTGTGGAAGTAGCAATAGATGCAAAGAACGAATTAGGGAGGCATTACGGCTAAAGAGGAAAGAAGAGGATTACCTGTGAAAACACCACAAGACTCGACACTTTTAGCTCAGACGATAATAAGCTCTATCGCTTTTATTGCACTCTCTGTGCTTATTATCTATGCATTGATATATCACAATACATCTATCATCCCTTATGCGCTTCTTGGAATGGCAACAATCTATGCGCATTGGACTCCTTCACCTGCTCAGCAGAGTCTGTTTACATCGCTGATACAGCAGATAACACCTATACTTACATCTCTTGCACAACCACCTACGAGCGATACCACACAACCAATGAAGCCAGTAGCGCCCAAAGAGCCTACACAGCAAAGCTAAGGAGGGAGGGTCAGGAGTTGGATAATGCGATTTTCAGGAGAGCTGAGGAAGAATGAAGGCAATAAAAAAGAGGGTAGGCTAGAACATATAGCCTACCCTCTTTCGTAGCTATAACGATCAGGCAATCATCTGAAGTAATCCGTTAGCAATCTGCTGAGGGTCAGTCTGACTCCCAAAAGTTCTCACCTCAACATGTCCTGGGTTCTGGTCTGCTGCTGATTGGTAATCCTTCAGCGCATTATCATGTTCACTGCCATATCCCAAGATAGCAAGCTCAACATAGATATTTCCACCCAACGATTTGAGAAGCTGAGCGAACTGATGGAAGTCTCTTGCTTCACCATCGGTGACAATCAATGCCAGTAGCTTAGGCCGTGCAGACGCTGGCTTACTTCCAAACTCGTCAGCATAGACCTCCATGAGCTTATTCCACCCTGGCATGATGAGTGTTCCACCATCCCAGACAATATGCTCCCATTTTGTTCTGAGGTTGCCAGGATTAAGATCCTCAATATCGGTTGCTTGCCCATTGGCGAAGGTAACAGTTCTGAGCCCACCGCCACTTTCCTCATGAGCAGCTTCGCTATCCTCTTTAGCTAATGCTTCTACTACGATACTAATGGCCTCCTGGATTACCGTCTTACGTGCCGTGCTAGTGGACCCTGAAGCAGGCCAATTCATAGATCCGGTAACGTCAAGCAAGAGCATAGGCTCTTTACCTGCAACGGGCATAGTTGTTGGGTCAAATGACATAATAATACTCTCCTCTTTATTTGTTGACAAATACTCATTTCAATATACTAAATACTATATCTATCAACGAATGTACGTCAATATATATAGTACTTTTTCCTTCAGCCGTACAAACGAACAATCTGCCAACATATCAAATATCCCCTACTTCCCATGTGACACAAGCGACAACATAACATTGACTCCCCACACTGCCAATCCCACATAAAGCGCGAATATGCACAGAAATATCACAATAGGCCACCATGAGAATATAGGCACATCTTGCCTTGTTCTAGCATCTCGCATGTTTTTTGTTATCGTCTCATACTCGTCATAGTGTACCTTGTGCTCCATAAGCTGTTCCTGGTGATGGGCAGGCATTTGCACGGTATGCATCTTATCAGTATCAGATGTAAGGTATTCCATCACGTCCTTGTTAAACCTGAACTGTGGACTATTTTCCATTGGCATCTTCTAGCATATAAAATAATATTATAACAGCACATATACAGCCTAATAGGCACAATATAATTATAACATATAATAAAGCATTTGTCACCTATCATTATGGTCTTCTTTTGAAGCCATACCTGCCTCATATCCATCATCCCATCCTTCTTTATATGCAGCTACAGCAATAATCATAATCAATGTCACAAGCACAATATAATATATAATATCCCAAAGCATGTCAGACCTCGCAAATAGCCATTACGTCGCATTTCATAACCTCATCCGCAAGAGCGTACGGAATGCGTGCTTTCAAGTCTTTTGTCACGTAGCATCCATTTGTATCCTTAATACTTGTTCTCATGGCAAGATATCGCAAAGGCTCTATGATGATACGGTATGGATATTTACCCGTCTCTCTCAGGCACTCTTGTACCGCTTCTTCTATGAGTTGCAGCGTATGTTTTTGTGAGTCTTTCCTCTCGAAGCACAGCACCTCTTCTTGTGGCTCTGACATCTGGATAGGTGCTTGGACATCGATTTGAGGCGTGAGGACCTGGGCTACCATTTTGTCCGTTACCAGTGGAGGACTCTTCGGCATAGCTGGCATAAGCATGGTGTGCATATCAGCTACGTCAATGGGCGAGGTGAAGGACTGCTCAGCTTCTAATCTTTTCTTGCCATCTTCTTCTGCTTTTACATTTCGAATAAAGTCTTTATTGTTCATGCTGTCTGTACTCTGTTTCCATCGTCTAACTTCTTCTTCTGTCATGCGTATACCGTCTAAGCTTCCCGTCTTTCTACGTCCTGCAAACATTCCAGGTCTGTATCCTTCTAACTCTTGCTTTTGCCTGATTTCCATCATGATACGCTCCTTTGCTCTTACATCCTGACATACGATTGACCTTATAATTGATGAGATAAAAATGGCCGTATCCGAATGAGCACGGCCAAATAGACGGGATACTAACGTTTGTCATGAGATTTGTGGGTCTCGACGGGCTGCGTCTCCAGTAGTTTATCGAGAGTCGTACGTTTGATGCGGTACGCTTGACGCTTATTTCTGTGAGGTAAAACCACGGCTTCAAGTACCGCTGCTTTCACCCAGCGCCGAACTGTTGTGTCGTCCACACGAAGCCTCTTTGCGACTTCACGTACGGTCAGTAATTCTTCAGTTTCCATCTATAATCTCCTTTTATTTCAAATGGCACACAAAATAGAGTTGCACCTATTGCCCTAATAAGATAGCACCTATCTGCACAAAAGTCAACCGGACAAGCATTTGTGCTATAATGGGCACATCTTACACAGAAAGGGGTATCCACTCACCACTAAACACATCTATCATGTACAGAAACGCGCTATCGGCAAGTAGCGCGTTTTGTATTCTACCTCATCAGAAGTCCTTTCTTTCCTCCCCATGTCCTTTAGACATGGGGTACTTGACCTCTAGCACTTGCCCTAGTTGCTGCCTCACTGACTCAGACGGCCTGAGCCTGCCAGCTTCAAAATTCACTATAGAGCTATGCGTCATCTTGCCGCCCCTGTCATTCTCAATCATGCCAGCTAATGCCCGTGTTGATAACCCCTTGGCAACACGGGCATTTTTCAGCTTTTGCCCATACTTTCTATCATCCTCTGATATTTTCTTCTTTTCTTCATCCACTCCTTCACGCTCAGGATAAGCTTTTAGGATATCAGCTATCCTCTTTCTTGCAATATCATTTCCCGTAGGTATATCATCACATTTCAGACAGTACTTCTTTTCGTGATAATACATGAGCAATCGGCATCCACAGTAGAAGCACGCTCTCTCTTGAGATGCCCTGAACGGCGTACCGACTCTGATGGCACTCTTGAGTTGGATGAGCAGAGCATCAAGTTGCTTATCAAATGCTTCTTTTGATCGTAAGGGACTGGTGTAGGTATCTGCTGCCGGCATAGTTATCCCTCTAGATAGTCATTCTTCCGTCAACAATACCTTCAAAATGTGGTAGCACTCCATTAGGCTCATCAATAGGACACCATAAGTGCAACACGTTCCCAATATTCACATACCTATCCTTCGTTGGGAATACTTGGTAGCATTCCCTGTGCTCACCAATGAACGCTTTACGCACTACCTGTAAATCATCATATGTTGGGATAAGCTTCTTATTCGACTTCGCTACGCTGACATGCAGCCAGCGCCTACCATCCGCTTTGACTTCGATATCCTCAATCACGGTGATACGCTCACCTACAAGCCTTTCCCAACAGAGTCCGTCGCCCCATGGTCCTACGATATGGAAACCCTTCGGAGCCTCTAATCCGCTGATAGTTGTACCGGGTTTGATGTCTAGTGTCTTGTTCATGCTTCTACCTCCTCACTTCCTTGTACTTCTTCTGCCATCTCTTCAGCATCAGATATATTTGTTGTCCATAGCCCTTTCTCATTAGGCGAAAGCCCCTTTGCTCTCATTCCTTCCTCCGTTAAACACCTTCTTTCATGCTTTGCATACTTCGTTACGCCATTGCTAGCTGTAACACCTAAGCCATATGAGCCTGTTCTGTGCTTTTTAAATGCTCCTTCACCTGAGAAGATGAGCCCACAGGCGCAGCATTCGAGCCCGATCCGTCGAGTTGCCATTGTCTTTTCCTTTATTTTTGTGATATGCCCTAGGAGGGTCTATATCGTCGATTCTGAGGCCTTTAAATTTGAGACCTAATCACGGACGTTTTAATGGGGTCCGCCTACCTGACGTGCTACAGAGACGATGCTACGGGTACATTCCGATGGTGTCGACAATCCTAGCCAACAATCCCACTGCCAGCACCTTCATCAGAAGTCCTTTAGACATGGGGAGGAAAGAAAGCTGTCCGCAGACAGGATTTAATCTTTCCTCTTCAACCACTTGAATTTTCTTGACTCATTGGCTCAACACTCCGCTCTGATACCGCAAATGCCATCCCGCTCATCCCTTCTTTTCTCCTTTCTCAACAAACAACCATTGCCCATACTGCTTATTGTCCATCTCTTACGCTCTCAACCTCTCTACAGTTGGACATACAATCTTACGCCCTACCTTCTCTCTCATCCTCACATGGATAGCATAGGCGATATTGCTCATGAATACCTGTTTGCATCTCTTACAATTAATCATGCTTTTCTCCCCCGTATTCTTGCCCTGGGACAATCGGAGCAAAGAGAGCACCAAATCCAGGGCAGCTATCGAGAAATCCCGCTTCCTTGAGCTTCCAACACGCTGGCATAATCTGCGTGCTATCCCAACCCTTAAGCGGCGCGTTCCGTTGGTACATAAGTTCGTAGCATATGAAAGCCCTGCTCTTCTGCCCACGTGTGTAGGATGGCAATGCTTTTGCTAATTCCAGAGCATCAGCATCCTCTACTTTCTTTTCAACATCTGATAGCCAAGGTTTCCAGTTCCACCGTATGCTCATGCCCTCTCCCTTCTCGCTTTAGACCACAACTCAGCAGACTTCGTGTTGCTTATCCGCTCAAATGTCGATCTCCACTCATCGCGTGTCCATTCCTTGCTGATGTACCACATGCCGATATCCTCTCTTCTGCCTTCGTATTCGATGAAGACAGAGCCCGTGAGGCCATCAGTGACCTTGCAATGATAGAGTGCTGCCAGCGCTTCGATTTGCGGTCGGTTCGGTTTGTTTCTGCTCATTTCATCCTCCATATCCCTAATGTCCTTGACATCGCTTCTACAGCCTGTTGCACGTTGTTCTCAATTCCGCATGTAAGGAGCGAGAGAGTCCATTTGAGAAGATCCTTTTTCTGAAGCTGTATGATCTGGTGCCCATAATCGAGCGCAATGAACATCATGTCAGGCAATTTGTTTTCCTCAACTTTCTCAGCATACTGCTGGTAGAGCGCAGCATACTCAGGCGGTATCTCCGTGTGCTCTGCCAACGTTACAGGCTTCGGTGGTGCTGGCGGAATCATCGCGTCGTCTGCTACTGGCATGAAGCAGTCGTGCTCTGAAACAACGGCGAAGCCTTGCTGTCCCGCAAATACTAGAAAACTACTCTGCTCTGTGTTCATACTTCTTTGCTCCTTTCAAACTTACTACACGCTTCCCACTTAGCACGGTGCTGATACAGATTGCCGTGCGTTATGCCTCTTTTCTCACATTTGAGATAGACTTTGCTCCGATCCTTGTATCTAATCAAAAATGCACAATCTCTACATTTCTTATCTTCTGGACCTCTGTCGTATGCCCTTATCATTGGATTGCCTGACCAGTCCTTCAGAGCTTGCGTTTGTGGCTGCTCTGGCTGGTCTTCAAAATCAAATAGGGTACTCATGCCTCCCTCTTTCTGTGGATGTTCCTTTGCTATGCGTGCCAACATCCCTACCACCTGCTCTTCAGAACGCATCTCAATGTCCCAGATCCATCCTAAAACATACCGTTCTCCGTTTATCATCACATCTACCCGATTATTGTGGCGATATCGAGACTGGCGAGGTATCCTCAGATCAACACCACATTCGCGTGCAGGAACCTTGGTGTATTTGCATTCAAACCCGTTCTTGCTGCATATAGACTTTATTTGCTGTCTGTTCACGCTTCCTCTCTTTCCACGCACTCATTCCGCAACTTCAACATCGTTGCATCAACTACCTGCTGATGCTTATCCGTCAGATTATAGCGCATTGCACGCCTGATAAACTCAGACGGTTCTAGTGCTGAGATGCCAAGCTCGAAGAGCGTTGTTTGCGAACAATGAGAGCAGAGGCAGAACGGGCTGTAGTGTGCTTTGATCATGATGCCTCTCTCACCTTCTTTCTCAGATCAATAACATCGATGTTGCCACCAACGCCATAGGTATCTATTTCTCCATCTAATAGTCGAAAGCCGCAGATTGTCCACATAGAGCGGTATTTCTCCTGATAGATAGTAAATGCAATTTCAAGCTTTGGCGTCATCCTATACGCGCACAACACTCTTTTCTCAGTGCTGAACTTGTCAAAATACAGGTAATCCACAGCCATAGAGTCTTCAAGCGCCTTTGCGTGGCCACTGAGGATCTTGAAACCATACTGCCCTTTGGTGCTCGGCAGAAGGAAGCAATAGCTGTGCTCAACAATGAGCACAGCGCAGCACTCTTTGAAGCGTTGCTCTGCCAATGCCCACAATTGCTCTTTTTTAGCATCATGGCACTCTTGAGAACAATATTCATGATAATAGCCTGTAGGATGCTTTGACTCATCATGCCCACAAAATGCCTGATGACAAGCAATACATGTACTTGGCTCACATAATGGATGATGGATAATACATACGCTCATGCCGTCTTTCCTTCTTTCGCCCAATTATTCCAACTCTCAAGTCGCATTCTCAGCTCTTTCTGGTACTGCTCCCGGCTAGTACTGCTGGTGCTAAGCGCTTGGCATTGTGAGCACAGGCAGAGCGTGTTGTAGTCGCTCATGCTATTGCCTCCATTCCTAGCGCATTCATCAATTGCTCTCCGATATAATGCGAATAAGCAGGTGGTATGGCATTCGCTATCTCCTTTTGCCTCGTCATCCAATCTATCCCCATCGCTTTTTGCGCCTCGTCCTTCCGCCCAAAGTGACCACCGACACACCAGAACTCATTATCTTTAGCTATAACGCCAGGTCCAGCAGCTTTCACCAGATGTTTAGGGTGATGCGGCTGAAAGAGAAAAATGTTGCTCTCAAAGTATCGGTGTCGATAGGTCCTGAGCTCAAACATCGCACCACAAAGCATGATCGACTTGACAACAGGTGAACCTGGCACGTTCTCTATCACGTATGGCAGCCCGGACACCTCAAACTTGGCTCTCACATCCTCAACTAATCTTGGATGATTGCCTCTAGCCTCGGGATGAAAGCTAGTTGCCAGAGAGTACCCAGGACATGGCGGACTAGCGACCGCAACCTTGAAGCCATCTAGTGGGAAGGTCATAGCGTCTGCCAGGTGGAATTCAAACGGATAATTCGGCTGTGGCACGTTATCAACTCCCACGACCTCAAATCCTGCTAGATGGTATCCCATGCTTATTCCACCAGCACCACAAAACAAATCTAATAATCGAGGCTTTCTCATCATTCATCCTCTCCTATTCGCTTATACTTCATCTCTGCTACTGGCAAGTCTTCCTGCTCTATGAGGACAATCTTACTCAGTATCTCCTTATACTTCTCTTCGCACTCGCCACCATACACGCCCTCGTAAAGCTCTTGTAGCAGCTTATAGAGCGTGTCGAGCACGGTGTTGATGCTCTTAGTCAACTCTCGTATACGCGGTTCATCCTGCTCTGTGTATTGTTTGCTCATTGTGCCTTCCTTGCTTCTGTTCGATAATATCGATCATCTACGCCTAAAGTGTCATCAGGTAACAGCCAGTCGATGAACGCAAATAGTGCTTCCTCATACTTAGCTGTCCTCAACAACGGATGTAAGGCATTGCTGCCGACGAGTCGAGTTGCATATATCTGTAAATCAGCAAGAGCAACTTCTTTCTCCTCACCGAGTGCGATAAGCTCAAGAGCCATAGCTATAAGCGTCTCGGTGCGTTCTGGCTCTAGCTCGTAAATGAGGGACAGCTCATAGT
>WNFB01003584.1_pt1 | contig 14461 bp, 13 predicted proteins | sample 5400501 | NCBI WGS metagenome assembly WNFB01 (sample SAMN13153341, study PRJNA577476) | soil metagenome | isolation source: 200 cm saprolite under Douglas fir tree site 2 hole 1 | place: USA:California | collected 2015-04-18
CGCCAAGTTGGATGAGGCTCCACCCGACTGGAGGATTACGTGCTTCTTCGTCGACCGCGACCACAGGCGGGAGGGAGTAGCGAAAGTAGCCCTAGAGGGCGCGCTTCGCATCATCTCCGCCAAAGGGGGCGGGACGGTCGACGGATATCCGATCGACACTCGAGGGAAACCGTACTCGAGTTCGTTCTTGTGGGGTGGAACTGAAGCAATGTTTGCCGAGCTCGGATTTCGTCCGCTCGGTGCCCTCGGTACAAGTAAATGGATGATGCGAAAAGTGGTTCGTTCTCGGTGATCGTACATAGTAGCTAGTACACTGAGACTCGGGCTACTCCTTTGATCTTTAACATCTCAGGGATAATGTTGCCTGGCACGCCCTTATCTCCAATGAGAGTAAGTTTCGGTTCGGGAGAGAGCTCCGGGTCGTCGACCTGGGCTTGCCGTATACTGATGCCTGCGTCAGCCAGGAGTTTGGACGCGCTGGCGAGTATTCCAATGTTCTTCGGGTCCTGAGCGATTATCTCGACAACCCCTAGACCCAACTGCTTCGCGACGCCTCTGAGGGATAGGCCCGCTGACTGCAAATGTTCGAAGATACTTCGTAGGCCCCCATCTTGTTGTATCATCCTCATGGTCTCTACCACAGTTCTTCTGTCGACTCCGGCCGCTCTGGCGATTCTGGCGGTTGGAATCTCTATTTGGTTGAGGTAGATTCCGTCATCGCGTATGGCCAGGCCGTTTTCTATGCACAGCCGAGCGACCTTGAGTCGTTCGGGATGATGAGGTCCCAATAGTTGCTGGATCTTGTTCCACATAGACGCACGTACCAAACTGTACAGGCAAGCCTAAAATGTTACGTAAAGACACAATAACTGCCATGCTTGAGCCCGAACCGACGATGCTTCCCCAGAACCGAGTCACCCTAGAGGAAGACGAGATTCCTACCCGATACTATAACATACAAGCTGACCTTAGAGAACCCCTTCCTCCACCGCTCGACCCGAAGACCAAGCAACCAGTCAACCCAGCTGCGCTCGAAAGATTATTCGCCAAAGAACTAATCCGCCAGGAGATCAGCTCAGAACGCTACATCACCATCCCAGATGAAGTCCTACAAGCCTATCTCGAGATCGGCCGTCCCACCCCTCTAATACGAGCAACCCGATTGGAGAGATTTCTCAAGACTCCCGCCAAGATATTCTACAAAGCAGAATACCTCAGCCCCACCGGCAGCCACAAGCCCAACACGGCCATAGCCCAAGCGTACTACAACAAGAAACAGGGGACAGAAAGAGTAGCGACAGAAAGCGGCGCAGGCCAATGGGGATCCGCCCTAGCGCTAGGCTCTGAAATGTTTGGACTGAAGTGCAAAGTGTACATGGTCCGAGTTAGCTACCAGCAAAAACCCGGCAGACGCGTCATGATGGAAACGTACGGAGCGGAGGTCCGGCCCTCACCCAGCGAGGACACCAATTATGGAAGGTCCTTGCTAGCCCAAGACAAGAACCATCCAGGAACTCTCGGCATCGCAATAAGCGAAGCACTTGAAGACACCGTAACACATGATGACACGAGATACTGTCTAGGTTCGGTCATGAATCATGTCCTGACTCATCAGTCGATCATCGGCCTTGAAGCGAAGAAACAGTTCGAGTCCATCGACATACAACCAGACGTAATAGCGGGATGCATCGGCGGAGGCTCCAACTTCGCAGGCTTTGCCTATCCCTTTCTCGGCGACAAGCTCCATGGGAAACTGAATGCAGATTTCGTGGCCTGCGAACCAAAAGCCGTCCCATCTACGACACGCGGAACCTTCACGTATGATTTTGGAGACACCGCTGAAATGACACCGCTCCTAAAGATGTATACTGTCGGCCACAAATACCAGTCACCTCCCATTCATTCAGGAGGCCTAAGGTACCACGGAAAGGCTCCATCGCTATCCTATCTCATCAACAAAGGCCACGTGCGCTCAGTGGCCTACCACCAGAACGAAGTGTTCCAAGCCGCAAGAACCTTCGCCCAGACAGAAGGAGTCATCCCAGCCCCCGAAACAGCCCATTGCATCAAATACATCATAGACCAAGCCATCCAATGCAAGAAAACCGGTGAGGAGAAAGTATTGGCCTTCAACAACTGCGGGCATGGTCTACTCGACCTCAAAGCCTACGAAGACTTTCTAGCAGGAAAACTCATCGACTACGAGCCACCCAGTATTCAAGTCGAAACGTACGTAAAATAAACGAGAACACCAAAACCAGACCCTCTTCTAGAGGGTTTGATCCTCTAACGCAGGCCTAATACTGGAAGAACAGCGCGAGCGACAATTGACCACGCATCTGATTCTGGATCGATCAGCTCGAAATGGCCGACGCCATTGAGCTTGACCAGATTGGGCCGCTCGCCGAGCTGTTCAGCTCTTTCAACGAACTTTTCTGACTGAGAGACCGGGACGATGTCGTCGTCAGTTCCGTGGATTAGGACTTGTCTCGATCCACTAGGCAGGAGTTCGATAGGGCTCCCCGCGTCGAACCGGTCTGGATACTGGTCAGGAGTTCCACCCATGAGCCTCCCAACCGCGCCGTTTCCCAGCCTCTGCTTCCAGGCCGCCCGAAGGTCGCACACTCCGGCGAGCGAAACCGCACGCGCAAGACGATGCTTGTGAGCGCTTTGCAGAGGTGACGCTTTGGGAATGCGGTGTCTGCTTGCGAGCCATAGTGCAAGGTGCCCTCCGGCCGAGTGTCCTATGACAGCTACTCTAGCAACATCGACCCGAGGGTCTGAGGAGATCGTCTCCATAATGTGATCAGTCGCGAGGCTGACGTCCTGGAAGGTTCCGGGCCAGCCGCCGCCAAGGTCTCCCACGCGTCGGTATTCGAGGTTGCAAGTGACGATTCCTTTGCTAGTTAGTGCAACGCAGAGGTGTCCAATGTGCTGCAAGTCATAAGCGGATTGCCAAAATCCACCGTGAATCACGAACAGGAACGGGAAGGGGCCCGGGCCACTTGGCAAGCGTAAGTCAGCAAAGTGTTGGGAACCCTGGCCGTATCGGATGCGTTTGTCGAAAATCGGAGGAGGTCTCTCCAAGATGTCGCTCAAGACTTTTTCAAATGAATTGTCGGTACCCGCGGTATAAGATGCGCTGTGAAAGCGATTGGGAATCTTGCATTTAGTGTCGGGTTTTCTTTAGATACTGCTCTTAGTCAATGATTCCTCGGAAATCCTATTGGCGATTAGTGAGCTTCCTCCGGAAAAACTCCGGTTTGAATGTCCGCCTGGAAAGGTCGAATGCAAGACTAGCCAAGAACTCTCTCCCCTCGAAGGAGTCGTCGGACAAGATCGTGCACTCAAAGCCCTCGTATTCGGAGTGGAAATGAAAGCAAAGGGATTCAACATCTTCGCGGCCGGTCCCCCGGTCACTGGGAAGAGACCTGCAACTAGAAGTTACTTGGAAAAAATCGCTAAGACCAAACCTACTCCGCCCGACTGGTGCTACGTAAACAATTTCGTAAATCCTTACGAGCCGAAGGCACTCAAGCTCCCGGCAGGCAAAGCTAAGATCTTCCAGAAAGATCTGAAGAGTCTCATAGACCAAGTCAAGAGAGCCGTTCCTGCGGCTCTTCAGAGCGAAGAGTTTGCAGCCCGAACAAACAGCATAACAAAAAGATCGGTGGAATCGAGGGACAAGATTCTCAACGAACTCAACGATGTAGCCAAACAGTCGAGTTATGCCGTCCGGATGAATCAGCTAGGCATTGGAATAGTCCCCATCCGAGCGGGAAAGCCGATCAGTCAAGAAGAATATGACACTCTGCCATCGAGCACGAAGAAAAAGTTCGAACAGAGCAGAGAGACAGTAAGAACGGCTCTAGACAAAGCAGGAAAGCGCGTAAACGAACTCGAAGCTAATACTCTAGATGAACTGAAAAAACTCAGAGACGACACTGTACACTATGCTATGGGCGGCCTGATCAGTACGCTAACCTCTCGTTATCAGGACCAACCAGAAGTGATACAGTACCTCAATGACATGAGAGATGACATTCTAGAAAACACCGAATTGTTCGCGCTGAGTGGAGCGGAACAGCCGAAGAAGGATTCTGACGCACCGCCCAGTCTCACCGAGAGAGAGTTGCCTGACCTATTGTTCAGAAGATATCAGGTCAACGTCATAGTTGACAACTCCGACCTGAAAGGCGCACCGGTAATCGCCGAGGACAACCCGACAGTGACGAATCTCCTTGGAAGAATCGAGAGCGAGGCCAAGTTCGGAACTCTCTCGACGGATTTCACCCTAATCAAAGGAGGATCAATCCACAAGGCTAACGGTGGATTTCTCATACTCGGGGCCCGGGAGCTCCTGACTAGCCAGTTATCGTATGAAGGTCTCAAGAGAGCGCTTCAAAACGGAAACATTGCCATCGAGGAAACGGGTCAAAGGCTTGGAGTTGCGAGCACGAAGAGTCTCACTCCACAACCGATACCTTTGGACGTGAAAATTGTGTTGGCGGGCGACAATCAGATCTACCAAGCGCTCTACGTTGCCGACCCCGATTTTGGCCTCCTCTTCAAGGTCAAGGCCCAATTCGATGACACAATCGAGAGAAATGACGAGAACATGAAAACTTACGGTCGGTTTGTCCATACTTTATGCGAGAAGGAGAATCTCAGCCACCTTGAAGCGGCCGCCATAGCAAAGGTGGTGGAGTATGGTTCAAGACTTGCGGAGGACCAGACAAAGCTCTCTACAAAATTCCCTGAAATCGCCGATCTAGTCAGAGAAGCCAACCACTACGCATCCCAAGACGAGTCAAAATACATCAAGGACACCCACATTCTAAAGGCACTACAGGAGAAGATCTACCGCTCCAATCTCCTCGATGAGAAAACCAAGGAGATGATCGAAAGAGGCATCATACTCATCGACACCTCTGGAACAAAAACGGGTCAGGTAAACGGGTTATCGGTAATCAGCTTAGGCGACTTCGATTTCGGCCAACCGTCCAGGATCACCGTGAGCGTTGGACTTGGAAGAGAAGGAGTCATCGACATCGAACGCCAAGCCAGGCTAGGCGGCCAGTTACACACGAAAGGGGTCCTGATCATATCTGGCTATCTTGAAAACAAGTACGCGCGTGACAAACCGCTAAGCGTCGCTTGCAGACTTGTTTTCGAGCAAAGCTACGGTGGCGTCGACGGTGACAGTGCATCCAGCACCGAACTTTATGCGATCCTTTCAGCCCTCTCCGACCTTCCCATCAAGCAGAACTTCGCCGTCACCGGTTCTGTAAACCAGAAGGGCGAGGTTCAAGCAATTGGAGGAGTGAACGAGAAGATTGAAGGCTTCTATCACACTTGTAAAGCTAAAGGCCTCAAGGGAAACGAGGGAGTCCTAATTCCAAAGAGCAACGTACAACATCTAATGCTCAGCGAAGAAGTAGTGGAAGCCGTCAAGCAGGGACGATTCCATATCTATCCAGTAAGCACCATAGACGAGGGTATTGAGATTCTCACAGGCGTAAAGGCAGGAGTATTGAAAGACGATGGAAACTACGAAGCGGACACAGTCCATTTCAAGACCAACCAACGACTGACTGAAATGGCGAGCGAGATAACAAAGTTCGGACAATTCACAAGAAGAACAAGTGACTAACGATCTCTAGAGGAACGCACTCCTTAGCCCTAGAAGTATTCGCTCGTGAACTTCGCCAGTTGGCCTTGTGCCATCTACTAGGTGCCATCCAAATCTGTGGGCTAGTGAGCGATAGTTTCTCCGGACTTTCTCTAGAAAGGCACGGTCTCGCTCGTTGACATCCCGTCGACGGGTCTTTCTTGAGAATGACTTAGGAATGGGAACATCTAGGACGAAGACGGCACGAGCCTCTGGGAGACCCGCGTCGAGGCCTGCGAGCCATTGAACACTCAAGCCCCTTGCCTCGCCGTAAGCCAAGTTGGAAGGAGTGTATCTGTTACAGATAACAAGATCATTCTTCTTCAGAGCACCGGTGATCGTTTCCATGTTTTCCCAACGATTGAGGGAATAAAGTAAGTGCAATGCATGCGGTGACGTCTTTGCTCTCCCAGCGAGGAAAGATCGGATAAGTCGCCCTGAACTTGTAGAGTAGATTGGAAAGCTTAGAGTCCCGACCTTGAAACCTTCATGGCGCAAGCTCGCGGACAAGAGTCTGGTCTGGGTCTTCTTCCCTGCTTGGTCAATACCTTCTAACGCGATGAGACGGGAGGGCAAGAGATAATCAAATCAGTTCGAGTTGCTTATTACGTTACTCGATCATCGACGTTTTCTCTTAGGACCAGCAATGTTGGTAGAGGCCGAGCCAGGTCCCATTGAGTAGATTTGTCTCAGATCTTCTTGACATTAATTAGCAAGTGGGCTAAGGCTGCCAAAGGAACTATGCAAGACAATCCCACTATTGTTCCAATTCCTACCCCTAGGATGGGGTACAGGTATCCCACAAGGAGGCTGTACGGAAACGCGGTTAGTCCAGCTGAAATCAACAAGGGTTTCGTTAACGCTCGCGACAACTCCATTCCACGGGTTCTGTACGTGAAAAAGAGGGTGAGGCTGAATATTGCTGGGAACGATGAGGCGATGCCGCCTAGCTCGGGTCCGCCGAGCTGACTTGAAAGCACTGCGAGAGCGATTATGCCTCCACCAACAATGGCCCTGAACGCTGCTTGGCGAAGAGAGTAACGTACCTCCGCTCCTCCGATGTGTGGAAGTTTCATTTTCATTTTCAACATGTAGAAGTAGAAACTGGCGACCGAGAGAAAGACTCCAACAGAGAAAAACAGGTTTCTCAAATTCAATAGTGCTGTGATGACTGAGAGACCGGCCCAGACAAGTAGGGCTCCAAGAAAAGCTACCCGAAAACCTCTCTTTGAAAGGACAGCATAGACGAGCAGGAACGTCATAGTGAAGCTGAGGGCGAGAGGGAAGACGATAGTTGCCTGTGCTGCTGTCTCTGGACCTTGGTTGAGACCGATGAAAAGAAACGAGACGATGGAGATCGCGGGAAGCCCGCCGACAAGTCCGCCAAGCGCGCTACCGTATCTCTCTGCGATCAGTGTCGCGAAGCTGACCCACGCACCACCAACCGTGAATGCGAGAATGAGACGCAGAATCAGGAGATCAGCCATTAGCGACCTACAACGTATGCGCGGGTAAACTAGCCCCAGCCCGGACCATTTTCTGTGATAGATAAGCCCGGCGTACTCACGATGCAAATCGTGAAGAGCCCCCTCAAGGGTTCCCCATCAAGCGCCATCCTTTAGAAGCCGGATCAAGTCGGACCGTTGAGGAATACCTTGTCTCTGCGGGAACTCCTAAGAATCAATGCTCGCGAACATCTCACCATCTACGCACTAGCGTCCTTGGCGAACGTTCTCCTATCCATCCCACAATATCTGGCAGTCAACACCGCCCTTGAACTCAGCATAAACCCGAAGGGATCGACGGCAAGTTTGATCAATCAGTACGGCTCTAGCACAGGTCTCACCCTGGACTTTCTCCGGTCAGCATTCATCTTTCAAGGAATCATAGCAATTCTGGTGATGGGCGTTGCAGGGTCTATGCTGTCTCGGAGATGGAGGTGGCAATACGTCGCAACTAGCTTCATAGTCTCAGCCTACCTAGCGTACCATCTGGGAGGCAAGTTCGTCAACGCTCTAGGCTGGATTGGACTGCTCGAAACCAGCGGCGTTGACGCTTCAGGTATCTACGCAGATCTCTTCTGGTTCGGGCTGGGGACAACAATCTGTTATCTGCTGGTAATTCTCGTTCTCAGAAAGTCTTACGGAAGACTAATGGTGAGGTTCCTGCCGGCCCCAACCCGTGACCTCACAGAGCCTTCCGGGTAGGAAAATGTGGTTTCCGACCTGACGGGAGAGCTAGTTTGTCGCAGCGTATTCTTGCATGATGGCGCCGATGTATCGTATTCCTTGTATGAAGTCGTCCGTCGTGGTATATTCATTTGGCGCGTGGGCGTGGCTGTATGCTGAGGGCGGCCCGCTTCCTGTCCAGATACTGTCTAAGCCTAGCCGCTTGGTGAATAGGTAATCGGGGCCTGATGCGGGGTTTCTCGGTAGAACCACTGGGCCAAGCCCGTAAGCTATCTTTGCAGCTTTAGCAGCGGCCCTGGCGATTGGTGCGGAGGGTTTAGTCCGCGAGGGTTCCAAGAATCCTAGAGCTTTGACTCGGATGTCATCGAATCCATGCTGATGCAGATGATCCTTCAAGGAGGAGAGTAGTTTTTTCGGGTTCTGGTTGTATACGAGGCGGAAGTCAATCTTCAACATCGCACTTCCAGGGAGAACGGTCTTGGATCCTTGTCCGATGTAGCCTGTTTTGAAGCCGCAGATTGTGCAAGTCGGCTCCATGAGGTATTTCTTTAGCGCCTCTTTGTTGGTCTTTGCGTTGAGGAATTTTTTCAGGCCCCATTCCTTGAGCAGGTTTTCTCCTCTGAATGGAATCTTTCCCACTAGCTTTGACTGGGCTGGGGTGAATGGTTCTACGTCGTCGTACCATCCTTTGATCAGGATCTTTCCGTCTGGGCTTTTCAGTGTGTTCATTGCCCAGACTAGCCTCCAGGCCGGATTGTCGACGAGTGGGGCGTAGGATGAGTGAAGATCTTCTCTAGCCTTCTTGCACCTTAGTTCGACATAGAGGAGTCCTTTGACGCCCAGGCTGATCTTTGGGCGGCCTGTCTCGTCGAAATCTCCATCGTAACAGACGACACTGTCAGCCTTCAGTCGTTCTTTGTTCTCGTCGATAAATCCTGGAAGGTGCGGGCTCCCGATTTCTTCTTCTCCTTCGAATAGAAACTTCAGATTAAGCGGTACATCACCGGTTGCTTTCAGAAAGCTTTCTGCGGCTTTGATGCAACTGGTGACGTTGTTCTTGCTATCAGCCGCGCCCCGCGAGATTATCTTTTTTCCCTGCAGTTTTGCATCGAAGGGTCCGGAGTCCCATTCTTCCAGCGGCTCAACAGGTTGAACGTCATAGTGGCCGTAGATTAGCAGAGTCTTGCTGGAAGATTTCGACCTTACCTCCCCGTAGACGATCGGGTTACCATTTTTCTCGGGAAGAATCTGAGTCTTGATCCCAGCCGCGTCCATGTTTTTCTTGACGATTCGGGCGCAGTCCGTGATGCCTTTTCCCTGGGCGGATACGCTGGGTTGTCGGAGGAGTGTGCGGAAGTCTCGGAGGAATGGCTCCTTGTTTTTTTGGATGTATTCGAAGGCCTGTTTCAGGCTCTGCTCTTTCACAAGCCTATCGGCTGGATTGACGTACTAATAGCATCTTCCAGAAACCTGGCTTTGAGCAAGCCCTCCGGCTCACCTTGAACTGCCGCGTGGGCCTGCCCTCCGCACCCTCCACAAGCATAGCCTCTCCAAGAATAGTGCTCGGATTCGCCCATTATCAGCCCTGATCCCGAATCTGTCAGCTCCCTCGAGACTCTCCCGAAAATCGTTCGGAATTGTCCGCTTCTTTCCAAGTCCATCCGAACCAGAAGTACGCCCCGATCACGCAGACTCGCCCGTTATCAGCGCAGACAGGAAATGGTTTCTAGAAAATAGGGGGTCTTAGCGACCGACCCTCGCGCCGCAAGAGTGGCTCCCTCGGACCCCTGCGAAACTAAGAATCACAAACTCCGTGCTATCACAACAAAGCTGGCCTAGGCTCTAAGCGAGCCGGACCGAGCGCGTCTCCGGTTCGCGCCTTTGTGTTATGAGGAATAGCAGAGCTCCGACCACGAGCAAGACGAGGACTGCCGAAAACGACAGCTGGTTAATCGACACACTCGTGAATCCTCCCAATACCAAGAGAACCAGCGAGAGTCCCAGTGCTCCGCCGATGAGTCGTGCTTGCCTGTTCAGCTGGCCAGCGACCCATTTTTCTAGTCTTTCCCTAGCGGCTTGCGACATGTCATCCGTCCTCCCAGCAAGCTCGCTCCTCTCCATCTCATAGGAGAGGACAACTCTTGAGGCTTCCATGAAAAATATGACCGCGACAAACTGGAGCAATAGAACTGCAGTGTCTGGAGCCGGAGCTTTGGCAAGATCTGTTCCAACCTTCCCTGTCACAAGCAACACTAGCAACCCTGCAGAGGCCAGAGTTGTAAGCACCTGTTGTCTCGCCAGCATCCCTGACAATCCCACAGCAACAATAACGAGGATGATCGGAAGTCCGAGTCCCAGAAACACCTGTGACGGAACTCCGAGAACTATCCATGGAGCCAAGATCAAGTAGTGGACTCTCACCAGCAGAAATGCCGTCTTCGTGCCCAGGCCTAGACCCGTATTGTTAGTCGTGGTCGTTTTACCTCCCTAAGAACAGTTGAAAGGGGGACACCTGCAGGCCATTGCGCGACCGTGCAGACCTTCTCCAAAGCCAGCAAGGTATTGGATCGTTCAAGCATCAAAACACGATACGCGATCTCTTCGTTCTCAGACTCAAACCTTGCAGGTTGCCGTGGTGAAGGCGAGACAACAAGCACACTGTACCCTGTCGCGGCAAGACCACGTATTCCGCCGACGAGCGCGGAATCCAGCAGTGGAGAGATGACTACGAGCTGGGCCATAGCAGGCAACATCAAGTGGGCCAGCAACGTCATTACGTAGCTGGTTGAGAGCATTGCTCTCCCAGGTTTCGCGGCTGCGAGAAGAAAGAGAATATCCCGCTCATGCCTCTTACCGAAACGTGGCGCAATGACTCCGCGCTCTTCTCCCTGCAGTATCAGTCCGACTCTGTTTCCCTGCTTCAGCAACAAGCTTGCCATCGACGCCGCGGCCCTTACTCCTCTCTCGAACAGTTCAGCCTCGGCACTCTCGTAGAAACTAACGTCCGTGTCGAGAACGATCATCACGTCAGTAACTCTCTCCGCCTCCATCTCGTTGACGATCAAACCAGCGTGCTTGGCTGATGCCTTCCAGTTGATCCGCTTCGGATCATCCCCGGATACGTAATCACGCATACTGTAGAACTCGGTTCCAGGCCCCCGAATCCTCGCATGAATCATTCCCGGCCACGGACCTAGATGTCGAGGACGAAGCTCAGCACCCCTGATCCGCTCCGGGCGCGGCATTATCGAGAGAACCTCCTCCTCCGAGCGCCTTTCGACAAGATAGAATCCGAACGGATCACGGACCCTGACGACCAAGGGTCCGATATCGTAGTGTCCACGGATCGGGCTGCGGAGCCCAAGATACAGCTCGGCTTTTTCACCCGCGTCCAGCTGCGTTAACGCACGACTCGTCCCTCTCTCCAGTTTGATCTGGCCTGGAAGAGATTCTTCGACCTCCACGTTTCCAAGCGGACTACCGGTCTTGTTCGAGACATTCACAACAACGGTAATGTCCTCATCGCCAAAACTGTCCGCTGGATCAACCCGATGGCTCGTCTCCAGCTCCACCTTTTCAGGCAAGCCCCAGAAGTTTGCGAAGAAGAACAGCGAGGCGAGCGGAAGGACCATTGATGCCAGTTGCCAGTCTTCGAGAAAGAGCCCGAGAACCAGAAGGATCGCGGCTAGCCCGAAGTAGAGACTGACCTTCCGTGTAAACAAGGACTAGGAGAATCACTTGGCCTTGGGAACAGGAACTGTCTTCAAGATATCATCAACAACCAGGCGAGGATTGACCCCTTTGACCCAGGACTCCGCCTTCATGATCATCCGGTGCACAAGAGCCGGTGCAGCAACCTCCTTCACGTCATCAGGGATAACGTAGTCTCGGCTGTGGAAAACCGCTCTCGCCCTAGCAAGCTTGAATATTGCAAGCGATCCGCGGGGACTCGCGCCCACCTCGACCTGCCGTTGCCCTCTTGTCGACTGCACAATATCAGTAACGTATCCCAGAACATCATCGTCCACGTGGATTCCCTCCACTGTTTTTTGGAGATCTAGAATCGTCTCCGCGCTCGCAACAGGCTCAAGCCGAACATCCTCCTGGCCCCGCTGCATTCGCCTCTTCAAGATCTCCACCTCCTCCGCGCGGTTCGGGTATCCGAGCTGGAGACGGACGAGGAACCGGTCGAGCTGCGCCTCAGGCAACGGATAGACTCCCTCGTACTCGATCGGGTTCTGAGTCGCCATTACAATGAAGGGATCCGTCAGAACGTGGGTTTTCCCGTCCAGCGTCGTCTGGCGCTCCTGCATCGCCTCCAAGAGAGCAGCCTGAGTCTTAGGCGGAGCCCTGTTGATCTCATCAGCCAACAACAAGTTCGTGAACACGGGACCGCGCCTGAGATCAAACTCGCCGTTCTTGACATTGTACACGTAAGTCCCAGTAATATCGGACGGTAGAAGATCTGGTGTGAACTGTATTCTGGAAAAGTTACAGCCCATGCTCATCGCGAAGCTTCGCGCCAGCAAGGTCTTCGCGAGACCGGGATAGTCCTCGAAGAGAATATGGGAGTTCGCCAGGATCGCAAGCATCACCTTCTCCAAGACAGGCTCTTTGCCAACGATTACCTTCTTGACCTGGTCTACAACCTGCCGGCATTTCTCGCCTGCGTCCTCTACCTTCAAGCCTTCCAACCCTCTATCCGGTCGATGATTTCTCGTAGCATCTGGAGGCGCGAATCCGGGCTGCGCGGCGGAGGGTAATATAGTAACGCGTAAGTCCTCGGATCCTTCAGAAGCCGCGGACCGAGCTGGTTATCCGCGAGAGCCTTCTTGACAGCATCCTTTTCCATCCCGGTTTCCAAACTCACCTTCTCAGCGAGGAGCTCACGAAGCCGGTTTCGAAGAATCGTCTCGAAATAAGCCGGACTAGCGTTTCCCGCGACTTCTACTTGTCTTGTGAGGGATTGAACGTCTCTAGCCCGAATCGTCCTAGAATCCTCCTGGGCCTTCGTCTCTAGTGGAGCCGTGGAGCGATGACGAAGATCCAGAGTCAGGATTAGAGCCAATACAACGAGCGGGAGCGCGAGCAGAGGTGAAGTGGGAGCTACAGATTCAGGAAGGATATTTCGGAATACTGTTAGAAGAAGAAAGTAGAAGGCTGAGGCAAGGACTAGAAGCGTTAGAGTGCTACGTTTCAATTTTTCAAAGGCTGAGTGTGATGTTCATCTCTTCAGCAATTCTCAGCAAGCACTGTTGTGCCTGTTCCGCGTCGCTCTCGGTGATCGGATGGAGGCTGTAGCGAGCTTCCTCGAAGAGATCTGTAAGTTCTCGAAGAGATGAGCCTTTGATCATCAACATCCTACTTATGGCCGTCTCCAGTTCTCTAGCAGTCTGGCCCGAGCTTATACTCGCACCCAGTCGCTGGGCGGCCTGGACCATGCGCTGGTAACAGTTGATGATTCTTGTCCGAGGATCTGCTTCGGGTTGGGCCTTGAGTATGCGGAACGCATCTTCAACAGAGGTTACTGCCTCGACCCTAGCTGCTTGTACTCGGCCTGTTAGCTCTGCCTTGGTCTCTTGCCAGGAGATTATGATCCCTCGTACGACTATCACCGAGGTTACAACTAGAAGGCCGAAGAAGGCTGCATAGAACCAGTTTGTCTGGACGAGGTTTCCGAATTGGTTTGCTGCTCCGAGCAACGGGATCCTGGTGGTCTGGTTCATTGGGCTCACACCAGCAATCTGGGTAGAGTTGTCCGGGACTAGTTTGGGTGTCGTACAGAAAATTCCATTGCATCTGAGAACGAGGACTTGGAGGGCGATGGCCCAAGATGGCCCAAACGGCCATCGAAATAATCAGCTGAAGAATCATCGACCCTTTCTTTTTCGTCTTTCTCTTTCTCGCGATTCCGAAACCAAGAGAATCTGAAAAGAGACGCGAGTTGTAGACAAGGAGGACTATCAGGCCAACCATGAGTCCGAGGCCGATCAGGGGTGCGAGCGATAGTATGTAGATCAGCCAGTAGGAGTTCAGTAGGATTGATCCGCCGGGCTGGGTCTTCGAGAGGGAGCCGAGGGCGAAGGCTAGTAGTATGAGGGCGATAAGGAAGGGTAGAAGCCGGTTTCCTTTCAGGGTCCCCGCTCCAAAGCAGGCCAAGATTGGGGCGACTGGCGATAAATACTTGTCCAAAAACGGATTCTTGACGTAACCCGCGAGCCGGGACGACTTCGTCAGGTTTGACGAGCGGGAGCGGAGAAGGTCGGTTAGTCTTTTACTGCTTCGAGGATGCTAGCGACATTCCATAGTTTCACGCGCGTGTATGGTGGCATGTTCGGGTCCTGGCTGATCTCGTCAAGTGTTGAGATGGCGTTTGAGGCGCGAACGCCTATTGTATGACCCTGCGCTTGGAGCGCGTCCATGGCTCCTTTGGCTGCCCGCCGGATGTTGCGAGGGGTGGTATTGTCATTGGAGACTTCGTTCAGAACGGCTAGGGCCTGTTTTATCCGTGTCTCGTATTCTTCTTTCCGTTTTGCTTTTTGCAGGCGCTTTCACCAGTCTCTTGGATGGGCGTCTTAGCTCTGTACGCATCCTAGCCCAG
>WNFB01003173.1_pt1 | contig 14458 bp, 12 predicted proteins | sample 5400501 | NCBI WGS metagenome assembly WNFB01 (sample SAMN13153341, study PRJNA577476) | soil metagenome | isolation source: 200 cm saprolite under Douglas fir tree site 2 hole 1 | place: USA:California | collected 2015-04-18
ACGCCGTCGTGACCGCCCCCGCGAAACGCCGCGACGCCGGCCGCGATATTGGACTCGACCGGATTGGGGCGGATGTCGGCGAACAGTTTCGGCACGAGCCCCGCGGCCTCGAGCGACGCCACTGCCCGGGCGACCATCGGTAGGCGCGCGAGGTTCGGATCGGTGACGACGAGCGGCGTCGTCATCCCGGCCGCCCGTATGGCGTCGGCAAGCTCGGCGACGCGCCCGGCGCCGAACCGCACCGAGGTCGGATAGTTCCAGTTGGCGCGCAGCTGCATGCGAGGCGTCCTGTATGCAAAGGGGCGTCGGTGGAAGCGCGGTTTTGCCGCGCGGGTCAAGTCCGGGCCAGGTGAATGGGGATCTGGACGAAGCCCCCTAATTTAGCTAAGATAGCTAAGATAGCTAAAATCGCCATTTTGAGAGGCAGGACATGACGAATTTCTCCCTGACGGATCTGAGCAACAAGTCGGGCGAAGTGGTGGAGGCCGCGTACAAGGGGCCGGTCGATATTACACGCCACGGCAAACGCAAGTTTGTCCTACTGACCGCCGAGGATTACGACCGGCTCGTCAGGGCTGCCGATACTCGTCGCGCCTTCCACGTAGATGACCTACCGCAGGATATAGCTGATCTGATGCTGGCTGCGCTTGAACGCCAAGATGATTGAACCCACGAATGGACTGGTTATTCGATACAGCTATCTGTGGGCGCGGGAATACGACCGGCATGAGGAGTCTGGTCGCAAGGATCGGCCAGCTTGCGTCCAAATCATTGTTGCCCGCGCAAAGTCCGGGACCGTAGTGGCCTTGTTTCCCATCACCAGCCAACCGCCGCGTTCAGATCGCGTGGCTCTGGAGATTCCTGAAATCGAAGTGCGTCGTGTCGGTCTCGACCGGCCTGCGTGGATCATCGTGGACGAATTGAACCTCGACGACTTATCGACCTCAACGCATATCGCGGACGCCCGTCCGCTCGGTACCTTCAGTGCAGCCTTCATGCGCCGCGTGCGCGAAAAAGCGGCGGCGTGCATTCGAGCACGCAATTATCGCTCCGTCCCCCGGCGCTGACGCGCTTGGCGTGTTCAGACGTCCCTTAGATGATAGCTCTTCGGCCGCGTCAGGGTCTCGTAACCGATTTTCGACAATGCGGCGCCGCGGCCGGTGTTTTTGACGCCGGTCCAGGCCAGGCCCGGATCGAGATAATCGCAGCGATTCATGAACACGGTGCCGGTCTCCACCCGCTCGCCGATGCGCTCGGCGGCGGCGAGAGCCCCGGTCCAGATGGAGGCGGTGAGACCGTAGGGGCTGTCGTTCATCAGCCGCACCGCCTCCTCGTCGTCGCGCACCCGCATGATCCCCACCACCGGACCGAAGGTCTCTTCCATCATGACCTTCATGGAATGATCGACGTCGACCAGCACCTGCGGCGCGACATAGGTCGAGCCCGGCTGGTCGCGGGCGAAGTCCTTCGAATCGATCAGCGCACGGGCGCCCTTGGCCAGCGCCTCGCCGATATGCTCGCGCACCGTCGCGGCCAGGCGCGGCTGCGCCATCGGCCCGAGCGTGGTCTTGGGATCGAGCGGATCGTCCAGCACGTATTGACGCGTGAGCGCCGAAAAGGCGGCCAGGAAATCGTCATAGACGCCGGCATGCACATAGATGCGCTCGATCGCGCAGCAGCACTGGCCGGAATTGAAGAAGCTGCCGTCGACCAGATTTTCCACCGCGTGCGCGAGGTCGGCGTCGGCCCGCACATAGGCGGGGTCCTTGCCGCCGAGTTCGAGACCAACTCCGGCGAAGGTGCCGGCAGCCGATTTTTCGATCGCGCGGCCGGCCGCAACCGACCCGGTGAAGCACACATGATCCACCGCGCCCGACCCGATCAGATCGAGCGTCGCCTCGTGGGTGAGCACGAGATTGCGAAAGAGGCCTTCGGGCACGCCGGCTGCGTCCATGGCGGCCTGGAAGCGCTCGCCCACGAGCAGCGTTTGAGCGGCGTGCTTGAGGATGACGGCATTGCCGGCCATCAAGGCGGGAACGACGGAATTGACGGCGGTGAGATAGGGATAGTTCCACGGTGCGACGGTCAGCACGACCCCGAGCGGATCGCGCCTGACGTAGCGCTTGAAGCCGGCCCTCGGCTCGGGAATTTCCGGCGCCAGCGCGCGGTCGGCGATCGCCAGCATGTGGCGGGCGCGTTCCTCGAAGCCGTTGAGCTCCCCTCCCCCGTAGCGCACCGGCCGGCCCATCTGCCATGCCAGCTCGACGGCGATCTCATCGCGCATCCCGAGCATGGCGTCGACGGCGCCCGAGAGGAGCCTGCGGCGCTCGGCGAGCGGCACGCGGGCCCATTCGGCCTGCGCCTTGCGGGCCGCGCCGAGCGCACGCTCGATCTCGGTCGCGGTCGCGGCCGGCCGCCGGGCGACCTCGCGTCCGTCGACCGGCGAGATGCACACGATGTTGGTCACGCGGACCCCACCCGCCTCCGCATTCAATACCGCTCGAACCCGCGCATCAGCTCCCAGTCGGTGACGCGGCGGTCGTACTCGAACTGCTCCCATTTCGCCGTGTGCACGTAGTGCTCGACGACGCCGTCGCCGAAGGCGGCGCGCAGCATCTTCGACCGCGCGAGGCAGTCGGCGGCCTCGCGCAAGGTTTTCGGCACTTCCGGCAGCGCCTTGCCCACGTAGGCGTCGCCTTCGTAGGCCGGCGGCAGCTTGAGTTTCTCGGCGACGCCGGCAAGTCCGGCCGCGACGAGCGCCGCAAAGGCGAGATAAGGATTGAGGTCGGCGCCGCCGATGCGGCATTCGATGCGGATGGCCTTGCCGCCTTCCCCGCACAGCCGAAATCCGGCGGTGCGGTTGTCGCGGCTCCATATGGTCTTGGTCGGCGCGAAGGTGCCGACCTGGAAGCGTTTGTACGAGTTGATGTGCGGCGCGAGAAAATAGGTGATGTCGCGCGCGTATTTGAGCTGGCCGGCGACGAAGGCGCGCATCAGCGCCGACATGCCGTGCGCGGCCGCGGCATCGAGGAACAGCGGCTTGCGGCCGGCCTTGTCCCACAGCGAGGCATGAATGTGCGCGCTCGATCCGGCGAGCCCGTAATTCCACTTCGCCATGAAGGTCACGCACTTGCCCTTGGCCCAGGCGATCTCCTTGATCCCATTCTTGAGGATTGCGTGGCGATCGGCCATCTCCAGTGCGTCGGCGTAGCGGACGTTGATCTCCTCCTGCCCCGGCCCCCACTCGCCTTTCGAATTCTCCACCGGGATGCCGGCGCCCTCGAGGCCGTTGCGCACCGCGCGCATCACGCCCTCTTCCTTGGTGGTCTGCAGGATGTGGTAATCCTCGATATAGGCGCCCGCGGTCTTGAGGCCGGCATAGCGCTTGCCCTGTGCACCGTCGTAGGTTTCGTCGAACAAATAGAACTCGAGCTCGGAGGCGAGGAACGCGCGCATGTTCGTGGCGGCGAGCCGCGCCACCTGCGCCCTGAGCACGGCGCGCGGGGAATGGGCGAGATCGTGCTGGTGATGATCGAGCACGTCGGCGAGCACGAGCGCGGTGCCGTCGAGCCACGGCAGGCGGCGCAAGGTCGACATGTCCGGCCGCAGGACGAAATCGCCGTAGCCCTTGTCCCAGCTCGCGACCGCGTAGCCGGGCACCGGCTCCATGTCGATGTCGTCGGCGAGCAGGTAGTCGCAGGCGTGCGTCTCCTTGTAGGCGCTGTCGACGAAGTACTGCGCCTGGAAGCGCTTGCCGACGAGGCGGCCCTCCATGTCGACCATGGCCACGATCACCGTGTCGATGGTCCCGGCCTTCACCGCCCGCTTGAGCTCGTCGAAGCCGAGATTGCCGGCCATGGTCGCTCCCCGCTCTACATGCCGCTGCCGCCGCCCCCGCCGCCGGCGTTGCTCGGCGCCGAGGCGCGGTCCATCCAGCGAGTCTCGGCTTCGCTGGGGCCGCGCGGCGCCGCCTTCGCGCGCGATACCGGCCGGCCCGCGCTCTCCTTGGAGGTCGAGCGGGTCGCCGTAGGCTCACGCGGCTGGCCGGTCTGGGCGGAAGCCGCAGCCATCGCGGCAAGAACGAATGCGACAGCGAAGGTCGTCAACATTGCGGGCGAGATGGTCATCTGCGTCTCCAGGATTTCGCGCTGATCCCCTCCCCGCCTTCGCCTGACCTTATCGCAAAATCACGCCCGGTAGGCTGCCCCCGGCCACAGCTTCGGCGCAGCGCGGGCATATTGCGGCGGCCGCGCCACCTCGCCGTCGAGCGCTTGCGCGGCGTGCCAGCCCCAGCGCGGATCGTCGAGCATGGCGCGCGCCAGCGCGATCATGTCCGCCTTGCCCTCGGCGACGATCGCCTCGCCTTGCTTGGGCGTCACGATCAGTCCGACCGCGCGCGTGATGATCGCCGCGTCGCGGCGCACCGTTTCGGCAAACGGCACCTGGTAGCCCGGTCCGAGCGGGATTTTCGTGTCGGACGCGATCGCGCCGGAGGAGACGCAGACGAAATCGAGCCCCAGTCCCTTCAGCGCCTTGGCCACGACGACCGCGTCGTCCGGCGTCATTCCGCCCGCGGCCCAGTCGCTGCCGGTGATGCGCGCGCCGAGCGGGATTGCGCGCGGCACCGCGGCGCGCACGGCGGCCGCGACCTCGAGCGGAAAGCGCAGGCGCGCATCCGCCGAGCCGCCGTACGCGTCGGCGCGCTTGTTGGAGATCGGCGACATGAACGAGTGCAGCAGATAGCCGTGCGCCATGTGCAGCTCGATCTCGTCGAAGCCGAGCCGCAGCGCGCGCCCGGCGGCAGCCACGAACGCCTCGCGCACGCGGTCCATGTCGTCCCTGGTCATCGCGCGCGGCGCCTGCCAGGCGGGGCCGAATGCGATTGGCGACGGCCCGATCGGCTCCCAGGGATCGTCCTCCGGCTCGAGCCCGAGGCCACCTTCCCATGGCCGGTAGCACGAGGCCTTGCGGCCGGCATGGGCGAGCTGGATGCCGAGCCGGGCGGTGCCGATGCGCCGGCAATGGGCGACGGCGCGGGCGAGCGCCGCCTCGTTGTCGTCGGAGTAAAGCCCGAGGCAGCCGTGGGTGATGCGGCCGCGCCGCTCGACCGCCGTCGCCTCGACCACCAGGAGCGCGGCGCCGGAATTGGCCAGCATGCCGAGATGGCCGACGTGCCAGTCCGTGGCGCTGCCGTCGGCGGCGCTGTATTGGCACATGGGCGAGACCGTTATGCGGTTGTCGAGCGTAAGGTCGGCAAGCTTGATCGGCGAGAACAGGGCGCTCATGGGATTCCGGATGAAGTTGATAGGGGACGACAACTGTGGTGGGCGGGCGCAATATAGGGAGCAATGGCGGTGGGGCAAGCTATGGAAACACTGCGATTGGAGGAAAGGAAATGAAGCCACGCGCGCGTAAGAGGGGACGGCGCACTCGACTTGGTCGCGAGATCGAGATCGGCCTCCGACTGATTGCCGCGCATCTACGCGGCAAAGTCCGGTTAGAAGGCTACACAGTCCCGAAAAATACGCATAGACGCGGGCGAAATGGCATCAGGCAATGACCCATCAGTTGTCATCGTCCGCGCAGGCGGACGATCCAGTAACCACGGACGTATCAAGTGGAACTGCGACGTGAGTGTTTACTGTATGGATGCCCCGCCTCCGCGGGGCATGACAACTCGGAGTTAATGCCAGCCTCCGCTCACCCCCGCTCGAGCCGCAGCACGGCGAGCGCCAGCGTCTGCGCGCGCGGCACGATCGAGTCCACATCGAGATATTCCTCGGGCGTATGCGCCTTGCCGCCGACCGGGCCGGTGCCGCACAAGGTCGTGGCGCCGACCCCCGCGGCGAAGCCGGAATCCGCGCAGCCGCCGGTGAACTCGCCCTTCACCTCGAGTCCCATGTCCTTGGCGCAGGCGACGTAGTGCTGGAACAGCCGTTTGCTGTCCGGGTTCTCGACCAGGGGCAGGAACTCGCCCAGGATTTCGAGCTCGGCGCTGGTGCCCGGCACGTTGCTGGTCGCGACGATGCGCCCGATCTTGTCGAGCATCGCGGCGCGGTCGGCCGGCGCGACGTAGCGCAGGTCGATCTCGCAAGATCCGCTCGGCGCCACCGTGTTGACGGTCTGGCCGCCGGAAACGAGCCCCACATTGACGGTGATGCCCCGCGGGATCTCGGTGAGCGCATGCAGCGCAATGATCTTGCGCGCCAGTTCCTCGATGGCGCTGATGCCCTGCTCGAAATTGCCGCCCGAATGGGCGGCGCGGCCCTTGATCTCGCATTTCATGAACACGCCGCCCTTGCGGCCGATGACGACGGCGCCGCTCGGCCGCCCCGGCTCGGCGTTGAACACGGCGCGGGCGCGCCGCGCCTCGGCCTCGATCACCGGACGCGAGGACGGCGAGCCGATCTCCTCGTCGGAGGTGAAGAGCCCCACCAGCGGCGCCGGCGCGCCGCCGAATTTTTGGAAGGCGGCGAGCACGAAGGCGTTCATCACCAGGCCGGCCTTCATGTCGGCGACGCCGGGCCCGTAGGCGCGGCCGTTCTCGACGCGGAAGCGGCGGCGCGCGGCCTCGCCCTTGGGAAACACGGTGTCGCGGTGGCCCATCAGCAGGATCGAGCTGTTCGCGCTCTGCCCGACGGTCGCGCGCACCACGTCGCCGAAACGCGCGTTGGCAATAGTGTCGTGCACGATGCCCTGGCTGTCGAGAAATCCGCGGATGCGCTCGCCGACCGCGTCGACCCCCGTCTTGTCGTAGGTGCCGCTGTCGGTGTTCACCAAATCCTCGAGCAGCGCCAGCATGGCGGGGCGCTGGCTCGCGAGCCAGTCGAGGATGGCTTTGCCGTTGGTTGCCGTCATCTGTCGGTCCCAGGGTTAGCGCTCGCGCGGGTCGAGCGCGTCGCGCAACCCGTCCCCGAACAGGTTGAAAGACAGCACCGTCAGGAAAATGGCAAGCCCCGGCCACACGGCCATCCACGGCGCATTGACCAGGAAGCGCTGGGCGGCATTGAGCATGCTGCCCCAGGACGGCGCCGGCGGCTGCTGGCCGAGGCCGAGGAAGGACAGCGCCGCCTCGGCGATGATGGCGGCGGCGATCGACAAGGTCGCCTGCACCAGCAGCGCGGGGAGGATGTTCGGCAGGATGTGGAAGAGCGCGATGCGCCAGCGCGGATTGCCCACCGCGCGCGCCGCCTCGACATAGTCCTCGACCTTGACGGCCATGACCTGGCCGCGGGTGAGCCGCACGAAGATCGGCGTTGCGGTGATGCCGATGGCGATCATGGCGTTGCCGAGGCTCGGACCGAGGAACGCGGCGAGCGCGATCGCCAGGATGAGGAACGGACAGGCGAGCATGGCGTCGGTGATGCGGCTGATCAGCGCGTCGAGGAAACCGCCGAGATAGCCGGCGACGAGGCCGAGCGGGATGCCGACCGAAAGCGCGATGGCGATCGAGATCACGCCGGCCATCAGCGAGGCGCGGGCGCCGAACACGACGCGCGCCAGCACGTCGCGCCCGACCTCGTCGGTGCCGAACCAGTGCAGCGCGGAGGGAGGCTTGCGCACCGTCATCCAGCTTTGCGCGATCGGGTCATAGGGCACGACCCACGGGGCGACGAGCGCGAGCAGCACGAACAGCGCGATGACGGCAAGGCCGACCATGGCGCCGCGCCGGCGCACCAGGCGGCGCAGCGCGCGGCGGGTCGGGCTTTCGGCGCCGTGATCCTCGGCCTGCGGCAGCGGAGCGGCAAGGACTGCGTCCGCCATCGCCTCAGCTCCGCAGCCGCGGGTTGACGAGCACGTAGGCGATGTCGGCCATCAGGTTGAGCGCAATGTAGGTCGTCGCCGTCACGAGCACGACTCCCTGCACGACCGCGTAGTCGCGGTTGAACACCGCGTCGACGATGAGCTTGCCGAAGCCCGGGATGGAGAAGATCTGCTCGGTCAGCACCGCGCCCGACAGCAGCGTGCCGAGCTCGAGCGCGCCGAGCGTGATCACCGGGGTGAGCGCGTTGCGCATGGCGTGCTTGAGCACCACCGCCCGCTCGAACAGGCCCTTGGCGCGGGCGGTGCGTACATAGTCGCTGCCGAGCGCCTGGAGCATGGCGCTGCGGGTGTGGCGCATGAGCACGGCGGCGATGGCGTTGCCGAGCACGAAGGCCGGCATGACGGTCGAGGCGAGGCTCTGGCGCCAATCCTCGGTGAGCGGCACGTAGCCGGAGGCGGGCAGCCAGCCGAGCTCGACCGAGAACAGGAAGATCAGCATGATGCCGAGCCAGAAATTCGGCGTGGAGAGACCCCACAGCGCGAACACGTTGGCGGCATAGTCCCAGACCGTGCCCTTCTTGACCGCGGAGACGATCCCGGCCGAGACCCCGATGGTGAGCGCGACCACGATCGCCATCAAGGCGAGCTGGAGCGTCACCGGCAGCTTTTCCCGGATCAGCTCGCGCACCGGCTTTTTGATGCGCATGGATTCGCCGAGATCGCCGCTGAGCACGCCCTTGACCCAGTAGACGTACTGGATCGGGATCGGCTGATCGAGCCGGTACTGGCGGCGGATCTGCTCGATCACCGCCGGGTCGCGCTCCTCCCCCGCCATGATGGTCGCCGGATCGCCCGGCAACAGCTGCTGCAGCGAAAAGATGATCACCGACACGAAGAACAGCGTCGGGATCAGCTGCAGCAGGCGGTGGCCGAGGAAGGTGAGCATTCTTACCCTCCCCTGCAGGGGGAGGGTCGAGCGCGTGAGCGAAGCGAACGCGATCGGGGTGGGGCGAAGCCACAAATGCCGGAGCGTAGGACCGCCCCCACCCGACCGGCCTTCGGCCGGTTGACCTCCCCCCTGCAGGGGGAGGTGAAGCAAGAGACGCCCGCGCTCACTTCAGCTTCAGCCTGACCACGCGCACGAGGCCGTCGGGGATCTGCGTGTAGCCGGTCAGCCGATCGGTATGCGCGACCAGGATGCGCTGGTGGTAGAGGTAGATGATGTTCTTCTCGTCGAGCACCTTGCGGGCGACCTTCTCGTAGATCGCCTTGCGCTCCTCGAATTTGTTGGTCAGCCGCGCCTGGTCGAGCCAGGCGTCGACGTCCTTGTCGCAGAAGCGGCCGACGTTCTGCGGCGCGTTGCACTTGTGGAAAATGTAGGAGTTGCCGTCCGGGTCGACGCGGCCCGACCAGCCGATCTGGAAGGCCTGGTAGCGGCCGGCCTCGGCTTCGTTCAGCGACGTCGCGAACTCGGTCACCCGGACCTTGACGTCGAAGCCCGCCTCGCCCGCCATGGCCTGGACGATCTCGGCGACCTGCTGTTGTTCGGCGCCTTTCGGCACCATGTAGTCGACCGCGACCGGCAGGGTCACGCCCGCGTCCTTCAACAGCGCCTTGGCCTTGGCGAGATCGCGCTTGGGCACCGGCAGGCTCTGCTGATAGTAGGGGTTCTGCGGATTGATCCACTGGTTGCCGACCACGAACTCGCCGTTGAACGCCACCTGATTGATGGCGTCGCGGTCGATCGAGGCCTCGAACGCCTGGCGCACCCGCTTGTCCTTGCCGAGCGGCGAATTGGCCGCGTCGCCATTGGCGAGATTCATGGTGATGCCGAGGTAGAACAATCCGACCGGGTTGGCGAGCTTGAGCTTCGGATCGGCGCGCACCGCCTGGATGTCGGTCGCGAGCAGGCGCTCGATCAGGTCGAGCCCGCCGGATTTCAGGTTGGCGAGCCGCACGGTGGCGTCGACGATCGGCAGATAGACGATGCGGTCGATATGGACGTTGCCCTTGTTCCAGTAGTCGGCGAACTTCTCGACCACGATGCGGTCCTGCTGCACGCGCTCGACGAACTTGTAGGGCCCGGCGCAGACCGGCTTGAGGCCGAACCTGTCGCCCGCTTCCTTCGCGGCTTTCGGCGACACCATCATTCCCGCACGGTCGGTGAGCTGGGCGAGCAGCGGCGAAAACGGCGTCTTGAGCACGAGCCGCACGGTGAGCGGGTCCACCACCTCGACGCGGTCGACCGCGGCCAGCTCCGGCTTGCGGAACGAGCCGGTCATGGTGAGGTGGCGCTCGAAGGAGAATTTCGCCGCCTCGGCGTCGAGCGGCTCGCCGTCGTGGAACTTGACGCCGGGCCGCAGCTTGATGGTGACGGCCTTGCCGTCCGCCGAGGTCTCGTGGCTGAGCGCGAGCTGCGGCACGATGTTGAGCTTCTCGTCGATGTCGAACAGCTTGTCGCAGATCGAGGAGAAGACGATGCGCCCCACGTAGGTGCGGGCGAGCGTGGGGTCGAGCACGTCGGGATCTTCCGCAAGCCCGATGCGCAAGGTCGATTGCGCCTGCGCGGCGCCGCACCCGACGGCAAACAGCGCGGCCGCCAGGGCCAGCCGTACGTTCTTCATCGCTCCCTCCGATTTCTTCTCCGGCCGTCACCCGGAGCCCGTCAGTTCATTACACCAACACCGCGGTTGTCGGATACGTCCCGCGGCCGGGCAAAGGCGGCGATCAGGCGCTCGAGCGCGGGCGACGGCGCATCTTCGTGCGTGGTCGGGGTCTCCGGCGGAAGCTCGCGCCAGCGGTGGCAGGCGGTGGCGTGCCCGTCCGCCTCGGCGACGAGGTCGGGACGCACCGTGCGACACAGCTCGACGGCGTGCGGACAGCGGGTGTGGAGGTGACAGCCGGGCGGCGGCGCCAGCGCGCTCGGCACGTCGCCGGCGAGGATGCGCCGTTCGCGGCCGCGCGCCGGGCGCGGCACCGGGATCGCCGAGATGAGCGCGCGCGTATAGGGATGGCGCGGCGCGGCGAACAATTGCTCGGCCGGCGCGGTCTCGACAATGCGGCCGAGGTACATGACGGCGACGCGGTCGGCGATGTGCTTCACCACCGCGAGGTCGTGGGAAATGAAAATATAAGTGAGGCCGAGCCGGCGCTGCAGATCCTTCAGGAGATTGAGCACCTGCGAGCGGATCGACACGTCGAGCGCGGAGACCGGCTCGTCGCACACGATGAGCTTCGGCTCGACCGCGAGCGCGCGGGCGACGGCGATACGCTGGCGCTGGCCGCCGGAGAACTCGTGCGGATAGCGCGGCGCATGGCGCGGCTCGAGGCCGACGATGCGCAGCAGCTCCGCGACGCGCGCGCGGCGGCGATCCGCCGGAACCACGTCGTGCAGCTTGAGCGGCTCGGCGAGGATGTCGCCGATCGTCATGCGCGGGTTGAGCGAGGCGTAGGGGTCCTGGAACACCAGTTGGGCGCTGCGGCGAAACGCACGCACCTCGCGCTCGGGCATGGCGAAGATATCGCGGCCGGCGAACCGCACGCGGCCGGCGGTCGGCTCGATCAGGCGCAGCACCAGCCGCCCGACCGTCGACTTGCCGCAGCCCGATTCTCCGACCAGCGCCAGCGTCTCGCCGGAACGCAGCGAAAAGCTCGCGCCGTCGACCGCCTTGACGGTCGCGGTCGGCCGGCCGAGCACGGAGCGGCGCGCGACGAAATGCTTGGTCAGGCCCTCGACGTCGAGCAGCGGGGCGCTCACGACACCAAATCCTCGAGCGGCACGCGCCAGCAGCGCGACCAATGGCGGGAGTCGACGGCGACCACCGGCGGCGCCTGTGAGCGGCAGCGCTCTTCGACGAACGGGCAGCGCGGCGCGAACCGGCAGGCGGCGGGCGGCGAGGACATGTCGGGCAGCGCGCCCTCGATCGTCGCGAGGTGATCGGTGCGGCGATCGAGCCGCGGGATCGAGCCCATGAGGCCGAGCGTATAGGGATGCTCGGGCGCCTCGAACAAAGCCTCGACCGGCGCCCGCTCGACGATCTGGCCGGCATACATCACCGCGACCTCGTCGCACACCTCGGCGACCACGCCGAGGTCGTGGGTGATCAGGATGATCGCCGCGCCGGTCTGCGCCTTCAGCTCGCGCATCAGGTCGAGGATCTGCGCCTGGATGGTGACGTCGAGCGCCGTGGTCGGCTCGTCGGCGATCAGCAGCTCCGGATCGCAGGCGAGCGCGATCGCGATCATCACCCGCTGGCGCATGCCGCCGGAGAGCTTGTGCGGATAGTCGTCGATGCGCTCCTCGGGCGAGGGAATGCGCACGCGCCGGAGCATGTCGATGGCGCGGACGCGCGCCTCGTGCCGCGACACGCCGCGGTGGCGCACGATCGCCTCGATGATCTGCTCGCCGATCGTGTAGGAGGGATTGAGCGACGTCATCGGCTCCTGAAAGATCATGGCGAGGCGGTCGCCGCGCAGGTCGCGCAGCGCGCGATCCGGCAAGCGCAGGAGGTCGACGCCGTCGAAGCGCACCGCGCCGGACACGTCGCACTCGCCCTTGGGCAACAGGCCCATGACGGCCAGCAACGTCACGCTCTTGCCGCAGCCGGACTCGCCGACGACGCCGAGCATGGCGCCGCGCCCGACGGTGAGGTCGACGCCGTCGACCGCGTGGGTGACGCGGCCGGCATCGCCGTGGAACACCACCTTCAGGTTTTCGATCTCGACGAGGGGCGCCTCGGCGGTCATTGCCCGCTCTCGGCGGCGAGCGCCTTGGCAATCTCGGCGTCGATGATCGATCGGTCGGTGACGCCGACCGGATCGCGCCGGCTCGGCAGGAATTTGCGGAAATGCGTCCAGCGCTCGCGGCTCACTTGCTCGAGCCGCTCGAGCTCGGCGAGCGGATCGACGTGGTCGTCGACCCGCAGGTCGAGCTCGGACCACTCTTCCTCGCCGTGGATGCGCAAGGCGGCCGATTGCTTGCCGCGCTTGTCGCCGCCCGCCGCCTCGCCGGCCTTGAGCGCCACGATGAAGCGGCGCGGGAACGGCAACGCGGCGTTCGCCGCGTAGGCCGCGGCGGTTTGCGCGATCACGCGCGGGCCCGCCAGCATGTTGCCGGCGACCGAGCAGCCCGCGTTCACGATGTGGCCGCACCAGTCGACGCATTGAGCGCCGGTGTGGGCGGCGATACGGCCGGCGGCGTCCATCACGTGCAGCTGGCGCTGATCGCGTCCGGCATCGGCCGCCACGAGGGTGCGCACGATGTCGGCCGCCGGCATGCCTTCGCGCAGCAGCCGCAGGCCGTCGACGCCGTAGAACGGATTGAGCAGGGCCTGGGTGGCGAGCGCCCCGTGGCGCGACGCGATATGCGGCACCCGCGCGCCGACCGCGAAGAATTTGGTCGCGACCGCGATGCCAAAGCGTCCGGTCGCCTCCTCGCGCGCGATGATCGACCACGTCATCGGGCTAGCGCCCCGCGGCGTAGTTCTGCATGCCGCGGGGATTGGCGGCGGCGCGGCGGCGCGGGCCGACTTGTGACGCCGCGGTCAGGCGTCCCTCCGACCAGTCGGGGCCGACCTCAACGATGTGCCCGCGCCGCTTAAGCTCGGCGACGGTCGCAGCCGGCACGCGGCCTTCCACCACCAGCACGCCGGGGCGCGCCGTGCGCGGCCAGAACGAGATGGGGAAATGCTCGCTGTGCCAGGCCGGCGCGTCGATCGCCTCCTGCAGATTGTTGCCGGCATGGACATGGCGCAGGAAGAACTGCGCGGTCCACTGGTCCTGCTGGTCGCCGCCGGGCGAGCCCCAGGCGAGATACGGCTCGCCGTCGCGCAGCGCCAGCGAGGGCGTGAGCGTCGTGCGCGGACGCTTGCCCGGCGCGAGCGAAGCCGGGTGCCCCTCCTCGAGCCAGAACATCTGGCCGCGGGTGCCGAGGCCGAAGCCCAGCTCGGGGATCACCGGCGAGGACTGCAGCCAGCCGCCGGACGGGGTCGACGAAATCATGTTCCCGGCTTTGTCGATGATGTCGAAGTGCACGGTGTCGCCGGCCATCTCGCCCATGCTGCCGACGGTCGGCTCGCCGGCGCCGAATTGGCCGACGGCCTCGCGCTGGCCCTCCTCGCGCCGCAGCTCGAGCACCGCGCCGAACCCTTGCACCGAGCCGGGCCGCAGATCGAGCGAGGCCTTCTCGGTGACGAGCTTGCGCCGCTCGGCGTTGTAGGCGTCGGACAGCAGCGTCGTCATCGGGATGTCGACGAAGTCGGGATCGCCGTAAAAGGTCTCGCGGTCCGCATAGGCGAGCTTGGCGCATTCGACCTGGAGATGGATGAAGTCGGGGCCGGTCGGATCGATGCGGTCGAAGCCGAAACCCTTGAGCAGCGCCAGCTGCTGCAGCATGACCGGGCCCTGGCCCCAGGGGCCGGTCTTGCACAGGGTGTAGCGGCCATAGTCGTAGGTGAGCGGCGCCTCGACGCCGGCCTGCCAGCGCGCCATGTCCTCGCCGGTAAGCACGCCGCGGTGGGGCGAGCCGCTCACGTCCATCACGTCCTGGGTGCGGCAGAACCGGTCGATCGCCTCGGCGACGAACTCCTGGGACCACACCTTGCGGGCCCGCTCGATCTGGCGCTCGCGGTCGCTGCCGGCGCTTTCGGCTTCGCGCAGCACGCGCGCATAGGTGTCGGCGAGCGCCCGATTGGTG
>WNFB01003174.1_pt1 | contig 14458 bp, 8 predicted proteins | sample 5400501 | NCBI WGS metagenome assembly WNFB01 (sample SAMN13153341, study PRJNA577476) | soil metagenome | isolation source: 200 cm saprolite under Douglas fir tree site 2 hole 1 | place: USA:California | collected 2015-04-18
AGCCTCAATTGCTCTATCGTATACGCCAGGTTGTGCTCATAGTCATATTCAGCTATTCCGAACAGAACTGGAGTAACGAAATCACCGTGGGGAGCAGCGAACTGCATCACGAACTGGCTACGGAACAGCTCCCCAACAAGTGGTTCGTAGACGACATTGGTTGCGAAGAGTTGCTCGGCCCAGTCCGGGGTGGCAGTTAGACGCTCCACATTCTCCCGCACGCCTTGCCAAGCTGGGTCTTTGAGCCAGGTCTGCTTATGCACAGTTCCATTAAAGTTGGGGATTTGCTCGCTCAGCGCTAAGTTGTAGAGTGCGAGGTCCTGAGCAAAGCGGAGTTTGTCCATGCCATTCACACAAATGGCATTGTTGGCCATGTTCGACATGGCATCCCGCTGCGCTGGGACGAAGACATGCATCCCAAGCCCAAATTCGGGGTGCATTGAGGCGCTCACTTGCGTCTCGATACACTTGACCCAACTCGCGTCCCAGGTTGCAAATACATTCTGGCTCTTTGCCATAGCAAGCGTCTGTTGGATCTGGCGAACCGTGTTCGCCTGGCGAATGTAGATGGTGCGGTGCCATTGCTCATTGGGGTCACGGAAGACATGCCAGTCAGACGACTTCACCTTCGTCCACGTCTCGCTAAACCCTGCAACCCCATCGGCAAAGGCATAAAGCCATCCTTGCAAGAGATACCGCTTGGGATCAGGCTGAACGTCGACCGTCACGTCTTCGTAGACGCTGTTTTGGCGTCCCTTGGGCGTGAAATAGTTAAAAGAGCGGCTATCCGATCCCGAGAACTTGGACGCGCCCGCGTCCGCGTTCGTTATGTGGATCGCTGGCCCTGTGTTTAGGTCTGCTACAGTGGTTGGGTCTGCCATAGATACTTTCCTCCATTTCGAGCTGGGTACCCACAAGGGGCACCCCTACAATGAGCTGGGTACCCACAAGGGGCACCCCTACAATGAGCTGGGTACCCACAAGGGGCACCCCTACAATGAGCTACTCTACTTTGCCTGTGGGAGTAAATTTATCAAAGAAAATGCGGTCTTCGCTAATGCCCTTGCGGACAAGCACTGGAATTGCGGCATCGATCATGGGCGGTGGGCCACAGAGATAGGCCTGAGTGTGTGCTTGACCAGGAGCCAGGTTACGATCAAGCACTTCTGTGATCAGTCCTGTCTCGCCATTCCACTCGTCCTCCTCTGTTGCCATAGACAACGCTGGTATGAAACGGAAACCGGGTAACCGCTCCTCCAACTGCCGGAGGTGATCCAGGTAGAACAGGTCCTTGCGTGTTCTCGCTCCGTAGAAATAGGTCGCTTTACGCTTGACACCGCGTTCTGCCATGTCGTTCAGCAATGACCAGAGAGGAGCCATCCCAGAACCCCCACCGATGCAGATGATTTCATCCTCATACTTTTCTCGAAGCATGAAGACGCCATACGGCCCCATAACCTCCAATTCCTGACCGATTGTGAAAGCGCCATCCAATAGGCCAGAAAACATACCACCTGGAAAAACTTTGATCATAAATTCCAGACGGTCGGTGGTACGAGGGGTGTTAGCCATAGAGAAGGCACGATACTCTTCACTGTCAGGAATACGGATAGAGACGTACTGACCTGCACTGAACTTCAACCTTCTGTCAGACTCGACGAGCTTGAGTACGAGACGTTTGATGTCGTGAGTGAGTGGTTCGATTGTCTCAATCGTTGTATGGAACGTCTCGATAGGAATGCCCAGCCGTATGATGTCTTCATCATAGTTGATGAGCTCAACTTCCAAATCGCTGTACGCGTGGCAACGGCACAGCAGAACATATCCCTCTTCGCTCTCGGACTCTAGCAGCGCAAAGGTGGAGTATTTCTCCATCTCTATATCGCCGTCCAGGAGAAACGATTTGCAGGCTGAACATTGCCCCTCCCTGCATCCATGCGTCAATGACACACCCTGACGAAACGCCGCATTGAGCACGGTTTCGTCTTCGTTCACTTCGATCTCAATGTTGACCGGTTGAAATCGAACTTTGTGTGTAGGCATACCCAACTCTTTCTTTATGTAGGGACACCTCCTGCGGTTGCCATACTCAACCGCAGGAGACAAGAGCAAAAACATCTTGTTCCTGCCTGCTCTCACATTCATATGGGGGTTGGGTCTCGGACGTCGTGCTTCCCAACTGCTGAGTTTCAGAAGCGACGACATCCTGTATGCGAAACTACTTAATTAATTGTGAAGCCCTTTTTGTAATCGACCAGCCAAGCTTCCCGCTGCTCGGGCGTCATCTGGTTGAGCAGCACGTTCGGACTCTGGAACTCAATACCCTTGAGGTGATCCAATGTCCACATGTGCTTGTCATCAAAGATGACGTGGGGCTGCGGAATGAGCGTCTTACCATCAGGGCGGACGAAGCCTTGATCCTTCATGACGTCGGTCAGCTCCCACCCGTGGTAGCAGGTCTCCCACTCCCGCTTACCAACTAGCTTACCCATCGCAGGCGTTGGGCGGCCCTGGTAGGTAGGCCGGAATACCTCTTTATCGGTCCAGTGACATGTCTTGGAGCAGTACGTTCTCACCTGACCATCTACAGTATCCATGATCGTATCTTCACGGATCATGCACGGGACCAGACACGTCCAGCAGCGATGTGGATACACGTACCCAACGTCCTCAAAGGCAATAGGCTTGTGCCCATTGGGCTTGGAGAGCTTTGCATAGTGCTCCCACCACTTGCCGTACTCGTTGTACCAGCCGGGGTACTTAAACTCAAACCACTCGTAGTCTACCTCGGTCATGGGGTCGATGCGCCAGAAGTTGGCGAACCAGCCAGTGGCGAAGAACTGAGCAGTCTTATGCACATAGCCCTTGTTCGCGATGCGGTTCCAGGCCTCCTCAATGTCCTCGTGGTGGATCTTCAGACCATACTTCTCCAGCGGCATCAGATAACTGCGATAGTAGTCATCGTAGATCCAGCGCCGCCACATCTGCGCATAGCTGTCCCGCTCCTTGCGACGGTCCTTCGTCCCGTACTCGACGAAGGTGCCGATCGCCGCGTCGACGAGAGCGTGGTTGTTCCAGAAGGCATACTGGAGGTCGCGCTCCAGGAGCAGCTGGTTATCGGGGTCGGCCAGAGCCATCAACAGTGTAGCATACCCGTTGCTGATGTGCCGGGATTCGTCGGCTTGTACCGACAGGAAGACGGTAGGCAGCAGATAATCGCCATTAGCAGCGGCCTCCGATGGCATTGCCACGAACAGCGTGTTTGTGAAGGCGGTTTCGGCGACGACCTGGAGGTAGACGTTGCCAGCCGTGATCGCGTCGCCAGTGATGAAGCCCTCAGCGAACTGCCGTCCGATGGTTCCCGCATAGCATCTGTCGAAGGACTTCTCGGTGGTGTCGAATCCGGCAGGGTCGATGTAGTTCTTCATGTAGTAGCGCTTCAAGTGCATCTGGATGGTCGAGTGACGTACCTCGTCGATCATCTGTAGCACCAGGCCGTTGTGAAGTTCTGGATTGGGGACCGCTGAGGTAAGCAAGGGCATGGCGCGTGCGGCAGCAATCTCTGGGAACGGACTGATGCCCAGGAAGAGCTTCATCCACTCCATCCAACGCGGCTGCGTCGAGCGGAACATATTCCCGCGGAGTGCTCCGTCCATAGCCCCCATGGCACGGTTGTCTTTCTCCTCCTGCATGGGGAAGTAGGACTGCAGAACTTGCTTCAACGGCTCCTTCTTAGGAGCTTTCGTAAACGTGTAGTCGGTCGGATACTTCTTTACCGGTGTGACAAATGTTGGTTCCCAGGCGAGTTCCTGGATCTTGTTGTACGCCTTGGTCAGGCTGCTACGAGCCATAATGGTTCTTCTCCTTGTCTGACAGCCACCGGGCTGTCTCTAACTTTTCCAACTTGAGCAACCCACTCCTCTAAATGCTTCCAAATTGAACGTGCGGAACCCCATCGAGAAGCATTGTTTGTAATCCGCTGCCGAGCTACAGAGATATTGCTTATTCCCCAACGATTCCCCGGAAGCATTCAGGTGAAGCACTACGTCGGCTAATCTACATTGCGTGCAAATACGCTTTTGCTGTCTGGCGGCATTTTCGAGCAGCATCGATGACTCCATCCAGATGCCTGCGTTGCCTGTTGTGCCTCTACTGTCTGAGATAGAGCGACGTACTCCTGCATCGAGGTATCCACATCAGAGGAATTGATGAGCTGAATACCTCCAACACACCCACGTGTATAAAAATTGTAACATGGAGTCAGTGAGGGGGAAGTGATAATCAGGGGGGGTTCGGTGAAAAATTGGTGAAAAAATATAACCGTTAGCTTGTTTCTTCATAGACAAAGTCATTCCCATGTGATATATAGTAATTTGTACGTTGTGGATGTGATAGAAAGTTATTGTCTTGCCTTGCAAACCATCTGTAGCTTCGAATGATAGGCGATAGCAAAGCCGCTATCGCCCTGCTCTATTTAGACCGAGGTAGAGGTATGACAATCCAACTCGCTCGTGTTAACCTATCTATCGCCTCACCGTCAGAGATCGAGCGTACTGCCCGGCAGCTAAGAATGATTCGCGAGAACTTCTTGTCCACAGGAAGCCTTGCTACTTATACACCTCGCTCGATGATCCTGGACTCCTGGCTGCGCTGCTCTGAAATGCACGTCAACCCTTCACGACGCTGCGCGCCGCTCGCCATCGCCAGGGAGTCCCAACTCTATCAACTACGCGAGGCCAATGAACTGCTTATACGTGCTACGCGCTCTGTGATGGATCGTCTCACGAACTTTCTCGCCGATTCGGGATATGTCGTAGTGCTGAGCGATGCCAAAGGGCGTCTACTGGACGTGGTTGGCGATGCGGGGATACGCCGGCGTCTTGCTCACATCGACTTCGTTCCAGGCGGTAACTGGAGCGAAGCGGGGGCTGGTACGAATGCTATTGGTACAGCTCTCGCCGACGGTCATGTCGTGCAACTCATGGCAGCAGAGCATTATTGCGATGGCTGGCAAGACCTCACCTGCACGGCATCTCCAATCCGGCACCCGTTCACAGGGGAGATAATAGGTGTTCTGGATGTGACAGGCGACTATCGTCTCATCCGTCCATTTCTCACCAGTTCCCTGGCAGCAGCCGCTCTCGAAGTTCAGCAAGAGTTGCGTACGCTCCTCACTCCTACGAATCTGAAGGCGCAGCAGGCGATATTTCAACCAATCACAGTCGGTTTCCTTGTCGGGGTGAACTCCCGTGGAGTAGAGATAAATAACGATGTACAACGGCATTATACTGGTGGGCAATTGCTGAAGCATCCTACAGTCGATGACATGCGGCTATGGCTGAATCTACAGGAGCGCAAAACTCGCGATGCGGAACTCCTGGCAGCCGCAGCAGGTGCTGTTAGTGCCAGTCTTGATTTACAGACCACGCTTGAAAAGGTGGCCGAGCAGGCGGTTCAGTTGTTACAGCTCGAAAACTCTGCCGTCTTCCTGTTCGATGACACGGGTGAGGTGATGTCTCCCTACATCTGGTCGAGGCAGAACTCATCGCGGTCAGAGCCGCTGCGCGGTCTAGAAGAAATGCTCGGGCAGACCGAAGCAATTTCACTGATCCGGGAACGCGGCGAGCCGGTGATTATTGACGATATCCTCTCCTCCTCCATCTTGCCTGCTGCCTTTATCGAGTTGTTGGGTGTCCGTTCGCTGGCACTGCTTCCCCTGGTAACAGCTCGCGGAGTGATTGGTTTCATTGCTGCCCCCAGGTCTACGCCCTATCAGTGGGTCATCAATGATGTACGACTCGGCCTGGCTCTCGCGGCCCAGTCCGCAACAGCTATTGAGAACGCCAGGCTCTATGACATCCTGCAACAAGACAATCGACGTATTGAGGTGCTCAATTCTATGGCACAGCTTCTCAGTACTCTGCCCGATCCCAACCAGCACCTTGACCTGGTTCTAAAGCGTATCGCAGAGATCATGGACCTGGATGCCGGTATGGTTTTGCTGCTCGATCAAAATACAGGTGACCTGGCCCTCGTCACTCACTGTGGGTTATCTAAATCAGTGCCTTTCGACCTGCATGAGCTTCCCTTGCGGCCGCTTTATGAGATAGCTTGCCTGGTCGCTGCCACCGGAGAATCGCTCCTGGTATGCAGCGTGGAGAGCGATGGGCACATTGTGTACAAGTCCCTTCATGATGCCGGATTCAGCGATCTGATGGCTATTCCGTTGCTTGCGAGTAAGACACTGCTCGGCGTTCTACTCATCGGCAGCTATAATCCTCGCGGACTCACGGAGGAAGACCTTGGATTGTACACAACCATAGGGCAACAGCTTGGCCTGGCTTTGAAAAATGCCCAGTTGCTGCGTTCTGCAAGCGAAATGGAGGCTCTGCGTGAAGCTGATCGGCTCAAGAGCGGATTTCTCGCCGCTGTTTCACACGATCTGCGCTCACCGCTTACCGCTATTCGTGCTTCGGTCGAGAGTCTGCTCGACAGGGGAGGTATCCAGTCTGCCCTGGAACAAGAGCATTTGCTGCACAATATCGCCAGTCAGGCCAGCAGGTTGGGGCGTCTTGTGGATCAGTTACTTGACCTCTCGCGCATTGAAGGCGGAGTGCTGCCCCTCGACCGTGACTGGACTGAACTCCCTGTACTGATTGCCGATACTATTACGAAGTTTGAAGAACTGAACGGTGGATACCGGGTGGAGCGAGATCTACCGGTGGATCTACCACTCCAATATGTTGACCCTGACTGCCTCGTCCAGGTGCTGTGGAACCTCTTAGAGAACGCCTGTAAATATTCCCCCGCATCTTCCAAAGTCAATGTGGAGGCCAGGTGGACAGGGACCGATGTGTTGATCTCGATGGCTGATCGCGGTCCGGGCATACCTGCAGGAGAGCATGAGAAGATTTTCCAACGCTTCTATCGCCTGGACAGAGATCACAAGGCACGCAAAGCAGGTAGTGGGTTAGGGCTTGCTATCTGCCGGGGGATTGTGGAAGCTCATGGAGGGAAAATCTGGGCAGAGGATCGACCAGGAGGTGGCAGCATCTTTCGTATCTCATTGCCCCTGCCCACCACGCCTCCTATTGGTCTTGAGTCATTGGAGAGCGTGAACTATGCCGTAAGACTCTGAAGAGGAGCGGCCCTATGCTAACCAAACAGCGAATTCTTCTGGTGGATGATGATCCTGGCATCATGGTAGCAGTGAAGCAGGCTTTATCCACCTATGGATATAAAATGACGACTGCCACCGACGGCCTGGAGGCTTTAGACGCGTTCGAGCGCGAACCTCCTGAGCTCATCTTGCTGGATTTAGAGATGCCTCGCCTCAATGGCCTGGAAGTCTGCCAGCGCATCCGCGAATACTCCGAAACGCCGATTATTGTGCTGAGCGTCAAGGGCAGCGAGGCCGATATCGTATCAGTGCTCGATCTAGGTGCCGATGACTACCTGGTCAAGCCATTCCGCCTGGCCGAGTTACTTGCTCGCGTACGGGCTGTGATGCGCCGGGGAAGCAAATCTGTGGCTACCAGGGTCACTTGCGGCGATCTAGAGATTGATACAGAGAAACACAAAGTCACCGTCGCGGACCGCACTATCACCCTCACACCAATCGAATATGCTGTGCTAGAAGAGCTGGCGAAAAACGTTGGACGAGTGTTGACTACTCATCTACTCCTGCAGCGGGTATGGGGCCCTCAGTACAGTGATGCAACCGACTACGTCAAGGGAGTCGTACGTCGTCTACGTGTCAAACTTGAGCCCGACCCTGCTCACCCACGCTACATCATCACTGAGCCACATCTAGGATATCGGCTGAGCGATTCTCTGTAAAGTAGTGTGTTTGTCATCTGTGTTCACTTGCAAAGCAAAGGAGTGCATGTACTATGTCAACACCGATGCCAGAAACAGGCAGCAATCCACAGCAGGACACAACAATTGCTTCGGCAACCAAAGCGGGTCGGGGAGTGCTCGAGGGGATGGTCGTGACTGCGCCTGTACTTAGCAAGGTCGAGGAAACGACAGGGCAACTGCTGTACCGCGGCTACAACATCCACGACCTGGCCCGCACAAAGACGTTTGAGGAGGTCGCGCATTTGCTCTGGTTTGGACACCTGCCAAACCAGATGGAACTCTCCGATCTGAAAGTGCAGTTGGTAGAAGAGCGTACCATGCCTGTATTTCTCGTACACATCCTCCGTGAGCTGCCACGGTCAACGGAACCGATGGATGCCCTGCGGACAGCCATCTCGGCATGGGGCACCATCAAGGGGAAGCCATCCACTGACCATGCGATTGGAATAACGGCTCGCTTCCCGCTCTTCTTGGCCGCCTACCACCGGCTGCGCCAAGGGCGAGAGCCACTCGAGTCACGCTCTGAGTTAGGACATGCCGCAAACTACCTCTATTTACTCACTGGGCAGGTACCGAAGGACGAGGATGTGAAGAGGCTGGATGCCTACTTGATACTCCTGGCCGAGCACGGCATCACCGCCTCGACTTTCACGGCCCGCGTCGTGGCAGGGACCGAATCAGACATGGTATCGGCGGTCGTCGCTGCGCTGGGAGCGCTCAAGGGGCCGTTGGATGGTGGCGCGCCCTCGAAGGTCCAGGACATGCTCCAGGCCATCGGGACCGGAGAGCAGGCTGAGAGCTGGCTACGGAAGGCGTTGGGGAAGGGCGAGCGCGTGATGGGCTTCGGTCACCTCGTCTACCAGACGGAAGATCCGCGGGCCAAAGAGTTGCGCGAGATGGCCCGCCTTGCCAACTCGCAGGAGTTTGCGCTGGCCTATCGCGTCGAAGAAGTGGCCATCCCCTTGCTAGAAGAGCAGAAGCCGGGGCGTCACCTCCACACCAACGTCGCGTTTTACTCCGCGATTCTCTTAGCCTCGCTCGGCTTGCCTGCTGACCTCTTCACCCCCACCTTTGCCGTCAGCCGCGTAGCGGGCTGGACCGCCCACATCTTAGAGCAGGTGGGCAACAATCGCCTGATCCAGATCACGCAGGTGAGACAGACCGACCTGGCTCACCGGCGTCTGAGAGCGGGTTGGCACGAAGCGCTTGAGCCGCCCCCAAGCTGACGACACTGAACCAGGGGAGATGCGCTTCGTGGGCACTAGAACAGGCTCGCCTAGGATGCCTTCGACTCAGCTCTCTGCTCCTCCTCCAATGGTTCGAGTTGGCGAGTTGACTGTTGCTGGATAAGGCGGATCTCGTTCTCAAAGATGTGGCGCAGGATCGCTACTGTGCACGCGTAGGTTGAATCCATACCAAAGTATGAGAGGCTGCCCGCGCCAAGATTCTTACCTCTCGTGTACGGGGTGTCTGAAGCGTAGTGCAGGATGCCCAGCTCATAGGGAAGCCTGGCAAAGTTAATGTTCTCTCCCATGGGGTAGCGCGTCAGGTATTGATCTTCGTAGATAGCATTCAGGTAGGGGCCGCTTTCCATCTCCACAACCGTATAGTTGGCACGATAGTAAAAATCCAGGTACTGGCGGTTTTGCAGATAGGTGCCATACCCTGAGACAGCTTTCTGGTTATCCAGTACGGAGCCGTAAATCAGGTAGGGTTGCACGTCCTGCGCGGTAAAACAATTATCCAGCCAATAGGTATTCTGGCTATGCTCGTCCAGCACAACATTGGAGATCATTACATCACCAATACTGCCATTGAGTATCGCCGCCTTACCAAGTATGTAGACGCCGCGAATATTTGTAAGGTTTTCCATGATCTCGCGCATCATACGGTAAGCCGCCATGCCCAGTGGATAATCGATGTTGAGAATGATGGCCTGGCTCCTGGCAAGATAGCCCATGTAGGACATACGAGAACGGGGATCGATCTCCGTGTGATGGAGCTTAGCCAGTTCAAACACCTGCGCATCGATCTCCAGGCCGTGCCGCGCACCTACATGCCAGATGCCACGCTCCTGCTCCTCCTGCACGCGAACACGCGCATACTCTTTTCCGGCTGGAGTACGCATCCACCCGCGAGCCGTAAAGTACAGGAAATTCTGCCAGTTGCCGGGTACGATGCCCTGCTGCAGTTTGCGAGCTTCATCAGCCAGGTAGGGATCTTCGCCGCTGAGCGCGAACTTTGTCAACTCGGCCTCGCGGTTGAGCAGGGTGCCCGACATCAGATTAAGCAGGCTATGCGTGTTGCTGGAGACGAAGTAGACGGGTCGATCCTGCAAAGCAAGCGTATTCAGCAGATTTTCGACGGGCGCCCACCATTTGCGCGTAGCACGCACATATCCCACGTGCGAGCCACCCAGGAAGCGGAGCCCAAAGCTCTTGCGCTGCTGACCGATGATATGTAAATTTTCCCAGAGATGATCACCCCAGATCACCTCCAGGCGCCGCCAGTCATCCAGGCGGATGTGCAGGCGTTCGCGCAGCACTTTCGTAATCTCAGCAAAAACTGGCGAGGAACGGTCCATGCGCGTCTCTAGCAACTGCATGGTTGTCGGATCAGCATTAAGCAGGTAGTAGATTTTGTTCCATTCGATCTGAAAAGCGACCAGAATCGGAATGATATCGTCGGTATCGCTGACACTGGCGACATAGACGGCTAGCGTTTCTTTACCGTCGTAGAACCACTTGCGTCTGCGGGCGGAAGCCGTTACAGCTTCCCAACTATCGACATGATAGCCCTGTTGCACAAACATTTCTTCTGCCTGACCCAGTAAGACCAGGTTACAGTGAATGATCGCAGCCGGGAGGCGCAAGACACTATAAATGAACGCGGACATATCGGGATAAGGCGAACGTGCCTCTGGATGCAAGCTGGAATCGATGTTGTAGTGTGCCTGCACAAGTGCTTTCAAGCTGATTTCGCCCGAACTGCGTAGCAAGGTGTTGTAGGTACGAATATACATTTCGACATCGCGTTTACCGGCCTTATGATGCTCATCATCCTGCTCAAAGTAGCCGCTGGCCGCTGTATGTGTCATTGGATGAACGTCTAGTGGCTCTTCCACTTCGCTGCCGTCTTGCCGGAATTCCAAGTTGTAAGGCTGACCATCAAATGGATCAGGTGTATTAATTTGTTGTCTCGGTGTGTTGTTTTTGCGTGGCATATACTTTCCTTCTTTTCTCCAGTACAGCCTGGTTTTATTTTTCTTCATCTATTTATTCCCGTAATTATACTCGTTGATTAGACGTTATGGTAGGGGAGTTTTGGACTTTCTCAACCATTCTGGACCAGGAAAGGCAATGCACTGATTTTGATCTCTTTGTTCAAAATCGTCTAATTTCACTCGAATATTTGCCACCAATCGTGTGAGCAGAACGTAGATAATGTTAGAGGTATTACTAAAACGTCGGGCATCCCCATACCTGGTGTTTCCCCCTAGTAATACTTCTTTTTTCATCTGTATCGTGCCTGGAACGGCCTGGCATCGGCAAGGATTGCCATTACATACATTATTCATTGATTAGAGAAAAAATGTAATAGCGCGTCTTGCAGGTCTCCCTCTCTGACAATTTGGTGTCTCCCGCCCACCCACCTCTAAAATTTTAGCCAGGCTATTTCCATAGCAATATATCTTCGTTCCCGGGTATGCGATAATCTTCAATTTCAGGAGTTTCGGCGGGCTGTCGCCGCCACTCACAGCGTACCTCTCCGTTCTGCAATAATTTATATATGACCTGATCATAATCATGCAGTGTAAATTGGCCAAAGTTGGCAATCAGTATTTGTTGGCGCAGTTCGGGCCAGCGGCGCTGACGTTGGGCGCGTCCCTGTCGAAGTATGCGTTGGTACAACTGCTGCATCTCCTCTGCCAGGCGCTCACGCTGCTGCACCGCAAACCAATCTTCGGTCAATACTCCCTGGAGGCTCTGTTCATGCAAGCGACGACGATAGATACATACAGCGTCATTCATACTTACCAGGCTGTCCTGGCGCCGAGTCGCGAAAATGAGCGTATAGGGGACAGTTTCGACTACAGCAGGACCCGTGTGCATGAGTAGGGCAATGCGCTGCACAGATAGAAAATGCTGCTGTTGTATCGAAACAAGAAAGGCTTCGATAAGGCTGTTAACCACGTGGTCTATTCCTTCGTCGTTTGCGAGTAACGCCTTCCACCGATCGCTATGCAGAAATGCTGTGAATGAGGAAGCTCCGGCAGGGGTCCGTAGAAAGGGGAGCAAACGAGACTCAATCTGCCGGTAAGAGATGAGCAGGCAGAGCTCTGTTGGCGCGGTACGCTGGTAAAGAGGGGCCACGCCTTCAAAGGAAAACGGCGCTGAGCCTGCAAAAGGATTAAGCAAGAAGATAGCTGCTGATTGGTCGATCGCCTGGAGCAGTGTAGGAGCGGCCTCAAGCCAACTCGCATGAACAACGCCACTTTCTTTTGGGAGGGTGATACTCTTTTCCGCATTTGCTTCTCTTCGTTTGCTACCTTTGGTCTCGAGCAGGATACTAAGAAGTGTGATGGGCTTGCTTTCCTTTACAAGCACCTGGGCAATCGATTCTAGTGGTTGTAGAATAGGACTGCCACCAAGGCCATCAATCCAGTAGCAGCGGCGGAAAATGCGGGTTGCAGCAAGAGATCGACAGTACGGGACGATATAGTCATGTAAAAGCCAGTCTCGCAGGGAAGACAATACGGCCTGTTCCGTGGGACGACGGCGTTGGTGTGCATGTTGAGCGGCCTCTGATAGCGGCTGCTGATTGTCAAATTCGGGCCAAAGGTTCTGCATAGTGCGCATATTTTATCATACTCATGAGTAGGATGCCCTGTGGAATCTACTATTGCCAATGTGTTATGCTGTTGTAAACACTTTGTAAGCATAGTAAGCTATTCAGGTAGTCGTCAACACTGAAGAACTTCGCGTTGTAATAGACGCAGTGGACTTACTCGATTTGATAGTGCATTTACCTGGCAGGTTTAGATGGAGAAGCTCATGAATAACAGCCTTCCTGGCATCCACCATGTTACGGCCATCTGTGATGATGCCCAGCAGAACATCGATTTGTATACTGGCGTTTTAGGCTTGCGCATGGTCAAACAAACGGTTAACTTCGATATGCCCGACACTTATCACCTCTATTATGGAGATGAGCAGGGACACCCCGGCACCATCCTCACCTTCTTCTCCTGGCCCGATCAACCCAAAGGACGCAAGGGGACAGGGCAGGTAGGCACCATCTCATTTTCCATACCTGAGGGATCCCGGGATTACTGGGTAGAACGCCTTAGTCGCCATAATGCGCTGATAGTAGGACCAAACCCGCACTTCGGAGAGAAGGTACTCTCCATCTTTACTCCGGATGGGCTAACGCTCGAACTGGTGGCTCATCAAGAAGCCGATAAATTTAGTGGGTGGAAAGATGGACCGATTCCCGCGGAGCATGCTATTCGAGGGCTTCACAGCGTGACTCTCATGGAGACGAATCTTGAACGTACGTCTGCTATGCTGACCGAGGTATTGGGTTTTAAGTTTGTAGGAGTCGAAGGCAATCGTTCCCGTTTTAAGCTGGGGGATGATGGTATTGCAACCCTGGTTGATGTGTTAACTCTATTTGAGCTTACTCGGGGTAATATTGCAGTGGGTTCCGTTCATCACGTTGCCTGGCGCACACCAGGCGAAGAACAACAACTGGCATGGCGCGAGAAGCTAGAGAGGTCAGGCATTTCTGTAACCCCAGTTTTAGATCGTCAATACTTCCACTCGATCTACTTCAAAGAACCGGGTGGGATACTTTTTGAAATTGCTACCGATCCTCCTGGTTTTGCTATAGACGAACCAGTTGAGCAACTGGGGACGCATTTGAAATTGCCGCCGTGGCTGGAATCCGAAAGGCCGATGCTGGAGCAGACTTTACGGCCAATACACTTGCATGCTGCGGATTACGAGCAATAAGTGAGGAGTGTTTGAGGTTTATGATGTAAAAAGCGGCAACAATTTTCTATATAGTTGGTGCCGTAGCGGGTCTTTTCGGCAGAATTTATCATGAGTCATTAATAAGTACAGCAGTGGATGATTATGGTCTCTCACTAGCCCGCTTGACCGCTACCCCGCTGCTCTCAGGACTGGCAGATGTCGGTGGAGTCCTTCTATTTAGTACGTTACTGTTCGAGCCTACTACCGGTTCAGGACCGAAAATTTTTGTACTGAATCAACCAGACTATATAATTGCAGCGGCTTTTTTCGGGCTTACGCCGAACCTCATCATACGGGGGCTGCAGCAGAGATCTGAGAAATATATTTCTGCTCTACAAAGCAGTAATGCAGCAGAAGAAACGGTTGACAGTGGGAATTAGCTTGTTGTCCAGTGGAATGGCGAGATTTTGGAGAATTTTGGAAATTCTACTAAGATAATGCTTTAGCAACGTCCTGTGCCAAGCTTTCTGAAACTTTTTCGTTATTTTCCACTCGTGAGTGAAACACGCAGGATTGTCCGCAATCGAACTTGACATGAATAAGTTTGGCAACGTATCCCTCGC
>WNFB01003176.1_pt1 | contig 14456 bp, 10 predicted proteins | sample 5400501 | NCBI WGS metagenome assembly WNFB01 (sample SAMN13153341, study PRJNA577476) | soil metagenome | isolation source: 200 cm saprolite under Douglas fir tree site 2 hole 1 | place: USA:California | collected 2015-04-18
TAATGCTCAACACGATCCGACTGGAATCCGACCTGCACAGGAACCTTTTGTCGTTCAGCACGAGCATGATTCTTGGGGCCGTCGTGGCTTATCAGCTCAGACAACCCTTCTCTTGGCGGACGCAATGGAAACGCTCGCTTCTAGTATGGCTTCCCTTGGTGGCGATCGTGGCTTACACTCAAATCGAAACCTATGTGGTCCTCTCCTTATCGCTTCTCCTCATGTTCTCTTTCACTCGTAAGATGAAGACAACGTTTCTCGCGCTTTTCGTCTTCGCCTTGCCTGTTCTTATCGCTCTTCCGCTAATCTGGCGATTCCTATTGAATTACGGTGCTGGCATTAGCTTGGCAGCACTCTTTCCCCAGTCACTCCTCTCCATTCTCGCAGATTCGTTCCTCTTCCTAGGCGGGTTCGCCCTCCCGTGGACTGCCTTAGGTCTCGTTGACATCTATAGGAACGCCAGACGTGGAAGTCAGGCCGCTCTGTTCGTCATCTCGTGGCTAATAGTTCTCGTCGCTCTCTTGCCATTCGCCACGATTCTAGGTTTGCCCTTTGACCGTTTTCTGTATGTGGTTCCTATACCTGTAATTGTAGCTTCTGGTGTCAAATCGACGTTTCGAGCCGGTTCAGCCCTTGCCCGGAGAGGCTGGCTTCCAGGCTCGTTGCCGAGGGTCGCCCCCAGGATTGTTAGGCGTTCTGCAGCTCCCGCTGTCGTCGCTCTCTTGTTGATCGCTGTATTGGCAACCTCTGCGACAGCGGACGCGTTTCTTCGTCCGTATGTATCCCAAGACGACAGCAATAGGTTGATTCAGGCCGCGAATCTCGTTCGCAAGGCCGGTTACAATCAACCAATTCTGGTGATGTATGGTAGGACCGCGGCGGATGTCAACCCTATTTACAAAGCATACTTCGGCATCGAAATCCCCAACAGGTTGGCATATTATGGGAAGCTGCAGTATCTCTTCACGCTACCCGACCCTGGGAAGGTGTACGATTGGCAGTATAACCCTCCTTTTGAGCAAACAAGTTCCCTTCAGACGAGAACTGACATTCTAAACCAATTGGGAGCGCCTTCAGAGGTTGCGTTGCATCCATTAGTAATTGCGGGTGGAAACACCTACGATCGGCCCCTCTCGGAAATATTCCTAAGCCAATTTGAGAGCGCACCCGGAAGCGGGATTTACGTGATTCCGCCCGGTCTGCTTACTGCTGATCAGATTGATTATTGGCGACTCTTCGCGTATTCAGATTGGACTGGGACAACAGGCGCCTCGATTGTCAGCGTGCCATGGGCGAAAGCGCACAAAGTCCTGGATTATCTCTCGGCAGGTTCCCAAGCGCTATTCGATGCTAACTACACCATAAGCTTAGCAAAGTCTTGGGGAAACATGACCTTGGCTCTCAGGCTGTACGATTGGCAGCCAGCGTATACATTCCCGGACACATCGAGTGCCGTCCTGGCCCCTCTCGGAATATTTTTCGACAATCGACTAGTTTTATCTCACACCTATGGCGGCATTCAAGGGCCACTGGACATCAACATTCCCTTGGGGAACGTTGCGTCAGGCCTCCATACAATAAGAGTCAGATCCTCATCCACGTCTTCAGGAACTGGAGTTGCAGTTGCAATCGACGAGATTCAGGTCTGCCCAGTTCAATGCTCATCCTGAATCGAATCGTCTCACTGGCTCGAATCCGCTGGAACGGATGAGTGTTCAGTCTTGCCACTTCGAAGCTGACAAATAGGGCACAATCAGCGCGCGCACCGTTGGTGTCTATGGTTGTCGGGTCTTCTACTGGAGTCCACACATTCGAAGAACATTTGGCTCACCCTGTGAGCACTCCCCTAATCTGTGACTCACTGTATCCGAGGGCCCCGTGAAACCCTGTGTCAAGCCCGAATTGAAGAATCCACAAAGGCCAGCCTACTGCTGCATTGAATAGACCATCAAAGAAAAAAAGTGTCTGGACAAGCCGTGGGTGCATCTTCCACTTCTTGCAGTAGCGGGCCATGCTCTGACAGAAAAGATAACGTCGATCTGGTCGGGCAAGCATCTTGGCACTGCCTCCCTGCTCATGTGAAATTCTTATGGAGGGCATTACTCCTCGCTTGATCCCCGACTCCTGAGCCCTTTTTGCCAAGTCAACATCATTCCACCAAATTGGGAATTCCAGCGAGAAGATTCCGCCAACTCTCTTTACTGCATCTCGAGATAGGAGCAAGAAGCTTGCTCCTGGCTGGTCAACTGGACTCACTGGTTCCTTGAACCTTACGCGTGAGTAGGCGCAATGATCTCTGAAGAAATTTCGAAGAAGGAACTTGTCAAGATGATAGCCCAGGGCACTGAAACTGAAGAACACTCCGGCCACGGTGGGAAACCGCCTTATGACCATCCGTTGCAGGCTCCCATCTAAATTGACCATTTCCGCAGCAAGCAAAGAATATTCGTTTTGGGACTTGGCAAAGGATACCATGCTCACGAAATCATTCGTAAATAGGATGTCAGGGTTGCACAGAAGAATCCACTCGCCGGTCGCGACACCGTATGCTTGCCCAGTAGCCTTTGAGAGGCCAACGTTTCCCTCGTTCAATATGAGCCTCAGTCGGATATTCGGGAGGCTTTCCTTTGCCTTCAGAAGCGCTTGGGACGTGCCATCATCTGAAAAGTTATCGACGACGATTGTTTCCAGCGGAAACGGGACGTCAAGGGCACCAAGAGAGTTCAAACACTTGGTGACGGCTTCTCTCGACTTCCAGGTAACAATGATCACAGAGACTGTTGTTTGAGTCATAGACTATTGACATTCTTTCCCTTAGAGTCCAAAGCGCCTAGCTAGAAGTTGAAGCTCCAATGTCTTATTTTATTTACGGACGAGAGCATTGGGGTTCGAGACAGTCCAGACCGCCAATCCTTTTTCCCCTCTCAAAAAACATGAGTTCACGAACTTGCCCTCCTTGCTCGGAAGAGACAATCTGCTGTATCCAATTCGTCGCCAAGCATAAAACTGACTCGCATTAGAACCTGTCCCAGAGAATACTTGGTGTTAGCGCCATGGGCCGTCGTCGCTGCCATCTCGCTGGCCTTCAGTATTCCTGTCATTCTATCTTCCTATTACACGATAATTCTCTTCATCAGCTCGCTGCGATACCCGAGACCGTTCGATATTGGGAATTCCTCGGTTTCGGACGTTCCTCTAGTCTCGCTCCTTATCGCCACATACAACGAGAAGTTCGTAATCTCGAGGTCTCTTGACGCCATCAAGAGCATCGAATACCCAAGGGAAAAGCTCCAGGTGATCGTAGCTGACGATTCCGAAGACGAAACTCGCGACATAATAGACCGAAAAATTCAGGAACTCAACTCTGCAGGAATCACAGCCCTCATCTCAAGGCGAGCAACGCGGTTGGGCTTCAAAAGTGGAGCGTTGAACTCTGCCGCATCAATGCTTCGCGGGGACTATGTCCTCCTTCTTGATGCTGATTCTACCGTTACTCCCAACGCAGTGCCCCGAGGGCTCAAAGTTCTCCAGGCCGATCCCAAGATCGCATTCGTATCCTTCCGGGTTGGTCACTACAATCGTGAACAGAACCTTACCACCAGATTGTTCGCGCTACAACAAGACCAAGGTGACACGATTACAAAGATGGGCTCGTACTCAATCAACGCCCCCTACTCCTTCCAAGGGGGGTTCACCCTGCTATCGACAGCGGTTCTAAGAACGGTTGGGTTCTGGACTTTTGACTCGATAGTTGAGGACGCCGATCTCTCTTGCAGAATCTATTGCCAAGGATGGAAAGGGGTCTATTTGAGTGACACAAGGGTATTCGGTGAAGATCCTTCTAATCTCGAAGCATGGAAAAAGCAGGCAGCGAGAGTTGCCCAGGGTTGGGCAAATTGTGCACGCACCAACTGGCGAAAGATTCTCAGATCCCCCGAATTACCCATATGGAAAAGATTAGCGCTCCTGCTATTTCTTCTGGGCCCTTTTTCCGGATTCAGTTGGATTGTCGTCACCATGGTTTCTGCGTTCGGGCTGATCCTTGGATATAGCGCTCCATCGAACTCGATATTCTCTAGCCCCGTGTATGGGACGATAGTAGCGCTGCCACTGATCTTCTTCTTTCTCTCAGGTGCATATGCTCTCCAAGTGCAGCGCCTCATGACGCTCAGAAATCTTGCCTTGCTACCTCTACTTTCCTATACAGCTTCATGTATGATGACCGCGATCACGATAGGTTTCCTAAATGGGATCAATGGAAAGCCCGGGTTCTTTTTCAGAACACCGAAGATGGGAGTTGAAGCCAGCGAGAACAGAGATCAATACTTTCGCGAGCTCCGGCTAGATCGGGTTGCAATAGTCGAGTTGGGGCTGGCAATTCTTGCTATCGGCCTCAGCGTTCTCGTCCTGATACAAGGCGTTTGGCTATTGTTCTTGTCCCTCGCGGGTTTTGGTGTCCTCACACTAAAGTCGATGAATCTATCACGGACCCTCCGATCCACGAGACGGACAAGGTTCACCCAAGAAATCAAAATCCAATCCTCACCTGTTGACGCGCGAGATGGCAATCCAACGCGAGGGTAACCGTCATTAAATCACAAACGCTTCACGGATGCCTCCGTCCATTGTTGGAGAGTTGCCAGAAACTGGAAAGCTTGATGCTTCGATATATATCGAGTTTCAACTAGCCCAAATAATAGCCGGAGGACTACTTGCCTAGTCGGACCTGAACTCTCTGTTGCCTTCTCCAAGCGTGTCGGTAATCGTTACCGCAAGAAATGAGGAGCTGACAGTAGGCCGATGTCTGGATGCGTTGATCAAACAGGATTACCCCGACTATGAAGTTCTATTCGTTGACGCCGCGTCTCAAGACAACACCCGTCTAATTGCAGAGGAACTCGCCTCGGAACATTCAAGACTCAAGGTCGTTCAGCTCTCAGGTAACGCTTCTCAGTGCAGGAACAAAGCAATACAGATGAGCAAATCTGACGTGATAGCCTTTACAGACGCTGACGTTGAGGTCCCTTCTAACTGGCTAAGCACCTTAGTCAATGCCTTGCATTCGCGCCCTGAAGCAGGCGGTGTTGGAGGTCCCAACTCCCCCTTGCATACGCGCAATGGGGGAATCACGAAGGCGGTTGATCTAATGCTCACAACGTCTCTCGGCAGCATGCGTTCTGCTCAGAGTTACGATTTCAAAGAACGTAAAGAGGTCAAGAGTATTCCCTGCTGTAACGCGGCGTATCCCCGCCGCGTATTACAGGAGATCGGAGGATTTGACGAAGACTTGGTCGGATGTGACGACACGGACCTCGGATATCGGATACGGGACACCGGTCGAAAGTTGCTCTTTGAACCCCGGGCCAACGTCATCCACTCTGTTAAGTTCAACACCCTGCGACAGTTTAGCGGGTGGGTGTTCAAATACGGAAGAGGTAGAGGATACGCTTGCAGAAGGAAACGCTATCTGTTTTCCGGACCCGCCCTTCCTGCCGCGGCGATACTCGCAGGCGTACCATTACTCCTTCTTGCAATGGGAGTATTACGCTCGTTTACCCCTCTGACAGCACTTTTCTCTCTGTATCTCGCCGGTCTGATCGCATATTCGGTAGGAGTAGCCGTTACGAAGAGGGAATTTCGAGTCACGATAATCGGACCTGTTGTGCTCGCTATAGAGCATGTCTCATACTTTCTCGGTTTTCTCGTGGGAATTCTTGATGCCAGACCGAGCCCTTGGAGTAACTAGGGAGTGAACCCTCGTAGTTTTTGGCGATCCGAGGATGATGAAAGATCATCAAAGCCAAGAATATGATATTTCTATGCTTCTTCACCAAAAATGTTGCAGCGTATGGATTTCCTTAGAGAGTTCGATCAGCGCTCTGTCGATAAGAACCTAATATGTCGAGTTCCAACAACCAGAATAATAGGTCTATGAATTGCGGATAGTCGTGGTTTAGGGTTGTCACCCGCAAGCGTGTCCATCGTGATCCCTGCCCTAAACGAGGAATACAGTATTGGAAAGGTCCTGGACGGTATCCCGTTTGATAAGCTCCCGGAGACCGAGGTCATCGTAGTTGATAACGGGTCGAATGACAACACGGCCAAAGTGGCCTTAAGCAAGGGTGCCAAAGTGATCTTAGAACCGCGCAGAGGTTACGGAGTCGCGACTCGAACTGGTCTTTCGATCGCCCAAGGGGGTATCATAGTGACAATGGATGCAGATGGAGGTCACTGGCCTGGCGACGTGCCCAAGATATTGCAGCCTGTCGCAACAGGATCTTCTTTAGTAGCTGTGGGAGTTCGTATCAGTAGCTACCCTCATGGGATGAAGATTCGACGATTCGTCGGAAATGTGATGCTTGCAAAAATTTTCAACGGGTTGTATGGAGGACGGATGGCAGATGTCCAGTGTGGGTTCAGAGCCATCCATCGCAAGGCATTGGACAAGTTGAACCTATCTCAAAATGGAATGCAGCTGACTACGGAGCTTCTCATAGAGCTAAAGGAAAAGGGCATATCCGTCGCCACCGTGCGAGTACGGCAAATCCCAACGACTAGTAGTCACCTGAGAGAAGCAAGAGACTTCGCGGGACACGTTGGCCTAATGCTCAAGAGGTTCTCGTCTTTTCGACCTGTTCAGCGCGAGAGCCTGCCTGACAACCAATAGTCTCTTTCCACTACCCATCGATCCTCGAGATTGTCATGAGTGCGCACTTCACCACTGGCTAAGACGTTCTGGAAGTGTGTGGGAGCAGCGAAGAAAGGAAAACTCTCAAGACATCGACTGGGGTAGCACGAACGTCCACGTTCAAGAGCTCTCGATCGCTTACCTCTCTCATAGCAGCGATAGGACCTCGTTCTTTCCATGCTCGGGGAAAGCGAAGGACGAAATCCACTAAAGCCTTTGTAGTGGATTGTGCATGTTCCGACCTCCTCAGAAGAATCAGAACAACAATTCCTAGAATTCGGGCTCCGATGGAAGCGGGCAGGAAGATCGCCAACGAAGAAAGTTCATAGTTTCGCACAGCACTTAGAAGGGAATTTCTATCGACATAGTATCGCGACGAGGGCCTATGAGCCCTTCGAGGGTCAACATTATGCCGGACAGTGGCGCTAGGACAACATACTGCTCTGAACCCAGCCAAGCGAATGCGCCATGAGAGGTCAGTTTCATCAAAGTACATGAAAAAATCCTCATGAAAGCCTCCGACTTCGTTGAATGTACTTCTCCTTACGGCAAACGCGGCTCCGTTGGGCGAGAATACATCATCCGTTGCCCGTCTAAGGTCGACATGTGCTGATCCGAATCCGTAATCGAGGATGTATCCAGTCCATGGGTCGAAGACCTGACCTGCGCTTATCATTCGAGTTCCATCCCACGAAAGGACGATTCCGCCGCACACCCCTATAGCCGGGTCAGAAGCCATTCTGGACTGAATGTCTGCGACGAAAGCGCGACTCAGGTACACGTCTTGATTAAGGAAGACAATAATATCGCCTCTCGCCTCTCGCGCTCCAGCATTACAACCAGCACCGTATCCGTTGTTCGCCTCAAGAGAGAGAATCCTAGCATTCGGCATCCGTTTTGCCACTTCATCAAGGGTTCGATCGCTGGACGCATTGTCCACAACAATGATTTCCTCAGGTGGAGTGCCAAGCTTCGCTAGCGAGTCTATGCAATCGGAAACAATTTCTGCTCCATTATGAGTGACCAAGATAATGGAAACAGATAAGCTGCCCGAGGCGGGTGGTTCTTCCTCGCTTCTCGCTGTCTTGGTAGCTAGGACATGAGCGGCGCGATGCTTTCTCACTCTCGTTCCTCCATCGACGGCGTCCACAATTTCAGCGATTTTTAGACGTTTCTGGCATAGTCCTAGGGATGAAATTCTCACAAAAGGCTGCTAGCCACTGCTCAGTCTACTAAAGTGGAGCCGATTGCTAGAGCGGCAGGGCAGGACCCTCCTTGGAGCTATCCTTCTCCTAGAAGTGGTGTGGGCTATTTTCCGGAGTCTAGGTTTGACGTCTGCTCATCTCTTTCTTTCGATGGAGGCTTCTGTGTCTGGGCGTGACCCTGGGACGGGGCTATCGGTTTGAGTTTGGTAGGAGCAGTTTGCAGCGAGTCGGCAATTTTTGCCTGGGACGTCAAGGGATGCAAAGGGCGCTTTGGTGACTTTTGAGGGTGGGCTCGGTTCCTCAGTGTAACTCGTGAGTCGTGGGAAGTCCGAATTCTTTTCATTCCAAGGTAGAGGTAGGTGGCTATTGATGCGGATGAGATCCCGAAAGCTACGCTGAGAGCCGGGACTAAGACCGGCGAAAGACTGTTAGCGTATGTTTGGAAGTAAATGTCGTTCAAGTAAGTTAGGTATAGCCAGATCGATAGAGACGTGATTACACCTAGCTCTCCTATGATGATGAGCCATGCTTTCTTTGGGAAGTTCCACCAAGCGAGGTAGCCCATGTCTACGGACTCCAGAGCGGTCTAATGAGAATCCTCTCCGAGCCGGAATTAAGGCGAGATGTTACTTGGTATCGAAAACTCGAACGGGTTGACTCTCGACGGGTGAGAGGCTTGAGCCTTGCGGCGAGCGGTTGCCGTCGATCAGGACGGCTCGAATACCCTGAAAGGCGCCTAGGCCAAGAATACCAATCAGAACAGCATGACCAATGGTTATCAGCGTCAGAGCTTTCCTCGAAAACGCGAAGGCGGCCAGCGGGACGTTGTTGTCTCCGGCAAACAATAGGGTCAATGTGACGATGGAAACCAGCGGTATCGCAAGAAAGATGGCGTCTCTTTGGGACTCGGTTACAAGCTTGTAGTCCCCGTTCCGGTAGGCAAATACTAGTACGAGCCCTAAGGCTCCAACCTCAAGGGCTGTGTCCGCAGGACTTGGAAGCCCCAGGAGTAGTCCTAGTTGGAAATCAGATAGGGGATAGAGAGGGGGAATTGTTCCAACTATCGCGTCTGCCACAAGGTGAGAGAGAATCCCCGCCGAAAACGCGAGTCCTAGACCCCTGAAACGAAATACGAGGACCGCGCAAATCGGCAGGAGAATAACTAACGAGTGAGTGTATGTGTGGTGATAGATCCACGGTTTGAAGTAAATGTCAAAGTCAGGGAGGATTCCTGCCAGAAGCGCCATGTAGGCTGGCGGGTTTACCTTGACCTGTCTGCCCGTGAGCTTGGAAAAAAGATAGCTCCAGCAACTATGTCCGAGAAGAAACACGGCTCAGTTTGCCCTTTTCGACACCCTACCTACGGATGGACTGCGTAAAGAGATTCTCCTTGGCTCGATAGATTTGGTCTACCCTTCATTCCCCATCAACTTTCGGGGAGGCTTCGGATTCACTATTGAACCATTGCGTAAACGACTTGATTCCATTCTCAAGAGATACCTTGGGTTTGTATTCGAGAACCTCCTTAGCTTTCTCAATGTTCGACCAGCTTGCCCTTACCTCTCCCTGCCTCGTAGGCATATGATTGATTTGGGATTCATAGTCTGTTAGATGTGAGAAGATCCCAGCAATTTTGTTTATGGTCGTTGGTTTTCCAGTTCCGATGTTGAAAGTATGGCCGATCGCTTGATCCTTGTGCAGGGCGCTTGCCATCGCGTCAACAGCGTCCGACACGTGGACGAAGTCTCTTGTCTGTTCTCCATCGCCGTACACCGTCAAGGGTTTTCCGAGAGAAGTGGCCTCGGCGAATTTTGTAATCACTCCGGCGTAAGGTCCTGGGGATCTGCGGGGTCCGTAGACGTTCATAAGACGCAGAATAATCGTTTTCAGATTGTGGGTTTCAGCGTAGGCCTTGAGGTAAGCTTCTCCGGCCTCCTTTGTGGCTCCGTACAGATTTACGGGATTCAATTGGTAGTCTTCTCTAAAGGGTGGATTCAGTTTGTTTCCGTAGACTGCCGCCGAGGAGGCGAAGACCAGCTTTTCCACAGAGTGTTTCAAGCAGGATTGGAGAACGTTGAAGGTTCCTTCTGCGTTGACTCTGTGAACTAGGAGAGGTTTCTCTACCGAGAGGGCAACGCTGACAACTGCGGCTAGATGAACGACAGCACTTGCGCCTTCAATAGCCTCATCGATCATGCTGGGGTCGAGAATACTCCCTCTCACCAACCTAAATTTTGGATTTTCCAAATGTTGAGTAACGTTACCAATCCGACCGGAGGATAGATCGTCTAGTACAGTGACCTCATCTGTGGAGATCAGACGGTCGACAAGATTACTCCCAATGAACCCTAGGCCCCCAGTGACCAGGATTCGTTTCATGGAATAACCATTCCAATCGCGAATTCATTCTCCTAAAAAGCAATTCTCAGCAATCGTATCGCCTCGAATGAGCCCCTCGCCTTCTGGAAGATCCTGCAAGTTGAGGCCCTCAATTGAGTGTCCAGATGTTTTGCATGGTAATCCACCCGGATACCCCCACCTTCCCTAGGGGCACGAGTCTTGGGTGTCATGTGGAACACCAGAATAAAATAGAGGCTCGGGAGGTTTGCCGCCCGGTTACGAGAAGTTGCGGATCACTAGGGCAAGGCTGAGAGAGGGGATTCTGGTTTTTCACATAACTCTTAAACGGACGTTTACGGGAAATAAGGTCAGTCTTGAGTTGCATCTACCGATAGAGTTTTGACAGATGATTATTCCGGTCCGTCGCATTTCTCATTTCCTCGGGACAAGTGCAGGACAATTCCTGGGACTCAACCAGGACGGGTCCATTATGGCAGGAAAAGGGACGAGAATGGGTCTATTCGTCTCAGGAGCCTTCCTAGTATCAGTTGGACTGCTAATCGTTCTCGTCTCAAGCCTCTTGGTCGTCCTAGCGGTTCCCATTTTCCTGTTTGGGGCTTACAACCTTGTAAACTCAAGGAAGAAGATGCTGTCGCTTAGCCGTTCAAATCTATTATCGCTCTCAGGACATCTCTGCGCTACCCTGGTCCTTTACGTTCTATTCACCAGAATCCTCTGGGTGACCTACATGACCGACAGCATCGTCGGCTCGTACATGGGAGTCTTGAAGGTTCTAGCGCTTCAGAACCCATATGGCTATTCCATCAAGCCCTTTCTGGACCAATTCAGTTTCCCACCCTCTTTCTATACTCCCAGAATAGATGGCTCGTTCGAGTTTCACCTTAACTATCCTGCTCTGAACTTCCTTTCGCTCCTTCCCCTCTACGCGGCAGGATTACACGATCTACGGGATGGAGTCTTAGTCTTTCACATCCTATCCGTTCTTCTGATCTTCGGGCTTGTGCCTTCCCGGCAGAAGGCTCTCAGTCTCGTGCCTTTCGTCTTCTTTCCCGCCCTAGTAGCCGCAAGCTGGACCGACAGCGTCTGGGCATTCTTCCTCGTCGGAGGCGCCATACTATGGTATCGAAGCCGAAACCTTGGTCTCCTGATGGCAGGCTTCGCCGGAGCGACAAAACAGATCGCTCTCGTCGCTGCCCCGTTCCTCCTGATTCGCCTATGGCAAGAATCTCCCAATTCAAAGCTGAGGAACACCCTCGTAGGGGCGGGGGCCGTTGCAGTAGGCTTTATCGGCCCCAATATTCCATTCATGCTCTCCTCTCCTGCTCAATGGTGGGCGGCTACAATCGCACCCTACTTTCCCGGCGGCGCCGTTCAAGTTCCCGGCGGCATCGGGCTCTCCGAGATACTCCTGGACCTCGGACTTGCTCCTCCCCCCCTCTTCTTCGTCGTGCTAATGGGACTAGCGGGCGTAGGCTCGCTTTACCTGTACTCAACCCGCTTCTCCAGGTCTAGATACTTCGTCTGGATTTTTCCAATTGTGATCATGTTCTTCTACTATCGATCTTTTCCGAATTACATCTTCTACTGGGCCTTCCCTCTGGCTTTCGAATTCTTCAAGAATAGACCCTCCATATCCATTTGGCACTTTTCACCATTCCACGGCATACCCTGGCACCCCTCAATCGGCCCAACCCTTCGATCCATCCCAGTCCGATTGAGGGTTCCCCTAATTGCAGGCCTCTTGCTCACGACGGTATTTGTCGGCGCATTCGGAGCGTATGTAACAAGTGCACCAGCCTCTAGAGTCGAGGTTCAGGTCAATTCCGTAGCCGACCCCGATGGAATAGGAGCGGCAACCCAACTGAGCGTCACACTGGACAATCTGACACCCAAACCTATCCTCCCATCGTTCTTCGTCAAATGGAACTTTCTCCCGTACCTCTGGGCCTCGAACTCAAACCAAAGCCTGGCACCGTCGACAAGCGCTTCGTACCTCGTGACCGCGACAGACGGCCTGGCAGCAGTGCCCCCGTCGACAAGTTTCAGACTCTACGTTTACGACGCTGGTACCGGGAATCTTGTGGGTCAGTCCCTTTCCTTCCGCACTGACGCCCCACTCCAAACCATTCAGAACCCTCACTTCCGATGGTGGACGCTCGATGTTGGCGCAGGAGCGAGAGTCCCCTTCGGTTGGAAGCTGACCAAGACAAACATAGACCCTCTCACACCGGCAATACAAGCCCTTGACCAAAACCTGACAGCAGGAATAAGCCTCCATCTCAACTATACAGGTTCGGCAACTAATCTCGAGAAGATAGTGCTCTCCCAGAAAGTCCTGCTCAACGCTACAACATTGAACCTCTTGCTGTTCGATCCTCTAGCGACAAGCACGGGCAACCAAGCCGTCATTGGGATAACAGTGACGGATGGAGCTCACGAACTCACTTACTTATTCTCCAATGCAACGGCGAAGCCGACATTCGTATCCTCCGACTACAATGCCACCGCCATAGTTCCCATCCCTGCTTCCGCCTGGACCAGCGTTTCCATTGATCCGAGCCAGGCTTGGATCGCCCAAGGCTGGGCCGTCCCCAACCAGGTAAGCTTCGCGATCTTCATGCAGGCCAACCATGTAGGCTTCTACTCACCAAGCATCCGTGAAGTGACATTTCCGCCCTCCGTCAAATGACCTGTGGACATCTCTCTAAACTCCGTTTTTCCACCTGACGCCGGGCAGATCCTCTTAGAAGAAGGATCGCGACTATTGCACTGTCAGGCTAATCGAAAGTGAGTGCGAAAATGTCCCACTGGTCGCTAGCACGAATATCGTATAGCCTCTCCGGGGTGTTAGACCGGACGTTGATGTGGACAAAAGGGAATTTGCAGTTCCTCCCGGTGTTAGCGTTACTTTTGCAGGATTCAGAGCTGTGCTGGGTCCGTTTCCGACGATCGGTGAAATTGTTGCTGTGAGATTTATCGCTCCAGAGAACCCGCTCACGCTTGAGAGAGTTAGGGCAGCGGTGGCCGAGGAACCCTGCGAGAGAGTTATGGAAGTGGAATTCGCTCCGATCGTAAAGTCTTGTGGTGGCGGAGACGCCACTAACAAGAATGCCTGCACCGAGCGCGAGAGCTTCCCACTAGATCCTGTGATATTCATCGTGAAGGTCCCGGTGGGTGAGGAGATCGGCACTAATACCGTCAGGGTCGAGCTGCCCGTCCCGGTAAGCAGTGACACAGAGTTCGGGTTCGCGGCTCCCGTCATACTGGTCGCGGCAGGGGGAGTAGCGTTCAGATTTACGCTTCCTGCGAACCCGTACGTGCTGGAGAGCCTTATCGTAAATGTCGCTACTGAACCCGGGTTCAGGGTGATTGAAGGGGGTGTTAACGCGATGCTGAAGTCGGGCGCGTTCGAACCCGTGTTGAGATCTCCGTGAATAAGGGATGAAGACGCGTAAGCTCCTCCGGCTATGCCGACTAGAAGAACCAGAAGCAAAGTATAGACTGGGATGGGTCTCTTCAGTTGATCAACTCTGACAGTTCCGCCTTTGCTGAACCTGACCAGGACCCTAGCAGGTCCGGTCAAAGCGACGATCAAGGGCCACAAGGCGAACGGCCTCCTGATCTTCCTTAGAGTCCGAATTAGCTTAGTTCGCTTCGCCATTTGGAAGATTCTGATAATCTCGAGTGACAAGTGGTCTGTTCAATTTTCTTCGTCTTGGACTCTTTGGGAGTTCTGTTCCACTTGTTTAGGGTCAATGGGAACTCTTCGCACTTTCCCCACGAGCGCTGTACTCAAAAACCAACTCCGTTTCTTCCCGGGCTTAGAATTCAAAATAGCTCCTCATTTGGAAAGTGGTGAGATGATGGTTCAACCCTGATGGGACTCTCCAATCGTGGGAAGTGTTATCGAAATTTGTCTCCGTTCTCTTGAGATTGAATTATGTATCCGCGGGAATCGCAATATCGCAAAAGACGAGTCAATCCGTGTGGGGATTACTCGAACTTATATGGGCAGGGTTCCAGCCTCGGAATCGAGGTTCTCGGCGGTTTAGAGGAGACATGCCTGTCGGAGGAGACTGAGTTGTCTAAGTTCATGCAATCGCTTGGAGACGCTGCTTACACGAGGCTACGAAAGATCGCCGACGACAGGGATATTACCGTTCAGGAGTTGATTCGAGCGATTGTCATACCCGACTGGCTGA
>WNFB01003177.1_pt1 | contig 14455 bp, 16 predicted proteins | sample 5400501 | NCBI WGS metagenome assembly WNFB01 (sample SAMN13153341, study PRJNA577476) | soil metagenome | isolation source: 200 cm saprolite under Douglas fir tree site 2 hole 1 | place: USA:California | collected 2015-04-18
GGTCTATGCGCCCGCGGACGGGTTCAGCGCGGTCAAGTTCGACGTGAACCTCGACGGCACCATGTTCTACCCCTGCCCGAAGGGCAGGTGAGCGGGCCCATCTCGCGGAGTTACTTCGGCTGCCAGGCCAGGATGCGGCCTGGCCGCCCACCAGGGTGGGGCAGGCAAGCCCGGTCTGCCTTCTCCCGCTAGAAGAGCCACCCGCATCCGTTAGCGGCCCAGGTGATGAGCGGGTTCGGTAGCTGATGGCAGGTGTTGGGTTCGGACCAGGGTAGACATCCGTCGACGGTTCTACAGGCCGGCTTGGCGCAGGCGGATCCCGATCTCATCGCTGAGCAGGTCGAGTTGCGGCCCGCCGCCCTTGGCGGCGTCGTGCTTCGCGTTGTAGGAGCGGATCCAAATGCCCGCTGCCCAGCATGCCCGCCGTTCGTCTGCGGCCCACGGTCTACGCCGGACGGACTCATAGGCGGCGAGGAACGCCTCGGACTGCTCAACGGTGGCTGCCTGGCCCGGCGCCCCGGCGGCTGGCCAGACGGCTGATGCTGCGCCGGCAATGGCTGCCTCGGGCTGTGCTGCCACGCTGTCCCAGTCGTGCACGGCGAGCGGCCGGCGTCCGGCCCACCGGATGTTCTGCGACTCCCAGTCGGCGTGGCCGATGACCAGCGGCGCCCGCAGCTGGCGCAGGCATGCCCTGGCCCGCCCAGCGGCCTGGTCGAGCCAGTGCGGGCCAGCGGCCGCGTTGAGATTCCGCCCGAGGTGATCCGGCACGGGCCAAATCGCTGCCTCGGGATGATCCCAGCCGACCCAGGGTGGCGAGGGGCGCAGCATGAACCGCTCGGCCGGTCCCGGCGCAAGGCGGATGAGGTCGGCCAGAAGGCCCGCGAACAGCGCCGCGGAGCCCGGCGCCGACTCAAGCTGGGCACCATCCGCGGCTTGTTCCTCTGCGGTGGCTAGCGCCCCGCCGAGCGGCGCCGGTGCGGTCAGCGGACGCGGGCAGGGGAAGCCATTCGCGGCCAGGTCTGCCTGCACCGCCGTGCAGGCGCGTACTCGCGCCGAAGCAGGCCGGATCTTCAGGACCACGTTCCGGCCGTCATCCAGGCGCAGCCCAACGACCCTTGACAGGTGCCCGCTCTCCCAGCGGATCCGCTCCGGGCGGGCCCCGAGCCACCGCATGCACCACGCGGCCAGGACCGGGCTGACAGCAGCTTCGTCAGCAGCGGCCACATTGCCATCTTTAGCACATGGGCCAGGATGCGCAGTCTGTGAGGTGCCCGCCCGGCGACTTGATCCCTCGGCCAGCACATTTCATGATCACGGAGCATTCTTGGTGCTGGAGGGTGTCATCACAAATCCGAAACTGCACACGTCTGCCGCCACGGCCGTCGCCTGATCATCGAATGGACAGCCCAACTCTGACCAACCCGCCAGGACAACCCACCCGCCAAAGCTAGCGACGACGACATCGCTCCGGACCCTCCGGGGTATCTGCCCGGCGTCAGCGCGAGGACGAACGACGATGGGGCCGCGCAGGCGCGGCGTAGCCTTGGCCGCCCGGGAAGCTGCTGTCCGCGCCAGGTCAGCCGAAGCAGTTGCCATCGGTCCAGCTCCGCGATGATCCTGAGCGGTCACCAGCGCTGGGCTGCTGGCCCAGCGTGAACGCGGGCCGCATTTTTGACTGCCCGGCCCTTGACGATGGCCCTACCCAGCCAGACATCCGATTGTGGCCAGGTGCAAGCCAACACTACCTAGTCACCTGTGATGGCCCCGACACGGTGTCGGTGATCAGCGGGCGGACGAACACGGTGGTGGCCACCGTCCGCGTTGGCCGCGCCCCGGTCGGCGTGGCGGTCAACCCGCGGACCAATGCCGTCTACGTGGCCAACGAAATCGACAACACGGTGTCGGTGATCAGCGGGCGGACGAACACGGTGGTGGCCACCGTCCGCAATGTCGCCACACCAGTCGGGGTCGCGGTCAACCCGCGGACCAACACCATCTACATCCATCGTGAACCAGCCGGATGGTCAGGAACTGCGATTTGCAATCTGCGTGCCTCAGCACGTCGCCGACGGCGAGTTCGATCCCGCCGGCCTGCGCCGCTATCTGGCGCGGCCCCCCAGCCATGCGATTTGGGTGGTGCCACGCACTTCGCATGACCTGGTTTGACCGGCCGGACCGCGGACCGGCATGATCACGCTTGGATGGCGGGCGGGCCGATTCGAGGAGAACGATTGTCGTGAGCATCCTGGGTACCCGGGTCCTGCGGGTCGAGGATCCGCGCTTCCTGACCACCGGCGGCGTCTACACCGAGGATGTCGTGGATGACCGGCTGGGCGGCGCCTGCCACGTCTTCTTCGTCCGGTCGCCGGCCGCGCACGGGCGGATCCTCGGCATCGACGCCAGCCAGGCCATGGCCGCGCCCGGCGTGCTCGGGGTCTTCACCGGCGCCGACCTCGCGGACCTGCCGGACATCGGCCCGATGATGCCGGGGCTGATCAACGAGCGGATGCGCCGGCGGCTGCTGGCGACGGACGTGGTGCGCTTCGTCGGCGATGCGGTGGCCGTGGTCGTTACCGAGGAGCCCTACCAGGGCGAGGATGCGGTCGAGCTCGTCGGCGTCGACTATGAGCCGCTGCCCGCGGTGGTCGACCTGGCCGCCGCCGCCGACGACGAGGTGGTGCTGTTCGCCGACGCCGGGACCAACATCGCGGCCAGGTTCGGCGACCCGGCTGCGCTCGATGAACATCTGTTCGACGAGTGCGATGCCGTAGTGCGGCACACGATCATGAACCAGCGCGTCGCGCCGGCCCCGATGGAGACCCGGGCCGGCGCCGCCGTCTGGGGCGAGGACGGGCGGCTGACCGCGTGGATACCGAGCCAGGGGGCGCAGGGGACGCGGGACGGCCTCGCCAGGCTGCTCGGCCTTGAGCCAGCCCAGGTGCGCGTGATCACCCCGGACGTCGGGGGCGCCTTCGGCGCGAAGTTCGGCGCCGACCCGGAGCACGCGGTCGTGGCCTGGGTGGCCAGGCGGCTCGGCCGCCCAGCGCGGTGGACGGAGACGAGGTACGAGAACCTCATCGCGATGACCCACGGGCGGGCGCAGCAGCAGACGGTGACGATCGGCGGCCGCCGGGACGGGACGGTCCTGGCCTACCGGCTTGAGATCCTCCAGGATGCCGGGGCCTACCCGAGGATCGGCGCGATCCTGCCGTTCCTGACCATCCTGATGACGCCCGGCCCCTACGCGTTCCCGCGAGCCGAGGCGGTGGCGACAACCGTGGTCACCACGACGACGCCGCTGGGCGCCTACCGCGGCGCGGGAAGGCCAGAGGCCGCCGCCGCCGTCGAGCGCGCGATGGACCTGTTCGCCGCCGAGATCGGCATGGATCCTGCCGATGTGCGGCGGCGCAACCTGCTGCCGCCGTTCACCGAGCCGCACCGGACCGCGTTCGGCGCGCTCTATGACACCGGCGACTACGCCGCCGCGCTGGACAAGGCGCTGGCCGCGGCCGACTATGACGGCCTGCGCAAGGAGCAGGCGGAGCGGCGGGAGCGCGGTGCGGCCGTCCAGCTCGGCATCGGCCTGTCCTGCTACGTCGAGATCACCGGCATGGGGGACGGCGAGGAGTCACCGCCCGAGGAGAACGCCACCGTCGAGGTCCATCCCGATGGCAGCGCGACGATCCTCACCGGCACGTCGCCGCATGGCCAGGGTCACGCCACCGCGTGGGCGATGCTGGCCAGCGACAAGCTCGGCATCCCGGTGGACAGGATCACGCTGAAGTGGGGCGACACGGACCTGATCCCGGAGGGCGGCGGGACCGGCGGCTCGCGCAGCCTGCAGCAGGGCGGGGCGGCGGTGCAGCAGGCCTCAGCGGAGCTGATCGAGCTCGCGCGGGCACGGGCGGCCGATGCGCTGGAGGCCAGCGCGGCGGACCTGGTCTTCAATGTCGACCGCAGCGCATTCGCGGTAGCCGGCGACCCGGACGCGATGGTGCCGCTGGCGCAGCTCGCCGAAGCCGACAGGCTGCTGGTGCGGACCGTGTTCTCGGCGCCGGGCGCCACCTTCCCGTTCGGCACGCACGTGGCGGTCGTCGAGGTGGACACCGAGACCGGCAAGGTCGTGCTGCGCCGGATGGTGACGGTCGACGACGCCGGGGTGGTGCTCAACCCGCTGCTGGCCGAGGGGCAGCGGCACGGCGGCATCGCCCAGGGCGCGGCCCAGGCATTCCTTGAGGAGTTCGTGTACGACGCCGACGGCAACCCGCTGACGGCCAGCCTGGCGGACTACCCGTTCCTGTCGGCCACCGAGGTGCCCAGCTTCGAGCTTGCCGACATGGCGACGCCCACCACGTACAACCCGCTCGGCGCCAAGGGCATCGGCGAGGCCGGCACGATCGGCGCGACGCCGGCCGTGCAGAACGCGGTCGTCGACGCCGTCGCCCACCTCGGCGTCCGGCACATTGACATGCCCGCGTCGCCGCAGCGGGTCTGGCGTGCATTGCTGGCGGCGCGGTCGGAATCGGAAGGTGCATGATGCGGGTAGAGCTCACGGTGAACGGCGAGCGGCGGTCCGACGATGTCGAGCCGCGGCTGCTGCTCGTGCATTACCTCCGCGAGACCTGCGGCCTGCGCGCCGCCAACGTCGGCTGCGACACCACCTCGTGCGGCGCATGCACGGTTCTGCTGAACGGATCTTCGGTGAAATCCTGCACGGTACTGACGGTCCAGGCGGCCGGCGGTGACGTGACCACCGCCGAGGGGCTCGCCGCACCGGACGGCGAGCTGCATCCCGTGCAGCGGGCGTTCCGCCAGGAGCACGGCCTGCAGTGCGGTTTCTGCACGCCGGGGATGGTGATGGCGGCCGTGGGGCTGCTGGCCGAGAATCCGCAGCCGACCGAGGCGCAGGTGCGGGAAGGGCTTGAGGGCAACCTGTGCCGGTGCACCGGCTACCACAACATCGTCCGCGCGGTGCTGGCAGCGGCGCGCGAGCAGGTGAGCCCGTGATCCCGGCGCCGTTCGAGTACGTGGCGGCCGAGTCGCCCGCGCATGCGCTTGACCTGATGGCCAGCCTCGGCGACGAGGCGAAGCTGCTGGCCGGCGGCCACTCGCTGCTGCCGATGATGAAGCTGCGGCTGGCCACGCCGTCAGCGCTGATCGACCTCGGCCGGCTGACCGAGCTGGCCAGGGTCAGCGCCGACGGAGACGAGCTGGTGATCGGCGCGATGACGCGGCACGCCGACCTTGCCGCCTCGGAACTCGTCCGGGCGGACGCGCCGCTGCTCGCCCACGCCGCCGCCCAGGTCGGCGACCCGCAGATCCGGCACCGCGGCACCATCGGCGGCTCGCTCGCGCACGCCGACCCGGCGGCCGACCTGCCGATGGCGCTGCTCGCCCTGGGCGGCTCGGTGGAGGCGCAGGGGCCCGCGGGGACGAGGCGGATCGCCGCGGACGATTTCTTCGCCGGCTTCTTCGAGACCAGCCTGGCGCCGGATGAGCTGCTCACCGCCGTGCGGGTGCCGCGCAGGCCGGACGCGGCATGGGGGTACCAGAAGTTCGTCCGGCGGGCCAACGACTGGGCGATCGTAGGGGTGGCAGCCGTCGGCGGCCGGATCGCGCTGGCCAACATGGGCCCGGCGCCGCTGCGCGCCAGCGCCGCCGAGCAGGCGCTGGCCGAGGGCGCCAGCATCGCGGACGCCGCCGGACTCGCGGCCGACGGCACCGAGCCAGGCGAGGACATGCACGCCGACGGCGAGTTCCGGCGGCACCTGGCCCGCGTGCTCACCCGGCGGGCCCTGGAGCACCGCACCTGACCCGCCCCCTATCGCGTCCCTGCGCCACATCTCAACCGACGTGGACCGATTCCAGACGCCGAGCGTCGGCAGGCAGGTGGCCAGCCAGCCAGCGCAGGGCCGCGACGGCGAGACCAGCGCAAGTTCCGACCACCAGCCAAGGCAGCCACACGGCCACGGAGAACAGCGCGACCGCGGCCGGCGCAATGACGCCGGGGACGGTGAAGGCGTACTGAAATGCCGCAAGGTAGCGGCCCCGTGCCGGGCATGGCGCGGTGGCCGGACCGCGGTTCCCGCACAAGCGCGCGTTCCTGTGCGACGGCATCATGATCGAGTTCATCCTCGTCCAGACATCACCCGAAGGCCCGTAACTTCACCTCTTCTGGGACGGCACCCCGACCACCAGCGATGGAATACGGTGACAGGCATGAGCGCCCCGCAAGGTGTGCAGGCGTACCGCCCCGCCACGCTCACCGACCTGGCCGGCTGGCTGGCTGATGCAGCCGAAGGTGAGCGCTGGCGTCTTGTCGTGGAGTTCCTTGAGGAATACCGGCACGAGCTGGCCGCAGATCGCTGGGAGCTGCTGGCTGACGAGCCCCCGCCGGTCGGCAGCGAGCATTGGGACGTGCTGCTCGCTGCGCTGGCAGAGCACCTGGCAGCCAGGGACGGCCGCGGAGCCCCGCCATGGGCGGAGAGCCGACGTCTACGCCAGTTCTGGTTCCCCTATGACACCCGGGCAGCTCGCGTGGACGCTCTGGTCCATGCGCCCGCTGCGTTCCGGCGGCGGGGCGTGTTCATCGCGGCGCACGATCTGGAGGTCGCGTGAGCCAGCGGGAACCGCCGCTGCTGGACCGTGAGCGGATCGCGGAGGCGCTCACCCTGCTCGGTGACCGGCTAGCCCGGCGCGGCGTCGTCGCCGACATCTACGTGATCGGCGGTGCCGCGATGGCTCTTGCCTACGACGCTAGGAGGGCGACGCGGGACATCGATGCGGTTTTCCAGCCACATGGAATGGTGCTCGAGGCGGCGCAGGAAGTCGCTGCCCAGCTTGGCTTGCCGCGGTGGTGGCTCAATGAGCAGGCCAGCGTCTACGTCGCGCCAGGCGGCGACGGCGCAGCGCCACGCGTATTCGATCATCCCGGCCCGAGTGCTGGCAGCCTCGCCCGAACACCTGCTCGCCATGAAGACGCTTGCCGCGCAAGCAGGACGTCGACGACATCAGGTTCCTCATCAGCAAGCTAGGCCTGTCATCCGCCTGTGAGGTGCTGGCGATCTGCGCTGAGGTGTTCCCCGGCGAGCAAGTCCCAGCCCGCGCTCAGCTTCTGCTGGAAGACCTGTTCGCTCCCGACGATCACGGCAGCTAGCCCAGGGAACCCCAGTAGCGACACCCGCTGAAAGGCGCGGTTGGGACCTCATTGTGGCAACGGCGGCAGTGTTCATATGTACCAACAAATTGGTTCATGATCTTTTTCGGGCGGCTGTGCTGCCTGTCCAGCGCTTCCGGCGACTGCCGGTACCGCGCCCGCGTGTGGCCGCCGGATCCTGCTGAGACAGGCTTAGTCGAGGTCAAATGCAGCGTGAATCGCTGCCGTAAGGGCGGCCTCCTGCGCAGGCAGCAGGTAGCCGATCTGAGGGCCCAGCGTGCTCTTGGGAACCGTCACGATGTTGTCGCAGCTGACCACGCAGGGCTGATCGAGGCCGTTTGCCGGTCCCACCGGGACTTCGGTTGAAAGGCCGCGGACGGTGGTCGTGATGGGTGCCACCGTCACCCGCGCCATGTGTGGTCGCACTAGTTCTCTCGTGAGGACCACGACCGGCCGGGCCTTGTCCAGCCGGGCGGTGTGGATCGGCCGCACTACTCGACGTCCAGCGGGGCGCGCGCGGCATAGTCCGCCAGGCTGTCCATGTCGGGGTCCGCGCCGGCCTCGGCCAGGATGGCCGCATCCCTGGCCGCGATCTGGCGGCGGAACTCCCTGGCCAGGGCACGTTCGACAACAGAAGCCCGGCTAGTCGCCTGGCCCTCAGCTACGAGCCGGTCGAGGAACTCCACCATGCTGTCGGGCAGCCGCACGGCGATCTGGATGCTCATGAGCCAGGACAATACCAGAATGGTATTCATATGGCAATCACTCTGGGATTCACGCGGTCGGGGCGAGCAGGAAGCTCGCCGACTCCGCCGAGCCGACGCTCGATGGCACATGTAGACATCGCCGCTATAACGACAGCGCAGTCTCATCCATCCTGTTAGCCGGGCGGATGATCACCGGCTGAAGCCGCAGGTTCGGGATCGGTGATATCGGCGAGGGCCGCACCGAGGACGGGCAGGATCTCGTCCGCCGCTGCGGCGATGGCCATGCCGTGCTGGCCGGCTCCGAGCGTGATCTGGCGGCCGCTGAGCCGCTGATCCGCGATCACCGGCCATGGCGTGGCCGAGCCAAACGGCGTGATCGTCCCGCGCTCGTAGCCGGTCACCTGCTGTGCGGTCGCCGCGTCCGGCATGGACAGCCGGCTTACCCCCAGCGCCGCCCGTAGTTTCGGCCACGAGATCGCCCGGTCTCCGGGCACGAGCACGAACAGGAAGTCCCCGTTGCCCCGTCGCACGACCAGGGTCTTGACGACGTCGGCAGGCGTCACGCCGCGGGCATTGGCCGCCTCGGCCAGCGACCTGACCGGACCGTGCCGGATGACGCGGTGGGTGATCCCGGCAGCGCGGACAGCCTCAAGCGCGGGGGTGGGCATGACAGCAGTATCCGGTCCTGCGGACGGCTTACCGCGGGCCGCCCCTGGCGGCGTATCGAGAGGGACGCCGCGCGCGCCGCCATCACGCTGCTGCGGTCCATGCGCGGCCGGCCATGAGGAGCTTGCCGCGCGCGGCGCCCGCAGCGGCTGGCGTGTCGCCGCCCGTCGTGCCCGACCAACCGTCGGCCGCGCCGGTTCCCGCCGCCCTGCTGCACGCCAGGCCCACGATCATCGTGCCGATGAAGGTCACGAGCCCGGCGCTGTACTCCGCTGCATATCCAGGTGACCGGGCCGACTGGGCCGGCCGGCCATGATGGTAGTGCAGAAACATGCACATGCCGGCGGCACTCGGGAGGCCGTGATGGAGTTCGAGCACATCCTGGTCGAGCGGAACGGGCCGTTCACCACGATCACGATGAACAGGCCGCACCGCCGCAACGCGCTCTCCGAGGCGCACATGCGCGAGCTCATCACCGGGTTTGCCCAGGCCGGTGACGGCGACGCGGCCGGCATCATCCTCGCTGGCGCCGGGCCGGTGTTCAGCGCGGGCCACGACTTCGCCGATGTCGCGAAGGCGGACCTGCAGGCCGCGCGGCGGCTGCTGCGCACCTGCACCGAGCTGATGACCCTGATCCAGTCGGTGCCGCAGCCCGTGCTGGCCCGGGTGCACGGTCTGGCCACGGCGGCCGGCTGCCAGCTCGTCGCCAGCTGCGATCTGGCCGTCGCCGCCGAGTCGGCCGCGTTCGCGGCGCCCGGCGGCAAGGGCGGCTGGTTCTGCCACACGCCGATGGTCGCCATCGCGCGCAACGTCGGCCGCAAGCGGGCCGCCGAGCTCGCGCTGACCGGCGACGCGATCAGCGCACGGCTGGCGCTGGACTGGGGCCTGGTCAACGCGGTCGTGCCCGATGCGGAACTCGACGACGCGGTGCTCGCCCTGCTCACCCGGGCGACCCGCGGCAGCAGGGAGTCCAAGGGAATCGGCAAGGCCACCCTGTACGCGCAGCTCGACCTCGGCCAGGCGGATGCCTACCGGCTCGCCGTCGAGGTGATGGCGGCGACGTCGCAGACGGACGCGGCCAGGGAGGGCATCGCCGCCTTCCTGGAGAAGCGCCCGCCGTCCTGGCCGGACTGACGTCCGGCTGGTGAGCGTTGCTGGCGTCGCCACCGCCCCCGGGCGGCGGCGACGCCAGCGCCGGTGCCGGTCAGCGGAGCGCCGTGACCGGTACCGGAGTCGCGTGGCCCTGCTTGGTGGCCGGCGCTGCCAGCCGGCTCGGCCACCACATCCACCGCCCGATGTCCAGCGTGAGCACCTGCTACCGTTCAGCGTCGATACATACGATGTATCGCGTTGACCGGAGGTGTCAAGTCATATCTCGAAATCTGGCACGGGCAAGGTGACGAGACAGCTCAGGAACTGGGCCGGGAACGTCACGTTCAGTGCGGCGCGGTTGCACCGCCCGGGATCCCTCGGGGAGCTGCAGCGCCTGGTCGCCGGCTGCGAGCGGGTGCGGGCGCTCGGCACCAGTCACTCGTTCAATCGCATCGCCGACTGCCCAGGGGACCTGGTCTCGGTGGCGGGCCTGCCGAGGCCGATCCAGATCGATCCCGGGCGGGCGACGGTCACGGTGAGCGCCGGCCTCCGGTACGGGGAGCTGGCCGGGCGGCTGAACGAGGCGGGCTGGGCACTGCGCAACCTCGGATCGCTGCCGCACATCTCGATCGCAGGCGCATGCGCAACGGGCACGCACGGCTCAGGGGACACCAACGGCAGCCTGGCGACGGCCGTGTCGGCGCTGGAGATGGTGACGGCCGGGGGCGACGTCGTGAAGCTCAGCAAGGAGCGCGACGGCGAGGCATTCGCCGGGGCCGTGGTGGCGCTCGGGACACTCGGGATCGTCACCAGCCTGACGCTCGACCTCGTGCCCGCCTTCGGCATCAGGCAGTACGTCTACGAGGGACTCCCCCGTTACCAGCTGGACGAGCGCCTCACGGACATATTCGCCAGCGCGTACAGCGTGAGCCTGTTCACTGACTGGCGCGGCCCGCGGATTCGCCAGGTGTGGCGCAAGCACCTGACGGGCCGGGACGGCTCCGGCGCAGGCGGTCCCAGCGCGGACTGGTCCGGCGCGGACGGCTCCGGCCTGCCGGAACCGCCACGCTGGCTCGGCGCGGCGCTGGCCGACGGCCCTCGCCATCCGGTGCCCGGCATGCCCGCCGTGCACTGCACGGAGCAGCTGGGCGTTCCCGGGCCCTGGCACCTGCGGCTGCCGCATTTCCGGCCGGAGTTCACGCCAAGCAGCGGCGCGGAACTGCAGTCGGAGTACCTGGTGGCGCGCGAGCATGGGGTCGAGGCGCTGGCCGCGATCGACCGCGTCCGCGACCGCGTGGCGCCGGCGCTGCAGATCTCGGAGATCCGGACCGTGGCCGCGGACGACCTCTGGCTGAGCCCTAGCTACCAGCGACACTCGGTGGCGATCCATTTCACCTGGATCAAGGACCCGGAGGCGGTGGCGCCGGCGCTGGCCGCGATCGAGGATCAGCTGGCGCCCTTCCTGGCGCGGCCGCACTGGGGAAAGCTCTTTTCCGCTAGCCCGGCATTGCTGCGCGGCCTGTACGAACGGCTGCCCGACTTCCAGCGGCTGCGCGGCCGCTATGATCCCGCGGGCAAGTTCAGCAACGATTTCGTGGACGCCTACGTGCCGGCCGGCCAGTAGCCGGCGCGGGCGGGTCAGGAACCGCCGAAGCCGAGCGCGGTGAGCGCCACCAGGGCGAGCGTGACGACGGCCAGAGCGCCGTGCGCGACGACGACCGGCACAGGAAAGTTCCGCTCGGGCGGGCCGACTATGACCGCAGCCGAGCCTGACCTGGCCGGCCCGGCAATGTCGACGCTGGCGTTGGCTGCGCGGTGCACGGGAATCCAGCGGGTCAGCATGGTGAGACCGAGTAGCACGACGGGCAGCAGGATGAAGAACGCCGCCCAGGCCAGCCGGGCCTTGTCTACGTACAGGTAGATGACCCATATGATGAGACCGCCGACGGCCAGGGTGACGTGGCTGAAGACGACTGGTGCGCGTAAACGGCTCGCGGCGCCGCCCTTCTTGCTTCCGTCGTGCTCGATGAGCCAGACAGCGAACAGGTAGAGACCGCCAGTAGCGGTCATGAGCCAGGTGGTCAGCGCTGCGATGGCCATGATCTCTTCTTGTCGATGGCGGGATGCACCGGGAACACGGCCTGGCGCACGCCCGGGGGACGTTGATCCTACGCGATTCGGCGAGCCCAATAGCGGGACACCGACAATCCATACCACCTACGGACAGGGCGGGCTTTCGGTTCAGCTCGGCGGCCGGGTGCAGGTCAGCCAGCCGCCAGGCCAGGCGCTCCGCTGGTGGCCGGTGCTCGACGCGAATCAGCAGGAGTTCGCCAAGGGCGAGGCGTGGACCAGGCCCAGCTCGCGGCCGACTACCAGGCCCTTACCGGCGCAACGCTGGTGCTTCCTGGGCAGCGTCCCGGCCATCGCAGGAGAAGGGGCTGATGATAAAACATGACATGCCTGTCTTTTTGGTTAGTTATCGTTTCACGACTCTTGCCAGGTAAACTTGACTGTTGGCTTGCGCGTCTCAGTTTGAGTAGCATGCGACAAAGGATGCCGCGGCGATCTGGCAGGCGCCTCTACGAGGGGGATCCATTGGCTGAGCACGAATTTGGCCACGACCAGCCGGGTGATTCGGGCCGGGCGGCCTATCGGCCGGAGGAATCCGCGGCCAGCACGCGGTCAGGCGCGGCCGGGTACCCCCAGCAGTCGGCGCAGCGGCCGCAAGCCCCGGACTCGAAGGGGTTCGTGGCCTCGCTGTTCGACTTCGGCTTCACGTCATTTGTGACGCCCAAGGTCGTCAAGGTGCTGTACCCGCTGATCATGATCCTGGCGGCACTGGGCGCGTTGGTGTGGGTGATCATCGCGTTCAAGGTGAACGCCGTTTTCGGCGTTTTCGCGCTGTTCATTCTCACTCCCTTGTACTTCCTCATCGTCACGGCGTTTTACCGGATAGCACTGGAGCTGTTCATCGTCATCTTCCGGATTGCCGATGACATCCAGGCGCTGCGGCAGCGCGACGACATGCGCTGAGTTGCGACCCGGCTGTCAATTGGCCTCGGCACCGCAGGAAAAGCCTGCGGGCTATCCGCGTCGGCGCGGGTCGATGAGGATCTTGGGTCCGGGCCCAGCGCCGGCCGGGGTTGATCCGGCGAGGACATCACCCACCTCGTCGAGGCCGATGGTCGCGGCCACCAGCGGGCGCGGATCCACGGTCCCCGCGGCGTAGTGCTCGATCGCGCCGGCCAGCGCGGGCGAGCCGCCGAGGATCCCGACCGCCGTCACGTCCTTGAGCGCCATCGTCCGGGTGTCGATGAGACTCGGGCTTCCGGCCAGTCCGACGTAGACGACCCGTTTTCCTGGCTCGACGAGGTCGAGGGCCAGCGCGGGGAGCCCAGGGGCGTTGGAGCAGTCGATGACCGCGTCGAATGGCAGCGCGGGCAGCGTCTCCGCTGTCCACGCGCCGTGCACGCCGAGTACGGTCGCGAAGCCGAGCGACTGCGCCGTCTGGCCCAGCACGTGTACCTCCGCGTGCTGGGCGAGTGCGAACAGGGCGGCGAGCAGGCCGATCGTGCCCGGCCCGAGCACCAGCACCAGGTCGCCCGGGCCCAGGGCCGCGGCCCGCACCGCCCGCAGCGCGTTACCGCCCGGCTCGGCCAGCGCGCCGGCCACCGCATCGACCGCCGCGGGCAGTTCTCGCAGCGCCGTGACCGGGGCGGTCACCTGCTCGGCAAGCGCGCCGGGCCAGCCGCCGCGGATGCCGATCTCGAACCGGTCCGCGCAGACGTGGTGCAGTCCCGCCCGGCAGCGCCGGCAGCGGCCGCAGCCCAGCATGGTGTCGCCGGTGACCCGGCGGCCGAGCCAGCCAGGATCGACGCCGTCGCCCACCGCGGAGACGGTTCCGCACCACTCGTGCCCGGGACGGATCGGGTACTCCGCATGGCCCTGGTGCAGGTACGCCATCTCGCCGGTGAAGAACTCGGCGTCGGTGCCGCACACGCCCGCACGCTCGACGTCGATGACAGCCTGGCCCGGCGCCGCGACCGGGCTCGCGGCGTCGGCGACGACGGTCTGCCGCGGTCCGGTGATGACGAAAGCTCTCATGGCGTAGCAGACTCTGCCACGGGGAAAATCCCGGTGCCGGGAGAAACGAGCAGCCCATGCCAGAGCCACGCAGCGCGCAGTGGTACGCGGGAACGGACAGGAACGCCTACATCCACCGGGCCTGGATGCGCCGCGGGCTGCCCGCGCACGCCTTCGACGGGCGCCCGCATATCGCGATCGCCAACACCGCCTCGGACCTGGCGCCGTGCAACACGCACCTGAACGAGGTATCCCGGAGCGTGCAGCAGGGCGTCTGGGAGGCGGGCGGGGTGCCGATGAACCTGCCGGTCGTCTCGCTGGGCGAGACGCTGGTCAAGCCGACCGCGATGCTCTGGCGGAACATGGCCGCGATGGCCACGGAGGAGATGCTGCGGGCCAACCCCGTCGATGGCGTCGTGCTGCTTGGCGGCTGCGACAAGACCATCCCCGCACTGCTGATGGCCGCAGCGTCCGTCGACCTGCCCGCCGTCGTGGTCCCCGGCGGCCCGATGCTGACCGGAACGTTCCGCGGCCAGCCCCTCGGCTGCGGCACCGACGTATGGCGGCTCAGCGAGCAGGTGCGGGCCGGCGAGCTGACGGAACGGGCGTTCATCGCGTCGGAGTCGTCGATGATCCGCAGCCGGGGCCACTGCAACACCATGGGCACGGCCTCGACCATGGCCTGCATGGCCGAGGCGCTCGGCACGACCATCCCCGGGCTCGCCGGCACGCCGGCGCCGGACAGCCGGCT
>WNFB01003179.1_pt1 | contig 14452 bp, 13 predicted proteins | sample 5400501 | NCBI WGS metagenome assembly WNFB01 (sample SAMN13153341, study PRJNA577476) | soil metagenome | isolation source: 200 cm saprolite under Douglas fir tree site 2 hole 1 | place: USA:California | collected 2015-04-18
GCCTGTTCATGGGTGCGCTCAGCCTGACCGGGTCCCTGGCGCTGGTCGCCATCTACTTCTTCGGCGGCCTCTCGGTCATCAGCCACAGCCTCTCCCTGGGCACGCTGATCGCGCTGGCCACGCTGGCGCAGAGGGTCTATGGGCCCATCCTGGACCTGGCCAGCGTGCGGCTCAACCTGGCCGGCGGGCTGGTCGCCTTCGAGCGCATCTTCGAGGTCCTGGACAAGGAGCCGATGGTGAAGGAGCGGCCGGACCCGGTCCGGCCGGCGCGGATCTCAGGGCGGGTCAGCCTGGACGGGGTCTGGTTCCGCTACCCGTCCCCGGCGCTGGCCTCCATCGCATCGCTCGAGATCGGCGCCGACGGTCGCGCCCTGAAGCGGCTGCCCGACGAACCCTCTGACTGGATCCTGCGCGACGTCTCGCTGGCCGCCGAGCCCGGCATGGTAACCGCCCTGGTCGGGCCGACCGGGGCCGGAAAGACCACTCTCTGCTATCTGCTGGCGCGCCTCTACGACCCCGACCGCGGCGGAGTGGCCGTCGACGGGATCGACGTTCGCGACCTGGCCTTCGACATCCTCACCGGCGCCCTGGCCATGGTCCCCCAGGACCCGCACCTGTTCCACGACACCGTGCGCGCGAACCTGCGCTACGCGCGGCCCCAGGCCAGCGACGAGGAGGTCGCCGAGGCCTGCCGAAAGGCACGGATCCACGACCTGATCGACTCGCTGCCGGACGGCTACGAGACCATGACGGGGGAGCGCGGCTACCGGTTCTCGGGCGGCGAGAAGCAGCGGCTGGCGATCGCCCGGGCGATCCTGAAGGACCCCCGCATCCTGCTGCTGGACGAAGCCACCTCGCACCTGGACAGCGAGACCGAAGCGCTGGTGCAGGAGGCGCTGGGCGAGCTGATGGCTGGGCGCACCTCGTTCGTCATCGCCCACCGCCTGTCCACGGTGAGGGCGGCGCACCAGATCCTGGTTCTCGATCGAGGCCGGATCGTGGAGCGGGGCGACCACCGATCGCTGTTGCGTTCGGGCGGGCTGTACCGGCAGCTCTACCTGGCCGGGCTGGAAGCGCCTGCCGCAGCCGGCTAGCGGCTGGTGCCGAGGGCCAGATTTGAACTGGCGACACCTTGATTTTCAGTCAAGTGCTCTACCAAGCTGAGCTACCTCGGCACGGCGTCCAATTCTAGGGGCGGGCTCCAGGCCACCCAGATGGGCGGTGAGAGGATCGAACTCCCGACCTCCTCGGTGTAAACGAGGCGCTCTAGCCGGCTGAGCTAACCGCCCGCGAGGCGGCTGTCAAGTCTAGGGCTCAGCCGCCGGTGACCAGCGCCAGGGCCCGGTTGAGCTGGTCGTCGGCCGCGTGGCCGAGGTCCGGCCTGGTCACGTTGAACATCCGGTCCGAGCTGGCCAGCGCCACCTCCACGTCCGGCTGGAGCCCGCGCTTGTCCACCGAGGTCCCGTTGGGCAGGTACCAGCGCTTGATCGTGATGTGGAGGTCTCCCCCGCCGGGCAGCGGATAGTCCTGCTGCACGGTGGCCTTGCCGTAGGTGCGGGTCCCCACCAGCCGCGCCCGGCCGTGCACCTGCAGCGACCCGGCCACGATCTCCGAGGCCGACGCCGAGTTGGCGTTGACCACGACCACCAGGGGCACGGCGGCGGCCGGGTGGGAGCCGCTCACCTGGTGCCGTTCCACGGTCCCGGTCCGGTCCCGGAGCTCGAAGGTCTCGCCGCTGGAGAGAAAGCGGCTGATGACGTCGTCGGCGGACGAGATGAACCCGCCGGGGTCGTCGCGCAGGTCGAGGACAACCGCCTTCGCCCCCGGCAGGCCCGACGCTAGCTGGCTGTCCAGCTCGGACGAGCTGTTGTCGCCAAAGCTGAAGATGCGTAGGTAGAGCACGCCGCCCTCCAGCTTGCTGGAGAGCACGAACGGCAGCTTGATCCGGGCCCGCACCACGCCCACGTCGAAGGTGTCGGCGCCCCGCCGCAGGGTGAGGGTGACACGCGTCCCCTCCGGGCCCTGGATCTCCGCCGAAGCCTGGTCCGCCCGCAGCCCGCGGGCGTCCTTGCCGTCCACCTTGACGATCACGTCGTCGGTCTTGATGCCCGCCTTCTCGGCCGGCGAGCCCGGGACCACGCCGGTGATCTGCGGGTAGTCGGCCCGGAAGCTGACGTAGATCCCGATCCCGGTGTAGCGGCCGGCGAAGCTGTCCTGCTGCCGCTTGTACTGGTCGGGGTCGAGGTACTCCGAGTTGGGGTCGTTCAGGCTCTCGACCATGCCTCGGATCCCGCCTCGGGTCAGCTTCGTGTAGTCCAGCTTCTGGTCCACGTAGTGGGCCTGGAGCACCCGTACGGCCTGGTCGAGCGCGGCCTGGTCCACGCGGCCGGCCGGCGCCTGGCCCAGGGCCGGCAGCCAGTCGGGGTTGGCCGCCCCCAGATAGAACCCCACCGCGGAGCCGGCCAGCAGGCCGGCGAGGAGTGCGCCGGCGGCGAACCCGCCGGCGCGCCACCTCATGTCAGCATCCTAGATAGGTGCAGGGGTTCTGGTAGCCGCCATTGAGCCGGATCTCGAAGTGCAGGTGGGCGCCGGTCGACCAGCCGGTGGAGCCTTCGTAGCCGATCAGGGTGCCGCGGGCCACGATCTGCCCGTAGCTGACCTTCGGGTTGAAGCCGGCCATGTGCCCGTAGACCGTCTCGTAGCCCCGGCCGTGGACCATGATCACGTAGTTCCCGTAGCCGTAGCCGCTGCTGTACATGGTCACCACGCCGGTGTCGGCGGCGTAGATCGGATTCCCGTAGGGGCCGGCCATGTCGAGCCCGGAGTGGAACCGGTGCGGGTAGGGACAGTTGGGGTTGTAGAGCTCCATCCAGAAGGTCACGCAGCCGAAGCCCTGCGAGATGTAGAAGCTGTTCGGCTGCATGGGCCACATGAACTGGCCGTTGCCGCCGCCGCGGGCGATCATCTCGGCGTCGTACTGCTGCTGCAGGGCCGCCACCTGGGAGTCGATCTGGAGCTTCTGCTGCTCCAGCAGCTGGCGCTGCTGCTCGAGCTGGGAGGAGAGCGCCTGGACGGAGGCCAGGGCCTTGGCCTGCGTGCCCCGATAGCCGTCCAGCTGCGCCTTCTCGTCCTGCTGCTTCTTGAGCAGCGCGGTCTCCTGCGCCCGCTGCTGGTTGAGCTGGTCCTGCATGCCGGCCAGCTGCTCGCGCTCCCCGCGCAGCTCGTCCAGGAGCTGGCGATCGCTGCGGATGATCTCCTGCATGATCACGATCCGGTCCACCAGCTGGTTGAAGCTGGTCGCGGTCACGACCAGCTGCACGTAGTTGACCGAGCCGTGGTTGTCGAGGAAGCGGACCCGCTGCGCGAGCAGGCGATCGCGGACGTCGATGTGAGCCTGCTGCCGCGTGATGTCGGCCATCGTGAAACGGATCTGGCGGTCGAGCTCGTCGATCTGGGTCTGGGTGCGGTCGATCAGCGCCTGCTGGGCCGCGATCTGGCCGTCCAGGTCACGGACCAGCTGGACCAGGGCGTTGATCCGCTCCTGGACGTCCTTGATCCGGTTCTGGATGTCCTGCAGCCGCTGGGCGGCGTCGACCTGGGTGTTGATGGAGTTGTTCAGCTGGTCGCAGATCGTGTCCCCGGGGTCGCAGTAGATGGCGTGCACCGGCGCCACCCGGAGCGGCGCCAGCAGCACCAGCGTCATCAGCACGAGAAGCGGCTTTCTCAATCTCAGATCCTCACGAAGCGGCGGACGCCGATGTAGCTGCCGAGCGCGCCCAGCAGGGCACCGCCGAGCAGCAGGTCCTGGGCCAGCTGGCCCACGAACTTGGGGTCATAGGTGAGCGGCACGAAGAAGAGATCGGTCCGGAAGCGCTCGACGAAAGGGCGGTAGCTGACCACCAGCAGGCCGAGCGCAACCCCCGCCGCCACCACCCCGGTCAGGACCCCCTCCAGCACGAAGGGGCCGCGCACGAACCACTCGGTGGCGCCCACCAGCTTCATGACCTCGATCTCCTGGCGGCGGTGGTAGACCGCCGTCCGGATGGTGTTCATGACGATCACCACCGAGATCACCACCAGGATCGCGAGCAGCGCCAAACCAGCCCAGCTGAGCCAGCTCGAGAGCGCCAGCATGCGGTTGATGAAGTCGCCCTGGTAGTCGGTGGGGTCGCTGGGGTCGGCGCCCCGCCACTGGCGCGCCAGGGCGTCGACGGCGGCGACGTCGGCCAGGTCCCGGACCCGCACCTCCAGCTTGGCCGACAGCGGGTTGCCCTCGATCTGCTGGACGATCCGCGCGTTGGTGGGGTCGGACTGGAAGTGCGCCAGCACCTGGTCCTTGGTCAGAAACTGCACCTCGGCGACCCGGGGATCCGCGCGCAGCTGCTCCTGGAAGTCGTAGACCGTCTGCAGCGGCGTGCCGTCGGCGACGGTGATGCTGATCACGCTGACCCGTGCCCGCAGGAGCTGGAGGACGTCGTTCATGGCGTGGCCGACGAGCAGGTTGACCCCGGCCATGACCAGGATGAGCGTGATCGAGAGCACGGCGGCCAGGCTGACGCCGGCGTTGCGCCAGAAGCTCTGCCAGGCGCTGCTAAGCGCGAACTGAAGATGCCGCCAGAGCCTCATGGTATCTCCCGGAACGGTCGTCCCTGACCACCCGGCCGGCCTCGATGGCCACCACCCGCCGGCGGAGAAGGTCGACGATCTCACGGTTGTGCGTCGCCATCACGACGGTGGCGCCGCGGGCGTTGATGCGCAGGAAAAGCTGCATGATCTCCCAGGCCGTGGCCGGGTCCAGGTTGCCGGTCGGCTCGTCGGCCACGATCACCCTGGGCGCGTGCACCAGCGCGCGGGCGATGGCCACCCGCTGCTGCTCGCCCCCCGACAGCTCGCGGGGGTACTTGTCGCGCTGGTCGGCCAGGCCGACGGTGTCGAGGGCGTCCTCCGTCTTCGGGCGGATGACCCGGCCGGGGTCGCCCATCACCCGGAGCGCGAAGGCGACGTTCTCGTAGACGGTCAGGCTGGGCAGCAGCTTGAAGTCCTGGAAGACCAGGCCGATCTTGCGCCGGTAGTACGGCAGCTGCCGCCGCTTCATCCGGCCCAGCTCGGCGCCGTCGACGAAGATCTTGCCCTTGGTCGGCCGCTCCTCGCGGATCAGCAGCCGGACCACGGTCGACTTGCCGGCCCCCGAGGGACCGACCAGGAACATGAAGTCTCCTTCGGGGATGTTGAGGCTGACGTCCCGGAGCGCGATCGTCTCCGGGGGATACCGCTTCCAGACGTGCTGGAGGCTGATCAGCGGCCTGCTTTCGAAGTCTGGTGTAAGGACCATGATGGTGGGTTCGTTTCTGAACTGGGCGCGAATACGCGCCGGCTAGACCGTGGGCGAGTATATCCGCATCCCCCCACGGGGTCAAACGCGAGAAGCAGGCTACTTCTTGCTGCCGGCTCTGGGTGTCGCCGTCGGCGCGGCCGCCTTGGCCAGCCGCCAGCGCAGCCAGCCCTCGATGAAGGGGTCCAGGCCGCCGTCCAGGACCGCCGCCACGTTGCCCACCTCGACGCCGGTCCGGTGGTCCTTGACCAGCTGGTAGGGCTGCAGCACGTAGCTCCGGATCTGCGACCCGAACTCCGCCGGCAGCACCTCGCCCCGCAGCTCCTCCCGCTTGAGCGCCGCCTCCTCCAGCCGGCGCTGGAAGAGGCGCGCCCGCAGGATCTTCATGGCCATCTCGCGGTTCTTCATCTGCGAGCGCTCGTTCTGGCAGGTGACCACGATCCCGGTCGGAAGGTGCGTGATGCGGACCGCGGAGTCGGTCTTGTTGACGTGCTGCCCGCCCGCTCCGGTCGAGCGGTAGGTGTCGATGCGGAGGTCGTCAGGGTCGAGCTCGACCTCGCCCTCCTCCGCCTGCTCCAGCTCCGGCATCACCTCCACCAGCGCGAAGGACGTGTGCCGGCGGTGGTTCTGGTCGAAGGGCGAGATGCGAACCAGCCGGTGGACCCCGTGCTCGGAGCGCAGCAGGCCGTAGGCCCGCTGGCCGCGGACCACCAGGGTGGCGCCCTTAAGGCCCGCCTCCTCGCCCGGGCTGGCCTCCAGGACCTGGGCCTGGAAGCCCCGCGCCTGGGCCCACTTCAGGTACATGCGGAGCAGCATCTCCACCCAGTCCTGGGCGTCGATGCCGCCCTGGCCCACGCTGATGCTGGCCACGGCGTTGTGGGTGGCGTAGGGGTCGGTGAAGAGCAGGTCGAGCTCCCGCTGCCGGATGTCGGCCCCGACCTGGCGCAGCTCCTCGTCCAGCTGCCGGGAGAGCTCTGGGTCGCCGTCGGCCAGCCGGCTCAGCTCGACCAGGTCGCTGGCCCGTCGCTCCAGCCGTTCCCAGGACTGCACCAGCTCCCGGTTCTCGGACGCCTCGCGGGCGTAGCGGGCGGCCTGGGCGGGATCCTCCCAGACCCCCGGCTGGGCTAGGAGCTGGTCGAGCTCCTCAGCTCGCCGCAGCTTGACAGGCAGGTCAAAGGTGCTCCTTCAGCTCGCGGATGCGAGCCAGGACGCTCACCGGGTTCAGCTCATCTGCCATGGCACTTCTTGTACTTGAGGCCCGACCCACACCAGCAGGGGTCGTTGCGGCCGATCTTACCCTGGCCCCCGGCGCCGACCGGAACCGCGGCGGCCCCGCCGCCGTTGCTGCCGTCCAGCCCGGGCCCGCGCAGGGCGGCCACCAGGGGCGGCGGCGGCTTGGGCGGCTCGACCTGCACCTGCACCCGGAACATGCGGCTGACCATCTCGGCCTGGATCTGCTCGGTCAGCTCGCTGAACATCTGAAAGGCCTCGTTCTTGTACTCGACCAGCGGGTCTCGCTGACCGTAGGCGCGCAGCCCGATGCCCTCCCGGAAGTGCTCCATCGTGGTCAGGTAGTCGACCCACTTCTGGTCGATTGCGCCCAGCATCACGAACCGCTCCACCTGCCGCATGACCTCGGGCCCGATCTGCTGCTCCTTCTGCGCGTAGGCGTCCATCGCCGCCCGGTGCAGGAACTCGACCAGGCCCCGCCGGCCGTCCTTCAGGGCCTCGCCCGGGATCTCGGTGCCGGGCGCCAGCGGGAAGTAGCCGCCCAGGTAGCGGACCAGCCCGTCCAGGTCCCAGTTCTCCGGGTGGCGCCCCTCGCAGTGGGCCTCCACCCCCTTGCCGATCAGATCCCGGATGTAGGCATCCACGTTGGCCCGCGTGTCGGCGCCGGTGAGCACCTTGCGGCGCTCCTCGTAGACGATCGCCCGCTGCTTGTTCATCACGTCGTCGTACTCGACGACGTGCTTGCGGGCGTCGAAGTTCATGCCCTCCACCTTCTTCTGGGCGCTCTCGATCGAGCGGGCCACCCAGCGATGCTCGATCGGCTCCACCTCCAGGCGCTCCATCAGCCCTTTGATGCGGTCCGCCGCCGGCCCGAAGATCTTCATCAGGTCGTCTTCCAGCGAGATGTAGAAGCGGCTGGACCCGGGGTCACCCTGGCGGCCGGCCCGCCCCCGGAGCTGGTTGTCGATGCGCCGGCTCTCGTGGCGCTCGGTGCCGATGATGTGCAGCCCGCCCCGGTCCGCGACGCCGGGACCGAGGACGATGTCGGTGCCCCGGCCGGCCATGTTGGTGGCGATGGTCACCGCGGCCGGACGGCCGGCCTCGGCCACGATCGCCGCCTCGCGCTCGTGGTGCTTGGCGTTGAGCACGTTGTGCGGGACGCCGCGCTTCTCGAGCAGGCGGGCGAGCCGCTCCGACTTCTCTACTGACACCGTGCCCACCAGGACCGGCCGTCCGGCTCTGTTCATCTCCCCGATCTCGCCCAGCACGGCCTCGAACTTGGACTGCTCGGTCTTGTAGATGACGTCCGGGTTGTCGGTGCGCACCATCGCCTTGTGCGTGGGCACCACCACGACCTCCAGGCCGTAGATCTTGTGCAGCTCCTCGGCCTCGGTCAGCGCGGTGCCGGTCATGCCCGCCAGCCGGCCGTAGAGCCGGAAGTAGTTCTGCAGGGTGATGGTGGCCAGCGTGCGCATCTCCTGCTGGACCTTCAGCCCCTCCTTGGCCTCGATCGCCTGGTGCAGGCCGTCGGACCAGCGCCGGCCGGGCATGGTGCGGCCGGTGAACTCGTCCACGATCACGACCTCGCCGTTGATGACCAGGTAGTCCCGCTCGCGCAGGAACAGCGCCTTCGCCTTCAGGGCCTGGTTGATCTGGTGCGCCTCCACGGCCTGCTCCAGGTCGTAGATGTTGGGGATCTTCGTCCAGCGCTCCATCTTGGCAATGCCCTCTTCGGTGAGGGAGCAGGACTTGTGCTTGAGGTCGACCGTGAAGTCGGCGCCCTCGGCCAGGCGGGCCGCGTAGCGCGCGTACTCGTAGTACTTCTCGGTCGACTCCTCGCCCTGCCCGGAGATGATCAGCGGGGTCCGCGCCTCGTCGATCAGGATCGAGTCGACCTCGTCCACGATCCCGTAGCGAAGCTCGCGCTGCACGCACTGGGCGAGGTCGGTGGCCATGTTGTCGCGGAGGTAGTCGAAGCCGAACTCGTTGTTGGTGCCGTAGGTGATGTCGCAGCGGTAGGCGTCCTGGCGGCCCACCGGGCGCAGGTGCTGCAGACGGGAGTCCGGGTGCGACTCGTCCAGGTGCTGGGGGTCGTAGACGAAGGACGCCTGGTTCATGATCACGCCCACCGACAACCCCAGCAGGTGGAAGACGGGGCCCATCCAGCCGGCGTCGCGGCGGGCCAGGTAATCGTTGACGGTGATCAGGTGGGCGCCGCGGCCGGGCAGCGCGTTCAGGTAGAGCGGCAGGCTGGCCACCAGCGTCTTGCCTTCGCCGGTCTTCATCTCGGCGATCTTGCCCAGGTGGAGGACCATGCCCCCGACCAGCTGCACGTCGAAGTGCCGCAGGCCGATGGTGCGGCGGGCCGCCTCCCGGACCAGGGCGAAGGCCTCGACCTGCGCCTCCTCGAGGTCGTCCGTCTGCCGGACCTGCTTGCCGAGCGCCTCCGAGCGGGCGCGCAGGCCGGCGTCGTCCAGAGCCTGCAGCTCCGGCTCCAGCTCGTTGATCAGCCGCGCCGTTACCAGGTGCTGGCGGACCTCCCGCTCGTTGGGGTCGAAGAGTCCCCTGAGGACGGCCATGGGCTAGTGTCCCGCCTCGGAAGTTCGTTGAGAAAGTCGCGGCACCAGTGGCCGGTGCCAAGGCGCGGGTGGCGTAGGGAGGAGCGCATCTATCGATGCGTGACGAACTGCGCCGGGTCCTGGAACGCAGGCATCAGAGCCGAAGGCTCCCGGCCGCTGCGGCTGATGAATTTCCAACGGATTTCTGGGGCGGGACACTAGATAACTACCGGCTCGATGACAGCGAGCGAGCCGTCCGGGCGTCGGAAGGCGATGTTGATCTCGCCGGAGTCCTCGTTCAGGAAGACGTGGAAGAGCTCACCGTCGCTCTCCAGGGCGGCCACCGCGTCCGCCACCGAGCTGGCCTCGAGCCTGACCCGCAGGAACTCCGGCTCCGCCGAGCGGGGGCTGGTCCGGACCGCCGCCGCGGCCCCGGCCGGCCGGCTCCGGCGCCGGCGCTTCTCCTTCAGCTTGAGGACCTGGCGGTCCATCTTGTCGAGCGCCAGGTCGAGGGCCGCCTGCACGTCGGGGCCCGTCTCCTCCGCCTTCATGAGCGGGGTGCGGCGGCTGTGGCTGCGCACGACGATGCGGACCCGGCTGACGGGCTCCTGGCTGCGCTTGCGCTCCCGGTCGAACTCAACCTCAGCTTCGAGGGCCCGGTCGAAGTGGCGCTCCAGCCTGGTCAGCTTGCGCTCGGCGTAGGCGCGCAGGCGGGGCTGGAGCTCGTCCGTCCGGTCGTGAACCACGACCTTCACTGGCCTGAGTATACCCAGGCACTTCCGAGCCCAAGCCGCGCTTAACGGGCCTGCTGGGCGAAGCTCCGAGGGTCGGGGAAGAGGGTCAGGATCTCCTGCGGCAGGGGCAGGCCCATGGCGAACATCCGGTCCAGGATGTGGGGCCGGATGCCGGTCGGCTTGAAGGCGCCGATGATCTTCCCCTGCTTGTCCGCGCCCTCCGACTCGAACTTGAAGATCTCCTGCATGGTGATGGTCTCGCCCTCCATGCCGGTTATCTCGGCGATCGAGGTCACCCGGCGGGACCCGTCCCGCAGCCGGCTGAGCTGGCAGAAGATGTTGATGGCGCTCGCCACCTGCTGCCGGATCGCCTTCACCGGCAGGTCGACCCCGGCCATCAGCACCAGCGTCTCCAGGCGGGCCAGGGCATCGCGCGGGCTGTTGGCGTGCAGCGTCGTCATGGAGCCGTCGTGGCCGGTGTTCATGGCCTGCAGCATGTCCAGGGCCTCGCCGCCGCGGCACTCGCCGACCACGATGCGGTCCGGCCGCATGCGGAGGGAGTTGATGACCAGCCGCTGGATGGTGACCTCGCCCTCGCCGTTGATGTCCTTGGGCCGGGTCTCCATTCGGCAGACGTGGTCCTGGTGCAGCTGCAGCTCGGCCGCGTCCTCGATGGTCACGATGCGGTCCTCAGGCGGGATGAAGCCCGAGAGCACGTTCAGGAAGGTCGTCTTGCCGGTGCCGGTGCCGCCGCTGACGACGATGTTCGCCCTCGCCAGCACGGCCGCCTTCAAGAAGCCGAAGCCGGCCTCTGTGCAGCTGCCGAAGCGGATCAGGTCGTCGACCTGGAAGGGGTCGTGGGCGAACTTCCGGATGGTCAGCATCGGGCCGTCGATCGCCAGCGGGCGGATGACGGCGTTGACGCGGGAGCCGTCTGCCAGGCGGGCGTCGGCCAGGGGCGAGCGTTCGTCGATCCGGCGGCCGACCGAACGGACGATGAACTGGATGACGTTGAGGAGCTGGTCCTCGTCGCCGAACTTGATGTTCGTGAGGACGATCTTGCCCGACATCTCCACGTAGACGCGTTCGTGCCCGTTGACCATGACCTCGGTCACCCGCTCGTCCTGGATCAGCGGCTGGATGGGGCCGAGCTGCTGGTAGTACTCGGCGAGGTCGATACCTGGGATCCGAACTGCCATCAATTGCCCTCCGAACGGGAATTCGCGCCAGAACTATAGACGAACGCGGGCCACGGTGAACCCCGTCACAGGACCGGATCCCGCCGCCCGGAGAGCGGCCGCGCAGGCCTCCAGGGTGGCTCCCGTGGTGGCGACGTCATCGACCAGCAGCAGCGGCTGGCCCGCCAGGGGCGACCCGCGCCAGCCGAAGGCACCGGCCACGTTCGCCTGGCGGCGCATCCGGTCCTGGCCGACCTGGGGCGGGGTCTCCCGGAGCCGGAGCAGGGCGCCGGCGGGTCCCGGCAGGCGCAGCTGCCGGCGGAGCTCGCGGGCCAGCAGGTCGGCCTGGTTGTATCCGCGCTGCCGCCGGCGGCGGGGGTGCAGCGGGACCGCCGTCACCGCTCCGGCGCTCAGCCCCTCGACCGCCAGCCGCTCGGCCAGCAGGGAGGCGAGGGGGCTCGCCAGCGGCCGCCAGCCCTCGTACTTGAACCGGTGGAGGGCGCGCTCGAGCGGACCTTCGTAGAGCGCCGCCGAGCGCAGCCGGGCCAGGGCCCGCAGGCGGGCCCGGCAGGCGCAGTGCGCACCCCGGGAGGCGAGCTCCACGCCGCAGCGGGGACAGAGCGGCTCCTCGGGCGCCCGGACGGCCGACCGGCAGGACGGGCAGAGCCAGGCGCCGAGCCCACCGCAGCCGCCACAGCGGGGCGGCAGCAGGAGATCGAGGAGGCCCATCGCCCTAGCAGGCTGCTGAAGAAGGGGTGCCCGCCTGGAGGCGGCATCGGCCCTCTGTCGCCCTGCCGGCCGAGATGGCCGCCAGCGGGCCCCGGCGGTCGTCGTCACGCATCGTCTGATGCGCTCCTAGCCCGCCACCCGCTGACGGCCCCTCGGCGCGCCAGGATCGCCAGATCATCCGATGCCCCTTCTTCATCACCCTGCCAGGCTAGACCCGCGGTCAACCCAGGGCGTTAAGTCTCGAAAACGAGCTCCTCGCCCTTCTGGAGGTCGAGGCCGTCCAGCGTCCCCGCCGGCAGCTCGACCACGCTGTGGGCCCCCAGCACCAGGGGCACCATCGTCCAGCGGCCCAGCCGGGGGTGCACGCTGCGGACCCGGCTCTGGCGGTCCAGGAAGACGGCGTCGATGGCGAAGTTCATGAAGAACATGTGGATGCCGTTGCAGGGGACGATCCACATCCCGTGCCCGGGTTCGAGGCGGCGCCGGAACATGAGCCCGACTCCGCGGCCCAGGAAGCTGCCGGGAACCTCCAGGCTTTCGGCCAGGACCCGTCCGCTGCGTGGATGCCGCAGCCGGCTTGGCTTAGGGCTTGCCACCCCAGCTCAGGCCGGTCGGTGCGTAAGCGCCGTCCGGCTTCCGGCGCAGGGTCGTCCAGCGGTGGTGCTGCGGCAGCTGCGGGGTCGCATACACGACCTCGCCGAGCTCGATCCACTCCGGCCCCAGCGAGCGGGCGTGGACCAGCGCCGCCTCCCGGCTCTCGAAGTTGCGCGTTTCGGGCTGGCTGCCGTCGACCAGCTCGACGTCCCAGCCCCGGCGGTGGACCACCCGGACGAACCTCACGGCCCCATAGCCTGACACTAATCGGGTGCCCGAGTTCGAGAGCGACGGCGTCCGCCTCCACTACGTGCTGGCCGGGCCGGCGGGCGGGCTGCCCACGGTCCTGGTGCACGGTTTCGCCTCCGACTACGATCTGAACTGGGTCGGCAGCCGCTGGCAGCAGACGCTCACCGAAGCCGGCCGGCGCGTGATCGGCCTCGACTGCCGCGGCCACGGTCGCAGCCAGAAGCCCCACGATCCCGCCGCCTACGAGCGCGGGGCCATGGCCGGCGACGTGCTGCGCCTGCTCGACCACGTCGGCATCCCGCGAGCCGACTACGTCGGCTACTCGATGGGGGCCCGGATCGGGCTGCAGGTGGTCGTCGAGCGGCCGCAGCGGATCCGGCGGGCCGTGCTGGGAGGGCTGGGTATGGTGGGCACCTTCGACCACGCGTCCGCCATCGCGCGCCGGTTGAAGGGTGAGGAGGGTCCAGGCCAGGACCCCGTCGCGGACACGTTCTACGCCTTCGCCTCCGCCGGCTCCGGCAACGACCTGGAGGCGCTGGCGGCCTGCATGCTGGCCCCCCCGCCCCGGATCGACGAGCGGCAGCTGCAGGACATCGAGGTTCCGCTCCTGCTGGTGGTGGGCGACCAGGACGACATCGCCACCGGCGCCGACGCCCTGGCCCGCCGGATCCCGGCCGCCCAGCTGGTGGTCCTCCCCGGCCGCAACCACATGAGCGCCGTGCCCGCCCGCCCGTTCAAGGAGGCGGCGCTGGCCTTCCTCGAGGGCTGAGGTCTACAGGTGCCGCCTGAAACGTACCTTGCGCCGGGTGCGGATGGTGGCCGAGCCGCTGGGGACGATCGAGATGGTCCCATCCGGCTCCAGCACCCCCAGCTTGACCTCGTTGACTGCCTCCAGCCCGTGCTCGCGGATGGCCATCTCGCACTCCTCCTGGTCCACCCCCTCGTGGGCCATGCTCTGGTTCAGGTATTGGCCGTCCTTGATGATCACCGCCGGCGGCGCGGTGAAGACCCGGTGGAAGAGGCGCGTCCGATCGAGCCGCCCGATCACGAAGTTGACGGCCACCAGGACGATGATGATCACCAGCCCGCCGGCCAGCGAGGTGTCGGGGCCGGTCATGGCCGGCTGCAGCGCGTTGGCGACCAGCAGGATCAGGACCAGGTCGAAGAGCGTGAACTGGCCCACCTCGCGCTTGCCGAACAGGCGCAGGGCGAAGAGGAGCACCACGTAGACGATCGTCGCCCGGAGCACCAGCTCCAGGACGGGGAGGCTGGGCGGCTCGAAAAGGTGGCCCGCCGGTGGCCTACTTCTTGGGCGCCATCAGGATCAGCACCGCCGGTCCGAGCAGGATGATCCAGAGCGTCGGGAAGATGCAGCCCACCATGGGCAGCATCATCTTCAGAGACGCCTGGGCCGCCTGCTCCTGGGCTCGCTGCCGCCGCTTGCGGCGCATCTCGTCCGACTGCAGCCGGAGGATCTTGGCCACGCCGACGCCCATCTGCTCCGACTGGATGACGGCCTGCACGAAGTTGTGCAGGTCCTCCACCCCGCACCGCCGGCCCATGTCGTCGAGCGCCTCCAGGCGGGGCCGGCCCAGCCGGACCTCCTGGAGAACGGCGGCAAATTCGTCGGAGAGAGCATTCTTGAACTTGTCCGTGACGCGCGCCATGGCCGCGTCGAAGCCCAGCCCGGCCTCGACCGCGATCGTGAGCAGGTCCATGGCGTCGGGCAGGCCCTTCTGGATCTGCTTCCGGCGGTCGCCGACCTTCTGGTTCAGCCAGAGCTGCGGTGCATAGAAGCCGAGGCCGGCCCCCACCAGCGCGCCGATGGCGATGTAGAGCGTGTTCCGC
>WNFB01010799.1_pt1 | contig 14447 bp, 8 predicted proteins | sample 5400501 | NCBI WGS metagenome assembly WNFB01 (sample SAMN13153341, study PRJNA577476) | soil metagenome | isolation source: 200 cm saprolite under Douglas fir tree site 2 hole 1 | place: USA:California | collected 2015-04-18
AAGGCCGGATCCGTTCGCAGGCGCGTATTGATTTCTACCATCCCGTGGGCTCCGGCCAACAGGCTGATCCAAGCATCATAGAGCTTGTCCGCAGGCGTATGCTTGACGGTTTTCTGCCGAATCTGGACCTGGGTACGGATCGGGCCAAACAGATCGAGTTGACCCAACTTCACTCCTATGGCTGCCAAACTGGCTGTCGGGCTAAAATGGGTCGTCGTGCGTGTGTGCTAGACTCGCTCATGGTGATTCTCCTCGCGAATGAAAACTTTTTCGTTTCTTCATTAGCTATGGAGCATCACCCTTCTTTTCGCAAGCTCTTCAAGGGCTGGCGAACCTGTCACTATTTTGGGCGAAATTTAGGTAGCTGAGGAAGTGGCTTCTTAGGCTCATTAAAGAGAGGGAAGAGCAGTTCGTGATGCGCAAGATCACCTGAGAAACAGGTCTTTTGCATGTCTCCATTGCAATGCATCTCTTTTTTGGTCTTACCGGATTGTTCTGTGTTCATGATCCTCATAGGTCAAGAATCAGAACGCAAGTTGATAGGCCTCGCAGTAGTACTCAACAAGAAAGGAAAGCAGTGATGACCGACGACAATGGAACACCCACCCGTTTTTTCGCTCTCGCAGACGGTTCACTCCCCTGGCTCCAGACATCTGGGAATACGATTGTGACAGAGGATGGACAGGAAGTGATTTTACGGGGAGCCAATGTCATGCGTGCCGAATTCGACAACAACATGGTCTGGGAAAATAAGGCCATTCCTGAACTAGCAAAGAATTGGCACGGAAATGTACTCACACGCGGCTTTGCTTCTGAGCCAGTGATTAAAGCGGACGATCCAACGGATCCAAAACACCTCGAATACCTCACATACCGCAATAATCTGGATGAGCTGGTCTCCTTAGCAAAAACAAACAGCATGTATCTCATTTTGGCTTGGCGCTCCTTTGTCAGAGACGGGGATCAGCCACCTATGCCAGATGCTGCTGCCCAGCAAGCGCTGGCCATCCTTGCGGCTCGTTACAAAAACCAATCACATGTGATCTATGCCTTGCAGGTGGAACCGCACGACGTCGATTGGGCGACGCTCCGCCCTCTTTTTGAAACCATGGTGGATGCCATTCGTTCCGCTGCTGCTCCCTTTGAGCCTCTCGTGATGATTCCGGGAACCAAGTGGTCCCGCGATCTGAGTGGTGCCATCACCGATCCCGTCAACCGGCCAAACGTGGTCTATAAAACCCATCCGTACAATGCGTGGAGCGAATTTCAAGGATTGTTCGGCGATGCCTTTAGTAACGGATTGCCGGTGTTTGTCGGTGAATTTGCTCAAGATAACATGACGATGAACGATATCCGTGTGTTACTGGAATTGACCAGAAAATGCCATATCGGCTGGGCTGCCTGGCTGCTCGATGGCGAGGACACCTTCAAACTGATGAAGAGTGCCACCGATCTGAGTCCAACTGATCCTTATGGCACGACGGTGCAAGCCGAAATGCTCAAGCCCCCGTCCGCGCCTGGAGAAACAGTTATCATTGATGATAGCATCCAGGGGACAGACCCCCATCAATGGCAGTATCAAGGCACGGGCTGGCAGCACTGTACCGACTGTGATGAACCGCCAGTCACCTATTACAACGCTTCCCAGTCCTGGACAGATACGATGAACGATACGGCGGAGCTCACTTTTTTCGGCCGTCAACTCGGCTTCTTTGGGGTAAGTGCCCCCTGGCATGGAATAGCTGCTGTCTCCATTGATGGAGGACCCGAGACGATGATTGACTTGTATGCGGTCACAAAAGCGGGCAATGTGTTGCTCTGGACAAGTCCTCTGCTTGCTCCAGGGATACATACCTTTACCTTGCGGGCAACAGGCGATAAAAATCCTGCCAGTACAGGAACGGTGATCGCGCTGGATCGGGTCGAGATTACGGTATGGGTGTGAATGAATCGCCTCGTGCGTTTCCTCCACAACACCTACTGAGTTATTCCCCCTGAAAGGGTCTTTGCAGGATTTTTTCCGCCTGAACGGAAAAGAGAGCTTGACAGCAGGTGTAGCCTGAAAGAAAGAAGGAGGCAAAAACCCACGGTTCGCTATGGCTTCACGAAGCCAGATGACAAGCCGATTCATACTGAAGAGATAAAACGCAAGCTAATCCATGTAGATCGGCTCTCCAGGCCGATTCTCATTTAAAATGAGCGAACCGTGGGACAACAAGTAGACAATAATCAGATTGTCCAGCGCCAGCCCGATGAGTCAGATTCTGCTGATACATGGAAGCCCGTTGATGATTCCATTCAAATGGGGTATGATCGCTGCTCAGGATGGGTTGATGGATTATCGAGAAGGAGGCTCATCGTTCTGCTGTCGTTAATTGATTGGACTTTCTACTACACGCTGGAGACTCATACGCCAGTTACGTCGATCCAAGTTGACAGCAAAACTGACAGCAGAGACGATAGTCAACAATAGACAACGAGCGATCTCAGTAGACATCCAATAGGATTTTTGAGCACAGGGTAGACACTCATAGACCCCTGTAGATGAGATGCCCCGAGTCGTGGGTTCGAGAATCCCACCTCCTCCGCTCCCTCGATAAATCGTGCTCCCAACCCCGCGGACGCGATAAATCGGGTCCCTACGGCAGTCGGGCTAATCAAAGACGGGTTGCAATGACCTATCTTTGCGGAGCAAGACGAATGCGAAATGTTTTTATCTCAAAAGGTCTTACTTGAAATGATAGTGTGTTCCCTTGATAGGAGACCTCGTTGATCGGCTCCTCCAGAAGATTACACTCTTGCGCCGAAAGAAGCGAGGTTGCAAAGGTGAGCGTGGCATGCCCGCGCTGATTGTGCGCTTCGTACAGCCGCACAATCAGACCATCCCCATCCTCGGCAGGTTTCACCGTCTCTACTATGATGTGCGTGCACTCTGTCTGTATAAAGGATGCATGCGATTGGACGCCCTCGATGCCCTTTTGACCAGCCACACACACAACCGGAACATTGAGTTCGTAGGCACGCCGTATGCTCTGCGCCTCCCGCCAATCTCCTACATGCGGCAAGAGGCTATAGGTGAAGCGGTGCAAGCCTTCATCTGCATGAGCATCAGGGAAGACACCGGATTTAAGGAGCGTTAGACGAACAACGTTATCGTGAACATCATGCCCATACTTGCTATCATTAAGCAGGCTGATACCGTATCCCCCTTCGCTTAAATCGATCCAGCGATGAGCACAGACCTCAAAACGGGCCATATCCCAGGATGTGTTACGATGCGTGGGACGCTCAACGTTGCCAAATTGTATTTCATAGGTTGCTCGTGTACTGTTGATTGCCAGCGGAAACGCGGCTTTCAACAACGTCTGGTGTTCGTGCCAGTCGATCTCGGTGGCAATGTCGATGCGCGGCGAATTGCGCCAGAGCGAAATACGTTGCGTGATACGTGAGGACATGTATGGGCGGATAATCTCGACGGTTGCACGCACTGGCCCCTCTTCGATGATGCGCATAGATGTTACAGCTCGCACTGGATAGGGCTTCTCCTCATAAAAGAGATCAATATCCCAGGCGTCGAAATCCAGTGGACGATCCTCATAGGCGATAAGCTGATTGCCTGTTTGCCCAGGGGCAAGAACGTCACGCTCTGCGCGCATGTCGTAGAGTCTGCTAATCTCGCCGTGAGCATCGATCTGCAGGTCATAATACTCATTGTGCAGGACGATTGTCTTTTCATCATAATCTGGACATGCCATTGGGTTTGCCGAGGGCCGAAGTATTGATACGCGCTCCGCTTCGCTTCGCTGAGGCGGTGGGCACGATGAATCGGCCCCTACGGGCGTGTTGCCCCCGCTCACGATGTCCGCGTTTACGACCTGGACTCCACAGGGGGGAACGCGCACGCCATCCAGCAGGAACACTGTGTTGCCCGCCCAGTCGGTTGTTTGCTGAGCGTGCGGAAGCTCCAGGGCAGAGGCAAGCTCCGCCCCTACTATAACGGGGTCCGAGCGCTCCCAGGCGAGGGTATTCAAGAGGAGGAGATCCTGCTCTCCAGCAGGGAAGTGTTGCAACACGACAGCAAGTGCCTCGTCGTAAATCCGCTTTCCTATGGCACGTGCCTCGGCATAGATCCGCTCTGCATCGTCATAGACTTCATGGATCGATGAACCGGGCAGTACATCATGGAATTGATTCAGGAGTATGAGCCGCCAGCCCTGATTCAGTTGCTCCTGGCGGGACGACATGCCGTAGAGGCTGGCCCAGGCATTAAGCAATTCCACCTCGCGGTAAAATAATTCAGCTCGCCGGTTGGCTTGCTTGACGCGTGCCTGCGAAGTGTATGTTCCTCTGTGATACTCTAAGTACAACTCACCTACCCATGTGGGCAAACGCGGATTCTCCCACACGAGCTGATAGAGTTCCGTGAAGTAATCTTCAGCCCGACCGGCACGAACCTGGGGAAAGTCCGGCAGGTCTGCCATGATCTGCATCCGCTCCATTTGTTCTTCCGTTGGTCCACCACCACCATCGCCCCAGCCACAAAGATACAGCAGGTGATCGTTGATATCCTGTTGACGATAGTTCATCCAGGTCCCGGTCATATCGCTCGGTCGCAAGGGACCGTTGTAGCTATAGAAAGTTGTCTTCGTATCCAGCTCTGGGGCCGTGATGAAGTGAGTCAGGACCTCAGAGCCGTCGATACCGCGCCAACGAAAAGTATCACAGGGCATACGGTTAAACTGGTTCCAGCTAATTTTCGTGGTCATGAAGACAGGAATATTGCAACCGCGCATAATTTGCGGAAGTGCGGCACTATAGCCGAAGACATCTGGCAACCAGATATGACGGGGCTTGACACCAAATTCTTGTTGCCAGAAGCGCGTCCCATGCATAATCTGGCGGATGAGCGATTCGCCAGAGGTAAGGTTACAATCCGCTTCAACCCACATCGCACCTACCGGCTCAAAACGTCCCTCCGCGACACGCTGTTTCACCCGCGCATAGAGTTCAGGGACGTCCTCTTTGAGCCATTGAAGCAACTGAGGCTGGCTCTGGCTATAGTGGTAGTCGGGATAGCGCTCCATCAACCCCAGCACATTAGAGACAGTATGAGCGATCTTCTGGCGGGTTCTCCAGTAAGGCCACATCCACGCGACATCGAGATGGGCATGGCCGCTGACAGTAATCCGCGGGCGGTTGGGGGCTGCGATACCCGAGGGCCGATAAATCGGCGGTGGGCGCGGGATTGAAACGCGCTCCGCAAGCTTCGCTGAGGCCCCTACGGCAGATCGCCCCCGATTTATCGCGGGGTATTCCTTGAGCAAGTAGTCATAGGCGGCCCGAGCCGAGTCAGCGAAACGTTCACCCTGCCAGCCCTCACGCAGATCGAGCATGTTATAGGCGGTATTGAGACGCGCTAATAAGGCATGACGTGCCGGGTCACCATCATTCAGTGCAAGAGACGCTTCCAGGAGAGTCTGCATCAAGTGATAGAGTTGCCAGTTCACCGTGCGGCGCGGACGCAGTGTCAAGCCACCAAAGGGCAGAGGAACGGCTGTGTAGACCTGGAGCATCAACGTATGGGAAGGCAGATCCTTCGCTGCGCTCAGGATGACAGGCAGCAAGAGGACGGGATGGCGCCAATCAAAAGCGCCGATAGCCCGCCCATCAAGAAAAACAGTCGCTTCCAAGCGCAGCAGAAGAGCATCATTCTCAGGAGTATCCCAATGCAATTGCAGGACCAGGGGTAGCCCTTGCAAGGAATGCTCCGAGGGCCGATAAATCGGCGGTGGGCGCGATAAATCGGCCCCTACACCCCACCCCGCGGGCGCGATAAATCGGGCCCCTACGGCAGATCGCCCCCGATTTATCGCGGGGACAACGGGCAGAGGCGTCATCAGCCAGCTTGTTCCATGCTTCAGCCCCCAGAGCTGTCCTACCTCCAGCGGTTGCCACTGTGTGTCTGTAAGCGATGGTATAGCTATCGGGCCAGTGGCAGCAATACTATAGACCGGGGAAAGCATGTGGGCCGGTCCTTCGATCGTTTTGTACAGTGCATCAAGACTATTGCGAAGTTTTTGGACGGAAAATTCGAAGTTTTTGGCCAAGAGAAATTCCTTTCCATTCAAGGCAGACCCTTCGCTGCGCTCAGGGTGACAATGTGCATATCAAGGCAGACCCTTCGCTGCGCTCAGGGTGACAATGTGCATATCAAGGCAGACCCTTCGTTGCGCTCAGGCTGACAAAGTGCATAAAGGGTGGACGCGATAAATCGGGCGGACGCGATAATGCAAATTGACAAATTACTACGGACATGCTATTGGGTTTGCCGGGGCCGATAAATCGGCGGTGGGCACGATAAATCGGCCCCTACAGGCGTTTTGTCCCCGTTCACGGTGTCCGGGGTATTTCGTTAATGTGCGGCCAGTTGGCCGTAGTTCACCTGGCCATAACTGCCAAAGAACGTATAGATATGAACCGAAGCCGGCAATAAATTCAGGCTTTGCAGAATTATCAGGGGAACGAAGAAGTTCGTCCATGCCACCAGGAAACTCCATACGCCGACCACAGCAATCCCTGGCGCGGCAAGCGGGAATAGCACATAAATGAGCCCCTGGAAGGTCGAAGCGCCATCAATCCAGGCGGCCTCTTCCAGCTCAAAGGGAACCGAATCGAAAAAGTTCTTCATCAGCCAGATACAGAAAGGCAATGCACTGGCAACAAAGAAAAGAATGACCCCCTGGAGCGTATCAATGAGATTGAGGGAGGCATACATCGCATAGAGCGGCGTCACCAGAGCTAGAACTGGCAGGGAGCTAGCGAAGAGGATGGCGTACATGAGGTGGGCCTTGAAGGGAAACTGGTAACGCGAGAGCGGATAGGCTGCCAGGCCCGCCAGGATGATCACCAGCAACATCGTACTGATTGCCAGGATGAGGCTGTTGCCGAAAGGACCTGCGACAAGCCCATTGGTGATAATCGTTTGAAAATTGATCAAGCTGAAATGAGCAGGTATCGAGACCGATAGGGTTGCATTCGGATTTAAGCTTGCCAGGATGGGCCATAAGAGTGGCACCAGGAAGAATAATCCGAGGATCACCAGGATAAGGTAGGCGGATGTCGAAGTCATGCCGCGACGGATAGTCATGTTTCTCTCCTTTCATTCAAGGCAGACCCTTCGCTGCGCTCAGGGTGACAAAGTGCATAAAGGGCGTGCGCAATAAATCGGGCGGATGCGATAAATCGGGTCCCTACGCCCCACCCCGCGGACGCGATAAATCGGGTCCCTACGACATTTTAGAAGTCAATGCGCAGAACACGGATATATAACAACGCCAGGATGGCTCCCACCACCAGGATCAGCAGCGAGATAGCGCTTCCATATCCAATCTGATAGAACTGGAACGCCTGGCGGTATTGATAAATGGTCATGAGTTCTGAATTGAGGTTGCTGCCTCCTGTCAAGACGTAGACCAGGGTGAAATCGGAGAGCGTCGCCAGTGTGATCAGTAGCAGATCGGTGGCAATACTGCCCTTGATGAGTGGGAGCGTAATATAACGAATGCGCGCCCACAGACCAGCGCCATCAATTGAGGCCGCTTCGAGCAATTCAGGTGGAATGCCTTCCAACGCGGAAGCGTACAGCAGCATCGAAAACGCTGTGCCGCGCCAGGTGTTTGCCACAATGATCGAGGCCATCGGATAGTCCTGAAGCCAGGCATGTTGGGGCAAGCCAAAGGTTGCCACGATCGAGTTCAAGAGGCCAGGAGCCAGGACACTTTGCGGGCCACCCGCAAGGAAGGAACTCCAGAGGAAACCGGCTACCACGTCGGGAATCACCCAGGCGACGATAATGATTGCCCCAAGGACCGCCTTAAAGACCCGGTGTCGATGACGCATCAACATGGCTAAGAGCAGTCCTAGCACGGCCTGCCCGATCAACGCTGAGCCAACCAGGTATGTCAACGACACACGGAAGGAGTTGAAAAACTCTGCATCATGCAGGATTTGCACGAAATTTTGTAACCCGACCCACTGAGGGGTTGCCGCGCCTATACCCGTCAAGGACATGTTGGTGAAAGAGATATAGACAGCCCAGAGAGCTGGACCGAGCATGAAAATAGCGATGATCAGGAAGGCAGGGGCCATAAAGAGGATACTAAGACGCTGTCGCTTGCGCCGGTTGCTTGCATGGGTTTGGGCGGTTGTAACCATCTGCAGTGGTTGCGCCCGCTTCGTCTCAACCTGCATATTCCAGCTCCTCAGCCAGGGGCGGATCGCGGACATTCAGGGCGACCGCGAGCAGGGCGGGGGCAAGCCCCGCCCCTATACACGACCGAGATGCCCAATCGAGACCGCGAGCAGGGCGGGGGCAAGCCCCGCCCCTACTATACACGACCGAGATACCCAATCGAGTATGGTAGGGGCGACCCTCGCGGTCGCCCTGCTTGCGGTCGCGCCCTGGAAGTACCGTGATCCACCCTCACCAGCAGTTAACAATACATTCGTATCGTCGATAGAAGAATAGAGGAAAATCCTACCAAACAGCAAGAAGTGAGGACCTTCACACGCTACGTTCCTTGCTCGACATTGCTCGCACCTGCAATGCTTGCGACATTCTGGGAGAAGGTACTCATCGCGTCAGAAGGTGACTGACCACTCATCACATGCTGCATAGCGTTGTCGATCTGGAGCGAAATCTTGGGATACGCCGGGAAACCTGGGCGGAATTGAGTGAAAGCCACCAGGCTCGTGTAGAACGGGTTCAGCGGGGTGTCGTGATACACGGGTAGATTGACAATATCCTGGCGTGGTGTGACCTGCCCGTCCTGAACGTCGTAGGTTCCCAATAAGTCCTGACTGTTGGCGATCTTGAGTACCTCGAATGCCTGGTCTGGATGGGGCGACTTGGCCGTAATGGAGAAGGCCCAACCGCCGGAGAGAGTGACATAGTTGGGAGCTTGCCCGAATTCGGTCGGCATCTTGGCGACACCCATCGTCTGCTGCCACTGCGCCCACGGCGCTGGACCGCCGGAATACCAGTTGCTGCTGACCCAGGAGCCATCGATATCAATGGCAAGCTTCCCCTGCGGGATAAGTTGCTGCTGAAGCGTATTAGCAGCCTGGGTACTCAAGGCAATATCGTTGGTTGGTCCAAGCAGATTAGATGGATTATAGACCTGCTTCACGAAGTTGAGTGCATCGAGAAATCCCGGGCTGGGAGTAACCCACTTTTGCGTCGAGTAATCGTAGAGTGGATTTTTGGTACCGTAGAGCAACATCTCGAAGCCCTGCATTGAAGAGGCTTCATCCATCGGAATGCCTGAGTAGAGGTTGATCGGGACGACACCGGGCACCTTCGCTTTGATAGTGCGAGCAGCCGACAGAATATCGGCCCAGTTTTTGGGCTGCCAGTCAGTGGGGAGTCCTGCGCGTTGGAAGATATTCTTGTTGTACCAGATCAGGCGTACATCGGTACCGTTCATCACGCCGTAGTTTTGACCGTTGAACGTCGTGATCTTCTGCATCGCGGGGAACCACTGCTGGCTGTATTCAGGCCAGCTAGCCAGGTACTTATCGAGCGGGGCCAGGTAGCCGGCGGTCACATCAGAGCTAACCAGGAAGCTGTCCTCGCGCACGAGATCGGGAGCCGTGCTGGGGGAACGCATCATCAGGTCGAGCTTTGTATAATAGCCTCCCTCGTCAGCGATGATAGGTTCCAACTTGACTTTGATATTTGGGTTAGCCGCCTCAACACGCTGTTTCACCTTTGTCCACCACGCCTGTTTAGGATAGGGTGGAGGACCAAACTGATCATAGGCGACAGTAATGGTGACCGGTCCGTTGCTACTGGTAGCAGAAGGGCCGCCGCAAGCTTGCGTTACAGTTGCTAGAGCGAAAAGCATGACAAAAAGAGAAAGGGGAAAGAAACCCAAGCGTTTCAATAGCTTGTGCATAACACATCTCCTTGATTGTACAGGACAGCCAGTCCTTGCAACTCTGTCAGTCAACGTCGACGTGTGCCATGAGCTTCAGCATCCCTTGAATCAGGCTCACTAGCAAACAATCAAGACAGCTAGAAGGGGATAAAAATGGTGGTCAGTTAAGAATGCTGGATAGTAGAGTTTCGGCTGCACCTCCTCTCAGCTATTATTGGCACACCTGTCACAAATACCATGGGTTAAGTATGTGTTAAAAATCGAAATTTGTCAATGGATATTTTTCTGAAACTAACCCGAAAAATACGCCATTTCCCGCGCTTCACAATGGGAAAATCGAAAATCAATATGGGAAAATCGAAAATTGCTAGAAGCTTGCTTGCATAATACGCAGAGATATGCTAAGCTTTGCCTAGCTTTGGTGTCACCATGCAAACCCCTTTATTTTATACTGAAGAAGGAAGACTGATTTGATAGCGAAGCTGAGCAAAAAGGAGCGCACGAAGCTTCTCCACACCCAACTCATGACCTATTTTCGTGAGCGTATTCTCGATGGGCGTCTGCGAGCAGGAACACGCCTTCCGGCCGATGGAGAGCTAGCTGCCCAGTATCAAATCAGCCGTGATACCGTCCGTCAGGCGCTGGCGCTGCTATCCCACGAGGGTTTGATCGAACGAGTACAGGGACGTGGCACGTTCGTAAGCCAGCCAGCATCAAACGGTAGCCCGGTGAGGCAACTTAAACAGAAGCAGATCGGCTTAGTCCTCAATCGAACGTTGCGCACACAAGTGAATATGAATCTTCTAGTCGGCGTCGAACAAGCAGCAAAGTCACATGGCTATAGCGTCAGTTTCACCTGTGCCGAAGGCGACCGGGAGCAGCAAGCCCGCGATATTGCCCGTCTGCGGGCGAATCATGTCTCAGGCATGATTATCTATCTTACGGGTGACTCCATCCATGATGCCTCGATCCAGCAACTTCAGGCCGATCATGTCCCCCTTGTCTTGATAGACCGCTACATTCCCAATCTGACTATAGACTATGTTGGTTTAGACAACGTCGGTGGTGGCTATCGTGCCACAGAACACTTACTCATTCTGGGTCACAGGCGCATCGGCTTCATCTTCTCCTATGAAGAAACTTTGCAAACCACCTCAGTCTATGAGCGCTGGCAAGGCTACTGTAAGGCATTACAAAAGTATGGAGTCCCATATGATGAGACATTGGTCGCTCCCGATCTCAATCCGTGCTATCAAGCGGCGGAATGGCCCATTGGCTCGGTCCCATATGATGAGACACCGGTCGTTGCCGATTTCGGGCAGCTGCAGACGGGATCCTCGTCTCCCCATCAAGGGTTGGTTGAGTTTTTGGAACGCCCTGATCGACCAGGTGCCGTCTTCGCCGTCAACGATTACATTGCACTGGACGTAATGCAAGCAGCAAAAGCCATTCACCTGCGCATACCGGAAGACCTTGCCGTCGTTGGCTTCGATGACACGGGGTTTGCTGCCCACGTGAATCCAGCGCTTACGACGATCATGCAGCCATTCATAGACGTAGGATTACGAGCGGGCACGCTATTAATCAGTCGCATCGAGGGAATCGTTGGCGTTCCTAAGCATATCGAGCTGCCGACAAACTTAATCATTCGCGAATCATGTGGTGCACAACTGCATGTAAAAAAGATTCTCTCGCTGTCACAGGAGAAGATCAAGCAGTCTCCCAATCCAATCCAGGGAAATGATGTGCTGTAGTAAACCTGGCAGCCGCAAGGGCCCGGCCCCGCACTCCCACGATAAATCGGGGAGCTACAGGCCCCCTACCACTACATTATGCAAGAATTTCAGCTCTCAACGATGATAGCTACATCGATGTGACCGTTACTGACTGCTACAGGCTGTTGTGGGTGGTTGGGACTGCTAGAGGTTAACAGTGGACATGAGAAGGATCCTTTCATCCTGTCTATACCTACATCCCTGGTGGGTGAATCGCTGGTGATCGTCAATGTACATTGAGCCTTTGGCCTCAACGAGAGGTCCCAGGATGCAGACCCATGGTCTAAATCGATGCGTACGTCGCCGCCGTTGATGACTTCTGAAAGTGTATAGGTACCTGGGCCAAGGTACCCGTAGAAGGCTAAGAAGATGGACATGCCCGCGTGTGCTACATCGATGGTGAATTCTCGATGACCATGACGAAGCTTAGAAGTGGGTAAGGAGGCATGGATCGTGTATACGCCTGAGTATTGATACGCGCTCCGCAAGCTCCGCAGTATTGCACCGTGAAGTGTGAAACTGACAGTACTCACGTCGTTCGCTACGGTTGTATCATTTGTGGTGGATGGCCTGCCGCTAGATGTAAATGGAAGGGGCGATCCAGTTTTTGCAGGCGTTTTTTGTACCATCCCTGGACTGTTATCTGCATTACCGCATCCTGCTAGCAGAAAAAGTAGTACCATTCCTGTTGCTCCAAGCCAATGGCACCACCGCCTGTGCATAATAGTCCTCCCGCTTCATACTCATCCTGCGACGATAGTGTGCAGTTGCATTCGGATCGCTTCGCCTAGTTGTCGCATGGTCCCTCATTTCTGTGCTGTGTTCTGTGCAATCATGGCACTCTAAATGACTTTACCCCATTATATATTATGCAAGTCAACCTGGCATCCGCAAGGGCCCCGCCTGGCACCCGCAAGGGGCGCCACTACATTACTTTCTGTATTGCCGCCTCGTTGCCTCGAGCTAGGGCAGTGAAGATGCCAAGTGCAGCGAAAGCGGCACAGACGAGGAGAGCGATGTGGAAGCTATTCACAAACGTATTTTGCAATCCACTGATATTTGTTAGGGGAAGGCTTTGCGCTTGCGCCGATGAGAGGAGCGTTCCCGCTGTGGCGCCTCCTAAAGCCGCAAAGACCGTACCAGTAAGAGCCACACTCATGCTTTGCCCAATGACGCGCCCGGTAGCCAGCAACCCCGACGCTTCCCCCTGAGCATTACGTGGGGCCGCCCCCATCATGGTACGAGTATTAGGCGACATGAAAAGACCCTGACCAACACCGGTAACGGCGAGCCGCCAGATGATATCCCAGGAAGAACTTTGCGCATTGATCTGGCTTAGCAGGAATAATCCGAAGCATACTATTGCCAGTCCTACAGGAGAGAGCCAGCGCGATCCCAAACGATCGGCAAGCGAGCCACTCAAGGGCGCAACAATGGCAAGCATCAGCGGCAATGGAGTCAGCATCAGGCCTGTCTGAATGGTAGAGAAACCGCGCAATTCCTCGAAGTAGAATGGTAAGAGGAAACCCGGTGCAAACAGCGCCATCATACAGAGCATGAAGCTTATATTTGCAAACGCGAAGACCCGATTCATTACTAATCCCAGGTTTACGATGGGGTGCTCAACATGAGCTTCCACATACACCCCTACACTCAGCATCACCAGACTGATCCCAAGAGCAGCGAGCGTGGCAGCAGAAAGCCATCCCCACTCTTGACCAAAAGAGAGGCCCAGTGTGAGTGCAGCCAGTCCGATAGCCAGCACTATCGCGCCAAGCGGATCAAAGCGCTCACGCTGCTCGCGCTGCGGGCGTTGCTCTCGATAAAAGGAAAACGCGGCCAAGAGGACAAGCAGGCAGATGGGCACATTGACATAAAAGATCCAGCGCCAGGTCAGATACTGGGTAATGATCCCGCCAATCGTCGGCCCGGCAGCCACGCCAAGCGAGACGACCACCGCATTCAAGCCCAGTGCCAATCCTCGCTCCTGGCTGGGAAAGCTACTGGTGATCATCGCGACATTGACAGAAAAAATGAGCGCGCCCCCGATACCCTGGAAAAGGCGAGCGAGAATGAGCAGCAGCAAAGAAGGGGCCAGGCCTGAAAGCGCAGATCCGAGAATAAAAACGACCAGTCCCGTCAAAAAAATCGGTTTCCGGCCAAACATATCGGCAAGACGTCCACAGGTGAGGAGAACCGCGGCAATTACAACGAGATACCCAATTATGATCCACTCAGTGGCCCCGCTTACCCCCGTGTGAAAAGTGCGCGCAATGCTTGGTAGGCCGATATTGACAATTGAGCCATCCAGTGTGGTCATAAAGCTGGCCGACGCCGCCAGGACAAACACGATCCACTTGTTCATCTGACCCTGGAGTTCGCCTGTATAGCGAGAAGGGGGATTGGCTGCGTAGTGAACTGCGCGAATAGGAGCGGTAATAGCGTGTGCTGCTCCATTCACCCTGGCCGTTTCAAATTTTCCATACTTGTACTTGTTATTCCTTTGCTCTTTATTCATTCTATCCTCTTTAACAATTCCAAATTCCTCGATAAATCGGGCGGACGCGATAATGCAAATTGACAAATTAATACGGACATGCTATTGGGTTTGCCGGGGCCGATAAATCGGCGGTGGGCACGATAAATCGGCCCCTACAGGCGTTTTGTCCCCGTTCACGGTGTCCGGGGTATTTCGTTAATGTCCAAAATCGGGTCCCTACGTATTTTTCTTGAA
>WNFB01003182.1_pt1 | contig 14443 bp, 13 predicted proteins | sample 5400501 | NCBI WGS metagenome assembly WNFB01 (sample SAMN13153341, study PRJNA577476) | soil metagenome | isolation source: 200 cm saprolite under Douglas fir tree site 2 hole 1 | place: USA:California | collected 2015-04-18
GCTGGATTCCGGCCTCGACCGACTCCAGGATGAAGTAGTTGTGGTAGGCCGCCCGGTTGCTGGCAATTGTGGTGTCCGCCTCGCGTTTCTTCTTTCCCATCAGCGCCGGCCTCGTGCCCAGGCGGCCGCGGTCATCCGCCGCCCGCCAGGCGGCTGGACCTCGTCAACCACGTAGGTCCCATCGGCCGTCGTGACGGCGATGCCGTCTCCAGCGGCACCGTCGAGATGGCCGCGCAGCACCTTCACCTCGGCGCCACCGAGCGCGATCCAGCAGCCGAGCCGCTCGCTCAACGCGCGCACTCGCCGATCGATTTCCAAAGCGGTCATGGCGGCCGGATTAAGCTTGCCATCCTCCGAGGTCAGCCGCGGCGCATACGTCGCACCCTCCGCCGGCTGGGCTACAGGAGTGACCGCACCACGCGCGAAGTTATCGAGCGTTTGCACCATCAGCCGGGCACCGAGATTCGCCAGCTCGCCCTCCAGCGGACCGGCGGTCGCGTCGGGCGCAAGCGGCACGCGGGCCTGTGCCAGGATCGGGCCGGTATCGACGCCGGCATCCATCTTCATGATGGTGACGCCGGTCTCGGTATCGCCCCTGAGAATTGACCACTCGATCGGCGCGGCACCGCGGTGCCGCGGCAGCAACGAGGCATGAACGTTGAGCGTTCCCAGCCGGGGCGCATCGAGCAGGCTCGCCGGAAGGATCTGCCCGTAGGCGACCACGACCATGACATCGGCGCGGACTTGGCGAATCCGGGCTTGGGCAGCCTCGTCCTTGATCCGTTGTGGCTGAAAGACCTCCAGGCCAAGTTCCAGGGCGAGCTGCTTGGTTCCCGACGCCAGCAGCTTGAGCCCGCGCCCCGCCACCCGGTCAGGCTGCGTCACAACAAGGGCGATGTCGTGGCCAGCGTCCCGGAGCTGATTCAGTGTCGGCTGGCCAAACGTGGCCGTCCCGGCGAAAACGATGCGCAGCTTAGGCGCCGACGAGTTCCGCTTCCCTCTCCTCCTCCTGCGGCTCGACCTTGCGCAGGGTGTCGAGGCTGGTCAACCGATCGGTGAACAGAATGCCGTCGAGGTGATCGATCTCGTGCTGGATGGCACGCGCCAGCAGGGCGTCGCCCTTGACCTTGACCGGCTTGCCCTGACGGTTCAGCCCCCGCGCCACCACCTGCATGTATCGCTTGACCTCACCCACGTAGCCCGGCACGGAGAGGCAACCTTCGAGGCCGATCTGCTCACCCTCCCACTTGACCATCTCCGGGTTGACCAGCGTGTGCAGGTTGGTGTCGGTCTTGATCACCACCACGCGCAGCCCGACGCCGACCTGGGGGGCCGCCAGCCCAACGCCGGGCGCGGCGACCATGGTGTCCACCATGTCGTCGATCAGCTGGCGGATGCTGCTGTCGACGCGCGCCACCCGCTTCGCCTTCTGGCGAAGGATGGGCGCTTCCTGGGTCAGGATTGGAAGGATAGCCATGGTCAGTAACTTACATCGGGTCGACGTCGAGGCTCCAGCCTCGCCCGCGCGGTAAGCCGTCTGCCGCGCGGTGCAGATCGTTCCCTTTGAGGGTCACCTCGAAACGGAATTCGTCCTTGAGGCGATACACGAACGCGGGAGAGGGTCCGAGGACCTCGATGTCGCCCAAATTGAGCAGCGCGATTGTAGCACGCAGATGTTCGGCGGCCGTCTTGGCCTCGAGCTCGGCGCGGGCTTCGTCGCGATGCCCGTAGGTCGTCACGATCAGCTCGCCGAAGGGCGGAAATCGATAGGCGCGCCGGACCTCGAGCTCCTCGCGGTAGAAGCCCCGATAGTCATGGTACCGGGCGTGGCGAATGGCCGGATGCTCGGGCGTGTAGGTCTGGATAAACACCTGCGACGCGCCCGTCCCCCGCCCGGCCCGTCCGGCGACCTGGGTCAGCAGGCTGAAGGTGCGCTCCGAGGAACGGTAATCGGGGAAGTGCAGGCCGGTGTCGGCATTGACCACGCCAACGGTTGTGACGCGCGGCAGGTCGAGGCCTTTCGCCACCACCTGGGTGCCGACGAGAACGTCGGCCTCACCGGAAACCATGCGGTCAAAGACCAGGTCCGCGGCATCCGCCGTCTTCATCACATCGCGGTCGAGCCGCAGCACCCGGGCTGTCGGAAACAGCGTCCGGACCTCATGCTCGACGCGCTCGGTGCCGATGCCGAAACTCTTGATGTAGCGGCTGCCGCACGCGGGACAGCGCCGCGGCATCGGCTCGCTGCTCCCGCAGTAGTGACACTGCAGCCGGTTCAGACTGGCGTGGTAGACGAGAGCCACGCTGCAGTGCGGACACTCGCGGACCGCACCGCAATCGCGGCACAGCACGAAGGTCGCGAGTCCCCGCCGGTTGAGAAACAGAATGGACTGTTCCTGCCGGGCCAACGAGCCGACAATCGCCGCTTGCAGCTCGCGGCTCAGCGGGCTGAACTGTTGCGCGAGGAGCTCCTTGCGCATGTCGACCACCGTGACCGGCGGCAGGGGACGTCCCTGCGCGCGGTGCGGGAGCTCGAGCAAGTGCTCCCGGCCCGAGAGGGCGGCGCTGTAGGCCGCCACGCTCGGCGTGGCGCTCCCGAGCACCAGCACCGCCCGGGTGCGCCGCGCCAGCCATCGCGCCACCGTCGGCGCGTGGTATCGCGGCATCCGCTCCTGCTTGAAGGCCGACGACTCCTCCTCGTCGATCAGGATCAACCGCAAGCGCGGCAGCGGCGCAAACACCGCGGCGCGCGGCCCGATCACGATGTCCGCTTCCCCGCGCCGGATCCGCCACCACTCCGCAGCCCGTTCCGCCTCGGTCAAGCCGCTGTGGAGCACCGCGAGCCGGCCAGGAAACCGCGCGGCGAAGCGTCCAACGGTCTGCGGCGTGAGCGCAATCTCGGGTACCAGCACCAGGGCTTGCGCTCCGGCCGCCAGCACTTCCTCGAGCAGGGCCAGGTAGACCTCGGTCTTGCCGCTTCCCGTGACGCCGTGCAACAGGAAGACTTCCGACTCCTGGCGCGCGATCGCGACACTGATCCGCTCGCGCGCTGCCAGCTGCACCGGCTCGAGCCGGACCGCCGCCGCCACGGTCACCGCATTCGCCTTCTGGAGGATCCGGCTTTGGCGACGGCGCTTGACCGTCCGGTGCACGACGGCGCGGACCCGCGGCGGGACGATGGCCCGAATCACTTCGTCGAGCGGCACGAGGTAATGCGAGGCGACGAAACCGGCCAGCTCGACGAGGACTGCGGGCAGCACCGGTTCGGCGTCGATCATGGCCTCGATCGGTTTCAGCTCCAGCACCGCCGGCGCCTGATCCAGGGCATACACGAACCCGGTCACGGACCGCTTGCCAAAGGGGACCCGGACCCGGTGGCCGACCTCGATCAGCCCGATGAGCTCGTCCGGGACGGCATAGTCGAAGAGGCCGCTGTGGCTGCCGACGCGCGCGTCGACAGCGACCTGCGCGACCTGGCGAACCGCGGTCTCAGGCGCCGCGGTTGCGACAGGCGTCAATGGCATCCCAGATCCGTCCGGCTACCTCCCACTTGGGCAGCCGCGGGACCTCAGCCACGACACCCGATGCGCCAACGATGGTGACGGCGTTGTAATCGCTGGCGAGGCCCTGGCCGTCGACCCCCAGCTGGTTGGCGACGATCATGTCCAGGTCCTTGGCATCCAGCTTCTGTTGCGCCTGGGATCGTAGGTCTTCCGTCTCCGCCGCGAAGCCCACCCGGAACAGTCCGGGGGGACGTCCGAGCGATTTCAGGATATCGACATTCGGCCGCAGGTGGAGATCGATCGGCTGGTTGGATCGCCGAAGCTTCGAAGGCGCAACCGTGTCCGGCGCATAGTCGGCCACCGCCGCCGCCATCACCAGGACGTCGGCCCCGTTGGAGGCCTTCTCGAGCGCCGCCAGCATCTCCCTCGCGCTCCCAACCGCGACCTCGTCGATACCCTCCGGGTTCGTGGCCACCGTCGTCACCAGGGTGACCGCCGCGCCACGGGCCGCCGCCACCTCCGCCAGGGCGCGGCCCATCTTGCCGCTGGAAAAATTCCCGACGTAGCGCACCGGGTCGACCGCTTCCCGGGTTCCGCCGGCGCTGACCACGACGCGGAGGCCATCGAGGTTACGGCGGTTGGCGAGCACCGCCTCGATCACCGCGACGATGCGCTCGGGCGCCGCCAGCCGGCCCACCCCGAACTTCCCCGACGCCAGCCGGCCGCTCGCCGGCTCGACGATCACGGCATGGTGCGATTGCAACGCCGCCAGGTGATCCTGCGTTTGCTGGTGCGTGAACATCATGTCGTTCATTGCCGGGGCGATCAAAAGCGGGGCGCGGCTCGCGAGCACCGTCCCGGACACGATCTCATCCGCGATGCCGAGCGCGAGTTTGGCGATCGTGTTGGCCGTGGCCGGCACGACGGCGATCACCTCCGCCCACTCGGCCAGCTTGATGTGCGTTTCCCCACCGCCGGTCGCGGCCAGCCAGTCGGCGGCGACCGGATGGCCGGACAGCGCTTCGAAGGTGAGGGGCGTCACGAAGCGCGTCGCCTCCGGCGTCATCAGCACCCGCACCTCGGCATCGGCCTCGGTCAAGAGCCGGATGCACTCGATCGCCTTGTAGGCGGCGATGCCGCCGCTGACCGCCACGGCGACCCGGCGGCCCTTCAGCCGTCCGCCGCTCATACCGGCGTTTGCCGGCGGGCGTGCTCGGCGGCGATCATGGCCAGGATCTCGCGCGCCGTCTCGTCGATATCACGATTGCACACCACGTGCTCGTAGTCCTTCGCCAGACCCAGCTCGATCAGCGCCTCTCGCTGACGGATCGCGAGCGCCTGCGGCGACTCGGTGTTGCGGCCGGTCAGGCGGCTCAACAGTTCCTCGGTCGACGGCGGCGTGATGAAGATGAACAGCCCGTCGGGTTTGCGCTTGCGGACGAAGGTCGCGCCGTGGACGTCGATCTTGAGGATGATGTCCTCACCCCGGTTGAGCGCCTCCTCGACGCGCCGGCGGGAGGTGCCGTAGTACTCGTCATAGACCCTGGCCCACTCCAGGAACTCCTTTTGCTCGATCAAGCGAAGGAATTCCGGCTGGGTCACGAAGGTGTAGCTGTGGCCGTCGACCTCACCCGGGCGCGGTGCCCGCGTCGTGTATGACACGGAGTACTTCAGGTGGGGCGCCAGCTCGAACAGGCGCCGCAAAACGGTATCCTTCCCCACTCCGCTTGGACCGGAGATCACGATCAAGAGCCCCTGCTTGGGCTGGGTCATCTGATCACCGCATTTTACGTTCCGCCAGCGAATTCCACGCCAATTCGAAATCTTCCGGCGGGGGGCTTTCCCAGGTCAACGATTTCCCGGTCCGTGGGTGGCGGAGCGTGAGGGCCTCGGCATGGAGGGCCGGTCGGGCAATCAGCGGCGAGCGGCGGCCGTAGACGGGATCGCCCAGCACCGGGTGATGGATATAGGCGAGGTGAACGCGGATCTGGTGGGTGCGGCCGGTGCCCAGCGTCACCGCCAGCAGCGAGTGGCCGTCCGCCACCTTGAGTCGCCGGAACTCGGTGATGGCCTCGCGGCCGCCCGGAACCACCGCCATCCGCTGCCGGTTCTTCGGGTCGCGGGCGATGGCGGCTTCGATCCTGGCCGCTTCATCGGCCACCTCGCCGACCACGATCGCGCGATAGCGACGCGTCATGATGCGCTGCTGCAGCTGGCGAGCCAGCTCGCGATGCGCCTGGTCGTTGCGCGCAACCACTATCAGGCCGGAGGTGTCCCGGTCGAGCCGGTGCACGATGCCCGGGCGCTCCACCCCACCGATCGTCGACCAGCCAGGACCGCGGCCGAGCAACCCGTGGACCAGCGTGCCCGTCGAATGGCCGGGCCCGGGGTGGACGACCAGCCCCGCGGGCTTATCGATGACGACCAGGTCCTCGTCCTCGTACAGGACGCGAAGATCCATCGGTTCCGCCTGGAGGCGGGTTGGCTCGGTCGCCGGCACCTCCCAGCTGAGGCGATCGCCCGCGTGAAGCTTGCTGGCGGCGCGCGCCGGCCCGTCGTTGAGGCGAACGTGCCCATCGACGATCAACCGATGCACCTGGCTGCGGCTCTGTCCCGAGAGCAGCCCGGCCAGGTATTGATCGAGACGAGGGGCGTCGGCCGTGACGGTGTGCTGAGCCGCCTCGCTCAAGCGCGCCGCGACCGGCCGCTCCGCCAGACTGTGCCGATCAGGAGCACGGCCACGCCGACGGTGATCGCCGAATCAGCCACGTTGAAGATCGGGTAGTGCGGCACCTGTATGAAATCGACCACCGAACCCTTGACCCCCCGATCGTAGGCGTTGCTGATCGCGCCCCCGAAGACGAGCGCCAGGCCCAACCGGGCCGGCCAGTCGCTTAAGGGCAGCCGCCCGTAATAGAAAAGGATGGCGACCATGACAACGGCGGAGATCAGCAGGAAGCCAACGGTGAAGTTCTGAAAGAGGCCGAAAGCCGCCCCCGCATTGCGCGTCACCGTGAGGTACAGCACGTGGTCCACCACCTGCCGCGGGCCGTAGGGAACGCCGAAGTGGCGCTCCACGTAGATCTTGGTGATGCGGTCGACGATGACGACGGCGGCGGCGATCACCGCCAGCAGCCAGTAGCTGCGGAGCCGGGTCAGCGCGCCGCCACCCGGACGACGCCCACTTTGAGGTCGTGCCCTTCGATCTGAAGCGTTTCGGTGGAAGCGCCATCAGGAGCCGCGCCACGCGCCACCGCCACCGCCAGGGTTTCCGTGGCGATATAGTCGCGCCAGCGCTCGAGCGCCTCCGCCAGAATCCCGTCACCCTCGTAGAAAAGGCGGATGCGGTCTTCGACGGCGAAGCCAGACTGCTTGCGCAGCTCCTGGATCTTCCGCACCAGGTCGCGGGCCAGACCCTCAAGCTTGAGCTCGGGACTGATCTCAGTATCGAGCGTCAGGCCGCCGCCTCCGCCCTGGTAGCGGGCGGCTTTGATGTTCAACTCCTCGAGCAGGATGGTTTCCAGCGCGGAGTTGAGCGGCTTTTCGGCAATGGTCACGGCTCGTAGTGGCTGGCGCACCTTGATGCCGGCGGCATTACGTGCCGCCAAGCCAGTTGCGACCAGCCGTCGCACGACCGACATCTGTTGCCGCAACTCATCGTCACGCCAGTCGACCGCCGGAACCGGCCAGTCGCTCAGGTGAACGCTTTCGGGTTGGCCACCTCTGCCCGCTGCCAGGTTCTGATAGATCGTCTCTGAAACAAAGGGCATGAAGGGCGCCAGCAACTGAGCCAGGCTGACCAGCACCTGGTAGAGCGTCTGGTAGGCGCTCCGCTTGTCCCCGTCGGATTCTGATTTCCAGAAGCGACGGCGTGAACGCCGGACGTACCAGGTGGAGAGGTCGAGCACGAACGCCTCCAGCCGTCGGGCCGCCGTCGGTGGATCGTACGCCTCTAGCGCCTTTTCCACATCGGCGATCGTAACCGCCAACTCGGCCAGCAGCCAGCGGTCGAGCAGCGCCCGCTCGCGCACCGGGACCGCTGCTGCGGCCGGATCAAAGCCATCGAGCCGCGCGTAATTGGCGAAGAAGCCGTAAGTGTTCCAGAGGATCAACAGAAAGCGGCGGATCACGTCTTGCACCGCCGGGAGGTCGAAGCGGTAGTCGTTGCCGATCGCAACCGCGGAGAAGAAATACCAGCGGGTGGCGTCCGCGCCGAACTTGGACATTACCTCCATCGGGTCAACCGAGTTTTTTAGCGACTTGCTCATCTTCCGGCCCTGCTTGTCCAGCACGGTTCCGTTGACGATGACGTTCTTGAACGCCGGCTGGTCGAAGAGCATGGTGCCGATGGCCAGCAGGCTGAAGAACCAGCCGCGGGTCTGGTCGAGACCCTCGGCGATGAAGTCTGCGGGGAAGCGCTGCTTGAAGAGCGCCTGGTTCTCGAAGGGGTAGTGGTACTGAGCCATCGGCATCGAGCCGGAGTCGAACCAGACATCGATCAGGTCGGGGACGCGGCGCATGGTGCCGTCGCATTTCTCGCAGGGCAGCGTCACCCGGTCGATGTAGGGCCGGTGGAGATCATCGTTCACGGTGAGACCGAGCTCGGCGACCGAGCCGATGCAGCGGCGCTCGTCGCACTTCTCGCAGACCCAGACGGGCAGCGGGGTCCCCCAGTATCGCCAGCGGGAGAGCGACCAGTCGACCAGCGTCTCCAACCAGTTGCCCATGCGCCCCGGGCCGACATGCGGGGGAACCCAGTTCACCACAGAGTTGTTGCGGAGCAGCTGGTCCTTGACCGCCGTGGTCTTGATGAACCATGAAGTCAGCGCGTAATAGAGGAGCGGTGTTCCGCAGCGCCAGCAAAACGGGTAAGTGTGCCGGATCGTCTCCGCCCGGTACATCAGGCCCCGCTGCGTGAGGTCCTCGATGATCTTCGGGTCGGCCTTCTTCACGAACAGACCGGCGAAGGGGGTGACCTCAGGCCGAAATCGACCCGCCAGATCGACCACGTGGCGAACGGGGATCCCCTTTTTCAATGAGAGATCGAGGTCGTCAACGCCGTAGGCGGCCGCGGTGTGCACGATGCCGGTGCCGTCCTCGGTCGATACGAAGTCGGCATCGACGACGAAGAAGGCCGGCTTGTCTGGGATCAAGTACTCGTACAGCGGCTTGTACCGTTTGCCGAGCAGGCTCTTTGCATCGACGTCCGCCTCCACCTGGTACTCACCCTGAAGCACCGACAGTCGCGCCTTGGCCAGGATGTAGCGCTCGGCCCCCTGACGGACTCGGACGTAAGGGATGTCGAGACCCACGGCGAGGGCCACGTTGCCTGGAAGCGTCCAGGGGGTCGTCGTCCACGCCAGGAAAAACGTCTTCGGCTCGTCCTCGAGCTCGAACTTCACGTAGACGGACGGATCCTCGACGTCGTCCCGGTAGCCGAGCCCCAGCTCGTGGCTGGACAACGGCGTCTGGTCCCGCGGGCAGTAGGGGACGACCTTGAATCCCTGGTAGAGCAACTGCTTGTCCCAGAACTGCTTGAGGATCCACCAGACGGTCTCCATATAGGTCGTGTCCAACGTTCGGTAGGCCTTGTCGAGGTCAACCCAGTAGCCCATCCGCTCCGTCACGTCGGCGAACTGATCGATGTACTTGAACACGCTTTCCCGGCAAAGTTTGTTGAAGGCCTCGACACCGAACTTCTCGATGTCCTGCTTGCCGGTGAACTTCAGCTGCTTCTCGACCTCGATCTCGACCGGAAGACCGTGCGTGTCCCACCCAGCCTTTCGCTCGACGTAATAGCCACGCATGGTCTTGTACCGGGGAAATAGGTCCTTGAGGGCCCGCGAGAGGACGTGGTGGATGCCGGGGGGATTGTTCGCAGTTGGTGGGCCCTCGTAAAAAACGAATGGCGGCCGTCCCTCGCGCTGGGTGAGGCTTTTGTGAAAGATATCGCGCTCTTTCCAAAAGCGAAGCACCTCGAGTTCCATCTCGGGGAAGCCGGCGCGCGTTGAAACCTCCTGGAACATGGTCGCCAAATTGTAGTGGCTCTCGATCAGCCGAGGAACTGGCCGAGCACGTAGAGCACCGCGATCGCAATCATGGGCGAAAAGTCGACGCCGAGGCCGTTGGGAACGACCCGCCGGAGCGGACCCAGGATGGGCTCGGTGACATCCACCAGGAATCCCATCGCCGTGCCGTGGTAATCGCGGATAAACCAGGACGCCGCGGCGCGTACAAAGATGGCAAAGATGAACAGGTAAATCAGGACCTGCGCGAAGGTGTGGAGGTAATTGATGGCGGTGTGCACGAGATGCTCAGCGCGGTCCGAAGAGCGCGCGGCCCAATCGTAGCATCGTGGCCCCTTCCTCTATGGCGATCGGGTAATCGTCTGTCATCCCCATCGAGAGGACCGGGAGTGTCACGCCCAGCTGCTCGCTCGTGGCGTCCCGCAGCGACCGCAGTTCCCGAAAAACCGGCCGCACCTGTTCGCCGTCGGCCACCATGGGCGCCACCGTCATCAATCCATGGAGCCGAAGATGCTGGGCCCCATTGACGGCGCGGGCTACCGCCGGCAGGTCGGCCGGCAGCGCTCCGGTCTTTTGCGGCTCTTCCGCCACGTTGACTTCGATCAGGACATCGAGCGGCGCCTCGAGGCGCCGGTCGAGCGCCTCGGCCAGGCCGACGCTGTCGACCGATTGCACCATCCGAAAGCGACCTTCGATGAACTTGACCTTGTTGGTCTGGAGATGGCCGATCAGGTGCCAGTCGAGGTCGGCCGGACCAATCTCCTCGATCTTGGGCAGCGCCTCTTGCACCCGGTTTTCGCCAAGTCTGGTGAGCCCGAGTGCGATCGCCTCACGGATCCGTTCGACCCGCTGCGTCTTGGTGACCGCGACCAGCACGACCTCACCCGGATCGCGCCCGGCACGCTCGGCACTTCGGGTGATGGCCAGGCGGACGCTGCGGAGGTTGGCTTGCAGGGAGTCATCATCGATCACGGCGCAACCACGACCGAGAGAAAGCGGCCTGCCCGGCCGCCGCGGTGGGAAAACCACCGGTCCTGCTCGAGAGTGCACCAACCGGCGGCCTGGATTCGCTCGGGCGCGACGCCCGCGTCCTCGAGCTGGAGCCGGAGCACGGCTTCCAGGTCGAGCCTAGCGGTTCCTTGATCAGTCGCGAGGTATCGATCCTCCCGGCCATAGCGCGCCGAAAACTGCTGGGCGACGTCGTCGCCGACCTGGTAGCAGCGTCCACAAATTCCGGGCCCGATCAGCACATCGATTTGACCAGGCGAGGAGTCGTAGGCGGCCTGGAGCGTCTGGACGGTTTTGGTGGCGACCCCCGCCAGCGTCCCGCGCCAGCCTGCATGCGCACCGGCGACCACCCCGCGGCTGCTGTCCGCGAAGAGCAGCGGGAAGCAGTCGGCGTGGTAGGTCACGATCGCCTGGCCGGGAACGTCGGTTGCCAGCGCATCCGTCGAGAAGACGCACTGTCCCCCCTCGGGCTGCCGGCGGTGGAACGTCGTCACGTTGGCGCCGTGCTCCTGCACGGTCATTAGCGCGCGGTCGAGCTCGAAGCCCACGTGGTCGGCGAGTTGCCGCCGCCGTTGGAGGACAGCCTCAGGATCAGCCGCGCCAGTCAGTCCCATCGAACCGAGGGCCACCGTGCTGAAGCCATGTCGTGCCGGGAAACCGGCGACGCTGAGGACGGTGGCAAGCTCCACCATCGGGACTGCTCAGCCTCGCTTTTCTCGGCTCAGGAGCTGGTCGATCTCGTGCTTGACCTCCTGGAGGTCCATGAACGAGCGGTAGACAGAGGCAAAGCGGATGTAGGCCACCTCGTCGAGGCCACGAAGCTTGTCCATCACCAGCTCACCGACTTCACGAGATGGAATGTCGACCTTGCCCCGGGTTCGGAGCTCGGCCTCGATCTCGTCCACGACCCGCTCGATCGTGCTGTGCGAGATCTCGCGCTTCGTGGTTGCCTTCATCAGGCCGCTAAAGAGTTTCTGGCGATCGAAGTCCTCCCGGCGGCCGTCCTTCTTCATGACATAGAGCGGCACCGTCTCGATCCGCTCGTAGGTCGTGAAGCGCTTGGTGCACTGCAGGCACTCCCGGCGCCGACGGATCGACTCGCCGGTATCGGAGTCGCGGGAATCGACCACCTTCAGGTCGATGTGACCACAATATGGGCACTTCATCTCAGGCCAGTATCCCAGATATTGTGCTCAAGCGAGTTGGCGTCCAGTGAGACGAGGGCGAGGAGCGGGAAGGGGGCGCTCCTCGCCAGAGGTTATCGGCGACCCCGCAGAAACGCGGGAATATCGAGATTCGAGGGATCGAAGCCGCGGTAAGCCGGCACTTCCTCGACCGGCGCCGGGCGACTGTATTGCTCGTCGATCTCGCGGCTGGTCTCGGCCCCGGTGACGAAGCCGGTGGCGACCACCGTGATCTTGATCTCGCCGGACATCTTCTCGTCGATGACGGTCCCGAAGATGATGTTGGCGTCCTTGTCGGCGGCGGCCCGCACGATCTCGGCGGCCTCGTTGACCTCGTGCAGCGTGAGGTCGGTTCCGCCCGTGATGTTGAAGAGGATGCCTCGCGCCCCGTCAATCGAGGTCTCCAGCAGCGGGCTGGCGACGGCATCGCGGGCGGCATCGGAGGCCCGCTGGTCGCCGCTGCCGAAGCCGATCCCCATCAGGGCCGCGCCCTGGCCGGACATAACGGCCTTGACGTCGGCGAAGTCCAGGTTGATCAGCCCCGGCTGGACGATCAGGTCCGAGATGCCCTGCACGCCCTGGCGCAGGACGTCGTCCGCGATCTTCAGCGCCTCCGTGAACGGCACCTTCTTGTCGGTGACGTCCAGCAGCCGCTGGTTCGGGATGATGATCAGGGTATCGACCTTCTCCCGGAGGGTGGTCGACGCTTCTTCGGCGATCGCCCGGCGGCGGGTCCCCTCGAATGTGAAGGGCTTGGTGACAACACCGATCGTCAGTGCGCCGTTGTTGCGGGCGATCTCAGCAACCACCGGCGCAGCGCCGGATCCGGTCCCACCGCCCATGCCGGCGGTGAGGAACACCATATCGGCGCCTTGCAACAACTCCGAGAGTTCCTGCTGGCTCTCCTCGGCGGCTTCGCGACCGATGGTCGGATTGCCGCCGGCGCCGAGGCCGCGCGTCAGCTTCTTGCCGATGTTCATCTTGGTCTGCGCTTCCGAGTGAGCCAGCGCCTGCAGGTCGGTGTTGATGGCGATGAACTCGACGCCGCGCAGCTTGGAGCGGATCATCCGGTTCACCGCGTTGCTCCCACCGCCGCCGATACCGACGACCTTGATCCGCGCATTTCCTTCCAGGGTCCGGTCGACGTCGCGCATTGCTTCCTCCTTATCGCGCTCCAGGCGCGCCCTTACGAACCGTTCTGCAGAGACGCGCGGGCCCTGGCCCCCGCCGTAGTCGCCGGGGATGACGGGCCGTGAGGCGAGGCCCTTCATTCGAAGCTGATCGTCAATATTCATATCGGCCTCCTTCCTCTAGAAGAAATCCTTGATCCAACGAACGGTTCGCGCGTAGACCGCCGAAGCGCCCGCGCCAACGGGTGTGTGCCCGTTGCCGTGGTGCCGAAGTTTTGTTCCCCACCGCAGCAGCCCGACCGCCGTCGCATAGGCGGGACCGCTCACCTGGTCGCTCATGCCGATGGTTTGCCCGGGCGATCCGATGCGAACCGGCAACTCGAGCAGGCCCTGGGCGGCTTCCGTGAAGCCGAGGAGGCGGCAGCCACCGCCGGTGAAGACCACGCCGCCCGGCAGGAAACCGTCGTGACCGCCCCGACGCATCTCGAGCTTGACCATCTCGAGGATCTCGCGGGCGCGGGGGGCGATGATCTCCGCCAGGTGCCGGCGTGGCACCGCCTGCATGCGATCCTGGCCGATCTGATGCACCTCCACCATCTCCTCACGCGGGATGCACGCCGGGATCGCATGGCCGTAATTGATCTTCAACATCTCGGCCTCGCTCAGCGTGGTACGCAGCCCGATAGCAACATCGTTGGTCACGTGCGTGGCCCCCACCGGTAGGACCGCGGTGTGCACCACGCTGCCCTCGTTGAAGAGCGCCACATCGGTCGTTCCACCCCCGACGTCCACGAGCGCCACACCAAGGTCGAGCTCGTTGTCGTTGAGGACGGCCTCCGCCGATGCCAGCACCTGCACTACCAGGTCTTCGACGCTCATGCCCGCCTGGTGGACGCACTTGACGACGTTCTGCACCGCAGTCAATGAACCCGTGATGATGTGCGTCTCAACCTCGAGCCGCGAGCCCGACATGCCCACGGCGTCCTTGACGCCCTCCTGTCCATCGACCACGTAGCCACGAGGAACGACATGGATGATCTCGCGGTCGTTGGGCACGGAAACCGCGCGCGCCGCGTCGATGACGCGGGTTACGTCTTCCTGTCCGATCTCGCGGTCCGAGCGCGCGACCGCAATCACGCCACGGCTGTTCTGGCTCAGGACGTGCGTGCCCGCCATGCCGACGAAGCAGGACTCCAGCTTGTGACCGCACATGCGCTGCGCCGCATCGACGGCATGCGTGATGCCGCGCACGGTCTTCTCCATGTTGACGACCACGCCGCGACGCAGACCTTCTGAGGGCGCCTCACCGACGCCGACGATGTTCAGGCCGCGCTCCGTCGGCTCGCCGACGACGCAGCAGATCTTGGTTGTGCCGATATCGAGTGCTGTGACGTATTTAGATCGAGGCAAAAACCTTTCCTGGAACGTTGGCTGGAACCGGCGAGCCCATTATAGTGTGGTCCCGCTGCCGTGACAACACAACAGGCCGTGAGTTATCCACAGGCCCCGCCGTCGTGCCGCTAGAGGAGGTGCCTTCGGATGACGGCCAGGTTGTCGAAAATCCTCACGCCGAAGGCCACGATGGCGGCGAA
>WNFB01003183.1_pt1 | contig 14439 bp, 10 predicted proteins | sample 5400501 | NCBI WGS metagenome assembly WNFB01 (sample SAMN13153341, study PRJNA577476) | soil metagenome | isolation source: 200 cm saprolite under Douglas fir tree site 2 hole 1 | place: USA:California | collected 2015-04-18
ACTGTCACTGACAAAGACGGGAAGGCAGTGCGGGAATTCGACGGGCCGGGTGCTGCCGGTGTCAATCGAGCGAATTGGGACTTGCGCTACAACCCGGCGGCCGAGCCCACGCCGGAACAGATGGAAGCCATCAATGCCGGTTACGGGGAAGGTCCGCGCGGCCCGCGAGTAGAACCCGGAAAATATACGGTCAAAATCAAGGCTGGGACGAAGGAAGCAACGCAGGAAGTAGTGGTCGAGGATGATCCGCACGTTCAGCTTTCCCTGGAGGATCGCGCGGCGCGGCGCGCGGCGATGGAACAGTTGTACGCCATGGAAAAAACCGCAGCCAAAGACCGCAAGGCGATCCAGGGACTGAAGGATGCGTTGAGTGCGGCCCGCACACAATGGAAGGCGGATGCCGGCAAGCCCGACGCACCAAAAATCCCCGAAGACATACAGAAGGCGGCGGACGAACTGCAAAAGATGGTGGACAAGGTCGCCGAGAAATACATCCGCGAACGCGAAGGACTCGGCAATGCGGGCCCGCCGTTTGAATGGAAGCCCGAGCCTCTACCGGACCAGGTGCAGGGTCTCTTGCAAGATCTGGACGGATTCGCGGCGGCTCCTGGTGGACAACAGAAGGAGAAGCTCGCGGAATTAGGCCCGCTCGTCAGCGATGCTTCCGCGCAAGTCAAGAAGCTGATCGACGAGGACTTGCCGGCGCTCAATAAGAAGATGAATGACGCGGGGATCCCGCACATCGTTCCGAAGCCGACAAGTCAGCGCCGCGACGGAGATAGCGAGGAGTCAGACCGGTAGGCTGGTCGCCCTTACAGGGTCTCTGCAAAGACCGAGACCCTTGCGCAATAGCCGCGTCTAAGCTTGCTCAGAGATGGGCTGGTAGCTGGTGTGTCCCAGGACGGCGTTTAATTCCTTGATGGCCATGATTTCGGAGGGATGAGCATGAGCGCGAAGCGTTTGGTGCGAAGTGGTGTGAGCGCATGGTGGGCGGCGCTTGCGGTGGTGTTCGGGCTGATGGCGGGGAATCTTTTTGCGGCGAATTTTGATCGCCAGGAAGGAGGCGCCAGTCAGGAGAAGAAAGACGAAAAGAAAGATGAGAAGAAGGATGAGAAGAAAGGGCTGTCGCTAAAGTCCGATCGGAAAATCGAATTCACCACCGACGAAGGGACGTGGATCTCGCTGGATGTTTCACCCGACGGCAAGACCATCGCATTCGAATTGCTAGGGGACGTTTACACTCTGCCCATCGCGGGCGGCGAGGCCAAGCTGATCTCCGGCGGAATGGCCTTCGATAGCCAACCGAAATTCTCTCCTGACGGAAAGTGGATCGCGTTTCTCTCCGACCGCGACGGGAACGAGAACGTGTGGATGATGCGTGCCGACGGGAGCGACGCGAAACAACTTTCCAAGGATTCCAGCGGCGAATTCGCTTCGCCGAGCTGGTCGCCGGACGGGAATTACGTCTTTGTGTCCAAAGCAGGCTTCGGCATAAATACGTTTGAAATCTGGATGTATCACGTGCAGGGTGGCTCCGGCGTGCAGGTCACCAAGGCCAAACCTGCGCCGAATACGCCGCGCGACCAGCGGCACAATGCCATCGGCGTGGTGGCTTCCGCGGACGGGAAATATCTTTACTACGCAATGCGCCACGGCGGTTTTTCTTACAATGCGCAGCTTCCGCTATGGCAGATCGCGCGCCGCGACCGAAAAACCGGCGATGAAGACGTTCTGCTGCAAGCGCTGGAGAGCAGTTTCCGGCCGGTGCTCTCGCCAGATGGAACACGAATTCTGTATGTAACGCGCTTCGAGACAGAAAGCGGACTGCGCGTCCGCAATTTGCAAACGGGCGAAGATCGTTGGGTAAAGTATCCCATCACACGCGACGACCAGGAGTCGCGCTTCACGCGTGATCTATTCCCCGGTTATGCATTCCTGCCCGACGGGAAGGAAGTTGTCTACAACCAGGACGGGAAGATTCGGCGGCTAAACCTGGCGACAGGAGCGGACAACGTGATCCCCTTCGCCGCTAAAGTCTCCCAGGAACTTGGGCCAAAGCTGGACTTTCCGCAAAGAGTGGAAGAAGGGCCAGTGAAGGCGCGACTGATTCAGGATCCCGTCGAATCACCTGACGGCAAACAATTGGCGTTTTCCGCGCTCACCCACCTGTACACGCTGGACTTGCCCACCGGGAAGCCGCAACGCGTAACGACCGGCAACGCGCGCGAATTTCAGCCGGCATGGTCGCCGGACGGCAAGACGATCGCGTACGTAACTTGGTCGAACGAAGGCGGGCAGCTCTGGAAAGTGCCGGCGGCGGGAGGAGCGCCGCAGCAATTGTCGAAGTCGGCCGGAGTCTACAGTAACCCAGCGTGGTCGCCCGATGGTACGAAAATCGTGGCCCTGCGCGGCAATGCGTATGACCGCGAAAACAGCGAATTCGATGGTGGGCAGACGGCGAACGCGGACCTTATTTGGATTCCGGCGGACGGTGGCGACGCCAGCCTGATCTTGCCGGCTCGCGGCGCAGGCGGCCCGCATTTCACGCACGAGAAGGACCGCATTTACGTTTATACCCCGCAGGGATTGGTGTCGTTGCGCTATGACGGCACGGACCGGCGCACCCATCTTCAAGTGAAGGGCCAGGGAATATTTTACGCTGAAGAGCCCGTGGCGGCCGATGACGTGCAGCCTAGCCCGGACGGACAGTGGGTACTGGCGCACGTGAGCAATCAACTCTACCTAATCGCGATGCCAATCGTAGGCGGTGAAGCGCCGACCGTGAATGTGGCGTCCGCATCGGTGCCCGTGAAGCGGCTGACGGACATTGGCGCGGACTATTTTGCCTGGGCCGACGATGGCAAGACCATCACCTGGGCCGTGGGCGCCAGTGTGTTCCGCGAGCCGGTCAGCGCCATCTCGTTCGAGCCGCCGAAGGAGGAGAAGAAGGAAGGCGAGAAAAAGGACGAAGACAAGAAGGAGGCGGCGGATAAGAAAGACGCTGGCGCCTCCGCAAGTGAAGCGAAGAAAGACGAGAAGAAGCCCGAAAAACTCAAGGAGCAGGACAAGAGCGTCGAGGAGATCGCGGTCACTGTAGAAGCACCACGCAAGACGCCGAAAGGCACGGTAATTCTGCGCGGAGCGACCGTCATTACGATGAAGGGCGCCGCCGGCTCCGAAGAAGTTTTGAAGAATGCCGACATCGTGGTTGAGAACAATCGCATCAAGAGCGTGGGTGCAAAGGGAGGCGTTCCGGCGGGAGCGAAGGTGATCGATGTTCGGGGCAAGACCATCGTTCCCGGCTTTGTCGATACGCACGCGCACTGGACGGAAATCAAGCGGGGCATTCTGGACACGCAAAACTGGGCGTTCCTCGCCAATCTCGCTTACGGAGTGACCTCCGGCCTCGACGTGCAAACCGGCACGAACGACATGTTCGCGTACCAGGATCTGGTCGATACGGGAGACGTCATCGGGCTGCGCGCGTTTTCCACCGGACCGGGCGTTTTCTCCGACAACAATTTCCAATCGACCGAAGACGTGAAAGGGGTGCTGACGAAGTACAGGAAGTACTACGGCACGCACAACATCAAGAGCTACGTGGTGGGCAACCGCAAGCAGCGCCAATTCATGGTGGAAGCTTCGAAGGAGCTGGAGATGATGCCGACCACCGAAGGCGCTCTGGACCTGAAGCTGAACCTCACGCACGTGATCGACGGCTTCCACGGCAACGAACACACGCTGCCCATCACGCCTCTGTACAAGGACGTGCTGCAGATGTTCGCACAGTCGGGTATCGCAGAGACTCCAACCCTCATCGTGAACTACGGCGGGCCGTTCGGGGAGGACTACTTCTACGAGAACTCGAACGTTCACGACGACGCGAAGCTCAACCACTTCACGCCGCACCGCATCATCGACGAAAAGACCAAGCGTCGTGGGGGATGGTTCCGGAAAGATGAGTTCGCGTTCCCGAAGCTAGCGGCGCAAATGGCCAAGCTCGAGCGTGCCGGCGGACTGGTGGGCGTAGGCAGCCACGGCCAGTTGCAAGGCCTCGGCTATCACTGGGAAATGTGGATGCTATCCAGCGGCGGAATGACGCCGATGGAAGTGCTGCGGTGCGCGACCGTCAACGGGTCAAAAATTGTAGGGCGCCCGCAGGACATCGGCTCGATCGAGCCCGGGAAGCTTGCCGATCTGCTGATTCTGGACAAAAATCCGCTTGACGATATTCACAACACGAACAGCGTTCACTGGGTCATGAAGAATGGAGAGCTGTTCGAGGGTGACACGCTGGACCAGATCTGGCCGGAGCAGAAAAAGCTCGAGCCGCTCTTCTTCTGGACGTATGACACGCCGAAAGCGGGCGAGCCGCTGAGCTACGGAAAGACGAGCCTGCCGTAAATATCTTGGCGCGTTAGATTCCGCATCGTTGAAAAACTACCGGAGCGCGTGGCAAGCTCCAGTTTTTTCTTTTCAGGATTTCGCGGGAGTTGGCACAGGCGCGGACGCAGGTGCAGGTGTAGCAGCCGCCTTCATTTGCATCGCGCGATACCAATCGAAGGTTCGCTGCAAGCCCTCTTCGAACGTAGCTCGCGGCTCGTAGCCGAGAAATTCGCGGGCCTGCGAAATGTCGGCTTGCGAATCGCGAATATCGCCGTCGCGCCCCGGTTCAAATTTCACTTCAAGGCTTTTACCGGAAATCTTATTGAGAAGCGCCACGGTTTGATTCAATGAGAAGCGGCCGCCCACGCCGACGTTGAATACCTTGCCGGAAACATTGGGAGCTTCACAGGCCAGCAAATTGGCTTGCACAGCGTTATCCACATAAGTGAAATCGCGCGTTTGCTCGCCGTCGCCGAAAATCACAGGTTGCGTGTCCTCCAGGAAGGCCGTGCAGAATTTGGCCAGCACGCCGGAATACGGAGAGCTGGGGTCTTGGCGCGGGCCGAAAATATTGAAATAACGCAACGACACATTCTCGAGTCCATAGCACCGGCCAAAGGTTTGCGCGTACAACTCGCCGACATACTTTGTGACGCCGTAGGGCGAGATGGGCTGTGGCTCCATCTTTTCAATCTTGGGCAACGTCGGCGTTTCTCCGTACGCGGAAGACGAAGCCGCGAAGACGACGCGCTTCACTTTCGCGTCGCGGGCAGCTACTAAAACGTTCAACGTGCCGTCGATATTGATCCGGTTCGTCTCAATGGGATCCTTGACCGACTTGGGGACCGAAGTGCGCGCCGCCAGGTGCAGCACGAACTCGGCTTCGTGCATGGCTTTACGAACTACTTCAATGTCCGTAATGCTGCCCTTGATCAACGTGATTTTGTTGCGGATTTCCGCGAGGTTCTCTTCCTTCCCCGAGGAAAGATCATCCAGCACCACCACGCCGTGCCCGCGGCGCACGAGTTCGTCCACCGTATTTGACCCAATAAAGCCGGCGCCGCCTGTAACAACGAAGCGCATTCAGGGAGTCCTCCTCCAAGGTTCGCAGCAGAAGGGTGGCTGCTGCGGGAAGCAAAGCGCGCTTCGGAAAGACGAGCGCCTCGCGTTTTGATAATCTCAGAAATTGCGCCAATCCGCCGATTGTTCCGCACTCACTTTGCGCGCAAAATGTATTGTACGACGGAAGGCAACGAGGCAACGGATTGTTTCCGGCTAGGTTCACACAAATAGCATGAGTAAGCTCACAGCTATGACCGCGGCGATTGCTGCGCTGGCCTGCGCCGCCGGAGCGTATTACTGGGCGCGTGGGCTTGGCGCTTTCGACCGGGTGTCGAAGGCCGCGCAACCAGCCCTGGCTGCGCCCGCATCAGCAACGGACAATGCGGCGACAGCTTCTGCTGTACGCACGCCCTCTAAGATGAGCGAGCCCAGCGATCGTGCCGCACCCGGGGACGCAGGCACGCCTTTGCGCCCTGGCGAAGTGCTTGAATTTGCCGCCGATGTGGCCAAGCTCAGCAACGTCGCTAATTTGCGTCTGCAAATTGTCGACCGCCGAAATTTCTTCGGGAAGAACGCCTGGCACTTGCAGGCGTTCGCGCGCACGGAGAATCCTTTGCGCATGGTATTCGAGCTTGACGATCAGTTTGATTCCTACAGCGATGCAGCCACGCTCTCGAGCCTGCAATACGAAATGCATTTAAACGAGCGCGGAGAGAAACAGGAATCCATCCAGCGCATGACGACGACCGGCGCGGAGCGCGCCACGGCAAACGGGACGCAGACTCGCGTGGTGCCGGGAACCCGCGACCCGCTGGGGCTAATGCAGTATTTGCGCACGGTGGATTGGGCGAAGACTCACGAAGTGCGCGGCCCCGTTTACGACGGCCACAAATTGTACGACGTTAGCGCGAGGCTCGACGGCGCAGCGCAAAACATTACGGTGCCGGCGGGCAGCTTCTCCGCTTCCAAGATCGAAATTCGCGTGTTCGACGCAGGAGCGGAATTGAAGGATGCCCATTTCGCGCTGTATCTTGCAAGCGACGCTGCGCAAACCCCGGTACTGCTCGAAGCAGTAATGCCGTTCGCGATCGTCCGAGTGGCGTTGGTGAAAATAAAGTAGAAGTAAACCTGAAAGCAGAGCCGCAGTCACTCCTGCAGAGCGAGCTGCTCGATCAGCGAGCAAGCGATGTGCCCGACAGTGATGTGCGCTTCCTGAATGCGCTGGGGATCGCGAGAGGGAATGTTCAGCAGCAGGTCCACCTTGCTCGCCAGCGTGCCGCCCGTCTCACCTGTGAGCGCCACCAGAAAAGCGCGCCGCGCGCGCCCTGCTTCGATTCCTCGCACAATGTTTGCGCTCTCGCCGCTGGTAGAGAGAGCGACCAACACATCCTGCGGCGCAACGAGCGATTCGATCTGCCGCGCGAAAATCTGCTCGAATCCATAATCGTTTCCAGCCGCGGTGAGTACCGATGGATTGGTGGTCAACGCCAGCGCCGCCAGCCCGCGCCGGTCGTCACGCAATTTCACCACCAGCTCTGCCGCGAGGTGCAACGCATCCGCGGCGCTTCCGCCGTTGCCGAAAAACACGATTTTGCCGCCGCCGCGCAAAACCGCCGCGCATTTTTGCGCGAACTCCAGAATGTTTCGAATCAATGCGTCAGAGAAAGCTTGCTTGACGCGAGCGCTTTCCTCAAGCTGGCGGCGGATTTCTTCGACGGACGCAGTCATTTACGCCTAACAGAGCACGATCTTGTCGCGGTGCCGCGTCACGCGGCGCGTGGCGTTGCGCGTGTCCACCACCAGCTTTGCGGCGTCCACAATCGCGGAGTAATCGTAGATGGAGTGATCCGTGGCCACAATCACCGCATCATAGCCGCCAATCGTATGCGCGTTTAGCTGCACGGATTTCATATGCTCGTAATTGTAATGCCGCATTTTGTGCAGCTGCGGAAAATACGGATCGTTGTAATCGAGCTGTGCACCGCGCCCTTGCAACAGCTGCATGATCTTGAGCGTCGGCGACTCGCGCAAATCGTCCACGTCCTTCTTGTAAGCCACGCCCAAAATCAAAATCCTCGCGCCCTTCAAACTCTTCTTGTGATTGTTCAGCGCCGCGGCAATCGCGTCAACCACGTGATACGGCATCGCGGTGTTGACCTCGCCGGCAAGCTCGATGAAGCGTGTCGAAAAGTCGTACTCGCGCGCCTTCCAGGAAAGATAAAACGGATCCACCGGAATGCAATGCCCGCCGAGTCCCGGCCCGGGATAAAAAGGCATGAAGCCGAACGGCTTCGTGGCCGCGGCGTCGATTACCTCCCAGATATCGATGCCCATGCGCAGACTGAGCATTTTCAGCTCGTTCACCATGGCGATGTTCACGCAGCGGAAAATATTTTCCAGCAGCTTGGTCATTTCCGCGGTGCGCGTAGAGCTTACCGGAACAACGCGCGCTACAACTTGCGCGTACAGCGACACCGCCGCGCGTCCGCTTGGCGAATTCACGCCGCCGACAACTTTCGGGATTTGCGCCAAACCAAACTGCTTATTCCCCGGATCTTCGCGCTCCGGAGAAAACGCCAGCCAAAAATCGCACGCAACATTCTCGTTTTCCGGCCCCGCCGCAATAGGGCAGCGCAAACCGCCCTTCTCTAAAATCGGCAGCACCAACTCTTCGGTGGTCCCCGGGTACGTCGTGGATTCCAACACCACGAGCTGCCCCTTTTGCAGGTGCGGCTGAATCGCCATGGCTGTTTGCTCGACGTAACTCAGGTCTGGCTCGCGCCGCTCGTCCAACGGGGTCGGCACGCAAATGATGATGGCGTCCGCTTCCTTCAACCGCGCGAAATCCGTCGTGGCCCCAAAATGCCGGCTATTGACGAACTGCTGGATTTTCGTCTGCGGAATATGCTCGATATATGACCTCCCCGCATTCAGCATATTCACTTTGTTGGGGTCGGTATCGAATCCCGTCACCCTGTGCCCGGCTTCCGCAAATCGCAGCGCCAGCGGCAAGCCGACATATCCGCATCCGATGATCGCTACCTTAAGCTGGGCGCCCTTGAAGAACTCCGGTCTCCGGTCAATTGGCATGGGTCGCGTCGCACTCCTAAACTATTTCGGGATGAACAAGTCGAAGCCCGCTGAAGAGCCGAACAAATATAACAGGGTTACCCGCGCGCGCAAGAAACTCCACTCCGAGAGTATTACCACAGCGCGCCAGCGTTGCGGTTGCCTAGCAAAACGGAGCAAGATAGTAGGCACGCGCCTAAAGTCCCAGCCGGCAGTTGAAGGCTTAACCTGCATTCAACAAGCAGCGTATGAATGCTCGCTCAGAGGCAGCGGGCGAATCAGATATCGCAGTACTGCGGTGCTAGCACAGCGAGGAGTTTGCGAATCCCATGGTGGATGTGCATTGCCACCTTTTGCCAGGTCTTGATGACGGCCCGGAGAGCATCGAAGAGTCCCTGGCCATGGCCGAATCGGCGATCGCCGACGGAATCACCCATGTCGTCGCCACACCGCATTGCAGCAACGATTATCCATTCGATTATGCGCAGGTTCAGCGCCTGCGCGAACGCCTGCAAACCGAAATCGGCGATCGGCTGAACTTAGCTACCGGGTGCGACTTTCATCTCAACCCTGAAAATCTCGAGGCTTTGCGCACCGACGCATCGCGCTTCTGCATCAACCAGCACGATTACCTGCTCGTCGAGTTCAACGAAATCTCCATCCCGCCCTCCATGGACGACACTCTGCATGCTTTGCAGCTCAAGGACTTGCGGCCCATAATCACACACCCCGAGCGCAACGCCATTCTCCGCCGCCAGCCGGAGCGCCTGGCAAAATGGGCACGGCTGGGTTGCTTTGTACAGGTAACCGCCGGCTCGCTGACCGGGACCTTTGGTCCGCGCGCGCAGGAAGATTCTCTGTGCTGGATCGCGCGAGGCTTCGTGCACTTCGTCGCCAGCGATGCGCACAACACCAAGCGCAGGCCGCTACGTTTGCAGGCCGCGTATGACGCGGTAAGCAAGCAATTTGGCGACGAGAAGGCGCGCGCCCTATTTCTCGAAAACCCGCTGGCCGCCTTTGAAGGACGCGAACTTCCCTACGTCCCGGAAATTCCCGATGAAATGGTTTCGCCCCGGCGCAGAAGGTTTTTCTTTTTCTGATTTGCCCCTCAGCGCGAAGGATGCAGAGGCAGGCCCGCCCATGCATTCACTAGGCCCAGCACTTCCCGCACCACGTCCAGCGCATCGCCGGTCGATCGCCACCAATGGTCCGGCGCAAATGGGTCAGTGGAAGCGGCGCGCACGATTGCTCGCCCTCGCCCGCCCGAAAGCTCTCTCCACAGCATTCGCACCCGCCGCGTGTGTACTTTCGTGGTGACGATAATCACCGTGGTGCCCTTCTCCTGGTCTAATTCCGCTGCAATGGCCCGGATTTCGTCAGCCGTATTGTCTATCGGCGGCTCGAGCACCCGGACTGCATTCGATGGCACACCTTCGTGCATTAAAACTCGCGAGTTGAAGAAGTCCTCGCCGAGGTATGCGATATGCATCTCCTGGAGGGAGGCGGCAGGTTCATTGGCGCGGGTCAGCCAAACTTGCCGTGCATACGCGGCATTGTACAAGCGTGCCGCTTCCTTGGCCCGCATGGGGATTCGACCGCTAAGGACCACGATCGCTTGAGCCTTGTCCAGCGGATCTTCGACGACCAGCCACCGGCCCACGCCAAGGAAAATGATCGCGGCGAACACGATTAGCCCGACAATCAAGGCGAGAAGAATCGCGCGGCCCAAGTGGCGCTTCCGGACGTGCTGCGTATCTGCGCTGCTGTGCATGAGCAAGCGCGCGCATGGTATCGCGGCCAACCACTGTGGTCAATCGCTGCCCGCCGCGATAACATTGTCAGTTGGCATTTCTCGGGAGGATGCATGCGTGCGGTAGTTACCGGCGGAGCGGGTTTCCTGGGTTCGCATCTCTGCGATCGCCTGATCGCGGAGGGATGGGACGTTCTCGCCCTCGACAACCTGATCACCGGCGCCGAATCCAACATCGCTCATCTACAGAGGCACCCCCGCTTCCGCATCGCGCGAGCGGACGTCTCCAACTACATCGACGTTGCCGGCCCCGTTGGTTACGTCCTGCACTTCGCTTCCCCGGCCAGCCCCGTCGATTATTTGAAAATGCCCATCCCAACCCTCAAGGTCGGCGCACTGGGTACTCACAACGCGCTCGGCCTCGCCCTCGCTAAAAAGGCTAAATTTTTTCTGGCTTCCACCAGCGAATGCTACGGTGACCCGGAAGTTTCTCCGCAGCCGGAAACCTATTGGGGTCATGTGAACTCGATCGGACCTCGCGGCGTCTACGACGAAGCCAAGCGCTACGCCGAAGCCATGACTATGGCCTATCACCGCTACCACGGCGTGGACACGCGCATTGTGCGCATTTTCAATACCTACGGGCCCCGCATGCGCCTGAACGACGGCCGCGCCCTCCCCAACTTTGTCCACCAGGCTCTCACCGGCAAGCCCCTCACGGTCTACGGTGATGGCAAGCAGACCCGAAGCTTCTGCTACGTTTCCGATTTGATTGAGGGAATCTACCGCTTGATGTTGTCCGATGAGCATTTGCCGGTGAATATTGGCAATCCGCAGGAAATCACTATTCTCCAATTCGCGGAACGTATTCGCACCCATTTTGAAAATGCGCCGAAGATCATTTTCGAGCCTTTGCCGCAAGATGACCCCCAGCAGCGTTGCCCGGACATCAGTAAAGCCAAGCGCATTCTAGGTTGGGAACCGAAAGTGGGACTGGAAGAGGGCTTGCGCACCACGCTGGACTATTTCAAGGAGTATTTTGCAAGCAAGCAGACCGCCGGCGTCTAGTAACGCCTTTTCCTGCCGATCGCTCGAAATTATTCGCGTCCGAACGAATGGTATTCAAATCCCAGCCCGCGCATCCGTGACGGCGAATAGAGGTTTCTGCCGTCGACCACCAGCCGGCGGGCCATAAGTTTCCCCGCGCGCTCCCAGTCCAGGTCCCGATATGCATCCCATTCCGTGCAGACCAGCGCCGCTTCCGCCTCGCGCAAAGCGTCGTACGGATCCTCGTGATAACTGGCCGCGGGAAACAGCGTTTTCGCCCTCGAAATCGCTTCAGGATCCGTGGCTTGCACCTGCGCTCCTTGCCGCAGCAGTTCCTTCACGACTTCCAGCGCCGGCGAAAATCGGATGTCGTCGGTATTTGCTTTGAAGGCCAGCCCGAGCACCGCGACGCGTTTGCCTTTGACCACCCACAGAGCCCGGCGCACCTTTTCGAAAAACCGCTCGATGCGCTGTTTGTTGACGCGCTCGGCCGCCTTTAAAATGTCGAAATCCACTCCCACCGTGCCGGCCAAGTGAACGAACGCCTGCAAATCCTTGGGGAAGCAAAAACCGCCAAAGCCCAGCCCGGCGCGCAGGAATTGCTCGCCGATGCGCGCGTCCAATCCCATCGCGTGCGTCACTTCCTCCACGTCCGCCCCGATTTTCTCGCAAAGGTCGGCAATTACATTGGCGTAACTGATCTTCAGCGCCAAAAACGAATTGGAAGCATGTTTGATGAGCTCCGCACTGTTGATCGTGGTGATGAGCAGGTTCACCGCATCCCCCGGCGGACACACGCCGTTGTGCACCGGGCACTGAAACGAGCGCTCCAGGATCGGCCGGTAAATCTCCCGCATATCGCGCGCCGAAGCCTCATCCTCCACTCCGACCACGATGCGGTCGGGATGAAGGAAATCGGAAACGGCTGTCCCCTCGCGCAGGAACTCCGGATTCGACACCACGCGAAACGCCAAGCCGCTGTTGCGGGAGTAGGCCGTGAGCGCGCGCCGCAATTCCAGTCCCGTCCGCGCAGGCACCGTGCTCTTTTCGATCACCAGCTTAGGAGTTCGCGCCTCTGTGGCAATCTGACGCGCCACGTGGTCGATTGCGGAGAGATCCGCATCACCGTTTTCCTTGGGCGGTGTGCCGACGCAAATGAAAATGGCATCGCCGCTGCGTATCGCTTCACCAGCGTTCGAGGTGTACGAGATTTTGCCCGCGCTTCGCGCCGATTCCAGGATTTTGTCCAGGTAGTGCTCATAAATCGGCACACCTCCCGCCTGAAGCTGGGCGATCCGCTCCTCATCAATGTCCGTGCAAATGACCTCATGCCCCGCTTTGGCGAGGCATGCGCCGGTCACCAGGCCGACGTAACCACATCCAACTACAGAGAGACGCAATCTAGTCCTCCGGGCGGAGATTCTTATGCTCGCACACATTCCCGCGTACGGCAGCTCTAGCGTCGCTCACGGTTCCAACCCAATAGCAGCCCTCGCAACCCCAGCAGCACGAGTTGAGGCTGGCGCCGCAGTACGTTCCACAGCAGCCGCGTTGACTCGTCGCGCGTAATTTCGCTGAGCGTGTCCCGCGTGGCCGCGTTGAGCAGGTCCACCAGGCGCGAGTAGTCTTCCTGCTGGAAATGATGCATCGTGCGCCGCAGCAGCCAGTGCGTGCTTAGTTCACGCCGCAGCGCCAGCAGTTCCCTGCCGCGCCCGCCTTGTAAAATGGACTCCGCGACCGCCTGCGCCCCTCGAAAGCCAGTAACGATCCCTCCCACCGTGGATACTTTCACTTGCGCCGCCGCGTCTCCAACCAGGTACACATTCCCTTTTCCCACTCGCCGCTTCACTGGCACCCAACGCTTGTACACCGGGATTCGCGCGCCCTGCCATTCGAGCGGCTCGATTCCCTTCTTCTCCAGGAATCGCGCCAGGCATCGCGCGGTATCGCGGCCGTTTTCTCCGATGACGCCCAACGCGCCACGCTCCGCCGATTCCGGAATCAGCCAGTAAAAATATGGCGTGTCGTCCGGCACGAACCAGACACGCGTCGTATCCATCGGGCAGTCCTTCGGCAAGCGCACAATGGCCTGCACCAGCGGCACTGTTTCAATGGGCGCCCAGCCCGCCGTTCGCGCCACACGGCTCGCCGCGCCGTCCGCTCCCACCACGCTCTTGGCGTGCAACTCTTCCCGCCGTCCGCTGGATTCAACCTGCACTTGAATGCCATTCGCGTCGGGAGATAGTCCCAGAAAGCGGGTATCAAAAGAAATCTCCGCGCCAGCCTGTCGCGCCTCCCGGGCCAGCTCCGGGATCAATTTCGCGCGCTCGATGACAAGGTCCGGCTTGGCCAGCGCAACCTGTGCGGAGCGGCCATCCGTGAAGAGTTCGAACCGTCGAATCTCGTTTAGAACGCTCTCGTTCGCCGAAGCTCCCAATTGCTTGCGGAAGTGATCCGTCACAATCAGCGTCCGCGGCACCGGCTCCACGCACCGCTGGGACTCCAGCACACGCACACGCTTGCCGCCGTGAGCCACTTTGGCGGCGGTGTAAAATCCGGCCGCCGACCCTCCCACGACTATTACTTCTTCGTTATTCTGTTCGCGTCGGCTTTTTCCCTGGTTCGCTTGCAATAGTTTCCGCCTTGCCCACCAGCATGTCGTGTAAATTCACGTTGGCTTCCGAGGTTCCCCGGGTAACTTTCCCGACCCGCTGAGTGCTGAAGAGGTGGGTGAGTGAGCGTAAGTATAGCCAATTCGATTACCGCGGCAAACCTCGATCGCAGCGAAACTGTAGAGAAAACGCCGAAGTTAGCTGGCAGGCGATCCGAGTGGCTTTACCGCCTGCCGCTCGTACGGCGCCTTCTCCAGCATCGCAATCGCAAATAGCAGCGCCGCGATGACCACGGCGGCGAACAGCAGCGCCGCGCGCGATGGAATATAGCAAACCCACACTGCCGATGCGCCGCTTACCGCGCCAAGCAGATACAGCGCCAGCACCGCGCCACGCTGCCCCAATCCCAGGTTCGCCAACCGGTGCGCGGCATGATCCTTTCCGGGCGCCGCAAACGGCAGCAGTCCTCGCCGCGCGCGAGAAATGGTGACCAGCGTTGTATCGAATATAGTG
>WNFB01003187.1_pt1 | contig 14438 bp, 13 predicted proteins | sample 5400501 | NCBI WGS metagenome assembly WNFB01 (sample SAMN13153341, study PRJNA577476) | soil metagenome | isolation source: 200 cm saprolite under Douglas fir tree site 2 hole 1 | place: USA:California | collected 2015-04-18
GCGCGGCCTCAGCACGCCGGTCCGGACCTCCCAGGCGCTAGCCGAAGCCTTCTCCAACACGCGCCTGCACCTCCTGCCCGCCGTGGCCCACATGACGTTCTGGGAAGATCCGGACGCCGCCTGGGAGGTGGTTAAGCCTTTTTTGAGATCTGCTTGACGGCGGCGACTACGCTCGTCTTGTTCGGCACGTAGGCCGCTTCCAGACTGGGGCTGGCCGGCACCGGCGCGAAGGGCGCGCCGACCCGCTCGATGGGCGCGTCCAAGTAATCGAAGGCGGCCGCCTGGAGCTGGGCGGCGATCTCCGCTCCGATGCCGCCGGGTACCACGGCCTCGTGCACGATGACCGCTCGCGTCGTCTTGCGCACCGAGCGGGCCAGCGTCTCCAGGTCCAGCGGCTGCAAGGTCCGCGGGTCGATCACCTCCGCCTCGATGCCGCTTTCGGCCAGCTCCTCGGCCGCCTCGAGCGCCACCCGAACCATGCGCCCGGTGGCGATCACGGTCACGTCCTGGCCCGGCCGGCGAACCTGGGCCCGGCCCAGCTCGAAGGAGTCCGAGGCGAGCTCGTCGGTCTGGTAGTAGAGCGCCCGGTGCTCGACGAAGACCACCGGGTTGTCGTCTCGGATGGCAGCGCGCAGCAGGCCCTCGGCGTCGGCCGCCGAGGACGGCATCACGACCTTGAGCCCAGGGACGTGGGCCAGCCAGGCCTCCAAGCTCTGCGAATGATGCGCGCCCCAGGCGCCGGACACGCCGCAAGCGGTGCGGATGGTCAGCGGCACGCGCAGCTGACCGCCGGACATATAGCGCAGCTTGGCCGCATGGTTCACCAGCTGGTCCATGGCGAGGGTGATGAAGTCGACGAACATGATCTCGACGACGGGCCGCAGCCCCTGCAGGGCCGCGCCAATCGCCAGTCCCACCACCGTCCCCTCAGCGATGGGCGTGTTGATGACGCGGTTCTCGCCAAACTCCTCGGCCAACCCGCGCGTCGCGCCGTAAGGCCCGCCCACGGCGACGTCCTCGCCCAGCATATAAATGTTCGGATCCTGTTGCATCTCCTCGCGGAGAGCCTTGGTTATGGACTGAAGGAAGTTCATGACTTGCGCTCAGAGGGTGGGCGGATCATGCGTAGACCTGGGTGGCGACGGCATCGGGCGATGATGCCGGGCCGGTTCGGGCGAAGTGCTCGGCCTGGGTGATGAGCTCGCGGACTTCGGCCTCGAGACCCTCGGCCTGCTTGGCGTTGACGAGCTTCTGCTTCTTGGCCCAAGCGGCGAAGCGCAGGATGGGATCCTTGGCCTTCCACTCGGCCATCTCGCTGAGCTCGCGGTACTTGTTGGGATCGCCTTCGTAATGGCCGCGCAGGCGGTACGTGAGGCATTCGACCAGCGACGGACCTTCTCCGGACCGGCCGCGCGAGATGGCCGGCTCGGCCGCCTCCCGCACAGCCAACAGATCGTTGCCATCCACCGTGACCGCCGGAATGTGGAACAGCGTGGCGTGATCGCTGGCGCGCTCGACCAGGGTATGGGCCGAGATGGGCGTGAACTCGGCGTAGCCATTGTTCTCGCAGACGAAGATGACCGGCAGCTTCCACAGCCCGGCGATGTTCAGCGACTCCGAGAACGAGCCGCTGTTCATCGCGCCATCGCCGAAAAACACCACTGCCACGTTGCCCTCGCCGCGCTCCTTGAAAGCCAACGCCGAGCCCAGGGCGAGCGGAATGGTGCCGCCCACCACGCCCGTGGCAGTCATGAACGACACCTCGGGGGCCGACAGGTGCATGCTCCCACCCTTCCCACCGCAATAGCCGGCGGCCTTGCCGGCGATCTCGGCCAGCAGCCGGCCGGGATCGGCGCCCTTGGCCAGCGCGTGGCCATGAGCCCGATGGCCCGAGTACATGGCGTCCTCGCGCCGCAGCAGCGAGCCGATGGCCGCGGCCACGGCCTCTTGGCCTATGCTCAGGTGCAGCAGCCCAGCGATTTCCACCTTGGCGTACATCTCCGAGACCTTCTCCTCGAAAGTCCGGATCAGGAACATCGTGCGCAGCAGCGACGACGCCACCGCCTGGTCGATTGTTGCAGCCATGTGTCAGTCCGCACCATGGTAGCGTTGCCTCGATTGGACCTGGACTCCGTGCTGTCGGCACCCGCCGATCGCCAGCGCCTGCTCAGCGCCGTCGTCGCCGAGCTACGTGCCGATCTCCCCGATATGGTCGTGAGCAGCGGAACCGAGGCCCTGGTGCTGACCAGCTTGGTCGCGGCCGAGCTCCAGCTGCCGATGGCCTACCTGCGGCCCAAGCCCAAGAGCCACGGCCGCCGGCAGCGCGTCGAGGGCCAGCTGCGTGGTGCCAACCTGGCCCTGATCGCCGTCGAGCCCACGCCGGAGACCGTGCAGGACAACCTGGAGCTGGTGGCCGAGCACGGCGCACGTATTGCCCGCGTGGTGGCGTTGGGGAGTGCGCCAGACGGGCTGGCTGTGCCCGTAATGGTGGTCTCAGCTGAACATCCGCATCAGGTTCCCTCACCCTCAGCCTCTCCCGTTGCGACGGGAGAGGGAAGTGCGGAACAGATCGCAAAAATCCTGCTGGATATGGGCGCGGTGATCATCCGCCAGGAGCCGTTCCGGTACGCTTCCGGCATCCTGTCGCCCATCTACACCGACTGCCGGCTGCTGATCTCCTATCCCCAGCAATGGCAGAACGTGCTCGATGCTCTGGAGCGCAGACTCCAAACGCTCGACTATAAGGTGATTGACGGCGTGGCCACGTCCGGCATCCCGCACGCCAGCGTGCTGGCGCACCGCCTGCACAAGCCGCTGATCTACGTCAACGATGGCCGCATCGTCGGCGCAGCGAAGAACGGCGATCGCGTGGCCGTCATCGAGGATCTGGTGACCACCGGCAAGTCCGTGCTGGAAGCTGCGGCCCCGCTGCGCGAGCACGGGCTGCGCCCGGACCGCTGTTTGGCCATCTTCACCTACAGCCGCCAGCAGCCGGCGCTTGAGGCGGCCGGGATCGCGTTCGACCCGCTGTCCGATCTTGAGACGCTGCTGCAGGTTGGGGTCGAGCACGGCTACTTCGGGGACGCGGAGCGGCAGGCGGTTCTCGACTGGCGCCGAGATCCTCAGGACTGGACCGCCCGCCATGAACCAATTGGCCGCTGAAGCAACGGGCTGGCTATGATCCGCACGACATGCCCGCGGCCGACCCTCCCAATGCGCCGGTAGCGCCGCCTCACGCCGCGGCTGCCAAGCAAGGGGCTTCCATTGCGGCGCTGTTGGGCGTGTGGCTGGTGTTCAGCGCCGCCTTGTTCAGCATCGACAACGTGATGCTGGACGTGGCCAAGGCCGGGTGGCAGAAAATCCAGCTCATCCAAGGCACCTTTGCCCCCGCTAGCGACGCCGCCAAGCTGTACGGCTCGACCGTGCAAGGCAAGATCCGTCAGTACGACCCGCGCATCATCGACCAGGCCGTCCAGGAACGCCAGCTCAAGGCGCCGGACACCTTCAAGCCGCCCGCCAAATGACGCCTCCCACCGAGTGACCTCAGAGCTCGAGAACGCCATCAGCGCCCGCCTCAGCCGGGCCCGGCAGCTGCTCCACAACCGTGGCTGGCATGGAATGTGGCTGGGTCAATCCACCAATCTCCGCTACCTCAGCGGCGTCGTCGAAAAGCCGAGCGAGCGCCTGTTCGGCGCCTGGATCCCGGCCGACGGCGAGCCGGCCATGCTGGTCCCGCGGCTGTACCACGACGAGATGGCCGAGCTGTCCGCCATCTCCACAGTGCGCTCCTGGGGCGACGAGGAGGGCATGGCCAGCGCTGTTGGGCGGTGGCTGAACGTACCACATGGGGCCACCATCGCCATCGACCCTTTGCTGCAGGCCAGCTTCCTCTTCCTGTTTCAGGAGCAGCTCCCAAAGGCGCGCTTCGCGTCCGCGGCGGAGCTGCTGAGCGAGATGCGCCTATACAAGGACGACTACGAGAAGGCCTGCCTGCGCCGCGCCGCCCAGATCGCCGACGCGGTCATGGCCGAGATCACGAGGCGCTCACCGGTTGGTCGCAAGGAGCGCGAAGTTGCCGCCGACGTCGAGCGGCTGTTCGCCGAGCAGGGCAGCGAAGGCGTGTCGTTCTCGCCCATCGCCTCAGCCGGGCCCAATGCAGCTTTCCCGCATCACGCGCCCGACGACACGGTGATCCAAGCAGGGGATTGCCTGGTGCTGGACTTCGGTGGCGTGTACGCTGGCTACGCGTCGGACATCACTCGGACAATCTTCGCCGGCGATCCGCCGCCCGAGATGCGGCGCATCTACGAGGTGGTGCAAGCGGCCCAGCAGCGCGCGGTCGAGCAGCTGCGGCCCGGCATGCCGGCGCAGGCCGCCGACGCCCTCGCCCGCGACTACATCGCCGAGGCCGGCTATGGCCCGGCGTTCATCCACCGCCTCGGGCACGGCATTGGCCTGGACGTGCACGAGGCGCCCTACATCGTTGCCGGAAATCAGACCGAGCTGCGCCCTGGCGTGGCCTTCAGCGTCGAGCCCGGGATTTACCTCACCGGCCTGGGCGGGGTGCGCATCGAGGACATCGTGCTCATGAACGAGGATGGCCCCGAGCGCCTGAACCACGCTCCGCGAGAGCTCGTCGTTGTGTAGCGTGGCTTTTTGTCATGACAAGGGGCTAGTCCCGCCACAGGGCGATGCCGCCTGTGAGGCCGGCGCTGTTAGGGGCAATGCGGGCGCTGGCCGGCAGCTCTTCGGGATGGAGCAGCCGGGAGTTGCCACCGCCCAGGTAGACCACACGCCAGTTCCAGATCGGCTCCAGGCTCTCTACGAGCTCGCGCACCCGCTTGCGCCACTCGTCTTCCCCGATGCGTTTCAACGTCGCGTCGCTGACGTACTCCTCGTACGTCAGCCCGTCTTTGAACGGGGCATGGCCCAGCTCCAGGTTGGGCAGCAGCCGGCCGTCGACGTATACCGCCGAGCCGAGGCCGGTGCCCAGCGTCAGCACCATCTCCACGCCGTGCCCGTCGATGACGCCGTAGCCCTGCACGTCGGCGTCGTTGCACACGCGGGCCGGCTTGCCGGCAATCTTCTCCAGGGCGGCAGCGAGATCGAAGCCGCGCCAGCCAGGGTCGAGATTGGGGGCCGTCATGGTCACGCCGTTCACGACAACGCCGGGGAAGCCCACCGAGATGCGATCGAAAGCGCCCTGGCCGGCCATGAGACCGGACAGCGCCTGCAGCACGGCCTCCGGCGTGGCGGGATAGGGTGTGGGAACCAGACCTCGTTCGGTGATGGGCTGTCCGTCGGGGCCGACGACCTCCATCTTGAGGCCCGTGCCGCCGATGTCGATGCACAGCGTCCTTGGCTTAGCCATGGCGCCGACTGTACACCAAAGCGAGCGTCCCTAGGTAGGGACGGCTACTGGCCGGAGGTCTCTGTTTCGAGCTCCCAGCACTTGCCGCAGATGCCGTGTTTGCCATCCTGGCCCACGAAACGCCGGCAGTAGCGGCACAGCTTGGGTCGGGCAGACTCGGCGCGGCTTGTGCTGGAAGATTCTGCAGACTGCATTTTCAGTTAATTAACGGCTAGGAAGCGAGTTTGTCACAGCAACTGCCCTTATTGGGCGACACATCCGTTAACGCAACCTTCGTGCCTACAGGTTCGGCCGAGGCGTTCCTGCCGCGGGAACACTCGCTTCCCGCGCTCCGGAAGGCTTCCCGAGAGTGCCGCGGCTGTGATCTGTACGAGCGCGGCACGCAGACGGTGTTCGGTGAGGGCAGCGCCGCGGCCGAGCTGATGATGGTGGGCGAGCAGCCTGGCGACTATGAGGATCGCGAGGGCCGGCCGTTCGTCGGGCCGGCGGGCAAGCTGCTGGATAAGGCGCTCGAAGCTGCCGGCATCGATCGTGACAAGGTGTACGTGACCAACGCCGTCAAGCACTTCAAATGGGAGGCGCGCGGCAAGCGACGTATCCACCAGAAGCCAAATGCTCGCGAAATCTCGGCTTGCCGCCCCTGGCTGCAGGCGGAGATCGCCGCCGTCCGGCCGAGGGTCATCGTGTGCCTCGGCGCCACAGCCGCACAATCGCTGCTGGGCAATCAGTTCCGCGTATCCAAGCAGCGGGGCCAGCTGGTTAGCTCGCCACTGGCACCCAACGTCCTGGCCACGGTCCACCCGTCCTCCATCTTGCGCGCGCCCGACGATGAGACGCGCGAGGTTGAGATGGAGCTGTTTATCCGGGACCTGGCGAAGGTGGCTCCACTGCTGCAGGAGTAGCGCTCTCCGGCCGCACGTCCTCCCGCTGGTGCGTGCTTCGCATAGGCAGGCGCAGCGTGACGGTTGTACCTTCCCCAACCCGGCTGTCGACGTCGATCGTGCCGCCATGCTGCTCCACGATGAGCTTGGCGCTGGCCATCCCGACACCGCTGCCGGCCAGCTGAGCGACGTTGCCACCGCGATAGAACCACTCGAAGATGTGCGGCAAACCCTCCGCCGGGATGCCGCAGCCGCGGTCGACCACCGACACGACCGCCATATCATCTTCGCTGGCCAACCGAATGGTCACCTGCCCGCGGGGAGGACCGTATTTGATGCCGTTGCTCACCAGGTTGGTCAGCACGCGCTCCAGCCGCCCGGCGTCCCACCGGCCGGTCAGGCGCGGCACATCAGCCTCTACTAACACCGGCTGCTCGCCGGACGAAAGATGTGAGCTGCTGGCGATTTTGCGCGCCAAGGCCACCAGATCGGTCTCCTCGGGATGGAGCTCGATTGGCCTGCCACCCTGCAGACGGGCCACGTCGAGCAGTTCGGCGATGAGGGACGACATCTTGGCCACGTTGGTCTCGATCAGCTCAACGCGCCCGAGGAGCTCTTCGCGATCGACCCGCCCTTGCTCTGCCTCGCGCTTGATCAGGTGCGTCAGCAGCCGAATCGCGGCCAAGGGAGATTTTAGATCGTGCGACGCGCTGGCCATGAGGTGCTCGCGCAGCTGGTGGGCCGCGAGGCTGTGCGCCTCAGCCCGGGCCAACGCCTCCTGGCTGCGCCGGGCGTGTTCTCGATTGCGCCGCGCCAACACGCCCACCGCACCGCCCAAGGCCGCCGTGGCCAGGTAGAGCGGCAGGTTGGTGTTTCGGCCATTCATCGCGCGATCACAAGCGAGCAAGTGACTCGCATGAAACTGGCCAAACTTGACGTAAGGGCTGGTTTCTGCGACCCTCGATTGCCGTGACTTCCAAAATCTCGCGCCGTGACCTCATTCGCCTCACCGGAGCCGGTGGGGCAGCACTCCTGATCGCCGCTTGCGGCGGCCAGGCTCAGGCTCCAGCCTCAGCGCCCGCGCCGGCTGCAGCCTCTAAGCCAGCCGCTTCGGTTTCGGCGGGTCCAGCCTCAGCCGCCTCCGCTAAGCCGGCTGCCTCCGCGTCGGCCAAACCGGCCGCCTCGGCCTCGGGCTCCGCAGCCGCCGCCGCTGGCCCAGAAGTCAGCCAGCTGTACGAGGCGGCCAAGAAGGAAGGCAAGGTCGTGTGGTGGACGGCCTACTACGCCCAGAGCGCCGCTGACGCGGCCGCGGCTGCGTTCAAGGCCAAGTACCCCGGCGTGGAGATCGAGTACATCCGCCAGACTGCCCAGGTGGTCTATCAGCGGCTGACCCAGGACCTGAAGGCCAACGTCCATGAGCTGGACGTTTTCTCCAGCACCGACTTCTCGCACTACCCGACATTGAAGAAGCAGGGCGCGCTGATGCCCTACAAGCCGGCCGGGGTCGGCACGCTGCCCAAGGACCTGCAGCAGCTCGATCCGGAGGAGGCTTACCAGCTCGGCTCGTTGGGCTTCGTGGTCATCAACTACAACACCAATAAGGTCAAGGACCCGCCCAAGAAGTGGACCGACCTGCTCGATGCCAAGTGGAAGGACCAGGTGACGCTGGGCCATCCCGGCTTCAGCGGCTTCGTCGGCAACTGGGTGGTCGCGATGTCGCAAAAATATGGCTGGGACTATTTGCAGAAGCTGGCCAAGAACAACCCCAAGATCGGCCGCTCCATCAACGACACGGTGACGGACGAGGTCTCGGGCGAGCGCGAGGTTGGCGCCGGGCCGGACAACCTCAGCTTGGAGGAGAAGTCAAAAGGCAACCCCGTCGATATTTACTTCCCGGATGACGACGCCATCCTGATCGTCAGCCCGGTGGCCATCATGAAGGACGCGCCGCACCCGAACGCGGCCAAGCTGCTGGAGAATTTCCTGTACTCGCCGGAGTACTCGCAAGCGATGGTCAAGACCTTCAACTTCCCGCTCAACCCGTCGGTCAAGCCGGCGAACGGCAAGGGCTTGAGCGATGTGAAGTACACCCGCGTCAGCCCCGAGGCGCTGGACAAAGGCGTGCCAGAAGCCATCCAGAAGTGGCGCGAAATCTTCAACGTGTAGTTCCTCTCCCACCAAAGTGGGAGAGGCTAGGTGAGGGCACCTTGGGGTGGCATGGCAGCGGTAGCCGCTGAAGCGCGGCCTGGGCTGGCGCGGCGGTTCGATGCCAGCGTACTGCTTTGGCTAGCGGCGGCGGCGGTGCTGGGCTTTTTGGTGCTGGTGCCGATGGCCTGGCTGGTATACGCCAGCTTGCAGGAGCGCGAGACCGGCGCGCTGACCTTCGCCAACTACCTCGAGGCCTTCTCCAAAAGCATCTACCTGCGGCCTATCCTGACCTCGCTCGAGCTGGCGATCTCGGTGGCGCTGATCGCGGTGACCATGGGAACCGTCATCGCCTGGCTGGTGGCGCGCAGCGACATGCCCGGCCGCTGGCTCATGCGCAGCCTGATCCTGGGCGCCTTCACCACACCGCCCTTCCTCGGCGCGACCGCCTGGATATTCCTCGCGGCGCCTAACTCGGGCTGGATCAACAAAGCCTGGGTCGCGCTGACGCACGCCCAACGAGGGCCGATCAGCATCTTCAGCCTGGGCGGCGCCATCTTCGTGATGTCCATCTACAGCGTGCCCTACGCCTTCACCTTCGTCGCCGGCGCGCTCGAGCTGATGTCGTCCGAGATCGAGGACGCCGCCGCCAGTCTCGGCGCGGGCACCTGGCGAACGACGTTCCACGTCACACTGCCGCTGGTGATGCCGGCCATTGTGTCCGGGTTCATCATGTCGTTCCTGGAGGCACTGGCGCTGTTCGGCGTCCCGGCCTTCCTGCTCATCCCGGCACGCCAGCAGGTGGTCACGACGCAGCTGTACCTGTTCTTCCAGAACCCCCTGCGGCTCGAGCTGGCGGCCGCGTACGCCATCCCGCTGCTGCTGGTGACGATGCTGCTGCTGTACCTGCAGCGGCGGCTGATCGGCCGCAAGCGCTTCACGACGATCACCGGCAAGGGTGGCGTCAAACGGCCCTTCAAGCTCGGGCGCTGGCGCTGGCCGGCGCTGGGCGCTTGCCTGCTGCTGCCGCTGCTGTCCCTGTTCCTGCCGTACGCGGCGCTGCTGGCGACATCGCTGTCACGGGCTTGGGGCAAGGGGCCGGTCCCAGGCAACCTCACGCTGTACTGGTATCAGTGGGCGCTATTCGTCAATAAGCCCACGCAGATCGCGATCACCCACAGCCTGTGGTACTCGGCGGTGGCGGCCAGCATCGCCCTCGTCGTAGCGGTGCTGGTCAGCTACGTGGTCCAGCGCAAGCTGCTGCCCGGCGGCGAAGTGTTGGGCTTCGTGGCCATGGCGCCATTCGTCGTGCCCGGGATCGTGCTGGCCATCGGCTTCTTCAGCGCCTATGCGCATCCGCCGATCGTGCTGTACGGCACGGCGGGCATCCTGATCGCCGCCTTCGCCACACGCTTCTTGCCGATCGCCTACTCGAACGCCACGTCGATTATCAGAGCTATCAATCCCGAGCTCGAGAATGCCGCCCGCACGCTGGGCTGCGGCCGCATCGGCTCGCTGTGGGCGGTGACCCTGCCGCTGCTGCGACGCGGCATCCTGGCCGGCTGGCTGCTGGTGTTCATCCCAGCACTGCGCGAGCTGAGCTCAGCCATCTTCTTGTTCACGCCACGCACGACCGTCATGACAACCGTGATCTTCGACCTCTCAGACGCGGGCAACTACGAGGCCGTATCGACGCTCGGCATCGTTATGATGCTGATCACGTTCACCATCGTCACGCTGGCCTATCGCTTCCTAGGCCGCGACTTCATGGCTCACCGGCAGACCGCCTGATGGCCGACATTCACATCAGCAACCTGACCAAGCGCTACGGTGAAACCGTCGCGCTGGCAGGCATCGACCTGACCGTCAACGACGGAGAAGTGGTGGCCCTGTTGGGCGCGTCCGGCTGCGGTAAGACCACGACCTTGCAGCTGCTGGCCGGCTTCCTCGAGCCGGATGCGGGCGAGATCCACGTTGGCGGGCGGCTGATGTCTGGCCGTGGCGGCGTGGTGCCGCCCGAGAAGCGCAACATGTCGCTGATCTTCCAGAGCTACGCTATCTGGCCGCACAAGACGGTGGCCGAGAATGTGGCCTTTGGCCTGCAAGTCCGCAAGGTGCCGCGCGACGCGATCCGGGAGCGCGTGGCCGCCGTGCTGGACATGGTCCGCATGAAGCCGCTGGCCAACCGCTACCCCGCCGAGCTTTCGGGCGGGCAGCAGCAGCGCGTGGCGCTGGCGCGGGCGCTCGTGGTCGAGCCGGACATCCTGCTGCTCGATGAGCCGCTGTCCAATCTCGACGCCAACCTGCGCGAGGAGATGCGCTTCGAGATTCGGCGCGTGCACGATGCCACCGGCATCACCATGGTCTACGTCACCCACGACCAGGCGGAGGCGATGGTGACGGCCGACCGCATCGCCGTGATGAACGCCGGCCGGATCGAGCAGATCGGCACGCCCGAAGACATCTACGAGCGCCCGCGCACGCGCTTCGTGGCCTCGTTCATCGGCCGCACCAACGCCATCGAGGCCAGGCTTGTTTCGCCGGGCGTGGTGGACGTTGCCGGCCGCACGCTGCGCGCCTGCCCCAGCTCAGACCACGAGCCCGGCGCCAGCGTGGTGCTGTGCATACGCCCGCAGCACATCGTGCTGACCAACGGCGCAGAGCCCGGCGAAAACGCCCTGCCCGGCCGCATCCTGCGGCAAACGTACCTGGGCGATGCCCGCGACTACCTAATCGAGCTGGAGGGCACCTCCATCCAGCTGCGTGTCCTCTCCCCCGGCTCATCGCGCACCGCCGGCGACCAAGTCACCGTCGTCCTGCCGCCCGAAGCCTGCCGCATCGTGGCGGGCTGACCCTATCCTGTTAGGGTGATCACAGAAGAAGTCTCCAACTTCGTCTGCAGCCTGAACCTCGACCAAGTGCCCGGCGATGTCCAAGCTGTCGCCAAGCGCCACATCCTGGACACCCTCGGCGTCGTCATTGCCGGCATCCGCGAGGAAGCGGCCCACATTGGCATCAAGCACGCGGCCCTCATGGGCGGCGGCGGCCACGGCGCCCCACCACTGCAAGCCTTCATTTACGGCCTGCTCGGCCACGTCCTGGATTACGACGACACCCAGCTGGCCACCCGCCCGGCGGGCGTGTACGGCCTCCTCACCCACCCCAGCGTGCCGGTCCTCAGCGCCGCCCTGGCCAGCGCCCGCGAGCGCAAGGCCAGCGGCAAGGAGCTGCTGACGGCCTTCATCGCCGCCTCCGAAGCCGAATGCCGCCTGTCGGACGCGATCGACCCGCGCCACTACCGCGAGGGCTTCCACTCCAGCGGCACCGTCGGCACCCTGGGCGCGACCCTGGCTGCCACCAAGATCCTGAACCTCGATGTGGGCCGCACCCGCATGGCGCTGGGCATCGGCGCCAGCTCCGCCGCCGGCCTGCGCGAGAACTTCGGCACGATGACCAAGTCGCTGCACGTCGGCCGGGCTGCCCAGCACGGCGTCGAGGCCGCTTACCTGGCCCACGCCGGCTTCACCGCCGCCCACAACGCGATCGAGGCGCCGCGCGGGTTCATGAAGGCCTTCGGCGGCGGCTTCGAAGAGGGCCTGGTCCACGGCAAGCTGGGCAAGCCCTGGTACTACCTCGATCCGGGCGTCTCGATCAAGCCGCATCCCAGCGGCTCCTTGGGCCATCCCGCCATGTGGGTGCTCGGCCAGCTCATCACGAAGCACGACCTCACTCCGCACAACGTCGAGCACATCACGGTCGGCACCAGCTCGAACATCCCCAACGCCCTCATCCACCACCGTCCCAAGGACGACCTGGCCGCCAAGTTCAGCATGGAGTACTCGATGGCCACCCTGCTGGTCCGCCGCAAGGGTGGCCTGGCCGAGTACGCGCCCGAGGCCATCGTCGATCCGGCTGTGCAGGAGGTGATTCCGCGGGTGGATCTGATGGTCGACCCGGTGGCCGAGGAGGCCGGCTTCCACCGTATGCTGAGCCGCATCACCGTCAAGCTGATGAACGGCCGCGAGCTGTTCGCCGAAGGAGAGGCCGGCCGCGGCCATCCCGACAACCCGATGAGCGACGACGAGGTGCGCGACAAGTTCCGCGACTGCGCCCGCTGGGGCGGCATCCAGGATGGCGGCGAGCGCATCATCCAGCTCGTGGAAGAGCTGGAGCAAGTCGGCTCGGTGGAGGAGCTGTGCCAGGCGCTCCCCTAGATCACCCCGCCTCGATGAACTCGGCGGGGGCCCCGCTACAAGGCATCCGCGTCCTCGAAGTCTGCAACTACATGGCCGGCCCGTTCTGCACCATGCAGCTGGCCGACCTGGGCGCCGACGTGATCAAGATCGAGAATCCCGAGGGCGGCGACCTGGTGCGCCACAACGGTCCGTTCATCGACGGCGAGAGCTCGCCCTTCGTGCGCTTCAACCGAAACAAGCGCAGCCTGGCCCTGAACCTCAAGGCAACCGAGGGCAAGGAGGTCTTTCGCCGGCTGGCTAAGCAGGCTGACATCATCGTCGAGAACATGCGGCCGGGCACGATGGCCGACCTCGAGCTGGACTATCCGCGGCTGGCGGCCGACAATCCCGGGCTGATCTACGTCGCCGCATCGGGCTGGGGCCAGGACGGCCCATACAGCCAGCTGCCGGGGCTAGACATCATGGCCCAGGGCATGAGCGGGCTCATGAGCATCACCGGCGAGCCCGACGGCGAGCCCGTCAAAGTCGGCGTGCCAATCACGGACCTGGTGTGCGCGCTGTACGGCGCAACTGCCGCGCTGGCGGCGTTGAACGCGCGCCAGAAGGACGGTCAGGGGCAGTTCATCGACGTTTGTCTATTCGAATCCGGCGTGTCGCTGGCTATCTGGGAGGCTGGCCAGTATTTCGCCACCGGCGAGATCCCGGAACCACTTGGCTCAGCTCACCGCTCGTCAGCGCCGTATCAGGCCATTCGGAGCGAGGACGGCTACTTCACGGTAGGCGCGACCTCGCCCCGGAACTGGACGTCGTTCTGCGAAGTGACGGGCCTGCAGCACCTGGAAAGCGATGAGCGCTTCACACAGAGCTACGCCCGCCTGCAACACCGCGAGGAGCTGATCGGGCTCATCGAAGAGGTCACGACGGGAAAGCCGTCAGCCTACTGGGTCGAGCGCCTGCAGCATGCCGGTGTCCCCTGCGGCACGCTCCAGAATTACGCCCAGGTCTTCTCCGACCCTCACCTGGTAGCCCGCGACTACTTCGTGGACCTTCCGCATCCCAAGCTCGGTCCCACCCGCGTCTTGGGCTCGCCCATGCGCCTAAGCCGCACGCCGGTGAAAATGCAGGCCGCGGCTCCCCTTCTGGGCCAGCACTCGGCCGAGATCTTGGCGGAGTTCGGCTACAGCCTGGCTGATATCGAGCGGCTGGCGACTCAAGGGGTTGTTTTTTGTCATGTCGAACGGAGTGAGACATGCGCCACCTCGGCTGCGGATTCCTCGCGTCGCTCGGAATGACAAAGGGCTACCCTAATCGGTTCGGCGCCAAGCGCCGAGCACCTTCACGAAGACCGTGAGCTCCTGCAGGTCGTTGAGCACCTGGGCCATGCCTGGCTCCTCCGGATGCGCGTCCAGATCCACGAAGAACAAGTAGTCCCAGACGCGGCGCTTCGACGGCCGCGACTCAATCTTGGTCAGGTTGATGCCAGCGCTGGCAAACAGCGCCAAGACATCACGCAGCACGCCGACCCGATCCTTGATCGAGAACAGCATGCCCATCCGGTCCCGCCCGGTGCGCTCGCCCATGTGCCGTCCAATGACCAGGAAGCGCGTAACGTTGCCAGCCACATCCTCGGCGCGCGGCTCCAGCACATTCAAGCCGTACACGGCCGCGGCCACCTCGGGACCAATCGCCGCGGCATTGGCTTCGCGCGAGGCCTGCTCGGCGGCGCCCACGGTGCTCGCCGTCTCGACTACGGGCACGGCGGCCAGGTGCGTCCGCAGCCAGCCGCGGCATTGGGCCAGCGCCTGCGGGTGCGAATAGACCACCTTCACCTCGCTCAGCGCCACG
>WNFB01003188.1_pt1 | contig 14437 bp, 14 predicted proteins | sample 5400501 | NCBI WGS metagenome assembly WNFB01 (sample SAMN13153341, study PRJNA577476) | soil metagenome | isolation source: 200 cm saprolite under Douglas fir tree site 2 hole 1 | place: USA:California | collected 2015-04-18
AAGGCATGCCCTTTCGCGCTGGCATACAACAGAAACACTCCCACCTGGCTGTTCTCTCGTCGTCCCGCTGTCCCACTGTACTGCCGCGCCACTCCCACCGACTTCTTCCCTTTTTTCACAAAGCCTGTTTCGTCTACGACCAGCACGGCATGCTCCTCTTCCAGGTGTGCTACGACATAGGTTCGTAGCTCGTCTCGCACCGCCTCCTCGTCCCAATCGGCGGCATTCAACAGGCGCTGCACTCCCTGCGGGCCGCTTTCGTCCAACTCCTCGGCTAGTTGCCAGCCGTTCTTGCGCTCCACCCCGCTCAGCAACCCTCTCAGGAAACGACCGACCCGCTCTCGCACCTCTGCCCGCCGAAAGTGGCAGCCGATCCGTTCTTGCAGCGTTGCTAACTCCTGCGCTCCGTTGGCGAGGAGGTCCCCTTCGTTCTCCCCCTGGCTTTCTGCTTGTTCTTCTGTGGTCATCTGCTTCACCTCCCCGAAGCATTTTACCACTTTTAAGTGTTGCTGTAGTACTAAGCATCAATTGCATATTCAATGTACAACTGCCACCAGCACAGATCTCCCTGCGGCTTCTACGGCGACCCCGTCAAAGAGTGCAGTTGTTCAACAGATAAAAGGTAGGTAAAGATTATGGCTTCTTATATTGTCACCTATAAAGGGGATGGTGTTCGTCGCCGAGAGCGTATAAGAGCTACTTCCGAAGAAGAAGCAAAAAGTAAATCGCGTAGTCGGCATCCCAAGTTCGTGAAATTTGATATAGTGTCGGTAGAACTGGTATCAAAAAGTAGACCGATGAACCCGTCAAACATCCGCATTATACCAACATTCAAGCAATTTACCTGTAGTTTTAGTACCATGAACAATGGTAAGTTTGAAGCTCATCAGATAGCACTTCACGCGCTAGATGAAGGAGCCGCGAAGGATGAACTCAAGAATAGGTACCAAAGTATTCTTGAGAGCACCATCCATATTGTAGAAGCTAGATAAAAATCGTGGATAAAAATATCTCAATTAGATGAAGCTTACAACAGCTACTCGCACGCCTGCCCCTGCAGCTTCTACGTCGACCCCGTCAAAGAGTGTAGTTGTAGCGCCATGGCCATCGCCCGCTACTAGAAGAAGATCAGCGGCCCGCTCATCGACCGTATCGACATCCACGTGGAAGTCCCCCGCGTTGATTACGAGAAACTCGCCGATAAACGGCAGGTGGAGGATTCCAAAACGGTCCGTGCGAGAGTGCAAGCTGCGCGAGAGAGACAATTGGAACGCTTTAAGGGGACGAAGTTAACGTGCAATGCGGAGATGGGGCCGACGGAGGTACGCGAGTTCTGCCAGACAGACGCCTCAGGGGAGAAACTACTCAAAGCGGCGGTGCAGCAATTACACCTCTCGACTTTTGAGTTGCCCTACGACAGAGCAGAAACGTAGAGAGGACGATAGCAAGCGAATGTTATAATAAAAAAAACTAAAACTTCTGGTGAGGAGCGATATGAGTGAATACCAGCGTTATGAATTCATGACCATCGATCGACCACTGACAGGGGTGCAACTCGATGCGGTCAATACCCTTTCCAGTCACATCGAAGCATCTTCCACCTATGCCCTCATCGAATATCACTGGGGCGACTTCAAGCACGATCCCATCAAAGTGCTCCACGAGTTCTTCGATGGCTTCCTCTATTGGGCCAACTGGGGTTCGCCCCAACTGGCATTCCGTTTCCCGCATGGAATCTTGCCAGCCGATCTCATCGATGGCTACGATCTTGAAGATTTCGTCACGTTCACCCGGTACCCGGATTACGATATCCTCGATATTCACTTTGGCGAGATGCAAGGGCCTGACGAATGGACCGCATATGAACTGGGGTCGCTCATCGCCATTCGCGATGAGTTGATGGAGGGCGATCTGCGGGCCCTGTATATCGTCTGGTTGGCCGCTCAGATCATGATTGAGGGCTATGACGAAGAAGAAAATGAGGACGAAGAAGAGGAAGAGGATTGGGAAATCAGTGTGCCACCCGTTCCGCCCGGCTTTGGCACGCTGACAGCGGCACAGCAGGCGCTGGCAGAATTGTTGCAGGTGCCGCAAGAACTGCTCGTCGCGACAGCTCGCCAGAGCAAAGCGGCCGCGCCATCGGCTGGCGATGATTTTGCTGCCTGGGTCAAGTTGCTGCCATCAGAGCGCCAGAACGATTACCTGGTGCGGTTAGCACACAATGAGCCGGGCCTGAGCCGCCTACTCGTCAGGGAGTTGCGCGAACTGGGCCAGGACAAGACCAGAGCGGCGTCGTCAACGGGTGAGCACGTCACCTATGCCACGTTGCTCGTCGAAAGCAAGGCGATTAGAGCCCAACTGGAACGCGAGAAGCGCGAGCAAGAGCAAGCGGCCCGTCTGCGTCATCTGCAAGAAATCCACGATCAGCAGGACGCTTACTGGCAGCAAGTCGAACAGGCAGTGATGCGCGGTACAGGCACAGGCTATGACGAAGCCGTGCGATTATTGGTCGAGCTGCGTGAAGCCACCGAGCAATTCAAAGAGACCCAGCAGTTTCAAGAGCGTTTCCGCGCCTGGGTTCGGCCTCACCTGCGCCGTCCCGCCTTCGTCAAGCGCTTGCAGACTCACAAGTTCACGTTGCCAGAAGCGTAAGAGGTAGTGTCAAGCTTCCTTCTCAAATAACGAACAGCTCTTTCATTCCATCGCTGCTCGATCCAGGCGTACAGGTTCGTCTTTGCCTCTTCGCTCGTAAATAGCGCAGGTGCGATTCCATGCAGTTCCATCCAATGGTCAGCCAGCATGTAGCACGTGCTGTTCCAGCCGCTTTTGTTGCCGTGCTCGTTCAGCCTTTCGGAGATACCCGAGATGACAATATCGACTGTACTTTGCAGGTCGGTCAACGAACGGACGAATGCACGTTTGTCAGATGTGCGCTGCATACTCGTCAACATTCTGAGCGTCCTGACGTCGATGCCCTCGTTCTCCCGGATACATTCGTAAATCCGGGCGGCTGGTCTGGCCAAAATACCTGCTGCATAGCGGTCAGCAACTGTCTCGGATGGAGCGAGCAGGCATCTTATGAGCGGAAACATCTCCCTGGAGATCAGGAGCGGCTTGCCGGCAAGAAATCTTCCGTATGCGGCAACGCCCTCTCCGGCAAAGCGGTCCCTCCAGAGCCAGGGATCGGTGTCCGTTCCGGTATGCCACGCGGCGTCCTGTGTGATGGAAACGAGAGAGGGATGAGCGGGAATGAAGCTCGATAGCGGCACGATTCCCAGGTGTTCTACGACATGGCAGGCTTCTTCATATGTGTTAACAATGGGATGTGACAAACCCCCTACTCCTTTCCGGGCCAGCTTGCAGTATTCGGATGGTCCCATTGGCCTGTTTTCCACACGTTCCTTTCCAAGCTCTTCCGCTGTAGTCACAGTATAACATAGTATGGTGATCGCCTGGTGAGCACGAGAAAGAACGTATTAAGATAGGGGTCGCAACCGCTGCCCGCACGGGTGCCCCGCGGCTTCTACAACGCCCCCGTCAAAGAATGTAGCTCTACCTCCATGCCTATCTCCCGCTACCAGAAGAAGATCAGCGCCCCTCTTAGATCGTATTGACATCCACCTGGAAGTCCCCCACGTTGACTACGAAAACCTGGCTGACAAACGTAACGTCCAGGATTCCAAAACGATCCGCGCCTATCACCGTGTCTTGAAGCTGGCCCGCACAATCGCAGACCTGACGGGCAGCGACATGATCATGGCCAATCATGTTGCGGAGGCGATGCAGTACCGGCCACGGGTGGGGATGTAAGGTTCGCATGCATGCCTAACAACCACATTCCTTTCCCGATACCAACTATATCAACTGTAGCTAAACTGTTACCACTCCAGGCTTGCTTTAATAATTTTTTATGTTATACTGATATAAGGGGAATTATCCACTACTAATCTTTCTTGTATAACTTTATGGGGGAAATCAACATGCCCATCGAAAAGACCCTTATTGGTAACTACAGCATTATCTCTGAACTCGCTATGGGTTCCTTTGGCCGTGTCTATTTGGCGCAACATAGTGTCCTCACAAATCGTGTTGTCGCGCTCAAATTGATGCATACTGTCCCACTATCCTCCGCTCAAGAGTGTAATCAATTTCTCCAAGAGGCTCGCTTTCTTGAACTCCTACACCATCACTCCATTCTGCCTATTCTGGATGTTGGTATTCACCAGGGCATGCCATACATTGTCTCCGAATATGCTTCAGGCGGTTCATTGCGCGACCGCCTGAAGCATAGGGATTTACAGCCTCTGGCAGCGGAAGAGATCCTAAAGATTCTTACTCACATCGGTGAGGCACTGCAATACGCTCATCAAAAGAGCATCATCCATCGTGACCTCAAGCCGGAAAATATCCTCTTCAATGCCAGGGGTGATGCACTCCTCGCTGATTTCGGCCTTGCGACCATGCTGGCAACGGCGAGTATCAAGTATATGAGCAACGCGGGAACGCCACGATATATGTCACCCGAACAGTTTCAAGGGATGGTGAGTAAAGAGAGCGACCAGTATGCTCTGGGTTGCATCGCCTATGAACTCTGGACCAGGCATCCTCTTTTCAATGCGCCTGACCCGGTCGCCCTTATGTATAAGCATGTCTACGAAGCTCCTGTGCCACTCACCAAACTCAACCCGAACGTACCTCCCCACATTGAGCAAGCTATTCTCAAGGCATTGGCGAAGCAGCGACATGATCGTCATGCAGACATTAAGGCATTTATTACAGCTTTACACTCTCCCACCTCTATACAACAAGTTCCTGAGTCTATTACACAGCAACCCACTACAGACTCTGACCAGGTGCTGGAATCTACAACTTACATAGCTGATGTTGCTAGACAGCGACAGGAACCCGAAGATGAAGACCAGGATACGATCATCAAAGGTGCATCATTTAAGGAAGAGAAAACTCAATCTCATAATGTGCGTCTCTCGACCCCGTTACCAACGTTGGCTGGATATGCTTCATCAAAGGAAACACCTACCCTGTCTCCTATAACACCGTTACCAATATCGTCTGGATATACTTCATCAAAAGAAACACCTGCCCTGTCTCCTATAACACCGTTACCTACGTCACGCATTTTGCACCCACGTTATCGGGCTAGAAGGTGGTTAATTGTAGCACTTGTTTGCCTTATCGTTATGGCCAGTATTATTGGTGGATTGCTCATTATGTTCTCTTCTTTTCATTCACCAAAAAGCGATGAGGGAAAGACTATCCACACGTCGGCGCGGCTCCAAGTCCAACCCAATAGCCTGGACTTCGGTACACTACAAGTCGGTGCCAAAGTGGTTCTGGCAGTATTAATCACGAATACAGGTGGGCAACTACTCGATTGGGAAGTAGATACAGGTGGGACTACCTGGCTCAAGGTTGGAACATTTTCAGGGAAAATTGAACCAGGTGGGCCACAACAAATTATTTATGCTACCGCTGATACGGCTAATTTGACACCAGGGACCTATGTTGCTTCAGAGCATATTCATTCCAATGCCAGTGATGTGCAGATACCAATCAAGCTCAAAGTGATTCCCTTTAATGGGAAGAAACAAGCGAAATTAGGTGTCAACCCGGGCACACTGAATTTCGGCAATCTAGCAGTAGGTCAACGGGCAACATCCTTAATCACAGTAGGTAATACTGGTACACTGGGGTTAAACTGGACGGCGGATACCGGGAACGTGAGCTGGTTGAATGTCAGCCCTGGTTCAGGTACCATCCAACCAGGCGGCTTCCCACAGACGATTAAGGTTGTAGCAAATACTGCAAATCTCACAATTGGCAACTACTCAGCAGTCGTGAATATTCACTCAAATGGTGGAAATGCACAGGTTGGTGTTGCCATCACCGTCAGTTCTTCACCACAGGGTGGAACGCTAACGCAACCAACAGTGACACAGCCACCAGTAACGCAGCCGCCAATAACCGCAGGTCCGACACGTGTGCCCCCACAATTCAATGTGAGTCCGCAGAATGTATCGTTCAGTAATGTGCCCACCAATACAACTCGATCACAGCAGCTTACTATCACCAATAGCGGGGGACAGCCCCTGAACTGGTCGGCAAATACCAATGCGAACTGGTTATCACTGGATACATATAATGGCACAATTAATCAAGGGAACTCTCAATCGATCAATTTGACTGGCAACACGCAGGGTCTCTCAGGTGGGCAGACATACTCCGGGACGGCCAGCTTCACCTCCAATGGGGGATCTTTCAACTTATCAGTCACCTTGAGCACAGTGGCCAATCCAGCTGTACTCTCGGTTGACCAGTCTAGTGTTAATGCCAACAATGACTGTTCGTGGGTTCCAGGGTCGGGTCACGGTATCTGGACGTGTTACCTGACATTGAGAAATGCCCAGAATGCTTCTTCCAGCCTGAGCTGGACGGCATCTAGTTCTGGATTTGGTTCCGCGAATATGACGGCAAATTTTTCACCGCCCAGCAGCTCGATCTCTCCAGGAGGGTCAACATCAGTCACACTCACCATTTTAACGGGCAGTTCGCAATCTTCTTGCTGGGCCTCGTACTCTGCGACGCTGACATTTACCGGGCCTAATACTGTAAATGTTCCCTGGAGTTGTACTGCTCCTTATTATGTAGCCAGCCCTGGCAACCTAAATGGCGGTGGAGGCTGCCAGCATACTCAGGGTAATCCGTGGGTGTGTACTGTGATATTAACACAGCAGAGCCAGGGGTATACTAACTTCTCTGGACAGCAGACAGGTAGTGGGGCAAGTGCAACGTTCAACCCTTGTTGTGGTGAAACCTTTGGCCCGGGACAGTCAGTGTCGATAACGGTGACGATCACCGTGAGTGGAAGCTGTCCGGCCAGTATCACGCTTGTTTTTCTTAGCATCCCAAATGTAAATGTACCCTGGTCTTGTGCAACAGGGAGCAACGTTATTGTACTGTCCTTTGGATCGGTTTTGCTAGTGACACAGGATCGATGGAAACGCGAAATCTGACTTGAAAGCCTTATCACGATCCCGCTGGTGAGTATTTTGTCTGATGCGCCAGGAGAGGAGACATACTCTGAACAAGTGAATCAGATAGTGGGTGCAACACCTCCCCCCACGCCTGCCCTTGCCCCTTCTACTGCACCCCCATCAAAGAGTGCAGTTGTACCGCCATGGCCATCGCCCGCTACCAGAAGAAGATCAGCGCCCCCCTCTTAGACCGTATCGATATTCACGTGGAAGTCCCCCGCGTTGACTCCGAAAAGCTGGCTGACAAGCGCAACGTCGAGGATTCCAAAACCATACACACCTGGGTATAAGCCACTCGTGAACGCCAAGTCGAGTCCTTCTTGTAAATAGGCCTCTGCCTGGGTATATTCCCAGATGCGAGCGATGATAGGGTGAGCCACTTCTCAGAGCTGGGAAAGAATACATAAGAGCAGAGGGATTTACCTCCCGCTCCCATGTGTGTGGTACAACCACATACAGCTATTGTTGGCAAGACGGATGGGTGCCAGCGGTCGCCATGTTCGTCTATGGTAGGGGCGACCCTTCTCCTTTCGTCTCACCTGACCCGCAGGGTAGCTGCGCAGCAGCGTTGGTGAGACGGATAAGTGCCAGCGGTCGCCCTTTGGATCTAAACTGAGCGTAATATGCACAAATTGCACACCTTTGAATACCGTCTCAACAGGCGAGGAAAGGGAAAAATCAAAAAAATACGGCGCAAATGCGCCACAGTTGCGCCCTATCTGGCCGCAAGCAACCTCAGAAGCCATGCGCCAGCACCTCTTCCCCCCTCTCCATCTTTGATGGAGAGGGGGCTAGGGGGTGAGGCCTGCGACAATCTGGAAACTGCCGGATTTCGATTGACATGCGGTACCGTTTAGGCAATAATGCTTCTATGGATCAATCTATCACTGCCGCGCCATTAATGAAATCTACAGTTGAGTCTACACCTACATTGTTGGTGTTGGGAGCTGGCCCAAAGGGGGTCGCAATCGCAGCGAAAAGATACATGCTGGCGAAGTTGGGCTATCCCGTGCCGCACTTGCGTATTATTGATCAGCAAGGTGTAGCTTCCCACTGGTCTGGCCAGGCAGGATTCACCGACGGCAATCAATCCCTGGGGACACGCCCGGAGAAGGATGTTGGCTTTCCCTATCTCTCCGCCTGTTGGGGAGACAAGTCGCTCAGCAGAGCAGTCGCGAAGGAAATGTTGCACCTCTCCTGGCAGAGTTATCTCATCAATCAGATGCGTTATGCCGATTGGATTGATCGCGGGCGCACACGACCGACGCATGCGGAGTGGTCAAAATATATTCAATGGGTTGCCGGACAAGTGGGGCTTGACCTATGCATGGCCGAGGTGACAAGTATCGGCACAAGCGCTGATCAGAACCACTGGCAGTTGACATGCCAACCTTCAGCAGGTGGCACACCATTTACTCTGACCGGTGAGGGCCTGGTGATGACGGGCCCTGGGACGCCGCTCACCATCCCAGGTCAGCCAGAGGAGCATCCTTGTATCATGGACGGCGCATCATTCTGGCTGCATGTTGAGGAGTTCGTGAAACTCCGCTTGCAAGTCAAAAAGCCACTAAATATTGGTGTGATCGGCACAGGTGAAACTGCCGCTGCCATTGTGGTGGCCCTGGTGGACATCCTGAGAAGTTCGGCATTCATCGAAGTAATCAGTCCATATGGGGTAATCTATTCACGCGATGAGGGCTTCGAGGAGAACAGGTTATTCTCCGACCCCGATGGCAAGCTCGCCAGTTTGTACAGTGATCACCAGCACGCGGCAAATTGGCTACAACTGAGCGAGCGTGACCGGCGCGAATTTTTGAAACGCACGGATAGAGGCGTCTTCTCACTCAAGGCGATGGCAGAGATCAGCAACGCCGAGAATGTGCGCTCCGTTCTCGGCACAGTGCGGCGCATTCATGCGAAGGAGACGACAGTGCGGGTCGATAGCGAATACGATGGCAAGATGAAACACGATGAATACGATTACGTTGTAGTAGCGCGCGGCTTCGATGCTCTCTGGTTTAGAAATCTCCTCGACGAGGAAACACACACGCGCATGGCTGCGGTCACGCAATCTTTTGATGCGAGAGCCGTCGAGCACGCTATTGCTGCAGATCTTTCCCTTGAAGGTTTCACACCCAAATTACATTTGCCAATGCTCGCGGGTATCGCCCAGGGGCCTGGTTTCCCCAACCTCAGTTGTCTGGGTTTGCTGGCAGACCGTATCCTGGCATCTTATAAAGTCTCTCCAGCTGATTAGTGGCGCCCAGCCCTGTCATCCTGAGCGCAGCGAAGGATCTCTCTGCCTAGCGCGACACACTCTTCGCTGCGCTCAGGATGACACGGGGTGCCTGTTCAAACGGTCAAGGACTTTTCTTCACATTGAACCTTGCCTTACAATGAAGAACGAGGAGCGTTCTTTGATGCCTCTCGTAGTCATTTCTCGACAGAACACGCTCGTCAAAGAGCAAGAGGGAGGGTATGATGAGCATGCCTGGCAACACATCACAGACCCGTGCGGATATCATCCGCCAGTTTCTTCCTACATCGCCCTATGTCGGCCACCTCGGTATCCAGTTGACCAACATGCAGCCGGACTTAGCGACGCTCACGCTCCCATTCGCCGACTTGCTCATAACGATTGGTACTACCATTCACGGCGGGGCTATCGCTTCGCTGATCGACACCGCAGCCATGGTTGCGGCCTGGTCGGATGCCTCAGTGCCCGATAGCATGCGCGGCACAACCGTGAGTCTGACCGTCGCCTATCTCGCGCCAGCGGAGCATGAGGATATCCAGGCCACTGCCCGTGTGCTGCAGCGGGGGCGCAGTCTGGTCTACCTCGATGTCGAAGTGCAGAGCGTCTCGGGGAAGAGCATTGCCAGGGGCCTCGTTACCTACAAGCTCGGCTAACAAGAATTATTTGCCACCATGCTATCCCGATGCCGGGATGTGCTCAGATGATTGATAGCTCGTCAATACATGAGTGAGTTGCATTGGCTGGTAAAATGAGGGCATGACTCCCGATGCCTGGGAATCTGAGACGTTTCAATCAAGAGAGGGGAAAAATATGCCACAAGATCCACGTAAACGCCAGAAAGCCCTTATGAAAAAGCGGAGCAAACAGAAAGCCGCTTCACAACACAGGTCGCATCAACAAGCTTCCATGTCAGTATCCGCGCAATCCATTATTCGCCGCGCTCGCGAGTTTCCTCTTTACGAATGCTGGATCAGTGCCAGCTGGCAAAAGGATGACCCGGGACTGGTAGAGATCATTGTGGCCCGGCAGCAACCTGATGGTAATATATGTTTTGGGACATACCTTGTAGATAAGTACTGCCTGGGGCTTAAAAATACCTTTGCCCGGGCGGGTTTCTCCCATACTCGTTATCACGACGAAGTCCCTGGCAAACTGTTCCACGAGATGAAGTCGATGAAGTGCCCGGTCGAGCTGGCACACCAGATGATCTACGCATCTATTGACTATGCAGCACAGTTTGGCTTCACACCCGAAAAGGACTATGCGCTCACACAATATATGCTTGCGCCTCGCGGTGAACTGGAAGAACCGTACGATTTGACGTTTGGGAGAAATGGAAAGCCCTTTTTTGTCGCAGGACCATATGATAATGCTACGCATATCATCAGGCAATTAGAGAAAACTGCTGGTCCAGGTAATTATGATTATTTGGTACCAATTGGTGATTTCTAAACCTGGCTAAAGAGGGTATGTGTACGCTGCTGTCTTCACTGGACATCCCCTCTCTATCGCCTGGAGATGCATGAGTAGTTGCATTTTATTTCCCTTGATATGTTCTTTGCACCCATTCAGTCCAGGTGATGTGCCCGCGTACCGGCTGATCAGGGCAGGTGTTATAGCCACGACGGAAGCCCTGTGCAACTTCGCCTGGCAAATGCAAGGGAAGCACACGGCGATGCATCCTGCGTAGCATCAACCAGGTACGCGCCATCTGACCCGCCCTCAGTACTTCCGGCCCGCCCAGGTCAGGCAGGCGACCACCCGGCCCGGCGACCGCGATCTCACATAAACGGCTGGCAACTTCACTTTCGGCTATCGACTGGCATAGCAGATCGGTGGGGAGTAGCGTCACCAACGGTACCTTTGTCGCCGCCTGGAAGAAAAGATCGACCAGATAGTGGAATTGCGTGGCTCTGAGAATAGACCAGGGAATGTCACTATTCTTGACCAACTCTTCGGCGGCAAGCTTTGCGCGGTAGTAATAATAGAGAATGCGATCGATCCCGACAATCGAAATGTAGATCACATGAGCTACGCCAGCGACACGAGCCTGTTCGAGCAATAACCGTGTGCCATCTACGTCGATCTGCCGAGTGTGTTTGAATGGGCTGCTCGCCGCGTGTATAACCACGTCGATACCGGCTACAGCATCAGCTATACCCTGCCCCGTTTCTAGATCAGCTTGCGCCCATTCCGTAGCGGACAGCAAGTTCGTAGGCTGCCGCTTACGGCTCATGATGCGCACACTGTAGCCAGTTTCAGTCAGTTCTTTTACTACTTTGCTGCCCAGTCTACCAGCGCCGCCGGTAACCAGAACTTTCATTATAGAAGCCTCCTTCGATACTTTCATCTGCATATTTATCCCCAAGTCACCCAGGAGACGAGACAGTGTGCTGAAATGTGACACCAACCACCTTATTAACCGAAAAGTACCAAATTTATGTACCATCGATGCTCTCCATGTTATAGTTCCATCTGGAATTATATGGTTTTTCGCTAGTGATTACAGCAATGATGTGGAGAAAACTAACATACGTTAGAAAGAGAGCAGACGTTCTCTTCATGTAAGTATCAAAAGTAATGTCGCAGAGGGTAGATATCTATGGCTATACTGAAAGCACCAGGTACAACTGCTGGTAGAAATGATCTCTTACGATCGGAACGAATTGCAGGCGGCATTCTTCCAAAGGTGCTTAATTCCTTCGACATGGTTGTCATAGTAGTGGCAATTATCCTCTGGATACCGAATTCGGCGGTGATGACTGGGGCCGGAGCAGCAGCTTTCATCTACTGGGGATTGGGTTTCATTACCTTTCTCATTCCTGGAGCCATTGTGACTGGGCAGCTTGGTTTGATGTTCCCCGGCGAAGGCTCGATTTACGTCTGGACGACGAAAGCTTTTGGACGTTTCACCGGGTTTATTGCAGGCTTCTGTGCCTGGTGGCCTGGTATACTCGTCATGATCGCAGCCGGAGATGTAGTCGTCTCGCTCATACAACACCTCGGAACGCTGTTTCATATGAATCCCCCTCCCCTGGCTAGTCCTGGCACACAAGGCTTTGTGATCATGATCACACTTGTTCTTTCTTGCGTACTCTCCACCTTACGTTTTCGCGTTACTCAGAATCTGGCCAATACGCTTTTCCTGGTATATGGCTGTGCCATTTTGCTTATTGGGCTGGCAGGTATTCTCTGGCTTGTAACCGGTCATAAGACAAGCACAGATCTTTCGTTTCAAAGCGGCAACTGGGGCTTAAAAAGCAGCAACTTTACATTCTACGGTACGGTGATCCTGGCATTGCTCGGTATCGAAGTTCCATTAAATATCTCATGGTTCGGTCAAATGGTGACAAGATTTTGAAAATGCGGTAAGCTGTCGGCATGACAGAAGCATTGACAGTCACGACCGAACGAGTGGATGATATACCGCTCTTGTTGGCCCAAAGCGAGAGGATGGGCATCGCAGACCTGCTGGATAGCTACTTCAAGCCCCATGGCAACTGGGAGGGAACGAGCCTGGGCTGGACGACCGTGGTCTGGTTGACGCACCTCTTGTCGGAAGGGGACCATCGCATGAATCAGGTGCAGGGCTGGGTCGCGCATCGAGAGCAGACGCTGCGCGCGTGTAGCGGCCAGGAGGTGCAGGAACGCTGGTGGAGCGATGACCGGCTGGCGTTGGTGCTGGACGCGCTGGCCCAGCCGGAGCACTGGCAGCGCTTTGAGACGGCGCTCAACCAGCGCCTCATCCGGGTGTACCAGTTGCAGCCGCAGCGGGTGCGGCTGGATAGCACGACCACCAGTGGGTACTGGAGCGTCAGCGAGGAGGGGTTGTTCCAGCTGGGTTACAGTAAGGATCACCGCCCGGATTTGCCACAACTCAAGGTGATGCTCTCGGCGTTGGATCCGCTGGGGCTGCCGCTGGTGACGCAGGTGGTGGCAGGCAGCGCCGCCGATGATCCGTTGTATCTGCCGGCGATCAAGCAGGTGAGCCAGAGCTTGCCGGGACACGGAGTCCTCTACGTGGGCGACTGCAAGATGGCGGCGCTGTCCACGCGGGCGTATGTGCAAGCGCAGGGGGACTACTATTTGTGTCCCCTGACCAACACGCAGGTGCCCGATTCTGAGTTGGACGCCTATCTGCAGCCGGTCTGGAACGGCGACCGTCCCCTGCTGGCCGTGCATCGGGTCACGGCTGAGGGCGAAGATAAGGTGATCGCTGAGGGATATGAACAGGGCATCGAGCTGAGCAGCGACGTGCAAGGCCAGTCCGTCACCTGGACGGAGCGGCGGCTCGTCGTGCATTCGCTCAAGCAGGCTCAGGCGGCCACCGCCGCCTTGCAGGCACGTCTGGGCAAAGCTCAGGCGGCTTTGACTCAATTGACGGTTCACAAGCAAGGCAAACCCGTGTACCGCGACGCGGACTCGTTGCAGCAAGCGGCTCAGGCGCTCCTCAAGGCGCACCAGGTCCAAGGGCTGATCCGGCTCCAGATCGACGAGCAGGTCGGAGAGCGTCCGGTGCGCGCGTATGGGACCCACCCGGCGGCGGTACGAGTCGAGCGCACCTTTCACCTGCACAGCGAGCTGGATCAGGCCGCGGTGAGTGCCGCCACGCGCCGCCTGGGATGGCGCGTCTATGTGAGCAATCATCCTGAGCAGACCCTGACGTTGGAGCAGGCCGTGCTGGCCTATCGCGAAGAATACCTGGTGGAGCGAGGGTTTGGCCGGTTGAAAGGCAAGCCGCTCTCGCTCGCGCCCATGTATGTGCAGAGTGACCAACGGGCGACGGGCCTGATTTACTTGCTCTCGGTGGCCTTGCGCATCTTGACCATCCTGGAGGGGCGATGCCGGCAGCGCCTGGCCGACCAGCACGAGAGCTTGCCAGGCTTGTATGCAGGCAATCCCAAGCGCACCACGAGTCGTCCGACAGCGGAAGCCTTGTTGCAAGCGTTTCGGCTGATCCACTTGTCGGTGGTGACGCTGGGACAGCAAGCTCATCGGCATCTCACCCCCCTCTCCGAGTTGCAACTGCGCATCTTAGGCTTGTTGGACGTTTCACCGGTCATCTATGGTCGACTTGGGGCTGAATCTCCTAAACCGCCCTGAAAATGACCGAACCATGAGAAATATG
>WNFB01003191.1_pt1 | contig 14433 bp, 18 predicted proteins | sample 5400501 | NCBI WGS metagenome assembly WNFB01 (sample SAMN13153341, study PRJNA577476) | soil metagenome | isolation source: 200 cm saprolite under Douglas fir tree site 2 hole 1 | place: USA:California | collected 2015-04-18
CAGGTAACGACGCACGACCCGCAGCGGCGCCACCGCCCGCCAACCCCGGCGACGGATGCCCAGCCGGGAATAGAGCTCGCGGCCAGGGTCGGCCAGCCACAGGTAGGGGTGTCCCAGCCTTCGCGCAAAGCGGCGGACGTGGGCCGGCGCCGCGAAGGACACGACGACCACCTGTGCCCCCAGGGCCGCGATCTCCGAGTCGAACCCCCGCAACTGCGAGAGATGCTCCTGGCAGAGCAGTCAGCCCAGGTACCGGAGCAGGATCAGGATGGTCGGGCGGCCCAGCAGGCGCTCAGCCGGAAAGGGCTTGCCTTCGAGGTCGTAGAGGTTCGCCCGCAGGTCGATCGCGTTCATCGCAGCAGGATCCCGTTGCTCAGCCAGTAGTAGACGACATAGCCGCCGGTCAGCAGCAGAAGCATCGCCCCGATCGGCTCCAGGTAGCCGCCCACCCGGCGCAGGGCGCCGAATGCCGCCTGCTTCACCAGCGCCGCCACGATCGTCAGGCCGCCGAGGACCGAGCCCATGCCGAGCGCGTAAAGGACGAACTGGGCCAGGACGCCGGCCACTCCTCCACCGGTGAGAGAGCTGCCGACGACGCTCAGGAAGATGGGCAGGGTGCAGCCCAGCGAGCTGGCGCCGTAGGCCAGCCCATAAGCCGCGTAGCCGCGGAACCCGACCTCCCGCGCCGGGCCTCCCAGCCGGTCGCCGATGCGCTGGGCGAAGGCGGCACCGAGGTGACCACCGGCCAGCACGAAGCCGCCGGCGAGCACCAGCAGCAGCCCGACCGCGAGGCCCAGCCAGGCCAGGTAGGCCCCCAGCGCCCATCTGGTCAGGCCAAGACTGAGGCCGACCAGCCCGAAGAGGAGCACGAAGCTCGCCGTCACCGTGAAGCTCACGGCCAGGGCCTGGACCAGCCGGCGCGGAGCCGAAGCCGGCCTGCCGTCACCCAGACCCAGGTAAAGGCCGAGGTAGGCCGGCAGGAGAGCGAAGCCGCAGGGGTTGACGGCCGAGACCATGCCGGCGCCGAACGCGTAGCCCAGAGGCAGCGAGACGGCCAGCCCGGAGAGGAATGTCGCCGACGCGGACGACACTTGCTCGACGGCGATCAACAACCCGAGTCCAGGCCGCGGCGTGACGGCAAGGGTCACAGGCAGCGCCAACGCCACGGCCACGGCGGCCGCCCCCAGCAGCGGCCTGGGCGCCGCGAGCGGCTTCACGCCGCGACGAGGGCCCGCAGCCGGTCCCGGAGCTGAGCCTCCGTATAGATGCCGGTATGGGTCTCCACCACCTGCCCGGCGGAGTCGAAGATGATCGTCGTCGGCATCCCCTTCACACCGTAGACCTTCAGCGGCCTCGAATCCACGGCGTAGGCGGCCGGATAGCGCATCTTGAGCTCGGCCAGCAGGGCGCGCGCGTCATCGTGGCTCCCAAGGTCCAGGTAGGGGCCGATGTCCACGCCGACGAAGACCACCTTTCCCTGGTACTCGTCGGCCACCCTCTGGAAGCCGGGCATCTCCGCCCGGCAGGGTGGGCACTGGCCCGCGAAGAAGTTGAGCACCACCGGTTTCCCCTGGCCGACGACACGAGAAATCGAGCTCTCGTGGCCGCCGAGCGCGTCGTCGCCCTGATAGGCGACGATCCTGAAGTCGTTCCCGGTGACCGGCGGCGAAGAGTTGGCGGCGGACCTCACCACCAGGAAGACCCCGGCGACCAGGACCAGAGCTCCGGCCGCGAAGTAGGCCAGGCGGTTGAGGTTCCAGCCCGCCCCCTTAGGCCCTCTCCGCTTCTTGGCCACGTTCCGGATTCTGTGGCTAGACGCCGCCCGCCGACCGTGACCGGGGCTACTGAGGGGCGGCTGGCGTCCGGTTAGCGTGGACGGCGGCATGCTGCCGGCTCGGGCTGGCTGGGTGATCCTGGTCCTGGTGGCCGCCGCCGTCGTCGGGGTGGCGGTTGCCTCGCACGCCAGCGGGCCCGGCCGCCATGCCGACGCCCTGGCCAGACCGGGCCAACCCGACCCGATCAGCGCCGGCGAGGTCCAGACCGTGCTGGAGCCCGACGCGATCCGGGCCATCGACGACCCCCACTTCATGAGCGTCGCCCAGGCCACCTGGGTACCGGCCGAAACCCCTGTGATCGGAGTGGCGATCGGGGACCAGGCGCACGCCTACCCGACCGCGTTTCTCAGCCGCCACGAGATCGTCAACGACGTGATCGCCGGCGAGCCGGCCGCCGTCACCTGGTGACCGCTTTGCTACACGGGCATCGTGTATGCCCGCCAGGTTGACGGCAGGACGCTCACCTTCGGCGTCTCGGGGAAGCTGGTCCGGAACTCGCTGGTCATGTTCGACCGCCAGACCCAGAGCCTCTGGAGCCACCTGACGGGCGACGCGATCGAAGGCCCCCTGCGGGGAAAGCAGCTCCAGCTGGTCCCCTACACGCAGACCAGCTGGGCTCTCTGGCGCAAGGTCCACCCTGACACCCGCCTGCTTCGCGTCGGATCCGGCGATCTGGCCGACCCCTATGCGGGCTACTACTCCGGGTCCCAAACCGGCATCCGTGACCGCAAGCACGGCGACGATCGGCTGCCGGCCAAGGAGAAGGTGATCGGAGTCCGCCTCGGCGGCGCCGTCAAGGCCTACGCGTTCAGCGCGCTCGCGCGCGACGGCGTCGTGAACGACGAGCTGGGCGGGGTTCCGGTGGTGATCGTCTTCGACGGCCGCTCCACCTCCGGCGCCGTCTACCGGCGCGACCCCGGCGGCCGCGTGCTCAGCTTCCAGGCGGGGAAGGCTTCCCTGGCGCTGACCGATCTCGAGACCAGCTCGGCCTGGGACGGGCTGACCGGCAGCGCGCGCTCAGGCCCGCTGGCGGGGACGGTCCTGGAGCAGGTCCCGATCACCTACAGCTTCTGGTTCGGCTGGGCCGACTTCTATCCCCAGACGGAGGTCTACCGGTGACGCTTCAGGAAGCGGTGAAGCGGGACGCGGACCATGTCTTCTTCGAGCTGACGCGCAGCATCTGCCCCACCTGCCGGCGCGTCATCGACGCGCAGGTGCTGCTCCGCGACGGCCGCGTATTCATGCGCAAGCGCTGCCCGGAGCACGGCTGGTTCGAGGCCCACGTGTACGGAGACGCCGACGCCTACGTCCGCTCGGCCCGATTCAACAAGCCGGGCACCCTCCCGCTGGCTTTCGGCGCCGAGCTCAAGGACGGCTGCCCCTACGACTGCGGGCTCTGCCCCCAGCACCAGCAGCACGTCTGCGTGGGGATCATCGAGGTCAACAGCGCCTGCAACATGGCCTGCCCGCTCTGCTTCGCCAACGCCGGGGCCGGCTTCAGCCTGGCTCTGGGGGAGGTGGAGGCGATCCTCGACGATCTGGTCAGGACCGAGGGCCGGCCTGAGGTCGTGCAGTTCTCGGGCGGCGAGCCGAGCATCCATCCCGAGATCGAGAAGATGCTGCGGGCAGCCCGGGAGCGGCCGATCCGGCACGTGATGCTCAACACCAACGGCAAGCGGATCGCCCGCGACGACCGCTTCCTGCAGCTGCTGGCAGAGCTCAGGGTCTCGATCTACTTCCAGTTCGACGGCTTCGAGCGCGAGACCTACCGCGTCCTGCGCGGGGAGCCGGACATCCTGGAGGAGAAGCTGCACGCGCTCGACCGGCTGGCGCAGGCCGGCTGCCGGGTGATCCTGGTCCCTGCCGTCGAGCAGGGAGTCAACCAGCACGAGCTGGGCCGCATCGTCCGCTTCGGGATCGAGCACCCCGCGGTCTTCGGGGTCAACTTCCAACCTGCCTTCCACGCCGGCCGCCACCAGCCTCATGACCCGCTGCGGCGGCTGACCATCCCGGACCTGCTGCGCGAGATCGAGAAGCAGACCGAGGCCCTGTTCCGCGTCTCCGACTTCATCCCCGTGCCCTGCTGCTTCCCGACCTGCAACTCGGTCAGCTACGCCTGGATCGACGGTTCGGAGGTGCTGCCCCTGACCCGGCTGCTGGAGGTCGACCGCTACCTCGACTACATCAGCAACCGGGCCTTTCCGGACACCCAGGGCGTCCGCAGGGCGCTGGAGGGGCTGTGGTCGTCCTCGGCCGTGCCCGGCACCGTGAAGGCCGCCGCCGACCTCGCGATCAGCTGCGCCGCCTGCGACCTGGACGGGCTTTCCGACCTCGGGCTGAAGGCGATCGCGGACAGGATGTTCATGGTCATGCTGCAGGACTTCATGGACCCCTGGACGCTGAATCAGAAGAACCTGATGAAGTGCTGCAAGGCGATCCTCCTGCCGGGCGGGAGCCAGGTGCCGTTCTGCGCCTACAACTCGCTCGGCTACCGGGAGCAAGCCCGCGCCCAGCTGACGGCCTGGGAACCAGAGCGGAAGCGCTGGCGGCGTTCCGGCCGGCCGCCGGAGCCGCGCACCATCGAGTTCTCCTTCCCGAGGTGATCACTCCCGAGGCGGTCAAGAGCTGCTGCGCTTCGCTCTACGAGAGCGACTGGGTGCCGGCGCTGGTGGGCGACCCGGCCCACCCCGGCGGGCTGGAGCTGACTGAGAGGCTGGGGACCCTGTTGGGGCTCGACCCCGGAACGAGGCTGCTGGACGCGGCGGCCGGGCGCGGCGCCTCCTCCCGGTACCTGGCCCAGCGCTTCGGCTGCCAGGTGGTCGGCGTCGATCTCAGCTTCCCGTCGGTGCTGGCCGCCCGTTCCGCCGCCCTGGCCGCTCGGCTGGACGGCCAGGCCTGCTTCTTGCCCGCCGACGCCGAACAGCTGCCCTTCCCCGACGGCGACTTCGATGCCGCGATCTGCGAGTGCGCCTTCTGCACGTTCCCGGACAAGCCGGCCGCGGCGGCCGAGCTCCACCGTGTCCTGCGGCCGGGCGGCCGCTTCGGTCTGGCCGATCTGGTGCGCAACGGTCCGCTCCCGTCCGAGTTGAACGGGTTGCTGGCCTGGGCCGCCTGCGTCGGAGATGCGCGTCCGGTCGCTGAGTACACGGCCCTGCTGGAGGCGGCCGGGCTGCACGTGAAGCAGGTTGAGATACACGACCGGGCCCTCGAGGAGCTAATAGATTCGGTGCGCTTGAAGCTTTCCCTGGCGGGCGTTCTGCAGCGGGAGGGAACGCTCCAGCTGCCCGAGGCCAGCATCCACGAGGCGTGCCGGCTGGCGAACGCCGCCGCCTCGGCGGTGCGCTCGGGGCGCCTGGGCTACGTGCTCGTGGTGGCGGAGAGGCCGCGCCGAGGATGAGGCTGCAGATCGTCGTCAGCCCCGACTGCCTTGGCTGCGATGAAGCCGCGCGGATCGCCGACGAGATCGGCACCCGGATCCCAGGACTCGAGGTCGAGCTGGTCGAGCTGGGTCGGGGGGCCGAGCCGCCCCCGAGGGTGGTCGCCACTCCGACCTACCTCCTCGACGGCGACCCCATCTTCCTGGGCAACCCCCGCCGCAGCGCCCTCCTGGAGGCGCTCAACCGCCGGGCCGGGTCGTGAGACCGGCGGCCGTCGCGGCACTCATCGGCTCGCTCTGGCTGGCGGCCTCCGCCTGCGGCGTTCAGGCGCAGCCCTCGGCGGCCGGCGCCACTCCCAGGGCACTCGGACCGACGGAAGACTTCGCCCGCGCCGGCTGGAAGACCGACTTCAGCCGGCACAGCGTGCCCCTGGGCGAGATCCACCGGGGCGGTCCGGGCAGAGACGGAATCCCGCCCCTGGACCATCCGAAGTTCGTCTCCGTGGTCGAGGCCGGCGGGTGGCTGCGACCTACGGAGCCGGTGATCAGCCTCGCCCTCGGCTCCGAGCGGCGTGCCTACCCGCTTCAGATCTTGATCTGGCACGAGATCGTCAACGACCAGCTCGAGGCGGCCCCGGTCGCCGTCACCTTCTGCCCACTCTGCAACTCCGCCATCGCCTTCGACCGGCGACTGGAGGGGCGGGTGCTCGACTTCGGCACCACCGGCAACCTGCGCAACTCCGACCTCCTGATGTGGGATCGGGAGACCGAGTCCTGGTGGCAGCAGGTGGGCGGCGAGGCGATCGTGGGCAGCCTCACCGGGCGGCGCCTGGCCATGCTGCCGGTCCAGATCGTCGGCTGGGACGCCTTCCGGCTGGCCTACCCCGAGGGGCGGGTGCTGAGCCGCGACACCGGATTCACCCGTGTGTACGGCGAAAACCCGTACGACGGGTACGACGACGTCAACCGGCCGCCGTTCCTGTTCACGGGGAAGATCGACGGCCGGCTCCCGCCCAAAGAGCGGGTGGTCACCGTCAGCCTCAACGGGGAGGAGGTGGCCTACCCATATTCACTGCTGGCCGGCAGGCCGGTGGTCGCCGACACCGTCGGTGGAAGCCAGATCGTGGTCTGGTACCTGCCCGGCACCCAGTCCGCGCTGGACAGTGCGGCCATGGAGGTTGCGCGGGCCGTCGGGGCCACAGGTGTCTTCCGGCCCGAGGTGGGCGGCCGGAAGCTCACCTTCGTGTCCACCGCCGGCGGCTTCCGGGACCAGGAGACCGGCAGCGCCTGGAACCTGCTCGGCCAGGCCGTGGCGGGACCGCTTCGAGGCTCCCAGCTCGAGCTGGTCGTTCACGGCGACTACTTCTGGTTTGCCTGGGCGGCCTTCAAGCCGCAGACTCGAATCTACAGGTGAACCCGCCGGCCACGACCGATGAGGAGGTCTTCAAGCGCCAGTTCCTGCGCGAGATCGACATCTTCACCGACCTCACCCCGGCAGACCTCGACGAGCTGGAGCGGCGGACGCGGATGACCACGGTCCGCCGGGGCCAGGCCGTCTACCGCCAGGAGGACACGGCCGAGGGGCTCTTCCTGCTCAAGCGCGGCCGCGTTCGGCTCTCGCGCCTTTCGCCAGGTGGCAAGAAGCTGGAGCTGGCGCTGCTCGAGCCGGGCACCTTCTTCGGCGAGATGCCCATGCTCGGGGTGAGCATGCAGCACGCATTCGCCGAGGCGGTGGAAGACTCGACGCTCTGCGTCATGAGCCAGGCCGACGTGGAGAGGCTTGTCCTGGGCAAGCCGCAGGTGGCGCTCCGCATGCTCGAGATCCTCGGCCGGCGACTGGCCGCCGCCGAGGCTCGGCTGGAGGACCTTGCCTACAGGAGTGTGACCGGCAGGGTCGCTTCGGCTCTGCTCCGGCTGGCCCCCGAGGGCGTCGTCGAAGGAGTCACGCACCAGGACCTGGCGGACATGGTCGGCGCCTACCGGGAGACGGTGACCAAGGTCCTCGACGAGCTGGAGGCGGCCGGCAGGGTGGAGCTGGCCCGGCGCCGGATCAGGATCCGGGACCGGGCCGCTCTGGAGTCGCTTCTCGACTGACCTTGGCTACGTGACGGCCGGCCGCGCCCCCTGCGACCGGCGCCGATCGCGAAGCGGGCCGTAGGCCACGACCGCGCCCAGGACAGCACCGAACATCAGGTGGGCGACGATCCATGACCACTCGGGATTGCTGCTGAGGAAGGATGCGCTGTTGGCGGCCAGCAAGCCGCGCAGCAGGACCCAGTACATGACGCCGTAGACGACCAGGCCGTAGACCATTCCGCCGATCACCGTCCCCAGGCCGCTGAGCCTCGAAGCGCGGGCCAGCGCGACGAAGACGATGCCGAAGACGACCGAGTTCATCATGTGGCCCATCAGGCCCACCACGAGCGGGAGCGCCTGGATCTGATGGCCGGGCGATCCGATGCCCAGGGACTGCGCGATCCCCTGTGGCGGCGCCAGCAGGTTGCTGCCGGGGGTGAAGACGCCCACCACCATGGCCCACATCGCAAAGACGATGCCCGCGATCAGGCCGGGGCCGATCCACCTCAACAAGGGACTTGCGTAAGACAGCCGGGTAGCCATTTCTCCGAACCTCCTGAAACCGAGAATGACTACAGTCTCCGGAGGCTGCTGATGCCAGGTCCGTGACCCGCGTCACAGTATTTGAAGCTGTCTCAGCGCAGGCTCTCAGCCATGCCCGACAAGATCTGGTTCCTGCGCCGGCTCAACCTCTTCGAGGGCATGAGCGAGGCGGACATCGAGGCGATCTCGCGACAGCTCCGTGAGCGCAGATGCCCTGCGCACCGGCCGCTGGTCACGGATTCCGGCGACCGCGTCTACCTGGTCAAGGCAGGCCGCGTGCGGCTCTATCACCTGACAGCGGAAGGCCAGGAGGTGACGACCGCGGTGCTGGCGCCTGGCCAGCTGTTCGGACTGGGGTCGCTGTTCGGCGATGACAGCGCGGCCACCCACGCGGAACCCCTGGAGGAGAGCTGGGTCTGCGAGGCGGGGGCGCAGGACTTCCTGAACATCCTGGCCCGGCACCCCCTGCTGATGGCCAGGGTGGTGATGGTGATGGCGCGCCAGATCTTTCATCTCGAGCAGACCATCGAGAGCATCGCGTCGCAGCCGGTCGGCCGCCGTCTGGCCGGCCTCCTCCTGTCGATGCAGGAGTCCGGCCAGCCGGTGCCGGGTGGCGTGCTTCTGCCGCGCACAAGCCAGGATCAGCTGGCCAAGCTGATCGGAACCACCCGCGAGTCGGTTTCGAGGACGCTGGCAGACTGGCGCCGGGAGCGGCTGATCGCAACTCAGAGGCGCCGCATCGTGATCCTCGAGCCGAGCCGCCTGCGGCGTCTCTAGACGCGCAGCGATGCCGGAGCGGAGGCCTCTCCCAGAGCTGCAGCTCGAGATCGCGGCCCATGAGCAGCTCGTGTATCAGCTGATCGGCGCGGCCGGTCAGGGCGGTGGAGGCTCACACGGTGCTCGACTCCTGGACCGGCCGGCCCCGGAGCGCATGATCGTCGAGTTCACGACCCGGCTGCTGGGGCGGGAGGTCAAGACCATCGAGGAGGTGAGCCTCCTCGATGGAGGCCGAATCCACTATCGCCTACTCGAAGGCCCGCTGCCCGCGGTCGAAGAGGAGTTCTCCATCCAGCCGCAAGCGGGTGGATGCGTTCTCCGCTACTCAGGCTGGTTCAAGGCTCATCGCGGCCGGCTCCGGGGCCGGCTGGATTCCATGTTGGTCCCCTGGCTCTACCGGCGAGCGGTGTGGAGCAGCATGCTGGAGATCAAGGCGCTGGCGGAAGCCCGCCAGGCGAAGAGCAGGCTCTTCAAGCTCACAGACTGATCCCTGGCTTCAGCGCACGTGCGCCGAACCAGGTCAGGCGGCCGGCGCCGGGTTCAGCAGCGCCTGCTCGAGCTCCCGGCGGGAGGGCTCCACCAGCACGCGGCCATCAGGAAAGACGATCGTCGGCACCGTGCGGTAGCCACCGTTGAGGCGAAGGACGGTCTCGGCTGCTCCCGGCTCTCGATCGATGTCGATCCACCGGTAGCCCGCGCCCCACTCGTCAAGGACGGCCCTGGCCAGCCTGCAGTCCGGGCACCAGGAGGTCGCGTAGACGGTGAGCACGTCAGCTCGGGGATGGTCCTTCATCCGGCCAGCATCGCCTGCCGGCGTCTGTCTCCGCTGTGATGCGGATCACCGGTCGGGTACGGAGCCTCCGCCGGCAGGTAGCCGGCAGAGGCGCCTATTGGGTCCGCTCTAGGCGGAAGCGACCCGGACGCGGCCGGCGCGAGGGCCTTTGGGGCTCGCCTCGATCTCGAAGCTCACCTGCTCGCCGCCCCGAAGGTCGTCGAAGTTGCCCTCGGTGCCGCTGCGGTGGAAGAAGTACTCCTTCCCGTCCTCGGCCGCGATGAAGCCGAAGCCACGCTCCGACACCAGCTTCTTGATGGTTCCGTTCTGCATGTGCAGATCTCCTTTTCTCTCGAACTCGTTGTGGGCTACCGCTGGCGCCCGTTCGAAGAGAGATTGGAGGCCGCTGCGAAGCGCGCCCAGAGTCGGGCGCTGGGTGAATTGTACATGAATCGGCCGGCCGTCAGCGGCTGAGGTCGGCGTAGTGCATTTGCACTACCCGCCTGCACTACTCAAAAGAGAGCGGTCGCACGATGCCCGCGACCCTGGGCGGACCGTACTTTGACGGGGCTGTGGCGGTATTGGGGAACCAGATCGACGATGGCGGCCGGGCCCGGCCCGGTGGCCGCCGCCCGCGCCTGACCGGCCGCTGGATCGTCAAGTCCCTCAACGCCCTGGCCCTGGTCCTGGCCCTGCTGCCCGTCCTGGCCATCCTTCGCGGCGCCGCCCTGCTCCTGATGGAGCCCCGGAGCCAGGCCGGAGGGGCCTGGGTCGGCCTGGCCCTGGCCTTCGTCGCCCTCGCCATGGGCTGCCTCTTCTTCGCCTACTCGATCCGCTACCTGGCCGCCACCGCGATCATGCTGGTGGCCACCCGGAGGCACCCCGGCGGCCCCGGGGCCCCCGGCCAGGCCGGCCTGCCCCACCTGACGCCCCGGCCGGTCCGGGGTGAAGGGCCGAACCCCGAGCTCGACCACTACCCCTTCGTCTCGGTCCAGGTCGCCTCCTACAACGAGGTGAACGTGATCGAGCGCCTGCTGACCGCGCTGGCCAACCTCGACTACCCGAACTACGAGGTGATCTGGTGCGACGACTCCACCGACGGCACCAGCGCAATTCGCGAGCGCTGGGCCGACCGCCCCCGATTCAAGATCGGGCACCGCCTGCACCGCACCGGGTTCAAGGGCGGCGCCCTGGCCGAGGCCCTCAAGATCATGGACCCCCGGACCGAGTACGTGGTCGTCTTCGACGCCGACTCGGTGCCCTTCGCCGACTCCCTGCAGCGCTTCCTGCCCCACTTCTACGACCAGGACGGGCGCCGGAAAGAGGAGATCGGCGCCGTGCAGAGCTACCAGTGGCACGTCCTCAACAAGGGCGAGAGCTGGCTGACCGAGGCCGTCCGGGCCGAGTACTCGGGGAGCTACATGATCGAGCGACCCTTCCAGAACGCGATCGGCGCTCTGAAGATGATCGCGGGCACCGCCTACATGATCCGGGCCGACCTCCTGCGGGAGATCGGCTGGGGCCGCAGCCTGACCGAGGACTGGGAGCTCACGCTGCGCCTCTACGAGCGCGGCAAGAAGGTCGTCTACACACCCTTTGCGGAGACGCCCGCCGAGTGCGTCGCCACCCTGGACCGGCTGATCAAGCAGCGGATGCGCTGGGCCGAGGGCCACAGCTACAACGTCCGCAAGCACTTCCTGTCCATCCTGGGCTCGCCCCGGGTCTCCTTCGCCGAGAAGCTGGAGTTCGCCTACTACTCGACGTACTACCTGCAGGCCCTCTTCTTCGCGATCGGCTCGATCGCCTGGCTGATCGCCGAGCTCGGCCTCCACGCCCACGTCCCCGAGTGGACGGCCGTGCTGGGCTGGTCGCTGCTCTTCTCCAACCTGGTCTCGCTGCCGCTGATGAACCTGGGCGGCCTGATCCTGGAAGAGGCGCCCGACCGCGACGCCTGGGGCGTGCTGGGGGCGGTCTTCCTGAGCTACTTCCTGGTCCCCTTCCAGGGCTGGGCCGCCCTGAAGGGCCTGATCGAGAAGGACGAGGGCCCCTGGTACCGCACCCCCAAGACCGGGCACATGACCGGCCCCATCCGCCACCTGCCCAACCTGCAGCTGCTCGGCCGGCTGCTGATGAAGCGGCTGACCCCTGGAGGCCGGCCGGGAGGCCGCGGGCCTTCGGCCCCTCGCCAGGCCCCCGGCGGGCCCTTCTTCCCGGGCGGCTCCCGCCGGCTGGGCTGGGTCGTGCTGGGGACCGTCTTCACCACCCTGGGCAGCCTGGCGCTGTCGGCCTTCAACGCTCCCGTCGCCTACGCCAACCCAGGCAGCCTCTACCTGCAGACCGGGTTCGGGCTCGCCTCGGCCCCCGGCTCCACGCCGTCGGTCGCCGTGATCACCAACAACCTGCCCGGCCTGACCTGGACCTCGGCCGCCACCTACCCGGCCGGGACCACCGTCGGCGCCGGGACCTACACCTTCACCCTCGACCGGACCGCCGCCACCTGCGGCAACGGCGGGATCAACGCCTGCAACATCACCGTGAAGTTCGGCTACTGCGAGGCGCCCTGCACCACCCAGACGGTGCAGGCGACGCTCACCGGCACCATGATCGACACCTCGCCGAACCCGTTCGTGATGACCGCGAGCAGCGTGCCCGCGTTCACGATGACCGGCACCGGGCCCTTCGAGCTCTTCATCAGCATCAGCACGACCGGCGCCAACGGCCACAACTTCACGCTGAGCCACGGCGGCAACACCCCCAGCGTCAACGACAGCAACCTGGCGCTGCCCGCGATCACCGTCCCCGAGCACCTGCTGCCGGTGCTCGGCCTCGCCCTGGTGCTGCCGCTGCTGGCGGCGGCCTGGTCCCGGCGCCGGCGTCACCCGCTGGCCGCCGGATGAGCCAGGCCCGCCCGGTCTACGGCTACCTGCTCGCGATCACCTGCGGCATGCTGCTGGTGCTCCCCTTCGTCACCACCTTCGACGACTTCCTGACCGCGGCCGTCATCAACGCCGGCCTGGACAGCGGGCTGCGCTGGGTGGTGCCGGCCGAGGTGCGCGTCGTGGTCTCGCTGCTCGACCTGGCCGGCGTGCGCGCCTACGCCGCCGGCGACCGGATCGTCCTGGACGGGCATCTGCAGGCCCTGTTCATCTCCTGGAACTGCATCGGCTGGCAGAGCCTGATCCTGCTGGCGGTGTCGCTGGTCACCGGCCTCCGCGGCCGCCACCCCTGGGAGGCCCGCGCCCAGGTGGTGCTGATCGGCATCGGCGGAACCGTGCTGGTCAACCTGGCCCGCGTCTTCCTGGTCTGCCTGCTGGCCGCCCTGGCCGGCTACGTGCCGGCCGTCATCTTCCACGACTACGGCGGGACGCTGATGACGGTGGCCTGGCTGTTCGCCTTCTGGGCCGGCGCCCACCGCTACCTGCTGACTCCCTCGCCCGCAACAGCCACCGCGTAGAAACCCGGGCCCCGGAGGGGCCAAACTCCTGCGGGTGAGCCTCTGGCGCGACCGCGACTTCCTCAAATACTGGTCGGCGACCGTCCTCGGCGGCTTCGGCAACCAGGTGACCTTCCTGGCCATGCCGCTGGTGGCGGTGATCAGCCTCCACGCCACCGCCACTCAGACCGGCGTGCTCAGAGCCACGGTCTCGTTGCCCAACCTGGTCTTCGGGCTGCTTATCGGCGTCTGGGTCGATCGCGTGCGCCGCCATCCGCTGCTGATCGCCTCCGCCCTCGGGTACGCCGCGATCCTCGCCACAGTGCCCCTTGCCGCGCTCTTCCACGTCCTGACGCTGGTTCAGGTCTACGCGGTGTCCTTCGCGGCCGGCAGCGCGGGGCTGGTGGGCTGGATGGCCGCCACCGCCTACGTGCCGACCCTGATCGGCCGCGAGCGGCTGGTGGAGGCCAACAGCAGGGTCGCCACCACCGGCTCGACCATCCAGATCGTCGGTCCGAGCGCGGCCGGCGTGTTGGTGCAACTGGTGACGGCGCCGATCGCGGTCGTCGCCGACGCGGTTCTGGAGGTCGGCGCCGCTCTCATCTACGTGACCATCCGGCGGCCGGAACCGCCACCTGCACGGGGCCGGCGGCGACGGCTGCGGGAGGAGGTGGCCGAGGGCTTGCGGGCGGTCGCCAGGCACCGGTTCCTGCGCCTGATCGTCCTGATCGTCGGCAGCTTCAACTTCTTCTCCGGCCTGGCGCAGGCCGTGTTCGTCCTCTTCATGGTCCGCGAGCTGCGGCTGCCGCCGGCGACTATCGGCCTGGTATTCGCCGTCACCGGTCCGGGCGCGCTGATCGGCGCCCTGCTGGCGCCGCGCCTGGCCCGCCGGGTCGGTATGGGGTGGACCATCATGCTCGGAGGCCTGCTCTTCGGGACGGGCTGGGCGGTGACGCCGCTGGCATCCGGCTCCCGGCCGGTGGCGACGCTGATCCTGATGGCGGGCCAGCTCGCGCTCTTCACGGGCTCCATGGTGGCCAACATCAACCTGGGCAGCCTGCGGCAGGCGATCACGCCGGACCGTCTTCAGGGCCGGGTCCAGGCCAGCATGCTGCTGGTAGTCCAGGGCGTGGTCCCACCGGCCGCGCTGCTGGGGGGCGTCCTCGGACAGAGCTTCGGACTCCGCCCAGCCCTGGGCGTGGCGGCGATCGGCAGCCTGCTGGCGATGGCGTTCCTCGCCACCTCCCCATTGCGGCGGCTGCGGACGGTCGCGGACGCCGGCGCGGTGGGACAATCCGCCGGCGTTGAGCAGGCCTGAAGGCGCCAACCGGGCCCTGGTCCTCGGGCTTCTGAGCCTGGTCGTCGGCCTGCTGGGCCCGTTCGCGGTTTGGGCCGGCGTGCGCTCCCTCCGCGGGCGGGCCTCGGTGCGGGCCTGGATCGGTCTGGTCTCAGGCGCCGTCGCGACCGGATTTGCCCTCCTCGGGATCGGCTGGTTCCTGGCTTCGGCACTGCTGTGAGGCGCGCCGCGGCCGGCCTCCTGGTCGCGGTCCTGGCGCTCCTGAGCTATCCGGGCGCCGACCTCGTCGCTCTCCACGCCCGCCTGCGCCGGTCGCCGCCGGCG
>WNFB01003193.1_pt1 | contig 14424 bp, 14 predicted proteins | sample 5400501 | NCBI WGS metagenome assembly WNFB01 (sample SAMN13153341, study PRJNA577476) | soil metagenome | isolation source: 200 cm saprolite under Douglas fir tree site 2 hole 1 | place: USA:California | collected 2015-04-18
TTAAGAAAGGAACAACCATATGGCAAACTGGTTCGTTGGCAAAGTGGCCCTCGTCACCGGGGCAGGGTCGGGCATTGGCAGAGCGTCGGCCCAAAAATTCGCCCAGGAAGGGGCAAAGGTGATCGTCGCCGATCTCGTTGCTGAAGGCGGCAACGAGACGGTGCGCTTGATTCGCGAGGCGGGAGGTGAGGCCACCTTCGTCAAAACCGATGTCTCGCAGGCAAAGGAGGTTGAGACACTCATAAGCAGAACCGTTGAAACGTATGGGCGGCTCGATTGTGCACACAACAACGCAGGCATTGAGGGAGGCGCAGCCCCGATTGCTGACTACAGCGAGGCGGATTTTGACCGTGTCATCAGCATCAACCTCAAAGGCGCGTGGTTGTGTATGAAGTATGAGGTCATCCAGATGCTCAAACAGGGCAGAGGAGGAGCGATCGTCGATACCTCCTCAGTGGCTGGACTTGTCGGGAACCCAGGAATCACCGCCTATGTTGCCAGCAAGCATGGCCTCGCTGGGTTGACCAAAGCAGTGGCACTGGAGTATGCACAAGCAGGCATTCGTGTGAATGCGGTTTGCCCAGGGCAGATCGATACGCCCATGATACCGCGCTTTGCGAGCGATCCGCAGGTCAGGGCTCAGTTACTCGCGCTGCAGCCAGTGAATCGATTGGGAACGCCGCAAGAAGTGGCCAACGCGGTCGCGTGGCTCTGTTCAGATGAAGCATCATTTATGACAGGGGTACCGATGCCAGTCGACGGGGGATCTGTGGCGCAGTAGCTGCCATCCGATGCCGGCCACGTATGATCAGGAAAACTCAGAACGTCGGTGGCAAAGGAATTGGGTCAATATCAGACCCTGGTGAGTGCGGTTGCTCTGGCGGTGTTGATACGCCTAGCGCGCGAGCAGCGACAGCAGCGATTATGGGAGAAGGGATGGACATCTCTCAGATACCCCCACGATCCGTCTTAGGTCGCAATGCGACCCCTTATGATATCGCCAGAGCGGTCTACTTCCTGGTCAGTGGCCTGTCCGACTACATGACTGGCAGGCTCGTGCTGGTAGACGGGGGCTATCTGCTGCTGTGATCCGAGGTGATGGCTTTTGACAGTATCGGCAAGAACCCCCATGTCGTGCGTGGGCAGAAGACGGGTACGGAGCAACCCTCTTGGTAAATGACACGAAGGCTCGGAAAAAAGTGAGCGTAAGTAAGGCTCTTTTCCGAGCCTTCATGTCGAAAAATTTGACAGGAAGGTTCGGATTTTTCTTTCGCCATCTCTTCTCTTCCTTTCGGGCGTTCCCCTTTGGCTGTATCTACTTCTAAACATTCACGCCCTACGAACGAAAAAAGTGTCAATCTTTTCTTGCGAACCACTGGAAGAGTTACGAAATGTTAAAAAAAGCTTGGCAAAAGTTAAAATCGACTTAAAGTTTTTACTGCTGACTTGTTATAATCCATCGACTTTGGTTAGTGTTGTACATGATGAATGCACATCGGCTGTATCTTTCGGAACTAAGCCGAAGAGTATTCACTATTAATATGAACGATAACTATTCAGGAACCTAACTCCTCGTCGCCTCCGGTGGCTCGCGTCTGCTTTTGCTGGGGATTGTGCAGTTGCAGTCAGCCAAGCCCGCAGCAAAACTTCTTGCGAACCACCGAAGGGGTGGGGAGTCTTAAGCAGTTACAAAGCACGTAAGTTGTCAATGAGAGAGAACAAAAAGTATGAGGCGATGTTAAGCCAAGAGGAACGTATCGCCGTTGACCAGTCGGTAACACAAGAGGCAAACTATCATGATGCCATTGTGAATGCTCTTGCTTGCCATCGTACGATGCTAGATCTTGCACTGGCTCAGTTCACAATGCGAGCCATGGTTTTGACAGAGGTCGTAACGCAGCTCGTCGAGACACTGCGAACCGGACACAAAGTCCTTGTGGCAGGAAACGGCGGGAGCGCTGCCGAGGCACAGCATTTCGCGGCAGAACTGGTTGGCCGCTTTAAGCTCGATCGAGCACCCTACGCAGTTCTATCCCTCACGACTGATTCTTCGATCCTTACCGCTGTGGCGAACGATTATGGTTACCAGGACGTTTTCGCTCGCCAGGTCTTAGCACTCGGTCAGCCTGGTGACCTGCTGATTGCCTTCAGCACAAGCGGAGAGTCTGAGAATCTAGTACGCGCGGCTGTAGCGGCGCAGCGATGCCTGATGACCGTCGTGGCGATAACGGGCGACCGACCAAACCGCCTGGAATGCCTGGCTGATGTGACGGTGCATGTGCCAGTCGTCGATACTGCTCTCGCTCAGGAACTCCATATGGTAGTGACCCATATCCTCTGCGATATTGCGGAGACAGAACTTGCGGCTTGTGAAGGAGATGCAGCGCAATGAAGCACCGGGCTCTATTTCTCGACCGTGACGGAACGTTAGTTCATCCTCGACGTTATCCATCAAGGCCAGAGCAACTGCATCTTTATGATGGCATTGGCCCGGAACTGCGACTCCTGCAAAAAGCAGGATTCCGTCTGGTGATAATCACAAATCAGGCAGGCATCGCGCGGGGGTTTTTCACCGAAGCTGATCTGCAGCGGATGCATGAATACCTTTCCAGTCAGCTTGAGCAATTAGGAGTGTGGCTTGATGCCGTCTACTATTGCCCACATCACCCTGCAGGAGTGATTCCAGAGCTTGCTGTGCGCTGTGACTGTCGGAAACCACAGCCTGGTATGTTGTTGCGAGCCGCCAAGGACCTTGATCTTGATCTCCAATCTTCCTGGTTTATCGGTGACATCCTTGATGATGTCGAAGCAGGCAACCGGATAGGTTGTCGTACCATCCTTGTCGATCTTGGGACTGAGCAAAGCCCTGGAGAGCAGATTCGTTGTCCTAACTTCGTCGCGCGCGACACACTGCACGCTTTGCGGATCATCAGAGCATGTGAGTTTCTCGGTCCACCCTCAGAGCTAGTCTATAGTCCACCAAGCTGGCATTTAGCTCACGAATCCGGCAGTGTGCATTCAGCTGCATTCTTCAAATCAAGAGCGGGAGGAAATTTATGACCGCAGTAGTGAAACTTATCCGGGATTTTCGGTATCTTCATGCGTTGGTGATCGGGGATGCTATGCTCGATACCTACCTCGAAGGAACTGCCGCCCGCCTCTGTAGAGAGGGTCCGGTGCCCATTGTGCGTAAGACTGCCGAACTGCGTGCACCGGGCGGCGCGGCAAATACCGCTGCTAATCTTCGTGCGCTTGATGCCAATGTGGTTTTCCTTGGCTTTGTCGGAAGTGATACGACTGGTACGTTGCTCAGGTCGGCATTACGCCAGCGGGATGTTGACGATTCCTGGTTAGTTGAAGATGAGTTCGCAAGCACACTGCACAAGCTGCGCATCCTGGCTGATGGTCAGTACGTCGTGCGGTTCGATGACGAGGAAACGCATCACTATTCTTCTTCTGAAAGCCATAAACATCTACTTGCAAATCTCGAAAAAGTCTATCCAGATTGCGATCTGGTTGTGGTGTCCGACTACTGCTATGGAGTCGTGTCGAATGAATTGATTGACCGATTGCGGGTGTTGCAAGCCGCCCATCCAAAGGTGCTGTTGATCGACTCTAAGGATCTCTACCGCTTCCGAGATGTAGGTGCGACGGTGATTACGCCTAACCTCCTAGAGGCGCAGCTGCTCGTAGAGCATGGGCGAGGTGCCTTCTTAGGGGTGTCCCGTCCGGGTGCTTTCACTGGTGAGAGTGGAACTCCCCTATCAGAGATTGGGCGCATTGGACGGCAATTGCTCACAATGATCGATGCTGAGCACGCTGCAATCACCATGGCCGCTGAAGGAGTGTTTCTGATTGATTGTCATGGCACAGCCTTGCACCTGCCTGTCCATCCTGTACCGCAGGCCAACGATGTCGGCGCAGGTGATTCGTTCGCAGCAGCTATGGCGCTGGCGCTTGCAGCTGGAGCAAGCATTGATAAGGCTGCACGCATTGGAATCGATGCTGCGGGGATCGCTGTCACCAAGCGTTGGACATCTGTCGTGAATTACCAGGAACTGCTCCAGCGCGTGAGTCTGACAGATCATATCTCCTTGACAGAAGTTGGGCCACAGGAGGCTCTATCGCGACTTGCCACACAGCTTGATAGAGAGCGGCTTGCCGGTCGTACGATTGTCTTCACCAACGGCATCTTCGATATCCTCCACGCTGGACACGTAGAGTTCTTGCGCCAGGCAAAAGAACTTGGTGATGTTCTTGTCGTTGGTATCAACAGCGATCGTAGTACCCGGCGGCTTAAAGGGAAGAGTCGACCAATCAACAGCGAGCGCGACCGAATGGCGCTTGTCGCTGCACTCGACGCGGTGGACCATGTAGTCCTCTTCGACCAGGACACTCCTGCTGAGCTGATAAGCATGTTGCGTCCCCATATCCACGTGAAGGGTGGAGATTACGCCGATGAGGTCTTACCCGAGGCCCAGGCAGTGCACGAAGTGGGTGGTCGCATCGTGATCCTCCCGCTGGCCGACAGCATAAGTACGAGCAGTGTGATTGACCGGATTATAGCCCTGGCGTCTGATGATAGGATTGAGGTTGAACGACGATTGACGAGCAATGGCGTTCGGTACGAAGAATCCTGGCTATCCGGCTAGATAACCTTGGTGATGTGTTGGTGACTACCCCGGCCATCCACGCGATAAAAGCCTCGCTACCTGGAGTCACGCTGACCTTGTTGGCGAGTCCTGTAGGCGCACAGGTTGCCAGACTCAATCCCGATATTGATGACGTGATCCTTTACGAAGCTCCCTGGATGGATCCCTGGCACAAGCTACCGCAAGATAGCCAGAGGGAACAAAAAATTATCGCGTTGATCCGAGAGCGCCGATTTGATGGTGCAACCATTTTCACTTCGTACCACCAGAGTCCACTCCCAGCAGCCTACTTCTGCTATCTGGCTGATATCCCGCTGCGTCTGGCCGCATCTATTGATGGTCCTGGTTCGCTCTTGACCACCCGCCACAAACATCCTGAACGTATGATGCACGAGGTCGAACGCGGGCTTGACCTGGTTGGCTCGATCGGTCTCATGACAAACGACCACAACCTGATTTTACAGGTACCAGACTCAGCCAGGGGAGACGTCTTCGATCTTCTGTCAGCTCGCGGTCTTGATCAAGAGAGCCCTCTGGTTGTGGTTCACCCAGGGTGTAGTATGCCAGCGCGTACCTACCCATGGGAGATGTACGCCCGAGTCGTTGATCTACTGGTTGAGCGCCTTGGCGCAACAGTTGTGGTGACCGGAACCGAGGACGAGCGAGCAGGCGCTTGCGCCTGGTCACACCAGAGATGGTCGTCAGTGCCGCCATGGAGCTACTCAAGGAGACATGTCCAGGGGCATTAAATGTATGCACCAGAGGTGCAGTAATCAGTGATTGGGGGGTAGCTTGCTGAACGAATGGTTGGCAGCACGCAATATTCTGGCGGTTCGCCTTGACAATATCGGTGATGTGATTATGCTCGGGCCTGCACTACGCGCGGTGAAAGAAACCTCTCAACAGGCGCATCTCACTTTGCTCGCTAGTCCAGGAGGAGCGACTGCCGGGCCACTGCTGCCATGGATTGACGACGTGATTGTCTGGCGTGCCAGTTGGCAAGATGTCAGTGGTCATTTTCCCTTTGATCCAGCGTACGAGATGAAACTTCTCAACTTGCTCTCAGAACGGGATTTTGATGCCGCACTGATTTTCACCTCTTTCAGCCAGACGCCGCATGTTCCCGGTTATGTTTGTTATCTGGCAGGCATTCCGCTGCGTGCCGGTGAGTCGAAGGAGTTTGGCGGCAGTATCTTGACCACTGAGTTACGGGGAGCCCCAGACGAACTTCATCAAGTTGAACGAAACCTGCGTCTTGTTGAGAGTCTAGGATTTGTTGCCAGGGATCGACAGCTCATGGTTGCTATCCCTGACGAGGCCCGAACAACTGTCCCGGCCTTGCTTGCCAGGGCTGGGCTTAACTCAGACACTCCATTTATTCTCCTCCACCCAGGAGCAAGCGCCCAGGCACGTCGCTATCCAGTAGAGCGATTTGGGGGTCTTTCTCGCTTATTAACGAGGAGAGGCTGGCCATTGCTCGTGATCGGTGTTGAGCGGGAAGCCCCACTGATCCAGGAATTACTTCAGCATGTTCCCCAGGCGCACGGTCTTGTCGGGGAAACGACGCTGGCAGAGTATGCGGCACTTATCGAACAAGCCGCACTCGTGATCTGCAATGATTCGCTTCCCATGCACCTTGCTGACGCGGTAAGGACACCCGAGGTCGTTCTGTTCTCTGGTACGGACTATGAGGAGCAGTGGCGACCGCGAGCAACGCATTCCAGGCTTCTGAGTCGTCCGACTTTATGCCACCCCTGCTATCTTCTCGAGTGTTCAATCGGTCTACCTTGTCTTGATATTTCACCTGAAGAGGTGGTCGAAGAAGTCGAGGCACTGCTGGCCGATACGACAACCAGCAAGATAAGTGACCAATCGCTCATGGCAGGAGGGAATCGATGATCGACTGGACAGAAGTACAATGGAATCCCCGGCGTATCGCCATCTTCCGTGCTCTTCAGCTTGGTGACCTGTTGCTAGCGGTACCCGCATTGCGAGCGATACGAGCCGACTTTCCCGGTGCCGAAATTACCCTGATTGGACTGCCGTGGGCGCAGCCCTTTGTCCGGCGTCTTCATAGCTACGTGGATCGCTTCGTCGAGTTCGTCGGCTTCCCTGGTATTGCCGAGGTCGATGTCGTCCCTGAGCGAACTGCCTGTTTCGTCGAGGAACAACAAGCCTATGGTTATGACCTCGTCATTCAAATGCACGGTAGCGGTCGGACAAGCAATCGATTCGCTCTTGCGCTTGGGAGTAGGATGACGGTTGGCTACTACGAGGATAAACGACCTGAAGGGCTGACGCTTGGAGCGCCTTACCCGGATGATCAACCTGAGGTATACCGGAATCTAGGCTTGGCGATCCCAGGTTCGATCCCAAATTGGAGTTTCCACTGTGCAATAAAGACCACGCGGAGGCTACAGCCCTACTTCGCAGAATGCCGCGTGCAAATCGTCCCTGGATTGGACTACATGTTGGTGCACGTCTACCGGCCCGCCGCTGGCCCGCCGGATACTTTGCCTCGCTTGCTGATGCATTTGTCCAGCGATTCAATGCACAAGTAATCCTGACTGGAAGTCCTGATGAAGAGGCCGTTGTACAGACGGTAATAGAGCAGATGGTGACACAACCAATCAACCTGGCTGGCAAAACTTCGCTTGGAGGACTGGCCGCGCTGATCAGTGAACTGGATCTGTTTGTCAGCAATGATACTGGCCCAGCTCACCTTGCGAATGCTGTTGACACTGCAAGCATTACCATCTTCGGCCCGGCGGATTACCGGCGCTGGGCTCCGCTTGACCAAATACGCCATCCCATCGTACGGCTTCCGGTCGAGTGCAGTCCTTGCGGCTATTGGGAATGCCCGATTGACCATCGCTGCTTGCGCTGGGTCAGTCCTGATATGGTCTTTCAAGTTGCCGAGAACCTACTTGCGAGAGGAATAGTTTCATGCGGCGTCTGAAAATTCTCATCTGGCATATCCATGGCGGCTACCTGAATACTCTTGCTCGCATCGAGCACGATTGGTACCTGCCTATCAAATCGGGCCATCCAGAGGGTTACGGCGGTCGAGGTCCAACCTTCGACCTGCCCGACTCTGTCTACGAAGTGCCAGCCGAGCAGGTACGTGATCTGAAACTCGATCTCATCATCTACCAGACGCCTAAGAACTACTTCGAGGACCAGTTTGAAATTCTGAGTGCAGAGCAGCGCCGTTTGCCAAAGATCTACCTGGAACACAATACGCCAAAGCCTCATGCTGTCGATACACACCACCCGGTCGATGATGCAAATGTACTGCTGGTCCATGTTACTCACTACAACAGATTGATGTGGGACAATGGACGCACCCCTACTGTAGTAATCGAGCATAGTGTCGCTATTGACCCCTCAATCACCTACAGAGGTTACCGCGAATGCGGAATCACAGTCGTTAATGGAATGCAGAAACGACCTCGCATCGCAGGCTACGATGTTTTTCTCCAGGTGCGGCAAACGGTACCACTCGATGTCGTGGGCATGGAGACCGAAGTGTTTGGTGGTCTCGGCGATATCCCATACCGTGACTTACATCGCCTCATGGCAGACTACCGCTTCCTGTTTAGCCCGATCCGTTATACCAGCTTGCCCCTGGCTGTGATCGAGGCGATGACTATCGGTATGCCGATCGTAGCCTTTGCAACAACTGAACTTCCTACCGTCCTTTCGCATGGCGAAACAGGCTATGTTTCCTGCAATGTCGATGAATTGATCGAATGCATGCGCTTCCTGCTTGCCGATCACGAGAAAGCGTACAGGCTGGGAAGAAATGCACGGGCCGTTGCCCGCGAACGTTTCGGTCTCGATCGCTTCATCCGAGACTGGAACATAGCGTTCGATCTCATCTTGCCAACGGTAGAGATGTACTGAACGAAACGTCCCGTTTATAGGGTACGGAGAGGAATGGATTTGATGGATCGACAACCACGGATTGCGTTTATAAGTGAACATGCCAACCCACTCGCCACCCTGGGTGGTGCCGATGCAGGTGGACAAAATGTCTATGTGGATGAGGTGAGCCGGAATCTTGCCCGGCAGGGCTATGTCGTCGATGTCTTTGCCCGTCGCGATAATCCTGACACGCCTGAGATCACCCGATGGGCGCCGGGGGTACGAGTTGTGAGTCTATTAGCTGGGCCGGTACAGCCACGACCGAAGGATGAACTCTGGCCGTTCATGCCGGAGTTTCAGGACTCCTTGCTACGTTTTATGGAACTTGATGAGACTCACTATGACCTGATACACGGCAACTTCTGGATGTCTGGTTGGGTTGCAACAGAGTTGCGGAACCGACTTAACATCCCTTTCGTCCAGATCTTTCACGCGATGGGCAAGACCAAGCGTCGTTACCAGAAGAAAGTCGATACCAGCCCCGGCGATCGAATCAAGATCGAGTTGCACGTGATCCGAAAGGCCGATAGAATCATCGCCCAGTGCCCAAATGAGCGCTCCGAACTGGTCAACGATTATGGGGCTGACCCAGGCAAGATTGTCATTATTCCATCGGCGATCAACATCAGGATATTCAAGCCGGTGGACCGCAATGAGGCCAGGCGAAGAATCGGGCTGTCTCCGGAAGAGAAAGTCATCGTCTACGTTGGTCGTATGCTGCCACGAAAAGACATTCGCAACATTGTCCGGGCCTTGGACCTGCTTGTAAGGCAGAATGAACGTGTGAAGAACGCTCCTACACCGTCGGTTACGCTGTTGGTCGTCGGTGGGGAATCAGTGGAGCCGGACCCTAAAGCCACTCCTGAGATTGGTGAGTTGCAGAAGTTGGCGGCAGAACTGGGCATCGCAGATCGCGTGCGTTTTATCGGCAGCCGGCCGCCTAACGAACTGCGCTACTACTACAGTGCAGGCGATGTCGCAGTAACAACTCCATGGTATGAACCGTTTGGGCTTACCCCGCTCGAAGCGATGGCCTGCGGTCGTCCTGTGATAGGTTCAGCGGTTGGTGGCATCACATACACCATTAAAGATGGTGAAACAGGCTTCCTTGTCGGGGTTCCGGTAGCAGGCGGACAAAAACCAACGCTAAGCTACTCGGGGTTTTTGCACTGTTCAAATTACAGGTAGAACTGATTACCTCTCGACCTACAATGTCCGTAAGGAACTACATTGTCATCTAGAAGAAGACAACTTCATTTCAACATGACGCGCCCGTGGTATTCGACGTTTTATGGCTAGAGTTACTGTCGGGAATATCATAAATTGAATCTTACGCAACGTTGCTGCTTCAAGCAACGGATCAGAGAAGGTCGAAAAAGCCATTTGGCTCGCGGAGCACATCGGCACGTTTCCAACGGATGAGTTTCTTTCCATTCTCAGCAAAGTTGCGTAAGATTCAACTTATCCGTCAAACGACAGTTACCAGTAGACCTGACCTCGAAGGCAGTGTATTGTCCAAAGACACAAGTGACGCTCCAGCTATAATCAATCCTGCCCTGGCTATTCGCTGTCGTTGCCACGTAAAAGCTCGTGAAGTTTCCTTCTACAGGCTCCCCTACGTGGATTGTCACGGTTCCTTTGTATGTAAATTTTGGAATTAAATGGGCGGAATCTGTATAATTATGCTGGCGGCAAAACGAGCAAAAGCGGAGAGAACATGTGTGCTTCACCATCTCGCTCGTCCCGTTTCGGCTCGGTGGGCTGCTTCGCGCATTACCGGCTCACTAGTAAAATTCGACAGATTCCGCCCATTTAATTCCAAAATTTACAACTTTCAGCGTGTTGGCGATTCCGATCGGTATCAGGATACGAATTGGGGCCCGTGCCACGTGGTGAGATCATCATCTCGCCAGTAAAAGTCGAAGCCCTGCATCCCAGGATTGTGGGCGACAACCTCCAGGTGGCCATCGGAGGTGCCGCCGAAATTGCTCTGGATCATGGAGACCTCGGTGTAGTTCCCTCTGCCAAAGACCTGATACCCGTTCCAGCCGTTGGTGATCTCGGCTAAACTGCTGCTTGGCACCGTCCCATTCTCCTTCCAGAAGTGAGCGATGCCCCACCCTGGAGAGGCACAATCAAGTCATAGTTGCCATAGTGCTCGACCGCGAAGGGATTAATGGGCCCCGAGATCTCATTATAGCTGGTCTGAATGAGACTGGGACGTCCTACGAAGACGTTGCCGAAGATGCCCGGCAGGATCTCCCGGCCGAAGGAGAACGGGCCCTGCCAAGGATCTACTCCGAACCGCTTCCAGAAGAGTTGCAACGTTCCGTCCTGGGCGACGGCAGCGACGACGAAGTCACCATAGCTACTTATGTCGGTCAGATGGTCAAAGGTGTGGACATAGGACAGGATGAGACTCGCCCCCTGAAAGAGAGGCCCGTCAACCGTATCGATCAGCTGCCAAATGAACGTTGCGGTCGGGTCATCGGGTCCGGGCCGGCTGTAGAAGTCGAATCCTCCGTTCGCGCGAGGAATCACGGCGTGCAGCGGCCCGGTGTCCCCGTAGGTAACCCAACTACGTGCTGCCACGATGGAAGGGTTGGCAACGCCCTTGTTGAACGGAAGGGGAAAGGGTCCATGCCAGAGCCATTGGCCCCCGTTCTCGTGCCAAGCGAAGTCAAGAGCCGGCTGGTTGCGGTCTTGTGGCCGAGCCAGCAGCTCGAAATTGAACTGCTTGTTGCTATGCACTGACTTGAAGTCGCTCTCGCAGACCGCGATACTGGTATACCTGTAGGTCCCGAAAATGATGGGTTTGGACCAGGGCAGCCCCGAAGCCGCGTTATTTCTCCAGTAGTGGGAGAAACCACCATTGGGGAGTGCGGTTGGAATGACCACCTCGAAGTTGCCGTGATCGTGCCCACCGCCAGGTTGGCTCTGTATGAAAAATCCACTGGCAGGACAGATGGACATCGTTGCCTCCTTGAGTGGTGAGGACTAAAGCTAGAGAGACGGGACGGCCACAGACCTGATACAGATGAGGAAGGCGCAGACATTCGTCAGGAGACCCAGTGAAACACGCCGACTTGTCAAAAAAGTAGATACTCAGGTCTCGCGATTTCTACCTAACTCAAGTATACGTTGTCGTCTATTTTGTGTCAAGGGTGAGGGTGCTCGATTTTTTGTTGTAATTCTAAACTTTACCGACCTTACGAGCACATCTTCGATTTATGTAAACTTCTTACAGGAACGCCCGTTTCTTATATCAGGAGAGTATTTTTGAACGGGGCGCATATGAACGACAATATTTCGAACGTACGCTTTCTCGGCCCGGTGAGTGTTGGGTTCTTTGTAAATTTTGGAATTAAATGGGCGGAATCTGTATAATTATGCTGGCGGCAAAACGAGCAAAAGCGGAGAGAACATGTGTGCTTCACCATCTCGCTCGTCCTGTTTCGGCTCGGTGGGCTGCTTCGCGCATTACCGGCTCACTAGTAAAATTCGACAGATTCCGCCCATTTAATTCCAAAATTTACACTTTGTAATTACTGTGACGGTATTATTTTGGTCTCTTCGCTGGTGGGACAAGGGTCGTCGCGACCCACAATTGGGGCTTGCCACGCTGGGCGTTCTTCACCTGTCAGGGGGTCATGTCGCATCACATAAAATCCAGGACAAAATTTTAAGTCACCGTTCTGGAAGAGTTGGATAACGAATATGCCAACGCCTGTAAGAAAAGCAAAAGGGAAGGCGACGAGTACCGCCTCGATGACATCCGCGACGGTGACATTAACTTTTAGAATGGTCGACATGCCGCTAAAACGCAGAGCATCCCAGTTGTCGCGAAGCAATGGCTCAAATCCGAGCTTATCCCAATCGTGGTCGGTGTCGCCGAACAGGCTACTAAAGGAAGTATAACCTTCCTCTGTGGCAACAAAAACATGACCTTCGGAGTCCTGAAAGTTGAGAGCTGAGGCGATAGCAACATGATAGCTGATAGCACCACTGTCATGAAGGTGGCCTCTGTAGCGGAAGCCCCCTGCGCTGTTGATTGTGAGCTCTGCCCAGCCGGTAATTGGCTCAGGGGGATTGACTGGACCTGATTCGAGGATAATTGTGTCAGGCAGATCGAACGCGCCGGAGTGGGATGTCCAGGCGATCACACCACGCTCAAAATTCGATTTACGGCCAGGTTCCTTCGTGTTCGGGTGAGTCCAGGGCATCTCATCAGAAGTGGGATAGCCCAAGTAGCTGGTTTGCCATCCCAGCGCGGCCCACTTGTCGCGAATCGCGCCATGGACCTCGTGTGCACCAGTGTTAGCTGTCCAGTAGATTGACCCCCCATGGAAGTGATTGAGACGACCAATACCATCTGGCAATTTGATTTCATCTGTTGTTGGGAAACCTAAAAAACTCTTCACTCCCCCAAAGGAAACCCACTTGTCGCGGATTGCTCCGTGGATCTCTTGCGCATCTACAAGAGGAACCATGCTGCAGATGGTCCCACCTTGGAAATCAGTAAATTCTCCAACACTACCTTCGGCATCAAATGCAGGTACTACATCAATAAGTGGATAGCCGAGAAAGCTTGCTTCAGCACCGAGCGCTATGTATTTTTCATATATTGCGCCATGCACCCAGTATGCACCTAATTGCGGATGCCAGTAGATTGCACCATGCTCGTAGCGACGATAGTATCCTTCCCCAGCACCGAATTCAATATCAGTTGTAGGTTTTCCTGGGGCACCACCCAGATTATTATACTTCTGATCTATTGCTGCTTGCACCTCGTGAAGATGCTCGAGAATCTTTGACACCACGGAGAGAAGTCCTTTTTTACTTATGTCTCTAGGTGCCAAATCATTTAGAACGTTTGTAAGTCTTTCTCTTTGCGCTAGTGTTATGCCAGACATATTTTCTTTCTCTTTGGGGTTCCCGTAGCAGTTGGACGAATATCAACGTTTTCCTTGTAGTATGACCGATTTTTGTATGATTCCTAGCTCTATCTTAAGTATACGCAATCTCAGCAGAAAATGATAGTGGCCTATCTATCGTAAATAGATGGATAGGGCGTTAGATCGCCTCCAATATAAATAAGGACGTTTTGAAAAGGAAAATTTGGGAACGAATATTGAAGAGAGTAGGAGTTGCGAATAACTCGCGTTATCTGCGGTGAGTCGGGCGTTTATTGCTGATAATACGCATTTTGGCACCGCGAAACAACCCACTTTGGGTGCTGATAATACGAAAGGCAGAAGCGCATGGTTTCTTTCACGACTCTTTCAGAGGCATTGGTGGCATATGGACAATGGCTGCCGAGCCAGCCGCTGTCCACGCACACGCGTCGGACGTACCTGATCCAGGTCAAGCAGTATTGCACCTATCTCTCAACCTCCCCCTGGGAGTATGGCCATCCGCTCCAGGAACCACATGCACGCGACTACGCGGTGCGTGATTACAAAACGACCCTCAAGGTCGCTCACCTCGCCAAACCCAGTTCTGTCAATCTTGCCCTGGCAGCTGTCGATCATTTCTACCGTTTTCTTGAGCTGCCGACGCCTCGAGTCGCCCGCGCGGAACTGCCCGCGCAAGCTCCTCGCGCCTTAGAGCCGCCAGAGCAAAAACGGTTTCTGCGGGCGGTGGAGCGATGTGCATCGGCACGCGATCGGGCGATTGCGCTGCTGCTGTTCTACACGGGTCTGCGCATCAGTGAATGCGCGGCGCTCACCGTGGACGACGTGCGGCTGTCCTCACGCAAAGGTCTGGTCATTGTGCGCACGGGCAAAGGGAATACCTACCGGGAGGTCCCCTTGAACGCTGAGGTGCGAACGGCACTCGACGCCTG
>WNFB01003194.1_pt1 | contig 14424 bp, 15 predicted proteins | sample 5400501 | NCBI WGS metagenome assembly WNFB01 (sample SAMN13153341, study PRJNA577476) | soil metagenome | isolation source: 200 cm saprolite under Douglas fir tree site 2 hole 1 | place: USA:California | collected 2015-04-18
ATCCGCTTTCACGGGGGAGTCAGCCCTCCCCCGTGGAACCCCCACCGAGTGCCACATTGCGTGGTGGCGTTTGGTGGGCCACGCTGGGTGACAGCCGGAGTAAATCCGGCCTACTGCCCCCATCCGTTTAGTAATTCAGAGCGACCGCAAGCGCGACCAGCGCCGCGGTGTCGGCGCGCAGATGCCGCGGCCCGAGCGTGGCCTGGAGCTCCGCGAGCTCGAGCTCGCGATCCGTCCAGCCGCCCTCCGGGCCGATCAGCAGCGTCATGTCGTCCTTGAGCGCGACGTCCGCCAATCGCTTCGGAGCGTCGCGGTGCAGCATCACGGGATTCACGGCCGCGCCGACCACCGCGTCGAGCGATGACGCGGCGGAGACCTCCGGCACGTGGAGCCTTCCCGCGAGCATCGAGGCCTCGCGGCAGATCGTGGCCCAACGCTCCAGCTTGTCGCCGCGACCCACGCTGCGGTCCGCGCCGAAGACGATGAAGGCCCACGCCCCGGCTTCGGTGCATCGCGACAGCACAAGCTCGAGCGCCGGCGCGGGAAGGTTGGCGATCGCGATGGTGACGTGGGTCGCGGGTTCCGGTTGATGCGCGCGCTCGGCGACGATCGTGCCCTCGACGCGCTCGGTGGTCACATGCTCGAGCCGCACCGTGAGCATGAATCCCGCGGGGTCGATCACCTCGATCTCCTGCCCGCGCCGAGCGCGCAGCGAGCGCGCGAGGTGGCGCGCGTCGCGTCCTTCGATTACGGCGCGTCCGCCCTCGCGGCGCGCGAAGAATGCCGGCAAGCGCTCGGCTAGGGACCCCCCACTTACATCACGTTGAAGGTTTCGTAGACCGCGATCGAGGCGCCGCCCTTGATGACCGGACATCCCTTCGCCAGCTTGGTCGCCTTCTCGAGCGAGGGCGCCTCGACGATGCTGTAGCCCGAGGCGCGCTGGCCGACCGGGCCCTTGGCGACGGTGCCGTCGGGCTTGATCTTGTTCACCGACCCGGAAAATGGATTACCGGGATCGACGATCGCCGGTCCGAGCTTGGTGAACCACGTCGTCCACTGCTTCATCACGCGCGCCTGCTGCGCCGGGGTCTCGGGCATGCCTCCGCCGTAATAGACCAGCAGATACTTCATCTCTTCGTTCTCCTCTTGTTTGGGGTGGCGACATTCGAACGCATCTCGCCGATCAATGCAAGAGCACGATTCAGCCGCTCGCGGTTGGCGGGATCGTTGAGCCATCGACTCTGGCCGGACGGGTGCGGAAGCGGCACCATGACCGGTCGCTTGCCGTACTTCTTGCCGACGCGGTCCTCGAGCGAGCCCGGCCCGAGAAAGCGCGAGATCGCCATCTGGCCCACCAGGATGAGCACCTTCGGCCGCAAAAGCCGCAGCTCGTCGTCCAGCCAGTGCGCGCAGTTGGCGATCCCCGCCGCCGGAGGGCGGAGGTCGCCGGTGTTGGTGGCGTTGCGGCCGGGAAAGCAGCGCATCAGTGCCGCGATGTAGGTGAGGCGGCGAAACTGTTCGCTGTCCTCGAAGCCCGCGCGGACCATCCACCGGTCGAGCTCCTTGCCCGCGCGGCCCGAAAAGGGCTTTCGTGTCAGCCGCTCAGCAGGTCCAGGCGCCTGGCCGACGAGGAAGAACGGCGCGCCCCACTCGCCGGCGAAGGTCGGGTTGGCTTCGCGGATGATGCCCTGGTCGGCGCAGACGCGGCAGGCGCGGCAAGCCGTCTGGTGTTGCTCGAGCGCCGCCCGGCCCGGACTCTTAGATGACGCGGACGAGGCGGGGGTTGGGCGCGACGCCCGGTATGCGGCCACGCTTTGTCATCGGCTTGCCGCCGATCTCCTTGATGTCCGCGGTGAAGGCGATCGGGGGAGCGGAGCTGATGGACATGCCGACGCCATATGAATGGATGGGGCATTTCGCCGCCTCGAACTGGCGGATCCTCTCCGCGTCCAGACCTCCCGAGACGAAGATGCCGACGTAGTCGAACCCGGCCTGGTCGAGCCGCGCGCGGACCTCTTTCACGAGGTCGACGGTGACGCCGCCCCGCTCACCGGGCGTGTCGAGCCGCACCCCGCGCAGGCGCTTGCCAAGCGCCTCGGCGACGCGAAGCGACTCCTCGGCCTCGTCCTTGAAGGTGTCGACCAGCACGATGCGCAGAACGTCGTCGCCCATGTGCTCGTCAAATGCCAGCGCCGCCTTCACTGTGTCGCCGAAGAGAAGGATCATCGCGTGCGGCATCGTCCCCGACGCTCCCTGCAGGCCCGCGAGCTGCGCCCCGAGCGGGGTCGCGCATCCCGCGCAGCCGCCGACGACCGCGGAGTACTCCATGGTCGGCGCGATCAGCGGATGGACGTGGCGCGCGCCGAAGCTGATCACACGCTTGCCGCCGGCCGCGTCGACGACCTCGCGGGCGGCGGTCGCCCACCCGGTGCAGCTCGACAACATTCCAAGCAACGCTGTCTCGTAGACGCCGAATCGGGAGTAGGGCGCGTGGACGCGGAGCGCCGTCTCCTTGGCGCCGATGGGAGCGCCTTCGGCGATCGCCCACGCCTGATCTCCTTCCTGGAGCACTCCGCTCAGCAGCCGCACCGCCTCGGCGGCTCCGCACAGGACGCCGGTCCGGCTGGCAAAGAAATCCATCGTCACGACGGCGTCGACCTGCGCACCTGCGAGCGTCTTGTGCGCCCGCTGAAAGTAGACGTCTGAAGCGGGGCCGCCGTAGTAGGCGATGAGCTCGTCCGCTGGGCTCACCGCCGTCATGGCTGGAAGTGCGCCCTGCGCGCGCCCGGCGTGCTTCATGCGCCATGAACTTAGCAGCCCCGGTAACATCCCGTGCCGATGGCCACGCCTTCGTCGCAACAGGTTCTCGAGGCGCTCGGCCGCATCAAGGACCCGGACCTGGGCCGTGACGTGGTGAGCCTCGGCATGATCAAAGAGCTCGAGGTCAGCCCGCAAGGCAGGGTCAGCTTCACGTTCGAGCTCACGACGCCGGCGTGTCCTGTGCGCGACCGTTTCAAGTCGCAGGCCGAGGACGCGGTCCACGAGATTCCCGGCGTCACCGGGGTGGACGTGCGGATGACGGCCAACGTGCGGCAGGCGTTCATGCGGCCGAAACCGTCCGAGATCCTCCCGGGCGTCAAGCAGACGATCGCCATCGCCTCGGGCAAAGGCGGCGTCGGCAAGTCGACCGTCGCCGTGAACATCGCCGCGGCGTTGAGCAAGAGCGGCGCGGCGGTCGGATTGCTCGACGCCGACATCTACGGCCCCTCGGTCCCGGTCATGACCGGATCGCGAAGGGTCCCCCAGCAGGTGAACGGCCGCCTGCTCCCCATCGAGGCCCACGGCATGAAGCTCATGTCGTTCGGTCACATCAATCCGGGCAGCGAGCCGACGATCTATCGCGGCCCGATGGTCGGCAAGGCGATCGAGGCGATGATGGTCCAGGTCGATTGGGGGCGTCTCGACTATCTGGTGATCGACCTTCCGCCGGGTACAGGCGACGCATCGCTCACGCTTGCGCAAGCGGTTCCGTTGACCGGCGTCGCCATCGTCTGCACCCCGCAGGACGTCGCAACCGATATCGCGGTCAAGGCGCTGCAGATGTTTCGCAAGCTCAACGTCACGCCCCTCGGCCTCATCGAAAACATGAGCTGGTACGTGTGCCCGAGCTGCGGACACCGCCACGAGATCTTCAGCCACGGCGGCGCGGAATCCGCGGCCAAGCGGCTTGGCGTCCCGTTTCTCGGGGCGATTCCTCTCGAGGAGGGCATCCGCGAGGACGCGGACAGCGGGACGCCGGTCGTCATCTCGCGACCCGACTCGGCGGGCGCGAAAGCATTTGTCGCGATCGCGTCTCAGGTCGCGGCACGGACGTCGATCCAGTCGTTCCGCCAGCTGCCCGTCATCACCGTGCGATAAACCGCTGCAAGATCCCGATCCGTTTCCAACCAATGTCGACGTCGACCGCGAGCGCCAGGTGATGGAGATCACATGGGAGGGCGGCGGCCGGACAGAGTATTCGGGCGAGCAGCTGCGATGGGCCTGCCCATGCGCCGAATGTCGCGGCGAGGCGGGATCGGCGGGACGCCTATCGCGAGTCAGCAAGCTGAGCGAGGACGAGCTTAGGATCAAGGACGTGACCCTCGTTGGCCAGTACGCGCTCCAGATCGCGTTCGAAAGCGGGCACGCGACCGGCCTCTACACGTTCCCCCTCCTCCACCGTTTGGGGGAGACGACCCCCAAGCGTTAATGCGATAATCCCCGCCGGCCCGTTGTCCATCTCAACGCCACTCCCAGAGCTCGAGCCAGCGTCACCCGCCGCACCTGAACTGCGACGCCCGCTGCGCCGCCGCAAGCGATCCGGCCGTCGAGGCCTGCTCGCCGTGGGCATGGTGCTGCTCGTCCTGCTCGTCGGGGCGGGCGCGTTCCTCGCCTACGAGAACACGCTGCCGACCACCGTCGCCTCCAACGTCAAGAGCGGACAGAAGGACCTCCCCACCGACAGCAGCTTCCTGATGACCTTCTCGCGGTCGGTTTCGATCGAGGCGGTCAGGCAAGCCTTCTCGATCACGCCGGCGACCGACGGGGCGATCAACGCGGTGTCAGGCCAGATGCAGTACGCGTGGACGCCGGCCAAGCCGCTCGCCGAGCTCACGACATATACCGTGAGCGTGAAGCCGATCTACGACGCGGGCCATCACCGCGTGAATGCTGGGCAGTGGACGTTCACGACCATCATCATCCCGCGCGTCACGGCGATCACCGCGGGCGACGGGACCGCTTTGCGGGACGGGATGGAGATCGATCCGTCCGCGTCGATGAAGCTGACGTTCAACGACGCGATGGAACCCGTGACGATCAAGGTGACCATCGGCACGCAGCCACTGGCCCTGAAGTGGGCCGCGGACGACAAGAGCGCGACGTTCTCGACGGCGGGCATCCCGTCGGGACCGATCACGGTGAACCTCGCGCCGGGTGGCCGCGACCTTTCCGGCCACCTGGTGCCCGGCGCCTTCACGTTGAAGACCGGCATCTACTGGCACGACCACGAGCACACCATCGGCCTCAACTACCCAGCGCTGATCCAGATCCCGAACGACGAGTTCGCGCGCGACCAGAACGGGCTGCAGGCAGCCGACATCGTTTACGAGTACCTCGCCGAAGGCGGCATCACGCGCCTTACCGCGATCTTTCAAAGGGCGCCGGACGTGATCGGCCCGATGCGGTCCGCCCGGTTCATCTCGCTGAAGCTCGGTCGCCACTATCGCGGCTTGCTCTTCCAGTCAGGCGAATCGCAGGCGACGCGCGCCCGCGCCGCGTCGGACCCGACGCCGCAGTTCTTCGACCAGGTCGGCTACCAGTACCGCACTGGCTCTCGTGACGCGCCGGACAATCTGATGATCAACGGCGACAGGGTCTTGGCGGCAGAGCAGCTGTTCAATATCCAGACCTGGCAGTTCACCAAGGCGCGGCCGACGCTCACCGGCGGGACGGCGGTCGGTCCTGTCGGCGTCGATGAGCATTACTCGGTCTACACCTACGACGCCGTGAACGGCACCTATCAGAAGGCGGAGGAGGGCCACGCCTATGTCGACGCGTCGCTTCACGCGCCGCTGCGCATCGAGATGCTGATCGTCCTGCACACGCGCGTGTCGCTGATGAACGTCGGTGACGGACATGGCGCCCACATCCACGACTACGACCTCGACACCAACGGCCGGATCGAGGTCTATTACAAAGGCCTGCAGTACCTGGGCACGTGGAGCTCGACGGACAGCCACGGACCGCTCACCTTCACTCTCGACAACGGCCAGGCGGTGACGCTGCCGCCAGGCCTGGTCTGGATCGACGTAACAAGCTAGCGCCGGCTCAGCCGGCCTCCGCTTCCTCCAGGTGCGCGGCCGATTTGCTCGGCGCCAGAGGCAGCGTCAGGGAAAAAATGCTGCCCGTCCCAGGCGTGCTGCGCTCGACCACCAGCGTCCCGCCATAGCTCTCGACCAGCTGGCGGGATATGTAGAGCCCGAGACCGATGCCCGGCACGACCACCTCTGGGTCCTCGACGCGATAGAGCCGGACGAAGACACGTTCGCGATCGCCCTCGGAGATGCCGACCCCGTTGTCCTCGACCCGAATGATCGCCCGCTTGGAGCGCGTCGACAGCTCGATCCGGACGTGCGGCTGGCGAGTCGTGTACGTCAGTGCGTTGTTGATGAGCTCGTCCAGCACGCGACCGAGCTTGTTCGCGTCGGCCTCTACGGGCACCAGATCACTCGGCATGTCGACCATGACCCAGGAGTTGAGCAGGTCGCCTCGCGGGCGAGCACGTTCGACGGCCGCCTCGACGACCTTGCGCAAATCGAGGACCTGGCGCTCGATGCGTGGGGGAATGACATCCATGCGAGAAGCCGTCAAGAGGTCTTCGATGATCCTTTCCAGGTCACGGGTCTTCGCCACCAGGATGCCCAACGGCGCCTCCCATGCCTTCGGCGCCGATCCGACCGAGCCGCCGGACAGGAGCGCCAGGTACCCCGCCAGGACGGTCACCGGGGACAGCATCTCGTGCGCCGCGGAATTCAGAAACGCACTTTTGGTCTCGCTGGCCGCCTTGGCGGCCACATACAGTCGCGTCATCTCTTCTGTGCGGGCGCGGTCCTCGACGAACGCCGCCAGCACGAGCGACGTCAGAGCGACGCAGACGTTGAATACCTGCAGCGTGACCATCTTCTCGATCAGCGTCTCGGTTCCGAAAGGGCCTGTTCCATGCACGGCGGCCAGGATCGCAACCCCCGACGCGATCAGGGCGGCAGGTGCCGCCCCGCGCAGGCGGAACCGCCACGCCGCCAGCATGATCAGAGGAAAAACGAGGTATTCGAGGCGAAGCCGGTTCTGGAAGAGCACGAAGGTCACGATGCCGACGCCGACCAGCAGGCCGACGAGCCCTGATGCCGCCCGCAGCGATGGCACCGGAGAACGCGCGGTGGGCAGCATGCTGAGAAGGAAGGGCGCCACCAGGAGGACTCCCATCGCGTCTCCGGTCCACCACACCGCCCAGGTCGACGCGAAGCTGTCGGTGGGCACCGCCCCCGACAGCACCAGAACCGATGTGCCGGCGGTGGCGCTGATCGTCATGGAAACCAGCGCGCCGAGCACGATGATCGCCGCGGCATCTCGCAAGCGGTCCAACGCGGTGCGGAACCCGGCTCGTTTGAGGAAGGCCGCGGCGGTCAGCGGCGCAAGAGTGTTGCCCGCCGCAATGACAGCTGCGCCAAATGGGGAAGGACCGATCGGCAGGTTGACGGCCAGGGCAGCGAGGAATATCGCCGGCCACACCCGCCAGCCGAAGACCAGGAGCGCAACCAGCGCTATGCCGGTCGGCGGCCAGATGGGCGTCACCTGCCCGTGAACGAGGGCCAGCTGCAGGCTCAGCCGGGCAGCGAGCGAGTAAGCAAGCATGACCACGGCCAGCTGCAGCAGCCTGTGGACCAGGCTCACCTTGTTTCCCCCGCGGCTCGGTTGAACCTCTGAGTCACGAGCACTCATCGGTTATCTGGTTTAACGGGGCTGGGCGGCGTTTCTCGCGTCGGCGCCAGACCTGCCCGGCGGCAGCGTCACCGCCTGGACGTCAAAAGGGCGGCGCCGATGACGATGAGGGCGGCGGCGGCTTGAACCAGTTCGATCGCCCCGATCGCGGCCGGCGGTCGAAAGGACGAGAAGTGGCCCGTCTGGTCGGCGATCACTGCCGGGAAAATCAGGACGGCGGCGACGATGGCGACGGTAGAGGTTCGTCGTGACCTCCTGAACAGGAGGACAAGGGAGACGATGGCCAGCGCGAGCCCGACGAACAGCATGCCCAGGGTTCCAAGTCCAATGCTGGTGACGCCCGACACAGGTCGGGTCTCCACGCGGGCCACGGGCGTCAAGAGCACATCGCAGACGACGTAGGCGGCGAGAGCTACCGCGAGCACCCACGCGGAGCTCGGACGTTTCAGCGCACTCGCCATCTTGCAGCAGCGTAGCCGCTAGAGGTCTGTGGGTCCAATTACGACCAGCAACCGTGCGCCGGCTGCCTTCAGCTTCGAATCTGTTGTCACCAGCCGGCACTTCAACAACCGAGCGAGGGCGAGATACTCGGCGTCGTAGGTCTTGGCCCATCCCAGCTGATCGGCGATGCGCCAAGCCTCCTCGGTGAGGCCTTTGGGGCGGCGGGCGCTCACGCTGGCGGCGGCCAACCGCTTGGTTGCGAGAAGCGCAAGCTCACTGGAGATCTCTCTCCGCCGCTTCAGTTCGTGAAGGACCGACGAAACCTCCGACCACATGAGATACGGCGCAGCGAGCTCCTCTTTGGATAAGGGATCAAATCCCGCCTCGGCGAGGCAAGCCGTAACGACGACGGCTGCGTCAACGACCAGCAATCAGCGACCGGCGCGCGATGACCGAATCGCGGCGAGCACATCTGGCATCGGTTCACGCGTGGCGGTTCGGCGCCATCCCGCCGGCAGAGGCAGGGTGGCTTTCATTTCAGTCAGCCGGGCCAGGTCGTCCTCTTCAATCAGGTGCTGGGTACCAACCTTGGTCGCCCTCAGGCGCCCGGACCTGATCCAGCGACGCAGCGTTTCCGGATCCCGCTTGGCTCGCCGAGCAGCTTCGGGCACGGTCAGCATTGTAGTCTTATACTACAACAACTCCGAAAAGGACCCGGCCTTGAGAGAGATCAGGCGGCGAGCGCCTCCCTCAGCTTCTCAGCCAGCAACGTGGGCGAAGTGTTGACCTTCTGCAGCCACGCGAGCGCCCCGGCGAGAAACACGCGGTCGACCTCCCCCGCCTTCTCCGCGGGGTAGTTGCTGAGCATCAGGACCGGAAGCGCCCTCGTCCGATCGTCGAGACGGATTCGCTGCAGGATCTCGTCGCCGTTCATGCCCGGCAGCTGCCAATCCAGGACGACTATGTCAGGCAGCCTTTCGCTCATGGCCTGGAGCAGCCCGGCGCTGTCGCGCACCGACTCGACGGCAAAGCCAAGGTGCTCGAGGCCAAGGCGGTACATGTTCGCGGTCGCCTCGTCGTCGTCCACCAGGATGACGAACGGCTTCTGCGCGGCCGAGCGGCGCGCCACCTCGCCGATCAGCGGTCGCGCGCCGACATCGGGGTGTCCCGCCACCCGATGGCTCTTAGCCAACGAACCCTCCCTCCCACGCGAAGCCGGTCCATTAGAGGTACTTGTGCAATACCTCTGCTGTTATCCAAACAGAACCGTAACACACCCGGATTAAGTATGCAATAGCTACGCATTAGCTACTCTCTTTACCCATGCGCAAGATTTGTCGAAGTTCGGAATAAACTGGGCTCTGAACCTATGGCACGCGAGCGCGATGAGCCCATCTACTCCATTGGCGCGGTGGCGCGGATGCTCGACATCCCGGCGTCGACCCTTCGCGCTTGGGAAGACCGCTACTCCCTGATCAATCCCACCCGCAGCGAGGGCTCGCAGCGCCTCTACTCGCGGGGCCAGGTCGAATGGCTGCGCTTCGTCAAGACCAAGATCGAATCGGGCCTCAGCGCCGCGGACGCCCACCGGCTGCTCTCGGAGCAGGTGCGGGCCGGATCCCTGCCGGCCCAGATCGCCGAGCCGGCCGGAGACCGCCGCCCCCTGGTCCTGATCGCCGACCGGGACCCCTACGCGGCAAACCTCGCCGAATACTTCCTTCGGACCGAGGGCTACGAGGTCATCGTGGCCACCGACGCCACCTCCGCCAAGCTGAACTTTCAGGAGCGCTCGCCGGACCTGGTCCTCATCGACCTTCTGCTTTCGGGTGGTGCGGGGTTTCGACTCCTGACCGAGTTCACCGCCGCGCAGTCTGCCCAGATCGTCGCCGTCGCCGCGATCGATAGCGCGGATGAGGCGATGCGCCTGGGTGCCGGCGCATTTCTGCGCAAGCCCCTGGAGCCCCTGGAGCTCGTCTCGACCGCGCGCGACCTGCTGGGCAGCAGTGCACTGGTGCGCCCGTCGCACAAGCAACGCGTTCCGCGTTGAAAGACCGAATCCCCACCGGGAGCAAGCGACTCGACGAGATCCTCCACGGCGGGTTGCTGAAGAACGCGATCAACCTGATCGCGGGAGTTCCCGGAAGCGGCAAGACGATCCTCAGCCAGCAGATCGTCTTTCACAACGCGACCTCAGAGCATCCAGCTCTATACCTCTCCACGCTCTCCGAGCCGCTGGACAAGATCCTTCGGTACGGCCAGTCGCTGAGCTTCTTCGACCCGGCCGCGCTCCGCGACGGCCGGGTGATCTACGACGACATCGGGCAGCAGCTCGGCGAGGGCGGGCTGGACGAGGTTCTGGCCGCGATCGACGGATACCTGAAGGACATCAAGCCGGGCATCGTGGTCATCGACAGCTTCCGCGCTTTCCACGCGATTGCGGCCGACATCAGCGCGTTTCGACTCTTCCTCTACGGTCTCCTGCGCCGGCTCACGGCCAGCGCCACCACCTCGATCTGGAACGCGCCCTACCTGCGCACGGAGATCCTGAGCGAGGCGGAGGCGGCGGTCGCCGATTCCATCATCGCTTTCGACGTCAAGCGCGTCGCCGAGCGCGAGGTGCGTGTGGTCCAGGTGCTGAAGCTGCGGGGCAGCGCGTATCAGTCGGGCGAGCACCTGTACCGGGTCACAGAAGCGGGGTTTGACGTCTTTCCCAGGCTGGCCGACGCACAGCTCGAAACGCGTTACGAGCTGAGCCAAGAGCACAGCGCGACCGGTATCGCCGCCCTCGACGACCTGCTCGGCGACGGCGGTTACTGGGCCGGCGCGACGACGCTCGTCGCCGGGCCGTCCGGGATCGGAAAAACCCTGATGGGCCTTCACTTTCTCTACTACGGCGCGCAAGTAGGAGAGCCTGGCATTCTCGCCACGTTTCAAGAGAACGAGACCCAGCTGAGCCGGATAGTCAGCAGCTTCGGGTGGTCGATCGACGATCCAAACGTCAACGTGCTGAGCCGCCGCTTGGGCGAGATGAACATCGACGAGTGGGTGTACGAGCTGATCGAGCTTGCGGACAAGACCGCTGCAAAACGGATCGTCATCGACAGCCTTCTCGACCTGATGTCGGCGGCCGGCGATCCGATTCGGTTTCGGGAGTGGATATTTTCCATGACGCAGCGATTCACTCGCCGCGGCGTCAGCCTGATGATGATCGTCGAGGTCCCCGAGCTCTTTCAGCTGCCTCGCATATCCGACCAAGCGATCTCGCACCTCGCGGACAACGTCATCCTGCTGCAGTACACGCAGGTGGGTCCCGAGCTTGCCCGGGCCCTGACGGTGCTCAAGACGCGCGCGATGCATCACCGTCCGGTGGTCCACCGCTACGAGATCACCGACAAGGGGTTCGTGCTGGGTGACGTCCTCTCGTTCGACCGCTAGGCATCGCGCTTCTTCAAGGGCGACTCAGATGCGACGCCTCGTCAGTTCGCCTTGAGACTCTTCCACCGGTCGGCCATCGCCAGAGCTCCTCTGCTCTGCTCTGTGCCGGCAGTCTCCTCGAGGATGGTGGCAAGAAGGCGCCAGGGTTGATCGCTGCTCGGCTGCAGGGTAAGTGCGATTCGGATTGCTTTACTGGCCGCCGTCAGGTCGGCCATGCGGTACAGAACGACGGCCAGGGTTTCATAACCGGATGCCGACCACGGGTAAACCGATTGCAAAGCGAGAAGGGTCGCGAGCGCGTCATTGGGTTTGCTTCTTCCTAGCGACTCCATGACCTGCGAGATCGCCTCATGGAAGATCACTTGATGGAGTTCCGCAGTAGCGTCAGCGACTGCCTGGACCAGCTCGTCCTCCATGGGCGATGGGCGCTTGACCTTCGCCGTGGACTGGGAGGCGTGCAGGTCGGTTTCGATCGCCAATGGAATGGCGCCCGAAGCCACCTCACGTACGCGCTCGATGAGCAGGCAGTCGCGGTCCGTGAGAAATCGACCAGGCCTGCTCTTCTCGGCACGGATGATCGATTGCCGAATCACCTCGGGATCCTTCACGCCGTATTTCGCGAGAACACCGGTGACCGATGGATGACGAGCGACGTCCTCGGGCCGAGGCGAATCACCGCTCATCAGCGCCGGATCTCGAAGCTCCGGCCTCAAGACGCACACAAACGGATACGCCAAAGCCCACGAGAGGCCTTGCCACTGAGAAGGGCATCGCGCCCTCTGGCGCGCGACCTGGGCACCGATGAATTTACTCATGCTGCTGACGTTCGCCGACCACGTCCCCTCGATGTCAAACATCAGTGATCGCAGTTCCTCGGGTATTAGCACGCGCTCGTTGTAGAGCCGGTCCTCCCACTCATCCCCAAGTCGAGCGCGAAACTGCGACATCACTGGCATGGCGGCAAACAGTAGGGAAGCGTACGAAGGATCGCCTGCAAGTTTCGTCTTGGCATTCATGGCTGCGGAACCGGCGTCCGCGTTGACCTCGCCCAACTGGGTCATCATCGTTTGAAGCGCGAGCGGCATTTGCGGGACGAGGCTGCGAATTGCCGCCAGCAGAGGGGCCAGACAGTTGTGCAGTCGCTGTTGGTTGAGCATCCACTCATCCATCGATTGCGAATGCCGAGCGCCCTCCAGCCTCTTGAACAGGGAGCCGACGATCCGCTGGACAAGGTCGGTCGCCGCGGGACTTTTGAGCGGCCGTTCGGCCACCCAATCGGTCGAGAAATCGGCGTCCAGAAACAGCGAAGGAGATGCGGGAATCGCATCCCCGAAGAACCTGCTCACCATCTCTCGGTCGGAGGCAACGAGATCTCGTCCTGACAGCAGAAGCCTGACGACAACCGCGAGGTCGGCCGAGTTGAGAAGAAATCCCGCGTCCGAGAGCGCAATGGCCAACTGGAGCCCGGACCAGAGGTCTTCCTGCGAGGTCTGCCACAGCGTCGCTCGCAGGAGGCGATCGCGTGATGACTGAGAAGGGTCGCTGACCACCATATTCCATGCTCCGACCATCGACCACAGGACCTGACTGGGCTTTGGGCCGCCAGGTTTGTTCGTGAACCCGGCCACCGGAAGGGATGGATCCCATCGAACTCGGTTGTACCAGTAGGGAAATGGCTCATCGCCGAAGTGCAGGCCGGCCGTTTCGCCAAGTTCCAGGATCGTAGCCAGCATCGCAACCCGCGGTCCGAATTGCTCGAGCTGTTCGAGAATGATGCTCTGGCCGGACGCCAGCACCCCGAACGACGTCATCTCGCGGAACAGGCCCTCGGCAACTTCAACGATCCCCGCCGCCAGGTCCTCTTCCGAGATGAGGAGCGCCATCTACTTGAGGGGTATGAGGCCGGCAACCGCGACGATATCGCTTTTGTTGTCCCACAAGAACTGGTAACTGCGGACAAACCACTCTCGTACCGACGTGCCGCCAGATTGCTGATGAGGGATCCTCTGCTGCTGCAGCGCGACCGACACAGCGTCCGCGAATTTGCTTGCCGTCTGCGGAACGCCCACGCTTTCGACGATGGCAAATATTTTTCGGAGACTCTGAGTCACCTTGAATGACGTGTCGTCCTCAGCCAGGCTCGCGAAGACCACATCAGAGTCTGCCGAGAAGTCTTTGAACAAAGCTATCCCCGGAAGGGGAGGAGGCGGCTTGGGCTCGAACAGCAGGCGGATCATCTCGTAAGACGGATGAATGCCCGCGTCGACCGTGAGACCTGGAATTCCGCCAGCCGGCGGCGGAGTGAACAGGGCTGGATCGTCGGAGCTCGTAGTGCTCCAGACCTGCCCCGAGGTTGTGAACAGGACGAGAACGTCTCGGCCGCTGTCGCTCGCAAGGCTGCCGCCCTTGATGTAATCGGCTATCGCTGAGTCTGCTGTTGGATGGAAGGCGAGATAGGCCAGGCCACCCGGGCTTGCTTTGGCAAGGCGATCCAGGTTCGCCGGTTGGAGCAGCTCTTGAAACGACTTCACTTCGCCGGCGAGGTGTTTCACGTGGTCGACGGCGGCGACCTGTTCGAGAAGGCTGCGAACTGACACCACTGCACTCGGGCCGCCGCTTGCGGATTCCCCGATGCCGTTCACGGCCGGAGTATAGGAGCGGCCAAATCAGTTGGAAGGCTCGTCTTGTGTGGGCGCCTTCGCCGGTGATTGCCATGGCTTAGCGAACACCAATGGCTGACGGGCGACCTATCATCGGCGGGCCTTGCCATTCGAAGTCGAAGACTTCGCTCGTGCGGCCCTGGTCCGCATCCTGCCGCGCACCCGCTACCGGCTCGCGGCGCAGACCGACTCCCGCTTCCAGAACTTTGCCGGCAGCACGGTGCGCATCGCCTACCGTCAGCAGGGCGCCACGCCCGCCTTCCTTCTGTTCAGCGGGCCCGGCCAGAACCCGCAGTCCGCGGCGATGGCGGCGGCAGCGTGGGCCGAGGCCAACTGGCGTCCGAACGCG
>WNFB01003604.1_pt1 | contig 14422 bp, 13 predicted proteins | sample 5400501 | NCBI WGS metagenome assembly WNFB01 (sample SAMN13153341, study PRJNA577476) | soil metagenome | isolation source: 200 cm saprolite under Douglas fir tree site 2 hole 1 | place: USA:California | collected 2015-04-18
AGCAACTCCGCCGGCACGAGCCGTTCGAGGATCTCCCATCGTTCCCGATACGGCGCGTCAATCAGCGTTCGGCCGTCAAGGTGGAGCACATCGAAGAGGTACAGTTTCAGTGGAATCTCTTCCGCGGCGGATTCGATCCCGTGCACGCGACGGAAACGGCGCATCAGATCCTGGAACGGAAGCGGCTTTCCGTCCCGGTCCACCGCGACGACTTCTCCTTCGAGCAGGAATTCGGACGCGGGCAGCGACTTCGCGATCGCGACGATCTCCGGAAGGCTGGACGTGACGTCGCTCAGCCGCCGACTGAAAATCTTCACCGCCTCCCCCTTCCGGTGGATCTGGATCCGCGCACCATCCAGCTTGTATTCGATGGCCGTCACGCCGCCGTGCACCCCGAGGACCTCGTCGAGGTCCTCCGACATCTCGGCGAGCATCGGTTTCATGGGAGCCAGGAGACGCAGGCCCCGAGAGCGGAGGCCGTCGGCGCTTTCGAAGAGCGCGATCTCGGCGATCATCCCCAAGTCCCCGAGGAACATGTGGGCGGTCCTCACGGAATCCAGGTCCACGCCGGACGCATCCGCGATCCCCTCGAGCATCACGCCCTCGTTCACGCCGATCCGCATTTCCCCGAACACGTTTTTCAAGAGCACGTCCCGCTCGTCTTCGGACGCCCGTCCTAGGAGGCTCTCAAGGAGCCGTCGACGCACTCGCGTCGAGTCGGCGCCGTGGGTTTCCGCGATCTGCGCGAACGACTTCGACACCTCGAGGATGCTCAGGGTTCGCGGGACGAGGCTGGCTTGCTTCGTCCGGCCGAGCGCCTTCTGAAGCGTCGCCCACCCGACGTTCAAGGCGCGCGCGTCCGATTCGGCGAAGATCCGGCCGACGATCAGGTGGACGGCGGGCGCGACCTCGTCCCTCCGGAGGGAGCGCAGGAAAGCCGCGAGGAGTGCTCGCTTCTCCAGCCGCTTGGTCGTGGCCTCGAGCTGCCGCGTAAGCTCCGCGAGTCGCGCAAAGGACGTCTCGTCCGCGGTCGTCGGCGTCACGGTGAATCGGGACCATCCGACGCGGCGGGTTTCAAGGTTTCGCCGCCGGACTTCGCCTCCGCCGGGCCGCGGAGAATGTAGAACGCAATCAGCGAGCCGACCATAAGGACCCCGCCAAGCACCTGGACCGGACTCAGGGTCTCCGTCGGAAAGACGTAGAGCGCAACCAGGATTCCCCACAGCGCCGACGACGGGAGGACGGCACCTGTGCGCATCGCTCCGATCGTCCGGAATGCGTAGAAGAAGAGGACCGAGAAGATTCCCACCGCGCTAAGCGAGAGCAGGACGAGAGCCGGCAGGACATCCAGCGGGACCGCGAGCGAGGTGCCGGTGAAGGCGACGATCCCGGCGAAGACCGCGGCGCCGATCAGGAGCTGGACCTCCAGGAGGGTCACGATCGGGATTCGACGGAGGAGGACGGTACTCATCGTGTTGCTCGAACCCCAGCATGCCGCGGCGGTGACCAGCATGAGGTTGCCGACCAGGAATTCCACGAAGCGCACATCTCCGAAGCGCAGCTGGGTCGTCACGAGAAACGCGCCCACCGCGATGCCGGCGAGGGCGATGTACTCACGCCGCGTCGCTCGCTCGCGGAGGAATGCGTAAGCGAAGAGCATCGTGAACAGCGATTCGCTGTTCGAGAGCAGTACAGAGTTCGAGGCCGTCGTGCGTTCGAGCCCGTAGAAATAGATCAGCGGCCCGACGACGGCTCCGACGACGCCCGACACGACGATGAGTTTCCAATCCGCGCGTTGGAACCGGACGCGACGAACGAAGGGCAGGAGCGCGACCCCGGGAATCACCTGGATCAGGAACGCGATTGCGAGCGGTGAGATTAGTGCGTTCAACACCAGTTTCGAAAGCGTAGGCCAGATCCCGAAGAGGACCGCCGCCACGATGATGGCGAGGTAGCCCCGCGTCCGCTCCGGAAGGACCAAGAATCACCGCGCGGAAAACGGCGCGAATGATTTAGAGATTATTCACGTCGGAAGGCTTAAGGCCGCACCTGGCGTTTTGTTTCCCCCGGGCCTCAGGGGGTGCGAGGAACTCCGTGGTCGATGCGCTCCGCGTGATTCGGGACGACGGTTCGACGGACCCCCGTCTCGACCCGAAATTCTCGCAGGACCAGGCCATCGCCATGTATCGCGGGATGAGCCTCCAGCGGATCCTCGACAACCGCATGCTCGCCCTGCAGCGACAAGGGCGGATCGGGTTCTACGGTCCGTCGCTCGGCCAGGAGGCCGCGATCATCGGCGCGGCGATGGCGATGGGCCCGGAGGACTGGATCGTCCCGCAGTACCGCGAACCGGGCGCCGCGCTCGTCCGCGGCATGCCGCTGAAAGAACTCCTGTGCCAGCTCATGGGGAACGCGGAGGATCCGGTGAAAGGCCACCAGATGCCGTGCCACTACGTCTACCGCAAGGGGAACTATCTCTCGATCTCGTCCCCCGTCGGCACGCAGCTGCCGCACGCGGTCGGCATCGGATGGGCGATGAAACTGCGCGGCGAGAAGAAGGCGGTCCTCGTCTTCTTCGGCGACGGTGCGACGAGCACCGGAGACTTCCACGCGGCGATGAACTTCGCCGGCGTCTTCCGAACGCCGACGGTCTTCCTGTGCAACAACAACCAGTGGGCGATCTCCGTCCCCGTCGCGAAGCAGACGGCCTCGGCGACGCTTGCGGAGAAAGCGAACGCGTACGGATTCGATGGCATCCGCGTGGACGGGATGGATGCCCTGGCCGTCTACCGGGCGACGCGGGACGCGGCGCGGAATGCCCGCGATGGGCTCGGACCCATGATGGTCGAGGCGGTCACGTACCGCATCGGTCCCCACTCCTCGAGCGACGATCCCTCCCGGTACCGCGACGAGGCCGAGGTGGCCGCGTGGCAGGCCCGCGACCCGCTCCTGCGATTCCGCAAGTACCTCGAACACGCGGGGTGGTGGGACGACGCGCGCGAGGCGCGGCTCGAGCAGGAGATCGGGGACGAGATCACCCGCGCGGTCCAGGAGGCGGAACATATCCCGCCCCCCGCCGTCGAGACGATCTTCGCCGACGTGTACGCGGAGATGCCGCCTCACCTTCGACAAGAGAAGGACGCCTTCCTGGCGCTTCCGCGGAGGTGAGGCGTGGCGAAGAAAGGGTCCGCCGCTCCCGCACCTCCGCCCTCGTCCTCGTCCGGTGTGCAACGGGCCCACGAACTCTTCAAGCAGGGCCGCGCGAAGGAAGCCCTCGCGCTCCTGCGGCCGCTCTTGCAACGGAAAGGCGCGGTCGATGGAGATGTCTGCGCCCTCGCGGCCGCGTGCCTCGGCGCCGAAGGCGACTACATGGAGGCCGCGCGGATCGACCGGATGCTGTGCGACGCACAGCCGAACAACCCGCAGGCGTGGCACAGCCTCGGCTATGACCTGTTCCATGCCGGGGACCTGGAGGCTGCGGCCGACGCGTTCTCTCGGGCGTTGAAGCTCGAGCCCACGCGGGCAAGTGCGCACTTCAACCTCGCGCGGATCGCGGCCCGGTCGGGCGACAAGTCCAAGGTCATCGAGCACTTCGCCCGGGCCGTGGAACTTCAGCCGGACTACCAGGAACGCCTCGACGAGGACCCGGACTTGCTCCCGTTCAAGGACGATCCGGAGATGCTCGGGCGCCTCCCGGGCGGCAAGCGCGGCGAGGACCCGTACCAGGAATACTACGCGTCGAGGTCGTGAACATGCCCGCGATGACGATGGTCCAGGCGATCAACAACGCCCTGCGCGAGGAGATGCGGCGGGACGACCGCGTCGTCGTGCTCGGGGAGGACGTCGGCCGCAACGGCGGCGTGTTCCGCTGCACGGAAGGCTTGCTCGACGAATTCCCGGACCGCGTGTTCGATACCCCGCTCGCCGAAGGCGGGATCATCGGGACCGCGATCGGGATGGCGCTCTACGGCCTGCGGCCCGTGCCCGAGATCCAGTTCCTGGACTTCATCTATCCCGGATTCGACCAGATCGTCTCGGAGGCCGCGAAGATGCGCTACCGATCCGGCGGACAGTTCTCCGTCCCGATGACGATCCGCACGCCGTTCGGCGGCGGGATCCGAGGCGGGCACTATCACAGCCAGTCCACCGAGGCGTACTTCTGCCACACGCCAGGGTTGAAGGTCGTCGTGCCCTCGACGCCAAAGGAAGCGAAAGGCCTCCTGACCTCCTCGATCCGCGATCCCGATCCGGTCCTGTTCCTCGAACCGAAAAAACTCTACCGTTCCTCCCGGGAAGAAGTGCCGGAAGGTGAGGTCACCGTTCCGCTCGGACAAGCGGCCGTCCGTCGACCGGGGAAAGATGTCAGCCTGATCGCATACGGCTACATGGCGCAGGTTTGCCTCGACGCCGCGACGAAAGCCGCGGAAAAGGGCGTGGAAGCGGAGGTAATCGACCTGCGCACCTTGGTGCCGTTGGACGAGCCGACGGTCCTGTCGTCGGTGAAGAAAACGGGCCGCGCGGTCATCGTGTACGAGGCCGCACGCACTAGCGGATACGGCGCCGAGATCAGCGCGATACTCGCCGAGAAAGCGATCGAATACCTTCGCGGGCCCATCGTGCGCGTCACCGGATTCGACACGCCGTTCCCGTACACGCTCGAGGACGTCTACTTGCCCAACGCGGACCGAGTGCTCGCCGCGATCGACCGGGTCATGGCGTTCTAGGCGGCGCCGTCACATGCCGGCGGGCCGTCGGAAGGCCCGCGAGACGCTCAGCAGATACACGAGGATCACGCCGACGATGACGAGCGTCAGAATGGCCGGGAGACTCAGTGGCTCTCCCGCGTTCGACCGTTGGTATGCGGTATAGCCCACATACACCAAGGTGACCAGGGTCGCGAGGATAGCGAGCCCCCAAGCCCACGGGCGCATCCGCAAGAGGCCGGATCCGGCAACCGCGAGGACGACCCCGATCACGAAGTAGAGGAGAGCGTTCAAGAGGAGCGTCGTCCCTGTTTCCCGGAACGGCAAGACAAACGCCAAGCCGACGAAGAAGCTCGCAATCGAAATCAGGATTAGAATCACAGCCGCCAGCACCACGAGCGCACCCAGAATTGTGATCCCCAACGGACGAGCCATCGTCTCCCCCTCTTGCGCGAATTACAGAAAGGAGGAGCAGGCCGGGACTCTTTCCGGCGCGAAGCGCCGGGCACAAATCACGCCCACCGGTCTGTGCCACTCCTCCACGACCCCACTCCTCCCCGTACAGACATCGGCCGGAGACCATAAAACGATTCGCATCAGGAGTAAGGGCCCGCGGACTTGAAGGTGCAAAATGTTAAGATGACCGCGGGGCTTGCGACGGACGCCGAGCGAGAGAAGATGGCCCGCGAGTTCAAGCTCCCCGACATCGGGGAGGGCGTCCACGAAGGCGAGGTCGTCAAGTGGTTCGTGAAGGAAGGGGACGCCGTCAAGGAGAACGACCCGATCGTCGAGGTCATGACCGACAAGGTGACGGTCCAAATCCCTTCGCCCGTCACCGGGAAAATCCTTCAGCTGCGAGCGAAAGAAGGCGAAGTCGTCAAGGTCGGAAACACCCTCGTCGTGTTCGGCGAGGCGGGCGAGATGGCCCCGCCCCGACCCGAGACGAGCCGACCCACGGCGGCTCCACCGCCACCGGGCATGACGGCCACCCCGCCGGCGCCCGCTCCCACGGGCGAGGTCCTCGCGGCGCCCGCGGTCCGCCGCCTCGCGAAGGAACTCAACGTGAATCTCGCGGCGATCCGAGGGAGCGGCCCGCAAGGTCGCCTCACCGAGGATGACGTTCGCAAAGCCGCTCAAGGCCCCCCGAGAGGCGTCGCCGCGGTGGCCCCTCCGACCGCCGCCATTGCGCCCGCCGGCAGCGAACAGCGGATCCCGATTCATGGGCTGCGCAAGCGGATTTTCGAGAAGATGGCGAAGTCCAACGTCACGGCGGCTCATTTCACCTATGTGGAAGAGGTCGATATGACCCAGCTCGTCCACTTGCGCGACCATCTGAAACCCACCGCGGAGCGCAAGGGGGTCAAGCTCACGTTCCTCCCGTTCTTCGTCAAAGCCGTCCTCGCGGCGCTGGTGGAATTCCCGACGTTGAACTCCTCCGTCGACGACGAGCGAGCGGAGATCGTCGTCAAACGATACTACAACATCGGCATCGCGACGGCCACGGACGAGGGCCTCACGGTCACCGTCGTGCACGAGGCCGACAAGAAAGGGCTCTGGGACCTCGCGAAAGAAATCGACCGGCTCGCCGGGGCGGCGCGCGACAAGAAACTCTCCTTGCAAGACGTCCAGGGGTCCACCTTCACGATCACCTCGCTCGGTAAGGAAGGCGGCATCCTCGCGACACCAATCATCAACTGGCCCGAGGTCGCCATCCTCGGCGTGCACAAGATCGAAAAGCGACCCGTCGTCCGGGACGACCAGATCGCGATTCGGGAGATGATGTACCTGTCGTGCTCGTTCGACCACCGCGTGATCGATGGCCACGTGGGCGCCGCGTTCGTCCAGTCGGTCCGCAACTACCTCGAACATCCCGCGACGATTTTCGTCGAAACCGGTTAGCGTCTCGCCGCGGTGCGATCTGAAATCCGACGTCCGCAAAGAGATTAAGAGAGCGGAGTTGTTCGGTCGGACCGTGGACCGGCACGCGGACGTCGTGGTCATCGGAGCGGGGCCTGGCGGCTATCCGGCCGCGATCCGTGCGGCTCAGCTTGGGAAGCACGTCCTCCTCGTCGAGCGAGACCGGCTCGGCGGCGAGTGCCTGAACTACGGATGCATCCCGAGCAAGGCGCTCATCCACACCGGCAACCTCGTCCGCGCGATCGAGCGGGCGAGCGAGCGCGGGGTCGAAACAGGCCCGGTGAAAGTCGACGTAGCCCGGTTGCAGCAATGGAAGACGTCCGTCGTCCAGCGCCTCGTCAACGGGATCGGGCAGCTCTGCAAAGGCAACGGCGTCGACGTCCTCGCGGGTCACGCCTCGTTCATGGGACCGAACGACCTCGAGGTGCGGAAGGCCGAAGGATCCGACTGGGTGACCTTCTCGGACGCCATCATCGCGACGGGGGGCCGGCCTTCGGACCTGCCGGCGTTTCGGTTCGACGGCAAGCGGGTCATCAGCACGAAGGAGGCCCTCGAGCTCACCCGCATCCCGCAGAACTTCGCGATCATCGGCGGCGGGGTCTCCGGCCTCGAGCTCGGGATGTTCTACGCGAAGCTCGGCAGTCGCGTCGTCGTCACCGAGATCATGGAGCAGCTCCTCCCAGGGACCGACCCGGAGGCGGTCCGCGTCGTCGCGCGGAACCTGCAGAAGCTCGGCGTGGAGGTCCACGTGAAGTCCCAGGCCCGCGGCTGGCGCGAGGACAAAGGCCAGACCGTCGTGGACATCGTTACCCCGGAGGGACTCATCGCGCGGCGGGCAGACACGATCCTCGTCACCGTGGGCCGCCGACCGAACACGGACGATCTCCATGCGGAAGTCGCCGGCGTGGAGTTCGGTCCGCGTGGATACGTCAAGGTGGATCGCCAACTGCGCACGTCGAACCCGCACGTGTTCGCGATCGGAGATGTGATCGGCCCGCCGTTCCTGGCGCACAAGGCCACCAAGGAAGGCGTCACGGCCGCCGAGGTGATCGCGGGTCATCCGGTCGAACTGGACGTCCACGCGATGCCCGCCGCGATCTTCACGGACCCGGAGATCGCCACGGTCGGCTTGCAGGAACCGGAGGCGACCGCGCAGGGCCGGCGCACGCGGGTCGGGAGAGTCCCGTTCGCGGCAATCGGCCGGGCGCTGACGACGGGCGAGTACGACGGCTTCGTGAAGCTCATCGCCGACGCCGACTCGAAGGTCCTCCTGGGCGCGACGATCGTCGGCCCGGATGCAAGCGACTTGATCAGCGAGCTCACCCTGGCGATCGAGATGGGGGCGACCCTCGCCGACATCGCCCTCACCGTCCATCCTCACCCGACGTTTCCGGAGGCGGTCATGGAGAGCGCGGAGGCCGCCCTCGGCCAGGCGATCCACGTGCTGAACCGCTGATCCATGCTCACGACGACGGAAGGGGAGTCAACGCCGATCCTCATCCTCCGGGACGCGTGGCTCCTGGACCTCGGCCGCAAGCCGTACCGCGAAGTATGGGAGCTCCAGAAGGCACTCGTCGATCGTCGGGCGGAGGACAAGATCCCGGACGGGCTGATCCTGGTCGAGCACGATTCGGTCGCGACGCTGGGCCGACGCGGGACGCGCGAGGACGTGCTCGACCCGGGGCTCGAGATCTTCGAGGTCGAACGGGGTGGCGAAGCGACGTATCACGGACCCGGCCAGCTTGTGGGCTATCCGATCCTAAAACTCCCCGACCGACTCGAGGTGAAACGGCTCGTGACGGACCTCGAGGAGGTCCTCCTCCGAACGTGTGCGGACTTCGGGATCGACGCGACGCGGGAGGGACCCGAGCGCGGCGTCTGGGTTGCCGGCAAGAAGATCGCGTCGATCGGACTCGCGGTCCACCGGAACGTGACGTTCCACGGATTCGCCCACAACGTGACGACGGACTTGCGGGAGTTCCTCAAGATCCGGCCGTGCGGCCACGATGGCGGGATCATGACGTCCATGGAGAAGGTCCTCGGGCACCCCGTCGACCTGGAAGACGTGAAAGCGTCCGTCATCGCACACTTCCAGGCGGTTTTCGGCGTCACGTTCCGTCGGGTGAACCTCAGCGAGCTGTTGCCGGAACCGCCGTCCGGGCATCGGCCGCGCCGCGCTTGAGGGCCCTCAACTGGCGGATCATCTCGGGGATGACCTCGAAGAGATTGCCGACGATCCCGTAATCCGCAATCTCGAACAGGGGCGCCTTCGGATCGATGTTGATCACGACGATCTTCTTCGATTCCTGCATCCCCGCCAGGTGTTGCACCGCGCCGCTGATGCCGACGGCCAGGTAGAGCTTCGGCCGGACCGTCATCCCGGTCTGGCCGACTTGCAGCATCTTCGGGACCCAGCCGCTGTCTACCGCCTTACGGGAGGCCGCGATCGCGCCGCCCATCAAGTCGGCGAGTTCCTGGAGCATGGCGAAGGCCTTCGGGTCTCGGAGGCCGTAGCCGCCGCTCACGACCACGTCGGCCTCTTCCGGGCGGAGGCCGCCTTCGCGGGTGAATTCCTGGAAGTCCACGAGCGTCGCGTCGACGTCCGATGGCCCGAGTTCGACGGACTCGTGAACGACCTCACCCGTCCGACTCGGATCGTGCGACGGGGCGACGAAGACGTTCCGGCGCACCGAGGCCATCTGGGGCCGATGCTTCTTGCAGAGGATGTGGGCCAGACTCTTCCCGCCGAAACTCGGCCGGATCATGTCGAGGTTCCCCTCCGCGTCGATGTCGAACTTGACGCAGTCCGCCGCCAGGCCGGTCTCCAGGATCGCATGGAGGCGGCCTCCCAGGTCACGTCCGTTCTTCGAGGCGCCGTACAGGACGATCTCGGGCTTGTGCCGCCGGATGAGCTGTGCCATGACCTGCGCGTATGGCCGCGACCGGTAGATCTCGAGGAGCGGATCGTCGACGACGATCACGCGGTCCAATCCGTAGCCCAGGGCATACGTCGCGAGATCGTCGACCCGATTCCCGAGAAGGACGCCGGTGAGCGTCGTGTTCCGCAGATCCGCGATGCGGCGCCCTTCACCAATCAGCTGAACGCTCACATCCCGGATGCCCTGCTTCCGGTGTTCGAGGAAGACCCAGACCCCATGGAAATGGGACTTGTCCTCGAGGACATGGACGTCCGTCATGGAGAGATCACCCGGTCCGCGATCAGGACATCGAGGAGCTGACGCACCGTCTCCTCCGGTTCCCCGGAGAAAATTCGACCCGCCCGCGTGGGGAGCCTCACGGTGTCGACCTTCGCCACGATCGTCGGCGAATTGAACAGCCCGACCTTTTTCGGATCGATACCGACGTCCGCGCAGGACCAATGGGTGACCACGCCACCCCGCTCGACGCGGATCTTCCCGGTGAGGGTCGGCTCCCGGGGCTTGTTGCAGCCGAAATTCACCGTGCACAAACACGGCATGGTCGTCTCCCACCACTCGGTTCCGTCCTCCGCCGTTCGTCGCGCGCGGACCTTGCCGTCCTCGATTCGAATTTCAGACGCGTAAGTGATCTGCGGGAGATCGAGATGGCCCGCGATCCCGGGACCGACGTGGCCGGTCGACGCGTCCGTGGTCTCCTCGCCGCAGAGAAGGAGATCGTACCCGCCGATTTTCTGGATCGTCTCGCTCAGCGCGTACGCGGTCGGCACCGTGTCGGAGCCGCCGAGGATCCGGTCGGTCAGGAGCACGGACCGGTCCGCGCCCATCGCGACCGCGCGTTCCAGACTTTCGTCGAAAGATGTCGGTCCCATGGAGAGGACGACGACCTCGGCCGCGTGCTGGTCCTTCAGGCGCAGCGCCATCTCGAGGGCGTTCGCATCCGGCGGGTTGATCTCACTCGGCACACCGACCCGTTTGAGGGTCTGGGTGACGGGATCGACTTGGAGCTCCTGCGCCCGCGGGACTTGCTTGATGCACACGATGACGCGCATCGGGCGCGCCGCCGGCCCGCGGTCCGTCACATCGATCGGGCTCCGTGAAGCAGGTCGAGGAGCATCTTGAGTTTCGGCACATCGGCGGCGAACGCCTCATCGAGGACGACGTCGAACAGGCGCTCTTTGCCGCTGCCGTCCACGGTGTACAGGCGCTCGGCAATCTCCATGAGCATTCGTGGGTAGACGTCGAAGAGCCTTTCGTTCTTCATATACAACGGCGCGCGTCGGAACCGCTCGAGGTCCGTGAGCACGTTTCGAGCCCGCAAGAATTTCTCATACACCGCCAGATTCGCCTTCGACATGCCACCAGCGCCTCGCGCGGCTTCGGCCGCTTCGCCCGCAGCGATTCCGGACGCGATTGCGAGGTCGACCCCGCGGAACGTGTAGCCGTTGTTGATGAGGAAGCCCGCGGCGTCACCCACCACGAGCACGCCGTCGGTCGATAACTGGGGCATCATCCCGGCCCCGAGTTCCGGCACCAGGTGCGCACTGTACTCGACGACCTTTCCGCCGTGGAGGAGGCGTTGGACCGCGGGATGCATCCGAAATTTCGTCTGGAGGTCCTGGACCTCGATCTTCTTCCGAGACAAATCCTCCGACGAGACGACGAGTCCGATGGAGACGGACGCCTTGTTCGTGTACAGGAATCCGCCGCCGCGGAGCCCCATCGACGCCTGGCCCGCGAACACATACGCGGCCCCTTCTTTCTCACCCAGACCGAATCGTTCTTGGATCGTCTCGGGTGGGAGCTCGACGGTCTCCTTGATCCCGACGGACACTTCTCGCGGCTCCAAGTCCGCCTTCAAGCCTGCCTTTCGCACCAAGGTGGACGCCGCGCCTTCCGCGATGACGACGAGCTCCGATGCGACCTGATCGTTCGGAGCGACGGAAACACCTCGCACCCGACCGCCCTCCCGCCAGAGGTCGTCCACACGGATTCCGGTGACGAGCATGGCGCCTGCGTCCTGGGCTTTTTTCGCCAGCCATGCGTCGAACTTCGCGCGGACCGCGGTGAAACTCGTCCCCCGGCCCTGGGCGAGCCTCGGGGAATCGAACGAGACGGTGAGGGACGCATCTTCGGTGAGGAAGGCGAGATTCTCACGGGTCACGAATCGCTCGATTGGGCAGTCCTTCGCCCACTCCGGAACCAGATCGGCGAGAGGCCATGCATAAATGCGCCCGCCGAACATTCCCTTCACACCGGGCGCCCGTCCGCGCTCCACCAGAAGGGTCGAGAAGCCCTTGCGGGCGAGCGTCAACGCAGCGGCGGAGCCCCCGGGCCCGCCCCCGACTACGATAACATCAAAACGCTCCACGTTCTCCCGGGCCCCGCTGTGGAAAAGCGAGACGGGTAAAAGGCTTTCCGAAGCCGGCGTCAGCCCTGCCTGTGTCCCTGAAGCATCCCGTGCCGATCCTGACGATATCGTTACGCACGATGCACTCCGCGAAGAGGCGAGCACGAGTTCTTCTTAGCCTACAGGATGTTTCGGAGTCATGGCCGCCAGTTCGCCTGCGAACTCAGCCCGTCTCACGCGAAGAATGAGACGCACTGCCCTCTTCGGGCTCGTTGGCGGAGGCGTGATCGTGGGGGCCTTCCTTCTGTCGCAGCTGGAAGGCCGTTCGCTCTCGGGTCCGGGGCTTGTTCTTGTCATTCTGGGTGCAGGGATGCTGTCGGTTTCGATTCGAATCCTCCTACCGTCTTACCCCCAGAGCGTCGAGCGACGGCTTGCAAGGCTGGAGGCGATGGCTGAGGAGCAACGACGGGCCTATCTGGGTCGTCTTTTCCGCAAGCAGCTCGTTGTGGTCTCTGTCGTACTCGTCATCGAAATCCTGATCGGCGCCTTATCATGGTCATCTGTTGAATGGCGCTCCTGGATTGTGGCATCAATGGCGACCACGATCCTTCTCTTGATTCTGCTGATAGCATTGATAATTCGCGGTCCGGGCTCTCCCAAAAGAGCCGCGTGACCCCGGGTAGTCCAGCGGTTTGCCGGACGAAAAGGCTTTCCGCCGGCTCATCCCATCGGCATCGGTTGCAGCTCGAATTCGCACCGATCGTGCCCTTGCGCCATGCACGAAATCTCCTCGCACAGGAGCTCCTTGCCCACGAGCAGGCGGGCGATCCCCGCCATCCAGCCCGCGAGGAAATGACACACCGGCTTCTTCGACGGCCCGTACGCCGTGGCGATTGGGCTGTTGTGCCTCGCGACCGTGAAGCGACCTCGCTCCGGGTCGAAGTGGACGATCTCGGTCCGCCCCCAACCCGTGAGCGCGGACGCGTCGATGATTCGCTTCGCTCCCTCCAACGTCAAAGGCAACGAAACCCCGTCCGTCAAGGCCCCGAGGAATTTCAGGCCCGCATCCGAACTCCGTTCGCCCGACAGATAGAGGATCCCTTTCGCGGACCCGCCCACCGTCTGTTCGAGCTGCTTCTGGATGCTGACGATGACCTCGGCTCGGAGGATGAGGCATGGCTGATCCGAGAGTCGGAGGATCCCGGACTTCGGATCCGGCGTGAGGGCGGCGGCGAGGAGTTCGCGGGCCTCTTCGGGGTTCATTTCCGTAAGGTCCAGCTGGGCGCTGATCGTGGAGGCTTTCCGATCGCGGGCGGGCATCGAAGCTATCCCTGCGTCCTCCGGCCAAAGGCCAGGGGACAGCCGGCGATGCGGAAGAATTCCTATAGAACGTTTCCACCTGAGTGTCTCCCCTGATAACGTGGCATGATCACCGACGGTTTATTATCCGTCCCCGGTTCTCGATGGCCGAGCGATGCCCGAACCGACCAAGCCTGACGTGTCGAAACCCCTCAGCGTGGACGAGCGGGTCGGCCTGGACAAGTTCGAGTTCGACGAGGAACCGTTCATCACGGTCGACACGGACGTGTGCCGAACGTGCGATACAAAACCCTGTCTGTACGTGTGCCCCTCCAAGGTCTACCGTTTAGAGAAGGGCGAGCTCGTGTACAACACGGAAGGATGCATCGAGCTCGGGGCGTGTGCGATCGTATGCAAGCATCTCGGGAAAGACGCGATCCACTGGAGCTATTGGATGATGGCATCACTGCACTCCGAAGTGGGTTAGGCTCTTAAACGAGGTCGTGCTTAACAATCGCGCAATGCTCGCGGAGCACAAGCCGGAATGGCTCCGGGTCCGCCCGCCGTCCGGCGAGAACTACGCTCACCTGAAGACCTTGTTCCGGTCCCTGGATCTCCACACCGTGTGCGAGGAGGCCCATTGCCCGAACGTCTGGGAGTGCTGGGGCGGCGGCACCGCGACGATCATGTTGATGGGAGACACATGCACTCGAGGCTGTCGTTTCTGCGCCGTGACGTCCGGCAACCCCCACGGCGTGCTCGACCTCGACGAGCCGAAGAAAGTCGCGATGGCCCTGGCCGAGATGGATCTCACTTATGTGGTCCTCACGTCCGTGGACCGCGACGACCTCGCGGATGGCGGCGCGGGACACTTCGCGAAAACGGTCCGCGAAATCAAAGCCCGGCGCCCCGACATGCTCGTCGAGACGCTCATTCCCGATTTTCAGGGCGACCTTGAGGCGGTCCGCGTTATCGTCGATTCCGGCGTCGATGTCCTCGATCACAACATCGAGACGGTCGAGCGGTTGCAAGGCACGGTCCGGGACCGCCGCGCAGGCTACGCGCAGAGCCTGAAGGTCCTGCGGGGCGCGAAGAATATGCGACCCGAGCTGTTCACAAAGTCCTCGATCATGCTCGGCCTCGGCGAGACGCGAGCGGAAGTGCTCGCGGCGATGCGAGACCTCCGCGCGAACGGGGCGGACATCGTGACCGTGGGC
>WNFB01003198.1_pt1 | contig 14417 bp, 10 predicted proteins | sample 5400501 | NCBI WGS metagenome assembly WNFB01 (sample SAMN13153341, study PRJNA577476) | soil metagenome | isolation source: 200 cm saprolite under Douglas fir tree site 2 hole 1 | place: USA:California | collected 2015-04-18
TGTTCGCCTGCATTGGAGTGGCCGAAAGCGCCACCGCCGGCTCCACCACTTGAGATGGGGCCACCACCACCACTGCCGGACTTCGTACGAATAAGCAGGGGAACAGTCCAGCCGCCATAGGTCTGATACAAGATGCGGGCAGCCAGGCGTATAGTCTGTGCTGCCGACTGGTGGTAATCCACAAACTGAATTTCCGCGCAACGTGCATTTCCATCCACCATGCCCGCGCCCGCGGCGATACCAACGATCACCTGTTCGTTAAGTGGGCTGCTGATAGCACGGCCTGGGCATTGCGTAACGAGCATAGCGGTTGCGCCGAATACACCGCCTTTAGGGCTGCCTACATCTTGTCCATAGACGAAGAAGCCAGGATCGCGCTGCGCAAGTTCTATCAAAGCTTCATTGATTGCGCCTAACATTGGCAACTGCTTTTTTGTGCCTCGTGGGATATTCTCTTGCCATGTTGGTACGCGCAAGACATCTTTCAGGACCCGATCCGCGCCAGGCTCGGGTTCCTGTAAAATTTCGGTCTCCGCGTGCTCAAGTTCGGCTCGAACCTCCTTGCGGATACGCTCGATATCGTCTTCCTGGAGATATCCGTGTTCGACGAGCCAGTGCCCAAAGTTTTTCACCGGGTCTTTGGTGGCCTTTGTTCTCTCGATCTCTTCCTTCGTGCGGTAGGATCTTATGTCGGTACTGCTGGAATGTGGATCAAGCAGACCCAGGCGCAAGTGCATCAGTACTGGGCCTTTTCCTGAGCGTACATGTTCAACGAGACGGACACTGGCTTCATAGGTGGCCATGGTATCTGTACCATCGACCTCTTCGGCGTAGACACCACCGCCTTTTGCCCATTCAACAAGCGAACCTCCCCATTGAATGGTAGAAGGAGCAGTAATGGCCCATCCGTTATCTTCAATCACCATTAGTACAGGCAACTCATGCACCGCGGTCTGGCGGAAAAGCGCATTGAAATCGTTGGTTGCTACACCGCCGTCACCTGTGGTAAACAGAATAATCTCATTACGTTTGTGCCACTTTAAAGAGAAGCCTACGCCTCCTGCAAAGGGAGCCAGTGCGGCTACCTCGCTAAAAGTGGGTAGGATGCGATGGCGTTTGCTGGAATAGTGGGAGGGCATATTACGGCCTGCACTCATTGGTCCTGTTGTGCGCGAGTAGGCTTCGCGCAGAGGGCCATACATGTCACCTGTGCGTTGTAACCATGCTGCAAGGTCACGGTAATAGAGGGACATCCAATCATCATGGTTGAGGGCCGCGACAACCGCGGCCATGCTTTCATGCCCTGCACACCCAATATAAAAAGGAAATCGGCCCTGAGTTTTGCGAGTTTTCAGTAAATCGTTAGTCACTCGTGCTGTTACCATTGTACGGTAAAGCGAGAGGATGTCCAGCGACTCTGCTGGTGTACTGGCTTCCTTAGCCCGAATATTTACTGTCATGCTCCCTCCATGCTAGTACGCTTACTGTTTTGGCTTGTTAGATTGTGTTGTTGCTGGTTCATTTTCATTATAGAATCCGCATTTGCGAAAATGCAATGTTGTTAACTAAGGTCAGCCGCTTCACGGACATGCTATAATTAGGACGCTAGAATAAAGAGCGAAATCATACTGGTCAGGTGGATATAGTTGGAGACAAAGGCCCTCTCCTCAATTTCAGCGTCTTTGCTAAGGGATATCTATGCCCGAATGCTTCTGACGCGTATGGTGGATAACTGTGCTTACTCCTTATACCAGCAGGGGCGGATTGGTTTTGTGGCCAGTTGTCGTGGGTATGAGGCGGCACAGGTTGGAAGCGCAATCTGCATCGAGATAGGTAAAGATTTCACGTTACCATATTATCGAGATCTGGGAGTCGTGCTGACCATTGGTATGACGCCTTATGAAGTTTTTCGCACGTATATATTGGCGCAAGGCCGACCAACTGATAAAGGTGAGAGTAAAGCATTCGAGAAGTTCGCTGATGCTGAGCGACAGCCCATGCTCCATTGGGGCTATCACAAGCGCAACATGATTACTGGTCCTGCTCCCGTTGCCACTCAGATTCTCCACGCGGCTGGCATTGCCTTCGCATGCAGATTACGTAAAGTCTCTGCTGTCACTGTAGCATATTGTGGAGATGGAGCCACTGCAGAGCCGGATTTTCTCGAGGGTATTAGTTTTGCTGCGCAGCACGAACTGCCAGCGGTATTTATCTGTGAGCAGGATTGTTCAGAGGGACATGTATCTACTTTACAAGATTTATCACTTCCTGGTGGGCTTAAACACTATCGAATCGACGGGACAGATGTGATGGCGGTTTATATAGCTATGCAAAAAGCGATGCAGCGTGCACGTGATGGCCGTGGACCTGTTTTGTTGGAGATGTTTGTGAAGCGAACTCTGCCTGGAGAATTTGGTGTTTTGCTGTGTGAAGAAGAAGAGGTCAAAAGCGATCCGCTATTGTGCTGTCAACAGCTTTTGAAGGAGCGTGGTGTTTGGGATGAAGAATGGGCGGCTCAGTTATATGCTCGCACAAAGGCGGAGGTTGAGCAGGCGATGCAGGATGCTCTAAGAGATCTTTTGTAGTAACTGTAGGCAGGAGATGTTGTATGCAGCAACCTTTTCCACCAGTGATCCTCTATGGAGCCGACTACAACCCAGAACAGTGGCCTGAATCTGCCTGGCACGATGATATGAGACTGATGAAGCTGGCACACGTCAACATGGTCTCAATCAATATCTTCTCCTGGGCAATGCTAGAACCCCGGACAGGTCATTACCAGTTTGATCAATTGGATCACATCATGGATATGCTTGCCGAGCATGGTATTGCGGCTGACCTTGCTACTGCCACGGCCTCGCCACCAACATGGATGAGTCGTCTTTATCCTGACATGCTGCCTGTAACACGCGACGGCAAGCGTCTCAGTCACGGGTCGCGGCAACACTATTGCCCCAATAGCGTTGACTTTCGTCGCAAAGCCGCTGAGCTTGTCCGGCGCGTGGCCGAGCGTTATTGCACCCACCCAGCACTGAAGATGTGGCATGTTAATAACGAGTATGGGGTTCATGTATCGAGCTGTTATTGCGATCAATGTGCTGTTGCTTTTCGTGAGTGGTTACAAGCGTGCTACCAGTCGCTCGATAATTTGAACTTTGCGTGGGGAACCAGCTTTTGGAGCCAATATTACTACGATTGGGAAGATATCCTGCCTCCTCGTATTGCACCGACAAGTAATAATCCTGGTCAGACACTCGACTATTATCGATTTATGTCGGATTCACTACTTGCCTGTTATCTTACAGAAGCAAACATTTTACGTAAGATCACCCCCAATGTTCCCATCACGACCAACTTGATAGTTCCCTTCAAATCTATCGATTACTTTGCGTGGGCACCACACCTGGATATCATCTCTTTTGATAACTACCCGGCCACTACAACTCCTGCATGGGAGGTGGCACTCAGGCATGACTTAATGCGCTCACTCAAGCGGGGACAGCCACATATGGTGATGGAGCAGACGCCCAGCCAGTTAAATTGGATGCCCCAGAATCCACAGATGCGCCCCGGTCGTATTCGACTGCAAAGTTTACAGGCGGTTGCTCGAGGTGCCGATGGAGTGATGTATTTCCAGTGGCGCCAGTCAAAGGCAGGTGCGGAGAAATTCCACAGCGCGGTTGTGCCTCACGAGGGGAGCGAGCATGGGCGTATTTTTCAGCAAGCCGCGCGGATTGGCGCGGAATTGCAGCAACTCTCACCTGATGTAGTAGGTTCGAGGATTACTGCACAGGTGGCTATCCTGATCGACTGGCAGAACTGGTGGGCTGTCGAGTATCTACCGGGGCCGAGCGACCGCTTGCGCTATTGGGAACAGATAAAGGCCTACTATCATGCATTGCATAGACTCAATGTTGCCGTGGATGTTGTCATGCCCGATAGCGACCTTAGCCATTATCACCTGGTGGTAGCTCCGCTCCTGTATATGTTACGACCAGGAGTAGCAAGTAACCTGGAACAGTTTGTTGAGCATGGAGGAATATTGCTGGCTACATTCTTTAGTGGGATAGTGGACCAGAATGATCACGTGGTCCTTGGTGGTTATCCTGCTGAGTTACGCAGGTTGTTAGGCATACATATCGGGGAGTTCGACCCCTGGATAGAGGGAATGTCCAATGCGGTGGTAATCGATGAGGGGCCGCTACGCGGTACTTATGCTTGCATGCTCTGGGGGGAAGTGGTGCATCTTGAAGGAGCGCAAGCCCTGGGCGTCTTTGCCAGTGATTACTATGCCAACGGTCCAGCTTTAACGGTGCATGAATTTGGGCAGGGAAAAGCTTATTACCTGGCGACGCAGGGAAATGATGATCTGCTGGCTGGCTTGATGCGCCAGTTTTGTCAAGATGCCGCGGTTTCATCTGTGCTAGAAGTACATGAGCGACTAGAGGTAACGCAACGTAAGCGAGTTGATGGCCGTAATGTGTACTTCCTGCTCAATCATGGTGAAACAACTGAAGAAGTGGCATTACCAGCAGGGATATTTAGCTCATTGTTGAATGGCGAAGATGTGGAGGGTCAGATTGAGGTTGCAGCGCATGATGCTGTAGTGCTTCTTGAGAAAAGTGTTAATGGTTCTCAAAAGAATCGGGGGTTAAACGAGGTGGTTCAATGACCAATGCCGCAGCTCAACTGACAATTCGCTTGTTTGGCCCACCAGAGATTCAGGTTGCTGGAGTACCCCTCCTTGCCTTACATGACTATAAAGCGCGGGCGCTCCTGTTCTATTTAGTAGTCACTGGGCAATCGCATGCACGTGATCACCTCGCTGCGCTCCTATGGAGTGAATCACCGGATAGTAATGCGCGCCACTCGTTGCGTACCAGTCTCTACCATCTTCGCCAGACCTTGCATACCCAGAGGATAAGCGAATCACTAGTTGGAGATGGCGATTTGGTGTATTTCAGACTCGGTAACGAGGCATGTGATATTCTTCGCTTTTATCAACTATTGACTTTGGGCAACGAGAGCGCGCTCGCCGAAGCTGTATCCCTGTATCGCGGTCCATTTCTACAAGGCTTTACACTCAGTGATGCACCTATATTTGAAGAATGGGTGCGATATGAGGGAACCAGGTTGAACCATGCCTACCTGAATGCGCTGCACCAATTGGCAACCTGGGCTGAATCGCGGCAATCATGGGACGAGGCGATTGGGTTTGTCCAGAAGATTGTTCAGCTTGATCCCCTGGCAGAAGAAGTACAGCGACGACTGATGGGACTGTATGTGCGTAGCGGGGCCATAGGCCTGGCATTGCGTCAATATCGTCAATTCGAGACTGAGTTGGGCCAGGAACTCGGTGTTGCACCTGCTCCTGAAACCCAGGAACTATTCCATGAAATACTCGGATCTCAACGCAACACAAGATCATTTACTCAGACCTCTCCACGTTTGGCTGTAAGTTCATCCCCGGCACTACCCCTGGTTGGTCGCGAAAATTTGCTTAATAAGCTCCTGGCAATCAGCCAGGATGCACTATCGGGGCGAAGTGTGACCGTTCTCATATCGGGTGAAGATGGCATTGGCAAAAGTCGCCTACTAGATGAGTTAGCCAGCAGTTTATTGGCTGAATTGCCTCCCTGGATTGTGTTGCAAGGGTCCTGTTCGCCTTTCGACGACCTGCTCTCCTATGGACCATTTGTCGAGGCATTTCAAGGCGCGACTCCCGGCGATTTGACCGATCTCCTCATTGAACCTTATCAGGCTGGTTCAGATGTACAAGGAGGATTCTTATGGCGTGTCTTGAGTGCACTCCATATGCTCTCCCGAAGCGCTCCACTTTTGATCGCTATAGATGATTTACAGTGGGCGAATAGTTCAACACTACAACTTTTTAGTTTTCTCGCCAAGCGGCTTCGTAATATGCCTGTAATGTTGGTGGGGACAGTTCATGATGTTGAGACAATCCCAGCTTTGCAGAAGCTCGTAACGTTTGGACGCCGTCATGGTGATGTCAATCTACTGTCCATTACTCCACTAACGCAAGAGGCAGTTACAACACTTCTCCAGGCCGCGGGTATAAGTTCGTCTTCTGTGATGACATTGTCTGAATGGTTGTATATACAATCAAGCGGGAACCCCTTTATCCTCTTAGAAATCTTGACGCAATTGCGAACCGAGGCAATACTTATTTCCGCGGTTGACGGCTGGAGACTTGATAGGAGTCGCTGGTTGCGATGGCGCTCTGCTCGTACCTTACCCGAAACTATACATGATCTTGTGAACTGGCGATTAGTGAACCTTTCGACCGATGCACGTTACCTGCTTGATGTATTGGCGGTCGCAGACCAGCCGCTCCCTTTCGCGCTTCTGCACGATTTACCTGGAGTGCAATCCGATCAACTTCTTGCGACATTGGAAGAATTAGTAACGAGACGGCTGGTAGTTGAAGTGACTAATGAGCGTTTTGCCTTATCCCATCCCCTGATACGCGAGACACTTGTCCATCACCTGGGCCAACTTCGCAGCCGAACAATTCACCGTCAACTGGCTGCAGTCCTTGAGGCTTGCCCTGCGCTGCGAAAAGACTTTCCTCTCCGTCAGATTGCATTGCATGCTGTTGCTGCTGGAGACGTTGAGCGAGCACGACGTTATGGCTTGCAAGTTGTGACTGAGCTTTCGCAAGAGTATGCCAGTGCAACGGTGGTCGATTTTTTGCATCAGCTCTATGATCTGCTTGCTCCAACTGCTACCTTAGTTGAGATGATCCGCCTCACTTACACCCTTGGAAATTTGCATCAGTCGCTTGGCCATCTTGAAGTAGCCGCTAACTGGTACCGGCGGAATCTCGAACTTGCGCTAGAGAATGGTAATCCAGGAGCCATAGCCACAGCCCATTTTGAAATGGGTGAACTCGCGCTCGTCACTAACGACTATCTGGCAGCCATATCCGCTGCCGAATCCGGACTTGCAGTCTGCCTGTCTTTAGAAGAGTCGCAGCGTACTGCATTTCAAGCACGAGGTCATCGATTGCTCGGCGCGGCTTTGGCAATGGAGGGTAGTAATCTGCCTACTGCTGAAGGTCATTTGCAAAAAGCGATCGCCGCGCATCGGCTCACCGACAATCTGGATGATCTATGCGCGATCCTGTTTGAGCTTGGTAACGTAGCTGCGCAGCGCGGAGAGTTGTTGCGCGCGCTGGAATTTTACGATGAGGCTGCAGCTACGGCCTCGAAGGCTCATAACTATTACTTTCATGCTCTCGCCTGCAATAACATTGCCTATCACAGCCTGTTACTTGGTCGACCTGAAGCAGCCCAGCAAGAGATAAAAAAGGCTCATAAATTAGCCGAGACATATGAGTTGCCTGGAGCACTCTTGCACATCTTTAGCACTCAAGGCGAGATTCAGTTGTTTTTTGGTGAATGGGCAGCGGCTACTGAGTCGTTTCAATATGGCCTTGCGCTTGCCGAAGAGTTGGGTAATCTCGAACGGCAAGCTGGCTATAAGGCGAACCTGGCAGTGGCTGCACGGAGCCAAAACGATTTTGAAAGAGCTATTGCATTACTTGAAGAAGCCCTCAGGTTGATTGTCGACCGTGGATACTGGCATTTACGTACACGTATACAACTCTGGCTGGCCGAAACGCTGCTGCAACGTGGACGCACCGATGAGGCGAAGCCATATCTTGAAGCCGCTTTCCTAATAGCAAGAGAGCATGGTCGGGTGTTGTTGCAATTGTGGAGCGAACGTCTGCGTGCACGACTCGTGGCTGCTCAAGGTAATTGGCCTGAGGCGAATGTGCTCTTCACCGAAACTTTTGAGCGCGTATCAAAGCTGGACTTTCCTCTTGAAGTTGCACGCACTCAAGCTGCCTGGGGTGAAACAGCGCTCCTCTATGCACCTGCTCCCCACGATGGATATGCACTACTTGCTGCTGCCCGTAAGGTGTTCGTTGCTCACGAGGCTCACGGTGAACTCCAGGCTATGGTTCTATCGTTATAACGAGCTTGCGGGTTACGTTGCAAGTCACACACTTAACTTTGACGTTTCAATGACGCCTTCTCTTTATACTTAAGCTTGTGATATGTGTTGGCAATTCGCCAGCGGTATCGGTTACTAATGCTGTGCAGGGGAGGCAGTGTTGGGGGCTGCACGCTAATTTTTGGCAGATGTTCAAATAGAGGGAGGTGACACGAAGATACAAATCGCTAACCGTTTCAAAGCTAGACCTGTTATTGCTACATAAAACCAAAGGAGGTTTCCTATGGCAGTCAATTCGATGGATTACAGCGGCAAGGATACGGTGCTTGACGTCATCCGTACCGAGCGTGCAAATTTCTTCGACGTCATTGATGATCCTAATAACTGGGATGTGCAGACTCGTTGCACTGAATGGGAAGTACGAGATATTGTCGGCCACATGATAGACGTGACCGAGGGCTACCTCTCACGCTGGGACATGGCCCGCAAGAATGAATCGGCTGATGCACTCGGTTTACTGGTGATGGGCGAGACGCTCAATGAGAATGCCCAGGGGTTTCGCAGCTTGTCACGTGAAGAGGCTATAGCAAGACTTAAAGCTGATTCAGATAAGATGCTTGCTATTTTCGATTCCCTGACGGCCGATGAATGGGGTGGTTTCAACGTTACCCACCCGTATATGGGTCCACTGCCAACCTTATTCTATCCTGCTTTCCATGTCATGGACTACGGCGTCCATACGTGGGATATGAACTGGGGCTTAGGCCAGAAAGACGCAAAGCTAGAGGAGCGTACAGCGGGTGTGCTTGTGCCATACATGTTTATCCTCATGCAGGTTACTGTGGATCAGGAATCCGCGAAAGACGTGGACGCAGTGTTCGGCGTCAAAATAGATGGTGAGTGGGGTGGGCAATGGCGTGTGACAATCAAAGACGGTACATTCTCCTATGAACCAGCAGAGAACCTTGAAGGAGTACAGGCCCTCTTTCACTTCAAAAATGCGTCTGACTTTGTGCTCACAACTTTCCAACGCTTCCCAGGTGGAGAGACAAGCGGCGATCCAAAGGTGATCGACCAGGTCCGGCACTTGTTCTTCAGGATTTAGATATCCAGAAGTCGTGGAGGTACGTTAATGTCAAAAATCCAAGTCCAGGGCGTGCATCATATTACCTTTGTCGGCTCTAACCGCGAGACGACGATTGACTTCTACCAGGGTGTGCTGGGTATGCCACTGGTGTTCGAGCAGCCCAACCTGGATGTTCCAGAAGAGACACATCTTTACTTCGATACAGGCGACGGGCGGCTGATTACTTTCTTCGTGCGTCCTTCTAGGACAGATGATCCAACGCCCAATCCACAGGGCGTCGGTAATCTTCATCATCTTGCCCTGACCGTATCGCGTGCGGTTTATACCCAGGCTGCCGAAAGGTTGAATGAGCGCGGGATCTGGAACACGGGGAACATTGATCGGGGCTTTATGGACTCGATCTATTTCCGAGATCCCAATGGACAGTTACTCGAATTAGCGTGCTACAAGTTCGTTCCACCAGAAGGCTATAGTTATGCCGATGTCCTCTTTACGGCGCATCGCATTCGGATAGCTGACGGTGCTTACAACATCGAGGACTCTCACTTAGCCGACGCAATTGCTGAACTGGCAGGGCGAAAAGCTGTTTCTCTTGTAAGTGCAGAGGTATAGTTTACATGAAACCAGCCTCCGAGATCGATCCAAAACACCTTGGCACGCTCTGGGTCTTGAATCTTGATGAGTCTACGTTGGTTAGCCCGGCATCCCGTGTTGAAGTGATCTTCCAGCGTATTGGTCCGGAGGGTGCCCCATCGCTTGCCCAAGCGATGGGGCTTAACGATCCAGCAGAAGTGTTACAGCGTTTCGCTGCTGGAAAACGTTGTTATATCGGGAATGTCGAGGGTGTGCTTGCCACGTATGGCTGGGTGAGTTTTGGCGAAGAATTGATAGGGGAGTTACGCCTGCGTATTCGTCTTGCGCCGGGCGAAGCTTACATTTGGAATTGTGGAACTTTGCCTGCGTATCGTGGGCTACGCCTTTATCCTGCTCTACTGGGGTACATTGTCAATGACTTACGCGCCGAGGGACTAAAGCGAGTGTGGATTGGCGCGGATGCAGATAACCTTCCTTCCCAAACAGGTATAGTACTCTGTGGCTTCCAGCCGATTGCAGATGTTGTGCTGGTTCGTGCCCTGACCATACAAATACCCTGGTTGCGTGGGTGCCCTGGCGTGCCTGAACAACTTGTAGAGGATGCTCGCCGAGCGTTGTTCGGCAAGCGCTACGAGGCATGGCTGACTGCATTATCGTTGGCCAGGCAAAGAGCCACAAGCAGTCATCATGGAGAGGAAGATCTATAAATGTAATATAGTCTCTACATGGCTCAGGTTTAACCTAGCGAAATCCCTTGATCTTCTTCTGTGCTGGTGCGTTGTGCTCGTATTACTGCACTTTGCTGATTAAGCATTGCGTCCTCCACGCGCTGGCGATGTTTAGGGAGGGTATTGCCAGGAAGAGCGTTGGGTAGGAAAAAGCGACTCTCGCGGATTTCTTCAGTGGGTTGGAGCGTTCCACCAATGATGCGACAGCGGAAGGTCAAGACCACTTCTTGCTTTTGAGGTTTGGAATAGACACCCACTAATCGCTCCACCTCGACCTCCAACCCCGTCTCCTCAAGCACTTCACGATATAGAGCCTCATCGACCGTCTCTCCTTTTTCCATCCCTCCACCGGGCAAATTCCACCAATCGATATCACGACGACGTCCCAGCAGAATACGTCCTTGATCGTCAAAGATCAGTGCAAAGACACCGATACGAAAAATGGGTGGACTGCTCGCTGCATCTAAGGCCCTTGTCATTTTCACTCCTCCTGAAGTCACTATCGGTCTGAAGCGGGCATTTTTGCTCTCTAGAGTCTATAAACGCTATAGGCTGTATCATGTAAGATCAGTTGCGCAATGGAATATGCCTGTTCCTCATCAATCTCGTCGGCTTCGATCATCTCGCTGAGCACCTGTCCGATAATACTACGCCCACGAATAGCGCCTGCCCATTGCGTCTCAGGAACGTTGGTGCCATCTGAACTGTACATCAGCTTACTTGCAGGTGCCACACTCAAAGCCTGTCTTGTGAAAGCCAGCATTTCTAGTTTATCCAAAAAGGGAATAGCATAGGAGAGGTCAAAATAGACATGCGGATAGATGGTGGCAAGGTATGCTCCTAGCTGAGAGTATGGATAACTCTCGTGCAGCAAAACCACCTGCATAGCCTGGTAGTCACTGCGTTCCAGCACATCACGCAGGTGTAGGGGATTGCCCAAACGCATATCAGTATCGTTGTCACCGTACCCTGTATGGAATTGTACCGGTAGTTCCTGCTCCGAGGCGTGGCGAAATGCAATATGTAGCAGATAATCAATGAGAGGCTTGTGGACGATGCGCAACTGTCCATTTCTTATAGCCGAACGGGCCTCAACGAAAGAAGCAACGGCCTGGTCTTTGTTCCATTCCGCAATATTCAATCCCGCGCGGTAAGCTACTATGCTTTTGAGCGCACAGTAACCGTGGACGCGCACATCGCTCAGTTCGAGTGAGTAGCGTTCAACCATTTCATCGAAGTCGCCGTATTGTACGACCAGGCGCTGCATGAGTGTTTCCAGGCGTAGCATTTTCGCTATGCGGCAATGCCCCAGCTGACCTAAGCGCTCAGGTGTATAGCATCCTTCAGGGGGCGGAAAAGCTGGGTCGAGAATGAGCGTATCGATGTTGGCGGCCCGGTAGAGGCGTTCGATCAATGTATCGGCATCCAGGTTGTTACGTGATGCCAGGATGTCTTCTTCAGTGTTCTGACAACCATAGAAGGTTGCCATCTGACGGAGCATCCACAGATAGTAGACGGTATTGTGAATATGCTTCTCTGCTAAACTGGAGGCGGTCCCTTCGGTGAAATAGCGCCGGAAGTGTAAGGGTTCCATGTGCTGATTCGACAGAACTGAATGGCAATGGTTATCTACGACGGGGATAGTAGTCAGGTCGAGCATTGATTCTCCTCGTGAATGGTACAAATGACGTTAAGTTGTTGGCTTTGTGCTGCAATTCTTACAATTGTCATTGTAGGTTGCCGTTTTGTTTTATTTTATCATGTAGACGTGGTTTCTTCCCGCGACCTATAATTTGAGATAGACCGAATTTTTCATCCTGGTAGCTCGCTTTAGAAGGGTTTTATGCTCGTAGCATATGGACCTGATGGTCATCCGGTGGTTGCTGAAGAGGAACCATTGGAGCAATTGCAGCGCTGGTCACAAGAGCACGTTTTGTACTGCCCTAATTGTCGTGGGGTGGTACACGTGCGAGGCGGGCCGGAGAAACGTACCCAATTGCACTTTGCACACCAAAAAGGTGAATGTGCGTGGAGTACAGAATCGGAGTCAGTGCGGCATATGCGAGGGAAAATGGTGCTGACTGAGTGGCTGCGCAGGCAATTCCCCCGGGCAAGTATCTCCCTGGAAGAACGTTTACCCGAGCCTAATCGTATCGCGGATATCTTTGTCACTCATCCGGATGGACAACGGTGGGCTATAGAATTTCAGTGTGCACCTCTTGATGTTGATGAGTGGAGGCTGCGCCATGCAGCCTATCGCAACGCAAACATTCAAGATACCTGGATAATTGGCAATAACCGGCGTGAGAAACAAGAAGCTTTCATCGAGGCGATCATTGATTCGACACACGAGGTGATGTTTCTTGATCCGCTGGTCACACCAGCGCGTGTGTGGCTGCGGTGGCCGGTCATTCGTGAGAAGGTGCAGGAGTGGCGGAGCGGGATAGGGTGGATTTTATCAATCGAAGGATGGGTTGGTCGTTCCCGTTCAGAGTATGGTGTAACTCTTAGAGGTCGATTACAAGATGTATTTTTGGGTGAGGATAGCAAACTGATTCATCCTGATCGCCTGGCCTTCGAAGCACGAGATGACTTACTGCATACGATGAAGAGTGCTCGGTCCATTGACAAAACTACGCTAAGTGCATATCTCGCTCCAATTGTGGGTGAAGAAGCCTTGAATGTAGTACTGTTTCCTCTGTTGCGCGCCTACTTGCTTGATCCCGATTTGCTGAGACGTTATAATTATGGGCGTGGTCTATGGAATCAACCCGTGAGTGACGAGGATAGGCGTCGAGTGCAGCAGGCTTGTGTATGGCTTGAAAAGATATCACAGCAAGGATTTCCTCTTTCCAGGTTGGGGAGCCTGGCAAGAGAGATTCCGCCGGTTGGTCCATATGCGCCTTTTGCGAACTTTGTGGAAATGCTGGGAGTTCTCACCGGTGGTGAAACTAAAAGGCAGGGTTAAGCGTGTCTTTAAATAGCGCCAATTTGATTTAGATAAATTGCGTGTATTTATCCTTTTGACTTGAAGTGTTATAACACGTTGGTCTAATAGGATAAGAAAAGGAGTTCGAAGATGAAGCGTTTTATAAGAGGAGTACTTGTTGGAGTTGGTATCGGCTTGCTGATAGCGCCGATGAGAGGTGAAGAGATGCGCCGTCTGCTGGCTGAGCGCTTCTCTGAGATGCGTGGGTATCTGCCGGAAAACGAACAACTCAATCAATATGCACAGCAGGTATCTGATCGTGTCTCACAAACGGGGAGCAACTTGAAAGACTATGCCCAACAGGCCGTATCAAAGGTGAAGGAGACTGGAAATACCCTAGGTGACCTGGCTCAAAAGGCTACCTCTGATATGAAGCAGACGGGTCAGGATGTTGCTGATACGACAAAGCAAACGGCACAATCCGCGAAGCAAAGCGCACAAAGAGGAACAAGCGCCTAAGATAGCTTCTGCTTTTTTGATTTTGTTGTCTTCGTAACTATTCAGAGCTTCTCGCCGCCTGCGGCGGCTCCCCCAGGTCAGGAGCTTGCAAGGGTAAGTATTTGGGATGAACCCCATTGGGAGCGGCCTGGATCGCGTAGGGGCGGGGGCGGTGTGGAGTGGGGTGGGGATGCTTGCATCGCCCCTGGTGGGAGCACGCTTCCCGGGTTGGGCGACTCTCTCCCTGACATATTTGGTCATGATCGACGAGATAGTGGAGAAGACAGCGTCACACAGAAGCTAACCCTCCCCCAGGGCGACCGCAAGGGTCCCCACCCCGCTCCACACCACCCCCGCCCTTACTATGATCCGCGGCAAGTAGCGATCCTTTCGTCCTCATAGTGTCATCATTCCCCATATCTTTTGGAGCATTTCTGTGAACAGAGGTGACAAGGCATTTCGCATGGTAGCGTTTGTGCACAAGCTCTGCCCTGTAATTCCGCTCCACAAGCGACCCCAAAAAGATATGGGGAATGATGACATCATGGTAAGGGCGGGGGTGGTGTGGAGCGGGGTGGGGACCCTTGCGGTCGCCCTGGGG